>Ga0066903_100004461_pt1 | contig 11846 bp, 8 predicted proteins | sample PanSoiMetaGPlot1_FD_67491 | JGI IMG/M metagenome (GOLD analysis project Ga0066903, IMG submission 67491) | Tropical forest soil microbial communities from Panama analyzed to predict greenhouse gas emissions - Panama Soil - Plot 1 (version 2) | ecosystem: Environmental > Terrestrial > Soil >...
CGGCGCCACCAACCGGGAGGCGGCAGCTCGCCTGTTCATCAGCGAAGCCACGATCAAGACGCACCTGCTGCACATCTACGGCAAGCTGGGCGTACGGGACCGGGCTGCGGCGGTTGGCGAAGCGTACGAGCGCGGCCTGCTCGGCTGAGACATCGCGGGTCGTGCCGCGGCGAATGCAACGTCAGCGGGACCACTTGCCCGTCTGGGGCACCGCTGACGTTCCACCGGATCGCAACTGGATCGCGACCGAGACGATCGCGAGTTGCCTGGCCGGGTAGCCTTCCCCGCGGGGAAGACACGCAGTGACCGACCACCCGTCGATGCAGGACATCTTCCAGCGGCGGCAGCAGACCGGATTCATCGGGCGCCAGGACCTCCTGGCCCGGTTCCAGGAGAACCTCGCCCTCCCGGTCGATGACCCGCGCCACCGGTTCCTCTTCAACGTGTTCGGCGACCCCGGCGTCGGCAAGAGCTTCCTGCTGCACCGGCTGCACGTCATCGCGCTCGACCGCGGCGCCCGGTCGGCCATCGTCGACGACCGCGTGTTCGATGTGCCGGGCACGATGGCGGCCATCGCCGAGCAGCTCGCGGCGCAGCACGCCCGCATGCGCAACTTCGATCGCCGCTACCAGCGCTACGAGGAGCGGCGCCTGGCGCTGCTGGCCGACACGCCGTGGCAGAGCGGCGCCCCGCTCCTCCTGGCCCGCCTGGCCATCCGGCTGGGGCTGCGCGCAGCTCGGCCGGTGCCGCTCGTCGGCTTCGCGGCCGAGGCCGTCGAGCCCGAGGTCGTGGAGCAGGTCGACCACCTGCACGGGCTGCTCACGCGCGTGCTGCGCAGCCGCGGCGACGCCCGCCTGGTGCTGACGCCGACCGAGGAGCTGACCCCGCTCTTCGTGCAGGACCTCAACCAGATCGCCTCCCGGCGTCCCGTCACGCTGTTCTTCGACGTCTACGAGCGCACCTCGCCGCTGCTCGACCCGTGGCTCATCGACCTGATCGAGCATCGGATGTACGGCGATCTCCCCGCGAACCTCACCATCACGCTGGCCAGCCAGGAGCGGCTGGACCCCGTTCGGTGGGCGGGCCTGCTCACCGAGATCGAGCCGATCGAGCTCGGCCGCTTCAGCGAGGCCGAAGCGCGGCAGCTGCTGGCCAGCAAGGACGTGCGTGACGAGGCGGTCGTCGAAGCGATCTTCTCCCTCACCGGCCGACTCCCACTCGAGGTCGCGATGCTGGCCGAGCGCAGCCCGGTCGACCCCGCGGCGCTCGTACAGCCCGGCAGCGACGCCGTCGAGCAGTTCCTGCGGCTGGAGACCAGCGAGCGCCGGCGCGAGGTCATCCAGCTGGCGGCCCTGCCCCGGCTCGTCGACGAGGACGCGGTCGCCGAGCTGTCGGGACGAGGGGATGACGCGGCCGAGCTGTACGAATGGCTTCGGCACCGCTCCTTCGTCGACGAGCACGCCGGCGTCTGCACGTACCACGAGCTGGTCAGGGCGCCGCTCCTCCGCCTGCAGCGCGAGCGGGCGCCGCAGCGGTGGCGCCGCAACCACCGGCGCCTGGCCGACCTGAACCGCGACTGCCGCCTGGAGCTCGACCTCTCGGAGGCCGAGGGCTGGGCGGATCCCGCCTGGCAGCGCTACACCATCGAGGAGACGTACCACCGGCTGTGCGCGACGCCGCTGGCGGCGCTCCAGCCGGCGCTGACCGCGGCGCTGCACGCCTATCGGGCCGGCCGGCCGCAGGCCCGCCGCTGGGCCGAGATGCTGCGGCAGGCCGGCGTCGACGGCGGCGCCTTCGAGACCGCCCGCTGGGGCCGTGAGCTGGTCGCCAATGCCGGCGACGACGAGGGCTGCTGGGCCGGTTTCATCACGCTCCTGCTCGACCGCGCGGAGCTGGCCGCGGCCGACCGCGCGGTGGCGCTGGGCCAGCGGGCCGAGTGCCACGCGCTCAGCAGCAGCTTCGACGCGGCCCTCGAGGACTTCGCGCGGGCGCTGGAGCTCGCGCCCGACAACGCGAGCCTGTTCGCGGCGCGCGGCCAGACACTGCGCGTCCTCGGCCGGCTGGACGACGCGCTGCACGATTTCGACCGCGCGATCGAGCTGGCTCCCGACAGCGAAACGGCGCTCGCCAGCCGCGGCGTCATCCTCCAGCGGGTGGGCCGCGTGGACGAGGCGGTGGCGGACCTCACCCGCGCCATCGGCCTGCGGCCGTCGGACGACTGGGCGGTGGCCCATCGCGGCGAGGCGTACCGGATGATGGGACGCTACCGTCTCGCCGTCACGGACTTCACCGAGGCGATTCGCCTGGACCCCTCGTACGAGTTCGCCTACGCCAGCCGGGCGCTCGCGCGCCGCCGGCTCGGCCACCACCGCGAGGAGCTGGCCGACCTCGACCGCGCGATCGAGCTCAACCCCGAGTACGAGTGGGCGTTCGCGCAGCGGGGCGTGACGCACCGCGCCGCCGGCCGCCACGAACAGGCCATCGCCGACTTCACGCGGGCGATCGAGCTGGACCCCGACTACGCGTGGGCGTTCGCCAACCGGGGCGTCGCGTACCGGCAGACGGGCCGCTACGAGGAGGCGTTGGCGGACCTCACGCGCGCGCTGGCGCTGGACCCGGCGAGTGCGTGGGCGCTCACGAACCGGGGCGTGACGCTGCGTCAGACGGGCCGATACCGCGAGGCTCTGGCGGACCTCGAGCAGGCCGCGACGCGGCGTCCGCAGGACGCCTGGGCGATCGGGAACCGGGCGGAGACGCTCCGGCTGCTCGGCCGTGACGACGAGGCCATCGGAGACTTCGACCGGGCCCTCGAGCTCCGGCCCAGCGCGTGGGCGCTGGCCCGCCGCGCGGCGGCCCGGCGCCGGACCGGCGACGTCGACGGTGCGGCCTCGGACGTGGAGCGTGCGCTGCAGCTGGACCTGACCGAGGGCGAGGCGCGCTTCGTCCGAGCGCTGCTGCTGATCGCGGACGGACGCCGCCCGGAGGCGGTCGACGACCTGAGCATCGCGGCGGAGACGGCCCGCCGCAGCCTGCAGGAGCGGCCCGAGGACCCGGTCGGCCTGCTCCGGATGGCCGTCGTCGAGGCCGCTCGCGAGCGGGCGGGCGCGGTGGCGCTCGGCCGTCAGGCGCTGCTGCGCGGCGCTGCCGGACCGCTCCTGGAGGCGGCGATCCGGGACCTGCGGGAGCTGGCCGAGTGGGCGGACGACGACAGCCGCGTGGGGCGACTGCTCGACGTGCTCGCCCCGCCTACCGGGACCGCCGGGGCAGGCTGAACGCGAGCGGGGTCGCGACGACCGCGACGGCGACCAGCAGGAGGAGCGCGGTTCGCAGTCCCGCCCGGTCGGCGACGAACCCCAGCGCCGGCGTGACCACGCCGCCGACGCTGACCGCGAGGCCCAGCGTCACGCCGGACGCCGTGCCGACCCGGCCGGGCAGGTACTCCTGGCCCATCACGACCATCAGGCTCGATGGCGCGTACAGAACGAGCGCCAGCGGGACCAGGACGGCGGTGGCCGCCAGCGGCGCCGGCATGGCCAGGAGGAGCAGGAGGAGCGGCACCGTGAGCGCGACCGCGATCGCGACGACCGTCGGACGGGGAAAACGATCCGCCAGCCGCCCGCCCATCAGCGTGCCCGCCGCGCCCACGATCAGCAGCGTGGCGAGCGCTGCGCCAGCCGCGCCGGGCGGCTGCCCGAACACGCCGATCCAGTACAGCGGGATGAACGTGTTCAGGCCGTAGAAGAGGACGCTCCGCGCCAGGAGCACGACGGTCAGCCGCGCGAAGGCACCCCACCGGTCGGCTCCCTCGCGAGCGCGCGCTGCCGGGGCCGACGCGGCGGCCTGCAGCGCCTCGACCCGGGGCATCGCCAGCGCCAGGGCCAGGGCGACGGCCACCGGCACCACCCCGACGACCCAGCCCCCGCGCAGGCCGAGCAGCAGGAACGCGGGCGTCGCGAGCACCGGACCGGCCGCGAAGCCGGCGTTGCCTCCGACCGAGAACACGCTCATGCCGGTCGCGCGCCGGCTCCCCGACGCATAGCTGGCATAGCGCGCGCCCTCCGGGTGGTAGGCGGCGACGCCGACACCCGAGACCGCGATCGCGAGCCAGATCAGGCCGTACGTCGGCATGAGCGCTGCGGCGCCCAGCCCGGCGCCGGCGACCGCGACGCCGGCGGGCAGCAGCCAGGGCGCCGGCCGCCGGTCCGTGAGCTGCCCGAAGAGCGGCTGCAGCACCGAGGAGGAGACGGTCTGGGCGAGGACCAGCCCCGCCGCCGCGGCGTACGAGAGGTGCCGATCCCTGATGAGGAACGGGAGCATGGCCGGCACAGCACCCTGGCTCAGGTCGACGCTGAAGTGGCCGGCCGACAGCAGGCCCAGCGTCAGCCGGTCCATCAGGCGCTCGGGGTCGCGGACGAGGGCCGTGCTCAACGTCGGTGAGTCTCTCAGGTCACCAGGTTGAGCAGCCGGTCGGGCACGTGGACGATGCGGGTCGGCCGCCGGCCGTGCAGGTGGGTGGTCACGGCCGGCGCGGCCAGCGCGAGCCGCATGGCGTCGGGTTCGGACGTGCCGGCCGGCACGCGCAGCCGCGCTCGGACGCGGCCGTCGACCTGCACGACCAGCGTGACCTCGTCCTCGACGAGCGCCGCCTCGTCGTGGGTGGGCCATGGCTGCTGGTGCACGGAGTACGGCCCGCCCAGGCGCTCCCACAGCTCCTCGGCCAGGTACGGGGCCAGCGGCGCCAGCAGCAGCACGAGCGTCCGGGCCGTCCGCCGCCACTCGCCCTCGTCCATCGACGGCCTGGCGACCGCGGCCCAGCGGCTGAGCTCCATCAGGGCGGCGATCGCGGTGTTGAACTTGAAGCGATCCAGCTCGCGGCCCACGTGCGCGATCGCGCGGTCCAGTGGGGCCAGGTCGGTCCCGCCGGGCCCGGGCCGGTGCGGGCTCGTCAGCAGCGCCCACAGCCGGTGCGTGAAGCGCACGACGCCGCGCAGCCCCTCGTCGCTGAACTCGCCGCCCTCGCGCCAGTCGCCGCAGAACAGCAGGTACATGCGCAGGTTGTCCGAGCCGGCGCGCTCGACGTAGTCGTCGGGATTGATGACGTTGCCCCGGCTCTTGCTCATCTTGGCCCCGCCCTCGTAGACGGTGCCGTGCACCAGGATGCGGGGGAACGGCTCCGCGAACGGCACCAGGCCCAGGTCGTGCAGGGCGTGGGTCATGAAGCGCGCGTAGAGGTGATGCCGCCTGATGTGCTCCTGCCCGCCGGCGTACACGTCCACCGGGAGCAGCCGGGCCGTCCGCGCCGCGTCCCAGGGCACGTCGTCCCGGTCGGTGGACGGATAGCGCAGGAAGTACCAGGCGGAGTCCAGGAACGTGTCCGAGACGTCGGTCTCCCGGCGGCCGGGACCGCCGCACCTCGGGCACGTGGTCCGCACGAACGACTCGACGGACGCGAGCGGGGACACGCCCGTGCCGGTCGGCCGGAAGTCCTCGACCGGCGGCAGCACCACGGGCAGGTCGGCCTCGGGCACGCCCACGGGACCGCAGCCGGGACAGTAGACGATCGGGATGGGCGGACCCCAGTACCGCTGGCGGGAGATCAGCCAGTCGTGCAGGCGGTAGCGGGTGGCGCGCCGGCCCTGGCCGCGCTCCGTCAGCCAGTCGGCGATCCGCTCGCGAGCGACGTCCGAGCGCAGGCCGCTGAACTGCCCGGAGTCGACAAGGACGCCGTCGCCGGTCCAGGCGCCCGCGCCGTCACCGCCGGCGACGACGCCGCGGACCGGGATGCGGTGCGCCACCGCGAAGTCCCAATCCCGCTCGTCGTGTGCCGGCACGCCCATGACGGCGCCGCCGCCGTACCCCGCGACGACGTAGTCCGCGACGTGGATGGGCACGGTGTCGCCGGTGGCGGGGTTGTGCGCCAGGCGGCCCGCCAGCTCACCGGCGCGCGGGTCGTCGGGCGAGACCGCCAGGAAGGTCACGCCGAAGAGGGTGTCCACGCGCGTCGTGAACGCGGTCAGCACCCCATCGGTGCCGGCCACGGTGAAGTCCACCTCGACGCCGCGCGAGCGGCCGATCCACTCGCGCTGCAGGCGCCTGGCGAAGTCCGGCCAGTCCAGGTCGTCGAGACCGTCGACCAGCCGGTCCGCATATGCCGTGATCCGCAAGAACCACTGCTCCATGACCCGCTGGCCCACGACCGTGCCGCAGCGCTCGCAGCGGTCGCCCTCGACCTGTTCGTTGGCGAGGACGGTGAGGCACGAGGGACACCACACGACCGGCGCCTCCCGGCGAACCGCCAGGCCGGCGTCGAACAGACGGAGGAATACCCATTGAGTCCACCGGTAGTAGCGGGGATCGCAGGTCACCACCTCGTGCCCCCAGGCCCAGCCGGCGCCGATGCCGCGGAGCTGGCGGCGGTAGTTGGCGACCGTGGTGCGCGTCAGGGTGTCGGGTCGGATCCCGCGCTTGAGCGCGAAGTTCTCGGTGTGGATGCCGAACGCGTCGAAGCCGATCGGCTGGAACACCGCGCGGCCCCGCATCCGCTGCAGCCGGCCGTAGGCGTCGGCGCCGCCGTACGTGAAGACGTGGCCGACGTGCAGGCCCTCTGCCGACGGGTACGGGAACTCGACCAGGTTGTAGAGCTTCCGGGCGGCGTCCACGGCGTCCAGGTCGAGCTCGTAGAGGCGGTCGGCCTCCCACCGCGCCTGCCAGCGCGGTTCGATCTCGGCGGGTCGGTACGTCGGCGTTCGTTCAGCGGCCACAAAAAAACCTCCCGATCGGTCTCTCGATCGGAAGGCTCCAGGAGCAGCGGTGCGGGTGCGTGCGCGCTAGGTCCTGGAACCTCCCAGGCGAAGAAGGAGGAGCCCGAGCTCCAGCTCAGCGAGCAGCACGGCGGCCATCGTGCGCGTCAGCATACCACCGGCCGATCAACGGACCCACACAACCTGTCCGATTGATGTATGATATGAGCGCTATCAAATTTACACCTCAATAGAGGAGGCGAAAGATCAACATGACCCTCGATCACCTGCTGCTGATCCTCCTGGTCGGACTCGTGGCGGGGTTCGCGGCGACGCACCTGGTGGCCGGCCACGGGTACGGCCTGGTAGGCGACATCATCGTGGGCATCGTGGGAGCGCTGATCGGCTTCCTGCTGCTGGGCACGTGGCTCGCCGAGCACGTCCTGGCCCCACTCGGCATCCCGGACGCGTCGGTCCTGGGCCAGATCATCATCGCGTTCATCGGTGCGGCCATCCTGCTCGTGGTCCTGCGCCTGATCGGCCGGGCAGGCTGGAGCTCGGCGCCTCGCCGCACGGTCGGCAGGCGGCGCTGGCTCTAGCAGCGGCGAACGTCCCGATTCCCGGAACCTCGTCCCCTCGCCGGGGGCGAGGTTCTCAGCGACCGAGGCTCCTAGGCCGGGCCCGCGGTACGGAGGCTCTCGCCCTCCCACTCCTGGACGCCGCCGCGGGACGTGTGCAGGGCCTGCTTCATGTGCTGGAGCGCGAGCCTGGTGTCGCCGCGGCCCTCCAGGATCTCGGCGTACGCCGCGTGGCAGCTCGCCACGCGGGCGGGCTGGTCCAGCGGCCGCAGCAGGTCCAGCGCGACGCCGAACTCCCGGTCGGCGAGGTCGCGGTCGCCGGCCGCCTCTGCGAGCTGTCCTCCGAACTGGTGGGCCAGCGCCAGCGACGCCTGCTCGCCGAGCTCGCTGGTCAGCTTCTTGGCCGCCTCGATGCGATCGGCCGCCTGCTCGTGCTCGCCCTTCGCCAGGTGGAGCTCGGCCAGGCTGAGCAGGACGTGACCCTGCCCGCGCTCGATCCCGATCTGCCGGCACAGAGCCAGCGAGCGCTCCATGTGGAGCTGGGCGCCGCTCAGCTTCCCCAGGCGCATCAGGGCCAGACCCAGGTTGTTCTCGGCCCGGGCCAGGGCAAGCTGGTCGCGGAGCAGGTCGAACAGCACGAGGGCCTTCTGCGAGTACGCGGTGGCACGCGCGGGGTCGCCCATCTCCGAGTAGGCGCCGCCCAGGTCCGAGTACATCTCCGCCATCCGGCGCAGGTCGTAGATGGACCCCGCCGCCTCCACCATGCTCTCCGAGAGCTCGACGGCCCTGGCCCACTCGTGTCTCGCGACATAGAGCGTGGCCAGCCGGGACAGGATGCGGGTCTCCAGGGCGTGCGGCCTCGGTTTCAGCTGCCGGCAGCGCTCGAGCGCCTGCTCCGCCACCTGCAGGGCCGCCGGATCCTCCTTGTGGGCGAGCGCGGTCGCCTCCCACTCCTGGCACTCGACGACCATCCAGCGGTCGCCGGCCGCCTCGAAGCCGGCCATCGCGCCGCGCACCGCGGGCAGCGCGTCATCCGGGCGGCCGAGGTGGATCAGCGCGATCCCCTGGCGCAGCCGGAGCCACGCTTCCTCGAGGCGGCCGTGCTCGGTCGCGAGCTGTCGCTCGATGACTTCCAGCGCCTCCTCGTATGCGCCGGAGCGCAGGAGTGAGTCCAGGCTCTCCTCGTCGCCGCCGGTGGGCCTGGGCGACGGTGCGGACGATCCGGGCAGGAAGTACTCGATCGGCTTCCCGGTGCGCTCGGCGATCAGCTGCAGCGTCTCGGGCGTGGGCCGCGAGCGACCGACCTCGATGAGGTAGATGGCCGTCCGGCTCCGGTCGTCCCCGCCCACCTGCGCCATCGTGAGGCCGGCTTCCCGCCGCGCCTGGCGAACCGAGCCCGGCCGCAACTCGATGCCTCGCTTGACCGTCCGCTTTGTCTGCTTCACACCGACGCTTAATTTAGCTGATGAGGGAGTAAAGCGCCGAACGCCGGCGTCCACGCCGCAGCGGCGCCGGCCCGGTCGAACGACGCGCGCTCGACTCAGGGATTCTGTTGAGCCGCGGCCGGTGACCAGGTCTCGGTGTGCGGCCAGTAGTCGGCGCTCGCGACGCCCGCGCTGACCAGCGTGGTGACCGCCGCCAGCAGCCCCGCGAACACCAGCACACGCAGCGACCGCCGCCCGCGCCGAACGGGGCACGCCGTCGCCTCCGACACCCTTTCGGGCATACCTCAACCTCCCCTCAGGACACCCATCAGTCCCGTTTGGTCGTCAACACTAGGGGCGGGGCCCGGCCGTGTCAAGCAGTTGACTTGACATTCGCGGGACCCGGACGGCCCGCACAGCGTGATCGAGTACACTCGGCTCCTGCCGCGCGTCATGAGGGGGTTGGAGCAGCCGTCCGCTGGCTCCATCCTGGCCCTGAGCGGCCCCGCGAAAGTCAAGTCCCTGCGACAATTCCACGACACAGCACGGAACTTTGGCCGAGCTCTGGCCCTGTCAATCGTCGGCGCGATCGGGTTTGATCGAACTCGTCGTGACGCGGAGGGCATCCAGAGGGGCAGGGGTTAGTGGCTGACAGCGGTGATCGACGTCCGAACGAGCGGCTGCGGCTCCAGCGCCGGTTACGCGGCTGGACCCTTGACGAGGTCGCCGAGGGCCTCCATCGCCTGTCGATGGGCGGTGCCGAACTCGGCGTCGACGCGCACATGGTGGGAAGGTGGGAGCGGGGGGTGCGGCGGCCGGCACCGCGCTACGTGGCGCTGCTGTGCCGGCTCTTCGAGCTCCCCGCGGACGAGCTGGGACTCGTCGAGGAGGCGGCCGAGGCCGCCGAGACGGCCGGCAAGGAGGACGACGTGAGAAGGCGCCAGTTCCTGCAGTACATGAGCGTGGTCACGGGCGCCACGATGCTCGACTGGGACCGGCTGGCCACCATGCTGCGCGGCCAGCTCGGCCCGGCGGATCGGGTCCTGGTCGACGATCTCGAGAAGATCACCACGAGCTATGCGCGCCAGGTCGAGACGGTCGCCCCCGGCAGCCTGCTGCCGGCGCTGCGCAGCCACCTGGCGATGCTGAGCGGCTCGCTCCAGGCGGGACCGCCGGAACCGGTGCGCCGCCGCCTGCTGTCGCTGACCGGTCAGACGGCCGTGCTGGCCGGCCGCCTGTCGTGGCTGCTCGACAACCGCGGCGAGGCCAGGCAGTGCTGGACGCTCGCGTGCGACCTGGCCAGGGAGGCCGGCGACGACACGCTGCTGGCCGAGGCGCTCGGCAACCAGCGCGTGCTCCACTCGACGATCCCGAGCCGGGGCCAGTACGGCCATCCCGACCGCGCCCTCGCGCTGCTCGACGCCGCCGAGGATCGGCTCACGGCCACGTCGTCGCCCTACGCACGCATGATGGTCCTGCTGTCGCGCGCGGAGGACTGGGCCGCCGTCCGCAACGCGGACGCCTCGTGGCGCGATCTCGAGGCGGCCGAGCGGGCGATCGCGACGGCGACGGGCCCCGACGACGGCTTCTACGCGCTCTGGGACGAGGGTCGGATCGCGGGCTACCGCGGCAGCTGCGCGCTCGCCCTGGACCGGCCCGAGGAGGCGAGCACGGTGCTGGAGGCGGCCCTTGCGCAGACCGACGACGCCCTCGTCGGTCAGCGGTGCGCCGTGATGACCGACCTGGCGACCTCCTACGCCATGCAGCGAGAGGTCGAGCACAGCGCGGCCCTGCTGATGGACTCGGCGGACGTCGCCGAGCGCGCCGGCCTGAGCGAGCTGCTCCATCGGGTGACGGGCGCGCGTCAGCACCTCGAGCCCTGGCGTCAGGTCCCCGCGGTGGCCCTGCTGGACGAACGCCTGGCCGCCGTCGGCTGAAGCTCGCCGCGTGTCCCGGGCGTGGCCGCGTCCAGCGGCACGAAGCTCTGGGCGAAGGCGCGGACGGCCTCGGCGGTCTTGGGGTGCTCGCACAGGCCGGGCAGCAGCCGGAACGCGACGGTCACGACGTGGGCCCCGCGCCGGAGGCACTCGTGCACGTCGTACGTGCGGCGAATGCTCGCGACCACCAGCTCGCACGCGGCCCCGGCCCCGCCCAGCGCCCGGGCCACCTCCTCGACGACGGCACCCGCGTCGATCCCCGCGTCGCTCATCTTGCCGTAGAACAGCGTGACGTAGCGGGCGCCCGCGGCGGACGCCATGAGCGCCTGCGTCGCGCTCATGCAGGCGGTGCCGTTGACCGCGACGCCGCGTCGAGCGAGCTCCGCCACGGCCGCCAGCTCGTCCCACCCGCAGGGCACCTTGACGACCAGGCGATCGTAGTCGAGCTCTGCCCTGATCACCTCGGCCTGCTCCACCATCTCGGCCGGGCTGGACGTCATCACCTGCACGCTCAGCGGAAGTCGGAGCGGGCGGAGCAGCGCCACGACGCGCCGCAGGTACGCCAGCGGCTGCCGGCCCGCTTCCTCCAGCAGGAACGTCGGGTTGGTGGTCACCCCCGCGACGCATCTCCGCTCCACCACCGCTTCGATCTCGCCCAATCGGGCACTGTCCAGGAACACCTTCACCACTCCCCTCCTCGGCGCCGGGCGGCCGACGGGCCACCGGCACCACCGCGGCCCCGCGGTCCGGCCGTCCCCGTGACCAGAACTGCGTCAAGGACACCACGGTCACGAGGGCGGCGCAAGGGTGGAGCCGCGGACGCGTCAGGGGCGGCCGGGCAGCGCTCCGGTCGCGGAGCCCGGGGACACGAGCGGACGGGTCCCCGCTCGCCGCAGCATCGCGGCGGCCAGCGCCTCGTACCTGCCCGCCGCCAGATCGCCGATCGGGTCCGGGCTGGCCCGGACCAGCTGGCGGAACGGCAGCAGCGCGACCGCCCGGTGGGCGAGGACCGCGTTCGCCTCGGCGACACGCCCGCTGCGCTCGGCGGCCCGCACGAATTCGCCGGCCGCCGTGAGCTCACGGGCGTCACGCACGCGCCACACGAGATAGATGCCGGTCACCGTCACGATGGGCAGGAGCGCCACGAACAGGCCGAGCGCGACCGCG
>Ga0066903_100004463_pt1 | contig 11844 bp, 10 predicted proteins | sample PanSoiMetaGPlot1_FD_67491 | JGI IMG/M metagenome (GOLD analysis project Ga0066903, IMG submission 67491) | Tropical forest soil microbial communities from Panama analyzed to predict greenhouse gas emissions - Panama Soil - Plot 1 (version 2) | ecosystem: Environmental > Terrestrial > Soil >...
AGGGGCGCTGTGGAGAACGCGGAGGCTACGGCAGGTCGCGTTCCCAATCGGTGCCGGCGAGAATGAGCCTTGCCTTTTCGATCTCTTCCGGAGCGATGCCCGCATGGGCTGCGAAGGCCAGGAGCGTGCGTTCATTGCCTGAGATGTAGGCGAGAACCCCGGCGAGAAAGCCGGGTTCCTCGGCCGCGACGCGAATCGAGCCGGGGTCAATCCCGGTCAGCGTCAGAAAGCGCGAAAGCTCATCGGTGTCGCTTGCGATAAATCCGAGAGCCGCGATCGCCAATTCGCTCGTTGCCTCCCGCCTGTCCCCTGCATCGACGTTTCCGCGCCCGAATCGGCGATTGCTTTTCATTGGATTGCACCTCTGCGTGGTTGAGCGCGTTCCGAGTCTGCCGGCGAGGCGAGTCGACCGCGGAAAATCCTCAGCCCGCCGCAACTATCTGCTATACGCAACACGTTTTGGTCGGTAACATGGGTACATCGGTAATACGGGGACATTTGCGCACGGCCTTGCCGAGATTGCAGCGCATTTCGGGGCAGTAATACTAGGACTAGATCTTTGGCCTCACATGGCACGGAGAGCACGATGCCAAGGCACGTTTATTCGGTTGTCTCGGTGGGCACTATCATCTTCGTGTCCGCCTTGGTCATCCCCGGCACGAATGGTCGTGTGATTGCGGGCAACGAATGCTTCGAACAACCAAGCCGGGAGTCAGCGCACGGCGAACATTGGTACTATCGCTACGATCGCGAGAAAAAACAAAAGTGTTGGCATCTTGAAGCCGGCGCAACGAAGACACCCGAAATAGCTCTACCGCCGCTAAAGGATCAATCGGACGCTATTGTACCACCGACACCGAATCTCGATTCAGTGTTCTCAGCGTTGTTCAAAAGAGGACGGACCGCGCCTTCCGTGCCACAGGATGCCGCCCCAGGCGAGCCGCGCATCATCCAGAGCAATCCGACCAAAACTTTGACAGAAGAAGATATCGCGCAGCAGCAACCGGATATCCCGGAGGAGCGTGCGGAGCCGCGCTACGTAACGCCCCTCACTCCGGCGCAACGCCAGGCGTTATTCGAAGAATATCTGAGATGGGAGGAGATTCAGCGCAACCTTGGTTTGCTCGGCGTCCCGGCTCGATCTCCCTGATCGGCGGCAAATGCAGCCGCCACGTCATGTTACGGAGTAGCGATGATGTGGTCGTCCACGTTCAGCGGCAACAGGTTATGGTGCTGCGCTTCCCGGCGAGGTTAAATTCAGTCAATGTGTGCTATTCGGCAGCGACATGTGCTTGCCGCTGCACATCCATGTTGACGAGCGCGAGCGGCGAGGCCGCTTTGTCCAGCATGCCCCAGCTCTTCACCCAATCGTAGGTGCGTTGCAGTTCGTCGTCCGGGATGGGTGCGGGATCGCAGACCACGAGGCGGCTTTCGCGCAGATCGTCGAGGGTAAGCATGCCGATCTCCGGGTCCTTGGCCTTGTGGTAGTCGATGAAATACTGGAGGTACTTTCGCCTGTCGGCGGCGATCCGACGAACCGCCTCGCGCACCGCCCGGTTGAACGCTGCGTAGGTCTCGGCGTCGACCTTTTCGGAGGCGACCTCGGTGCCGTGATAGAGAGCCGAGCAGACGATGCGGCAACCGTTCTTTTCTGCGAGGCTGACATACGGCTCGGTCAAGGTGGTGGCGTCGACCTCGCCTGACATCATGAACGTGTAGCGGTTGCGTGACCCGGCCGGAGCGCGGCATACCCGGATGCGCTCGCGCGGCAAGAAACCTTCGAGCATGTGCAGGGCGAGATAATGCGTGCCGGCATAGAACGGCACGCCGACGCTGCGGTCGGCCAGTTGCTGGGGCGTATAAACCGGAGAGTCCGGCCGCACGACAATAGCCGCATATGCGACGATGCCGCGGCGGCCGACCTGGCGGCTTCCCACGGTGGTGTCCTGGACGCGGCAGTAGTTGCCCCATTCGCAGGCGTTGTACAGGTCCGCCTTGCCCTGCTCGAACAAGGCGCCATGGCTCGTGAACGGATCGCAGCCGGCCGGGTCGGCGAGCTTGGCGTCGATTGTTTTGATGCCGGCCTCGTCGCGCTCGGCCCATTGAACACTGAGACCTTCCTGGGCGAACAGGCCTTCGTTGAAGGCCACGAGCTCCGGCAGGCCTTGAAACGGCGAAGTGGTTTCAAGCACCAATGTCCTCATGGGTTTCCTCCGTAAACACGGTGCGGCCGCATCGTTCGGGCGGTCAATCCAGGATTTATTCAAATTTTACGAATGCCGGTGATCGAACGGTAACCACACGCTCACGAAAAATCCTAGGGCCCGGCTCGATCGGGATCAAGCCGGTTTTGGCCCGACGTTCCGACATTCGGAGAGCCATTGCGAAATTGCTCGATAATTGAGCCAAATCAGCAGCGTTTTCCCGAGATCTGAGGGAGTTGCCTGCGCCCAGCCGAAGTACTTGACCCGTCCTTCCAAGCTGGGCGAATTTCCCTTTCTGTAAGGAATCACGACTAGCGTACCGGCATGCCGTCGGCCGCGTGCGCACATCGGTTGGCCGCCCGGGCCGCGTGGAATAGGGGACGTGAGATTGGTCAAGACCGTGCTGATCGTGGAAGACAACGAGCTTAACATGAAGCTCTTCCACGACCTGTTGGAAGCATATGGTTACGACACCGTGGGCACGCATAGCGGCATCAAAGCGATCGAGCTTGCACGCACGCATCGCCCCGACCTCATCCTGATGGATATACAGTTGCCCGAAGTTTCGGGGCTCGAGGTCACCAAATGGATTAAGGACGATCCTGAACTGTATCGCATTCCGGTCGTCGCGGTCACCGCGTTCGCCATGAAGGGCGATGAGGAGCGTATCCGCCAGGGCGGTTGCGAGGCCTATCTGTCGAAACCGATTTCGATAGCCAAGTTCCTGGACACAATTCGTCGTTTCACGGGTACTTGTTAAAATTCATCCTAAAAATTTATGGTTGATCAGAATACATTGACTGATCAAGGCCTTAACCATTGTGTTCCAGGTGGTATCCGCTAGATTCGCGCTCAGCAATAGCCGATGCAGCAACACGCTGCAAAGTATCGAAACTCTTTCGGCACATGTATCGAAAACCCTGCGGGATACTCAGGTCCGCCGCATCTCCTGAGTCCTGTGGGGTTCGGCCGGTCGGGGCGGTGGGAGTGGCCTCCTCAAAGACACCGTTCCCGGCCGGCCACCATTTCCCGCCCAAATCGGAACTGTCGGATTGGTGATCGTGACGCGAAGCCGTATCACCCGGGCGAAAACTGATGTGTGCCGACGCCCGCAAAGGGACGGGCTTTTTGAGGCTTGAAAATGCGGCCTAGCTGGCGCCGGCTTGCGAGTGAGACAACCGGCTCTCCACCTGTTCCAACCGAGCTATTTGATCTTGGTTTCGCGGAATTCCACGTGCTTCTTGGCGACAGGATCGTATTTTCTCTTCACCATTTTGTCGGTCTGAGTGCGGGAATTCTTCTTCGTAACATAGAAATAGCCGGTATCGGCGCTCGATAACAGCTTGATCTTGATCATGGTCGCCTTGGCCATGGCGGCAATCCTTCGATTGAGTTGGGGCAATGCCCCCCAAGTTGTCCGGACCCTAACGACCAGCGGCTAAAAGTCAAGGAATCGCCGGCCGGTGCGCGTCTCAAATGACGTTGAGCCACGCGCCAAGCGTAGACTTGATCCGCGGGCCCATCTTCTTCACACGAAGACGGATTGCAGAGCAGATCCCTGGATCAAGTCCGGGGGACGGCGGAGACGGTGGACACTATTCCAGAACATCGCGCAGCCGCTTGCCGCGCTGCATGCGATAGAATGGCACCGGAAGGTCGTGGGTGAGGCCCTCGGCGGTCCTGATCTTGAGCTCTTCCAGCACCGCCATCGTGATGCCCGGCATATCGAGCTTCAAACTTTCCTCGATCGGTAACCACACCAGTTCCACAAGTTCGGTGTCAGGACCCACGACGCCGTCGATGCGCGCCGCGATGGCATTGGCGTCGACGGAGAAGAAACGGGTGTCGAAACGGCGAGGTCGTCCGGGCGGCGTAATGGCGCGGGCGATGAAGTGCACTGCGGCGAGATCGGGCATGACGCCCGAACTGGCGAATTTCTTCCATTCGTCACTGGGCGCGTGTTCTTTGCCTACCTTTCCCCGTCCGTGGAGGGGGGGATCCGATTTGGTCCCGAGGACAAGGCCAGTTTCCTCGAATACTTCGCGAATGGCGGCCAGCAGGAAGCCGCGCGATTTTTCCGCGCTTGGGTAGCGTACCTCTTTCATCAGCCGCGCCTCGACGCGCTTGTCAGGCGGCGTCGCTGCGCTCATGCGGCGGTCGGCAAGCTCGACCCGTCCGCCTGGAAACACGTACTTTCCCGGCATGAATTTGTGGCTGTGATGGCGGCGCCCGAGCAGCACTTTCGGGGTGCGCCCGGTGCGATCGATCACCAGCATGGTGGCGGCGTCACGGATTTTCACGCCGGGCAGGTTCTGGCGCGTATCTCCGATCGACAGGAATTCGGCAAGGCGGGCGTGCAGATCGGTGGTCATCTTCACCGCGACACCTGGTCGGCATCCCCGGCCTCCGTTGAGGCATTCGGGTCGAAGCCGTGCATATAATTCGCCCACTGCCAGCTAACGATCACACCCTTTATGGGCTGCAATAGCCCAACCGCAAGCCCGATCGTCAAAGGCAGCCACAGCGCGGCATGCAGCCAGTAGGGCGGGGCGTACGCAACCTCGACGATGAGCGCAAGTGGTATCACGACATGGCCGACGATCAGGATGACGAAATAGGCGGGTGCATCATCGGCGCGGTGGTGATGGAGGGTTTCGCCGCAGACCGGGCAGCAATCTACCACCTTAAGGAAGGCGCGGAACATTTTGCCCCTGCCGCAGCGCGGACAACGCCCGCACAGCCCGCGCCGGATCGAAAGCCCCAGTGGTCGCGGTTGCAGTGCGCTTTCAGGTGTCGGAGCGCGGGTTGAGTCTTGCCAGCTCATCGGCGGCGTGTCCGCTTGCGACGAACATCCTGCCCGGACTTGCGCCCGTTATCGCGCTCCTTGCCGCGTTTTTGGCGTTGCGGCTTGTGCGCTGATGCACGTCCCTTCGCGAGGATGCGCGCCGTGGCATCGCGGCGGCCCTCCGACAGCATTTCAAACCGCAGTGCGCCGGCGACCGGCGCTGCCTCGACGAGGCGCACCGTGACCACATCGCCGAGCCGATAGGTCTCGCCACTGCCGTCGCCGACAAGCGCATGGGCGCGTTCGTTGTAACGGAAGTATTCATCGCCCAGAGCAGCGGCCGGAATGAAGCCGTCGGCGCCGGTGTCGTCCAGCCTGACGAACAAGCCGGAGCGTGTGACGCCGCCGATACGGCCCTTGAAGACGGCACCGATGCGGTCGGCGAGGAAATGGGCTATCAGGCGATCGACGGTCTCGCGCTCTGCCGCCATGGCGCGGCGCTCGGCGGCGGAAATGCGCGCGGAGATTTCGCCGAGCGAACGCACGGTCTCCCCGGCCGGAAGGCCGTCGTCACCGAACTTGAGGGCGCGAATCAAGGCGCGATGAACGACGAGGTCCGCATAGCGCCGGATCGGCGAGGTGAAGTGGGCGTACCGCTTGAGGTTCAGGCCGAAATGGCCATAATTCTCGGCCGTGTATTCGGCTTGGGCCTGAGTGCGCAATACCACCTCGTTGATGAGATTTTCGGTGTCGCGTCCTTTGACCCGGTTCAGAATGGCGTTGAATCGTTCCGGCCGCATCGCGCCGCTTTTCGGCAGCGAGATATCGAGCGTCGCCAGAAACTCGCGTAATGCGTGAAGTTTTTCTATCGCCGGCTCGTCGTGGACGCGGTAGATAAGCGGAATGCCTGCGCGCTCCAGCGTCTCCGCCGCCGCCACATTGGCGAGAATCATGAATTCCTCGATCAGCCGGTGTGCCTCAAGCCGCTGCGGTGAAATCACCCGGTCGATGGTGTTGTCGGGCTTGAGCAGGATTTTCCGCTCGGGCAAATCGAGATCGAGCGGGCCGCGCTCGTCGCGGGCGCGTTTGAGCGTCGCATAGGCAGCATAAAGCGGCGCGATGACGTGAGGCAGCAGCGGTTCGGTCGCTTCATCCGGCTCACCGTCGATGGCGGCCTGGACTTGCGCGTAGTGAAGCTTGGCAAGCGAGCGGATCAGCACACGATGGAACCGATGCTCGCGTTTGCGGCCGTCGCCGCCGATCACCATGCGCACCGCGATTGCCGGACGGTCGAGGCCTAGCTTGAGCGAGCATAGGTCGTTGGAGATGCGCTCGGGCAGCATCGGCACCACCCGATCCGGGAAATAGACCGAATTGCCGCGCGCTGCCGCTTCGCGATCGAGTGCCGAGCCGGGCGTGACGTAATGGGCTACGTCGGCGATCGCCACATCAATGATGAAACCGCCCGGGTTTTTCGGATTGGTGTCGGGACGGGCAAAAACCGCGTCGTCATGATCCTTGGCATCGACCGGATCTATGGTGAGCAGGGGAACATCGCGCCAGTCCTCGCGGCTTTGCAGCTTGGCTGGTCGCGCCGCTTCGGCTTCCTGCAGCACCTCGCGAGAAAATGCGTGCGGGATACCGTGTGCGTGAATTGCGATGAGGCTCACGGCCTTTTCGGTGGCAAGCGAGCCGAGCCGTTCCTTGACTCGTGCCGTGGTCAGGCCGAGGCGCCCGCTCCGGCTCACCTCGACGGCGATGAGGTCGCCTTCCTCGGCATCATGGGTTGCGCCCGCGGGAATGGCGAGTTCGCGACCGAGGCTTTTCTTGTCGATCGGGGCCAGCCGGCCGCCGCCGCCCGGCAGTTTGCGGAAGACGCCGAGCACGCGATGCTTGGCGCGGTCGATGATCTTGATGGCACGGCCCTGGTAGAGAATGCCGTCCGCCGCATCGCTCGATCTTTCGGTCCGCACGAGAGCCCTGTCTCCGACACCCGGCACTTCGCCCTGGCGCCCGCGACGAGGCACGTGGAGGCGTATCCTGGGCGGCTCGCCGTGGGCTTCCGCGTCCCACTCGGCCGCCACGGCGATGAGTTCGCCGTCGGCGTCGCGTCCAGTGATATCGGCGAGCACCACGTCGGGCAGCGCAGCCGCGCGGTGCAGCTTCTTTCGCCGCTTCTCGATCGCGCCCTCCTCGGCAAGGTCGCGCAGCATCTGCCTGAGGGCGGTGCGATCCGCATTCTTGAGACCGAATGCGCGAGCAATCTCGCGGGCGCCGACGCTGCCGGCTTCTTTGCCGATGAAGGCGAGCAGGTCCTCCCTGGAGGGGAGGGCGGTATGCTTATGAGGATGAGAATTCAAATATTTGTCCGAGAGGGGCGTATTTGTAGAAGCCCGGATGGAGCGAAGCGCAATCCGGGGCCGTGCGCGCCATTGGGAAAGTCTGTTCCCGCATTCCGCTTCGCTCCATGCGGGTTTACGAGGCCTGCGCTATCGAGATAATCACGCTGGCGTGGATTTGCCAGTTGCGTCATTTGCCGCCTTTGACGCGCTTCGCTGCGGCCTTGAGTGCGGCTGATGTCTTGACTGACTTCCTGGCCGATTTTTTGGCTGGCCTCTTCTCCGGCATTTTGGCCGGCGGCGCTGCCACTTTTGCCGGCAGTTTCAGCAGCTTTGCGGACTTTCCCGCGCCGGCCTTCGTGGCTTTCGGCGCCGGGGGCTCCGCCGGCCTTGATGCGTTGGTCTTTGCGGCCTTTTCCTTCGCGGGCCGGTCTGTCTGCACTGTTTTGGGGACAGGTTTCTCCGCCTTGGCGCGCCTCGGCGGGCGACGGCCGCTGGCGTTGCCGATCTGCTCGGCGCGCGCCGCCAGCAAGGGCAGTGCTTCTTCGAGCGTGATCGCTTCCGGAGTCTTGTCTCTGGGCAGTGTCGCGTTGACGCCGTCGTGGCTCACATAGGGGCCATAGCGACCGGCCTTCACCACTACCGGCCCACCCTTGTCAGGATGATCGCCAAGCGAGCGGCCCGGATCGCCGCCGAACCGCCGGCCGCGCGGCCCCTTGGCGATTTTTTCGGCAATCAGCGTCACTGCTCGGTTCAGGCCGATATGAAGCACGTCGTCGCCGGGCTCGACATTGGCGTAGGTTTTGCCGTGCTGCACATAGGCGCCGAACCGGCCGATGCCGGCCATGATCGGTTCGCCATCCTCCGGATGCCGGCCGACTTCGCGCGGCAGCGACAACAGCTTGATCGCCATATCGAGATCGACGGCACCTGGATCGGTGCCGCGCGGCAGGCCTGCGCGCTTGGGTTTCTCGCCGTTCGTCGCTTCGCCAAGCTGCACATAGGGGCCAAACCGGCCGGACCGCAGCGTCACTTCAAGCCCGCTTTCGGGATCGATTCCCAGCCCCCTGGTGCCGTTCTCCTCGGCGCCATCAGCGCCCGGCACCGAGAACGGGCGCGTGTTGCGGCATTCCGGATAGTTCGAGCATCCGATAAAGGCGCCGAATTTGCCGAGCTTGAGCGACAGCCGTCCGGCGCCGCACACCGTGCACAGGCGCGGATCGGTGCCGTCGGGACGCGGCGGGAAGATGTGTGGCGCCAGCATCTCGTCGAGTGCGTCGATGACCTGGGCGATGCGCAGGTCCTTGATCCCGGCGACAGCGGCCGTGAAGTCCTGCCAGAACGTGCGCAGGAGGTCGTGCCATTCGAGCTCATTATTCGAGACGAGGTCGAGCTGCTCTTCGAGGTCGGCAGTAAAGTCATATTCGACGTAGCGCGCAAAGAAGCTTTCCAGGAACGCCACCACGATGCGGCCGCGATCCTCCGGCACCAGCCGGCGCTTGTCGATACGCACGTATTTGCGGTCCTGCAGCACCTGCAGGATTGACGCATAGGTCGACGGCCGGCCGATGCCAAGCTCCTCCATGCGCTTGACCAGCGAGGCCTCGGAATAGCGCGGCGGCGGCTCGGTAAAGTGCTGAGTTGCCGCAATGCTCTTGCGGGTCAGCGGTTCGCCGGCCGCCATAGCGGGGAGGCGGCGTGACTCCTCGTCATCCGGATCATCGTCGCGACCCTCCTGATAGAGGGCAAGGAATCCGTCGAACTTGACCACCGTTCCGTTCGCCCGCAGCTCGAGCAGCCGCGCCGCGACCTTGGCCTCGATATCCACGGTGGTGCGTTCAAGCTCTGCGGATTCCATCTGGGACGCCATCGTCCGCAGCCAGATCAGCTCGTAGAGCCTTGCCTGATCGGCGTCGAGGTGGCGCTTGACGTCCTGCGGCCGCAGGGTGGGGTCGGTCGGGCGGATCGCCTCATGGGCTTCCTGGGCGTTCTTGGCCTTCACCTGGTAGCGGCGCGGCCCGTCCGGCAGATATTTCCGCCCGTAGGCGGAGCCGATCACCGTGCGGATGGCGGCGATTGCTTCGTCGGCGATCTGCACTCCGTCGGTGCGCATATAAGTGATGAGACCCACCGTCTCGCCGTCCAGGGTGACGCCTTCATACAGCCGCTGGGCGATGCGCATGGTATGGGCGGGCGCGAGTCCGAGCTTGCGGCTTGCCTCCTGCTGCAATGTGGAGGTCGTAAACGGCGGATAGGGATTGCGTTTGGCAGGCTTGGCTTCCACGGACTTGACCGTGAAAGCAGCCGTCCCCAGAGCGCGCTTGAATTCTTCAGCCTCCGCGCCTGTGCCGATGTCGAGCCGCTGGATCTTCTTGCCGTCGGCGCCGACCAGCCGGGCCTCGAACGTCTCCGCGCGGGGTGTCGCCAGCGTAGCCACCAGGGACCAATATTCGCGGGAGACGAACTTCTCGATCTCAAGCTCGCGGTCGCAGACGAGCCGCAGCGCTACCGACTGCACCCGGCCGGCCGATCTGGCGCCGGGCAGCTTGCGCCACAGCACCGGCGAGAGCGTAAAGCCCACGAGGTAGTCAAGCGCGCGCCGCGCCAGATAGGCGTCGACCAGGGGCTGATCGATGCCCCGCGGATGCTTCATGGCTTCTGTCACCGCGCGTTTGGTGATGGCGTTGAATACCACCCGCTCAATGGTCTGCCCCCTGAGCGCGCGTTTCTGCTTGAGCGCCTCCAGGACGTGCCAGGAAATCGCCTCGCCCTCGCGGTCCGGGTCGGTGGCCAGGATTAGCGCGTCCGCCCCCTTCACAGCATGCGCGATACTATTGACGTGTTTCTGGGCTTTAGGATCAATTTCCCATAACATATGAAAATCATGATCCGGATCGACCGAGCCGTCCTTGGGCGGGAGGTCGCGGACATGGCCGAACGACGCCAGCACCTCATAGCCTCGGCCCAAATAGGCGTTGATGGTCTTGGCCTTAGCGGGTGATTCGACTACGACTATCTTCATGTATTTCCAATAATTTCAGGTCTCATGCCGGACATTTCCGAAGCATCCTACGCGCAGGGCAGGAAGGGGAAAATGGGTAAAGCCCCGGTCTCTGTCAAACCGTCGCAGACGCATGGCTGGGGACCTGTGGACATCGAATCCTATGGTTCGACAATCTGAAATTGTTCCGTTATTGCAATTCAATCACAATAAAGCGACCCGCCCGCCCTGTTGCCGCTTGAGCCGGCCGGCAAGTTCGAGCTCCAGCAGCGTCGTCTGCACCATGGCGGTGGAGGTTCCAGACAGCCGGATGAGATCATCGGCCGTGACAGGCGTCGGTCCAAGCAGGGCCATGACGCGGGCGCGGGCGTCCAGTGGTGGTTCGGGGGCAGGCGGCGAGCTGTCCTGGAACTGGAGCTCCCCGATCGGGAGCGCGGCGCGGTGGCCGATGATCGGGCGCAGCACCGCGAGCACATCCTCGGCCTCTGTCACCATGACGGCGCCCTGCTTGAGGAGTGCGTTGCTGCCCTCGGCACGAGGGTCGAGCGGCGAGCCCGGCACCGCGAACACCTCGCGGTTCTGCTCCAGCGCCATCCGGGAGGTGATGAGCGAGCCGGATTTCCGCGCCGCCTCGACCACAATGACGCCATAGGCAAGACCCGAGATCAGGCGGTTGCGCCGCGGGAAATCGCGCCCCCGCGGCTCATAGCCGAACGGCATCTCGGAAACCGCCGCGCCATTCGCGATCAGCGCCTCCACCAGGGGCACGTGCTCGGACGGATAGATGCGATCATGACCGCCCGCCAGGACCGCGACCGTCCCGGTCGCCATGCTGCCGCGATGCGCCGCCGCGTCGATGCCACGGGCAAGCCCGGACACCACCAAGAGGCCGGCCGCACCGAGGTCGCGCGCAAGCTTTTCCGCGATCTTGACACCAGCCGCCGAGGCATTGCGCGAGCCCACCATGGCGATCATGGGGTGGTTCAGCGCGGCGCACTTGCCGCGGACCGCAAGCAGCGGTGGCGCATCATCGATGTTCGCCAGTTGCGCCGGATAGGCCTCCTCGCCAAGAGCCACCAGGGCAACGCCCATCTTGGCCGCCGCGGCAAGTTCGCCCGCGGCTTCCTCGCGCGTGCAAATCCGCACCGGCCGTGCGGCACCGCCGCGCCGGGCGAGGTCGGGCAACGCCTTGAGTGCCGCATCGGCGCTGCCGCAGTGATTGAGCAGCATGCGGAACGTGCGCGGCCCGACGTTCTCGGAACGGATAAGGCGCAGCCAGTCGAGGCGCTGGTCGGGTGATAATTTCATGGTGATCAAGTGGGCTAGAAATCGCGAGCCTCCTTCTAAGCACTCATCGCCTCCGAGGCCAGTCAGGGGTGGCAATCTTTCAACATGGAGATATTTGACCCGCTTACTTAACGAGGATGGGGCAATCTACAGGCGCGGCGCCACCCCGATCTTCCCCTCCTCCCCCGCAAGCAGCCGCGAAATGTTGGCCCAGTGCATCACCCACAG
>Ga0066903_100004464_pt1 | contig 11843 bp, 8 predicted proteins | sample PanSoiMetaGPlot1_FD_67491 | JGI IMG/M metagenome (GOLD analysis project Ga0066903, IMG submission 67491) | Tropical forest soil microbial communities from Panama analyzed to predict greenhouse gas emissions - Panama Soil - Plot 1 (version 2) | ecosystem: Environmental > Terrestrial > Soil >...
CGGCGACCGGCCCCACGATCGAACTGACGACTGCCAGCAGCAACGCCGCAAATTTGGCGAGCGCGTTCACGGGGGGCTCATGTGTTGTAGCCTTGACGGCCACGCCCATGGTATCGAGGACTCGATCCTGGGCGCCAGGGAGATCATCGTGCGCGCGCGATCATTGCCACTGCTCGCCGTCGTCGCATTCGCGACCTTCGCGACGCCTGCGTGCGGCCGACACGTCGATCTCGGCGCGATCGGCGACGGGGGCGCCAGCATCCTCTGGACGGCGACCTTCGAACCAGGCGACCTGTCCGAGTGGCTCGGCGACGGACGGGGCGGCACGTACACGGAAAACGTCATGACGTTTCCCGCCGTCACGACCGACGTGGTCCACAAAGGCAAGTACGCGGGCATCGCGACGGTCGAGACGCCGAACGGGATGCCGGGCGGGATCGTGTCGATCAACTATCTTTTCCGGAACCAGCCGAGCCCGAGCCAGGCGTTTTACAGCGCGTGGTACTACATTCCCACGACGGTGGCGGTGAGGACGTATCTGAGCCTCCTCCACTTTCGTTGCAGCCACACCGGCGACGGCAACGACCTGTTCGGAATCTGGGACGTCAACCTCATTCCGCGGGCCGACGGCGGTCTCCAGGCCCACCTCTACAACTTCGTGACGAAGACGAACGTCGAGGAGCCGGTCCCGACGGTGGTTCCGCTCGGGACCTGGGTCCATTTCGAGATCATGCTGCTCAAGGCCGCCGACGCCACCGGACGCATCACGGTCTGGCAGGACGGCGTCCAGATCCTCGACAACCCGGGCGTGATGACCGCCGAGACCGACTGGGTGCAGTGGGACGCCGGGGTCGCGTCCACGGACATCGTCCCGACGCCCTCCGTCATCTACATGGACGACGCCGCGATCAGCCTGTCCCGCCTCGGGCCTGGTAATTGATGATCCCGGGCGCCCCGCAAGAGGCGTAAAATGCCGCGTAACATCTAGATATTCCTGACGAATCTGACGCGCTGTCCGGCGCTGAAGTTTTCTGTCCCTCCCGGCCATTCATAAACAAGCAATACGAATGCGTTTCCAGGCACTCAACTCGTCTGCGAACCGGGACCAGCCGCCGCGCTTGACCGTGGTGGCTGGAGGGGCCGCCGGCAAGCGCGCGGAGGCGGGCGGCCCCTCCGGGTCGCGGACGGGTGGCGATCGTGAGAGCAAGTTCCGGGACATCTACGAAAGCTGGTTCGACGACGTCGTGAAGTGGCTGTACGCGCTCGGCGCGCCGGCCGCGGACACCGAGGACCTGGCGCAGGAGATCTTCCTGGTCGTCCGGCGCCAGCTGCCGCGCTTCCGCGGCGGCAACCTGGCCGGCTGGCTGTACGAGATCTCGCGCCGCACGGTGCGCGACCACCGGCGCCGCGCCTGGTTCCGGAACCTGGTGCTCCGGCGCCAGGACATCGACTTCACGCAGATGCCGACCGCGGCCGCCGGTCCCGCGCGCAGCTACGAGCACGCCGAGAACCGGCGACTGTTCCAGGCGCTGGTCTCGCGAATGAGCGAGAAGTTGCGGACCGCCTTCGTCCTGTTCGAGATCGAAGGCTACTCCGGTGAAGAGATCGCACGGATTCAGGATGTCCCGCTCGGGACCGTCTGGACCCGCTTGCACCACGCCCGCAAAGATTTCTGGAAGCTCGTGCAGCAGATGCAGGAGCAGCAAGAGCAGCAAGAGCACCAAGAGCACAGTGAGCAGCAGGAGAGTGAGGAGAGCGAACGATGAATCGGTTGCGCGACTATTCGGGCAGTGGCCCGGTGTCGGAACGGGGGATCGACATGTTGCGGGGGACGCCTGCGACTGCGGCGACGCAGGACCTGAGGCGGCGCGTGTGGAATTCGTTGCAGCGGATTCCGACGGAGGCGTCGGCCGGCGCGTCGATGCCGGGTGTGAAGGCGCTCGTCCTGGGCGTCGTGATCTTCTCGCTCGCCGGATCGGCGGGCGCCGTCATCACCGGTCGCTGGATCGTCCCTGCTCTCGACCGCGCCGGGACGAGCACGTTCGCGCCCGCGGCGCGGGTTGAGCATCGGCGCCCGGTGCGCCGGATCGCGGCCGCGCCGGTGGCTGAAGAGATCGCGCCCGCGCCGGCCCCGGTGCCAGCGAAAGCCGCGCCGTCGAGGGCGCCCGCGCGCGCGTCTGTCAGCATCCCGCGCAGCACCGCCAGCAGCGCCACGCAGGAGCGAACGCAGGTTCTCGACGCGCTCATCGCGCTTCGCCGCGATCACGACGCGGTTCGCGCCGGTGCACTCCTCGATCACTACCTGGCCGCTCACCCGCACGGCGCGCTCCGCGAGGAGGCGCTGGTGCTGGCCACCGAGGCGGCCGACGCGCGGGGCGATCACGCCGTCGCGCAGCGGCTCGCGCGGCTCTATCAGACGGAATATCCGGACGGTCGGTTCCAGCAGTTCGCCCGCAGCCACACGATCCAGAGGTCTGACTAGCCTCGGGGGCCGATGTTACGTTGCGCGGCTTCGCGGATAGCGATCGCCTGCCTGGCCGCGTTGCTGGGAGGCTGCGCAAGTAACTCGGGACCGGGGTCCTCGCAGGGAGGTCACGCCGGCGTGAGCGCCGGAGGAGGAGGCAACGGAGCTGCCGGCGGCGTCTCCGGTTCTGGGGGAGGCGGTGACGCCGCCGGCGGCGGAACCACGGGCATTGGGGGCGGCGCAGGCACGACGACCACGGCTGGCAGCGGCGGCGACGTCGGGAGCGGCGGCGTTGCTGGCAGCGCGGGGACCGGCGCTGGCGGCAGCGCGGGCGCCGCAAGCGCGGGCCGCGGCGGCGCCAGCGCAGGAAGCGGCGGCAGCACCGGAGGCCGCGGCGGTGCCGGCGGACGCGGAGGCGGCGGCGGTACCGGTGGCAGCTCCGGCAGCGGCGGCAGCGCCGGATCGACAGGAACCGGAGGCAGCGGCGGATCGACGTCGACCAGCAAGCCGACCATCTACTTCCTCGACGTGGGCGGCAAGGTGCTGACCGCGGCCGACGCGGAGAATCCCACGGTCAAGACGCTGGTCCCGTCCGCCGGGCAGGGCCCCGACGGCATCGCGGTCGATCTCGCCGCCGGCTACGTGTACTGGACGGACATGGGCGTTCCCGCCGACAACGACGGCACAGTGATGCGCTCGAACCTCGACGGCTCGAACGTCGTCACCATCGTACCCAAGGCCGGGACGTACACGCCGAAGCAGCTGCGCATCGACACCGCCGGCCGGAAGCTCTACTGGTCCGATCGGGAGGGCATGCGGGTCATGCGCGCGAACCTCGACGGCTCCAGCATCGAAACGCTGGTGACGACGGGCACCACCGACGCCGACCGCGCCGACAATTCGCGGTGGTGCGTCGGCATGGCACTGGACCTTGCCGGCGGGTGGTTCTACTGGTCGCAGAAGGGCCCGGCCAACGGCGGCGTCGGCACGCTCCGCCGCGCGCACATCGTGATGCCAGCCGGGCAGGACTCGACGAACCGGACCGACATCGAGGTGCTCTTCGCGGGGTTGCCCGAGCCGATCGATCTCGAGCTGGACCTCGAGGCCGGGCTGATCTACTGGGCCGATCGCGCTGACAACACCATCAGCCGCGCGCCGATCGAGATCCCGGCGGGCAGCACAGCGGCCACGCGCAAGGACCGCCAGATCATCGTGAAAAATGTCGGCGTCGCGATCGGCGTCGCGATCGACAAGCCGCGTGGCCGCATGTACTACACGGGCGGCAACGGACAGCTCGGGCGCGCCAACCTCGACGGTACGGCGGACATGGAAATCAGCGGCGTTGGGACGCTGACCGGGATCGTCGTCGTCCATCTTCCCTGACGGCGTTCCGGTACGCGGCGCGTTGCGGCGCGTCGCCGGGGTCGTGGGAAGGCGCGGGCCGTGGTCCGGATCGGGGTCCTCGGGGTTCGTACCTGGAGAGCCCAAGGAGATCCCATGCGCCGATTCGCCCTCGCCGTCCCCCGCCCGCTTTCCTTCGCGCTCGCCTCGCTGCTCGCCCTCGGGGCCGGCGCCTGCGCCGAAAGCGGTCAGCTGAATCTCGACGCGGGGTCGAACGGCGCGGCGGGTACGGGCGGCAACAGCGGGGCGGGCTCGGGCGGCCGCGGAGGAACATCGGCTGGCACCGCGGGCAGCGGCGGCTCGAGCGCGACGGCCGGTACGGGCGGAGCCGGCGGCAATGGCGGCGGCGCGGGCACCGGCGGGACTGCCGGCTCGTCGGGCGGCGGCGCCGCGGGACGGGGTGGATCGAGCGGTGGAACCGGCGGCTCCTCGGCGGGCACCGCGGGACGCGGCGGCTCTGGCGGGACGGCGGGCGGCGCGGCGGGACGCGGCGGCACCGGTGGCGGCGCGGCGGGCGCGGCCGGTCGCGGCGGCACGGTCGGCGCTGGTGGCTCGGCGGGCACGATGGGAACCGGGGGTCGCGGCGGCACCGTCGGCACCGCGGGCGCGGGCGGCAGCGCCGCCGGCGGCAAGGGCGGCGGCACCGGCAGCGGTGGCTCGTCCGGCAGCGGCGGCTCTGCCTCGGGCGGCAGCGGCGGAGCGGCACCGTGGAACGCGGGCAATCCGAACGGCTCGTGCAGCGCCGGCGTGCCGACGATGGCCCAGGCGGCGAGCACGTCGAACCCGACGGCCGTGATCGGAAACGGCACGGCGGCGAGCTGCACGTTCGCCGCGCTTCAGACCGCCGCGACGGCCGGCGGCGTCATCACGTTCAACTGCGGCGCCGATCCGGTGACGATCCTGGTCACCGCGACGCTCAACGTGCCGTCGACCAAGAACACGGTCATCGACGGCGGCCGCAAGATCACGCTCGACGGCGGCGGCGCCGTCCAGATCATGCGCTTCTACAGCGGGAACTATCGGGCCAACGACAACACGCTGACGCTGCAGCACATCGCGATGGTGAACGGCAAGACGACCCCGACCATGATGATCCCGACCGCGCCGGCGCCCTGCTCGCAGGGTTACAACGACGGCGAGGGCGGCGCGCTCTACATGCGCGACGGCAACCTGGTCGTCGTCGACTCGATCTTCACGAACAACCAGGGCGCGCCCCTCGGCCCCGACACGGGCGGCGGCGCCATCTACGTGCTCGGCAGCAAGAACGGCGTCTGGATCTCGGGGAGCACGTTCACCAACAACAGCGCCAGCAACGCCGGCGCGGTGGGCTGCCTGCAATCGCCGCTCAACATCTACAACAGCCTCTTCACCGGCAACAAAGCCATCGGGCACGACGCCAACAATAACGAGCCCAGCAAGTGCTCGGCGATCAACAACAACCAGAACGAGACCGGCTCGGGCGGCAACGGCGGCGCCATCTACAGCGACGGCGAGGGCGTCAACCTCCTGGTGTGCGGCGACTGGGTGACGAACAACGCCGCCGGCATGAATGCCTTCGGCGGCGGCCTGTTCTTCACCAGCAACGACTTCGGCGGCACGCTGACCATCACCGACACGACCATGACCGGCAACACCGGCGGCTACTGGACGCAATCCCAGGCCGACCCCAACGCCAGCGCCGGCAAGGCCGTCGGCACCAACTGCAAGAGCCTCACCATCACGAACTCGACGCTCCAGGGCCTGAACGGCGTGCCGTAGGACGAACGCGGGCCGCGCCGAAAATCGCGCTACGATTGCCGGCGTGAAGCTCGCCCTCAAGCTCGCGCTGGCCATCCTGCCCGGCGCGCTGGCGGTGATCGCGACCGCCGCCGTCCTGGATCTGCGGCGCGACAGCGCGGACTTCGACGCCGACCAGCGCTCCGACGATCTGACGATGGCCCGCGTCCTCGCCACCACCATCGGCCGCACCTGGGACGACGGCGGCAAGGCGCGCGCGCTCGCACTGCTCGAGCCGATGCGCGGGCTGGCGGCGCGGTTTCGCGTCCGCTGGGTCGATCTCGGCGACCCGACGTCGCCGCTCTCGCCGGCCGAGCGCGACAAGATCGGCCGCGGCGAGGAGGTCCTGTGGCACAAGGGCAGCGATACGCCTGGCTGGCTGCACGCGCTCAGCCCGGTGCGCAGCAAGGGCGTCGTCGTCGGCGCCATCGATCTTTCGGAGGCGCCCACCGACCTGCGCGCGCACGTGCGCAACACGATTCGCGCGACGCTGCTCACCGTAGTCGCGCTCAGCGCGACGATGGTGCTGGTGACGCTGCTGGTGGGGGCCTGGGTGGTCGGGCGCCCGGTCACGGCCCTCATCACCCAGGCGCGCCGGGTCGCCTCGGGAGATCTGGGCGCGCGCTCGGTTCCGCACCAGCGCGACGAGCTGGGCGAGCTGACCCGCGAGCTCAACGGCATGCTCGACCGCCTGGAACAGGCCGCCGTGGAGGTGCGCGCCTCGACGGAGCAGCGGTTCGCGGCCCTGCAACAGCTCCGCCATGCGGAGCGGCTGACCACGGTGGGACGGCTGGCCAGCAGCGTCGCGCACGAGCTCGGAACGCCGCTGAACGTGGTGGCGGGACGGGCGCGCCTCATCACCGAGGACGAGCAGGACGCCACCAAGCACGCCGGCATCATCATCGACCAGACGACGCGCATGACCCGGATCATCCGCCAGCTGCTCAACTACGCCCGCCGCGGGCCGCCCGAAAAGGACCGCCAGGACCTGCGTCGCCTGGCGTCCCAGGTGCTGACCCTGCTCGAAACGCTGGCGTCGAAGCGGGGCGTCGTGCTCCGGCTAGAGGCCGATCTGCCCGAGGTTCCGGTGATCGCCGACCAGACGCAGATCCAGCAGGCGCTGACCAACCTGGTCGTCAACGCCATCCAGGCCAGCCATAGCGGCGGAACGGTCGACGTCACGCTGCGCGCCGCGTCGGCCCGGCGGCCGCCCCCGTCATCGCGCAACGCCGCGACGACCGGGGATTTCTACGAGGTATCCGTCCAGGATCATGGGGAAGGCATGCCTCCCGAGCTGCTCGCCCGCGTGTTCGAACCGTTCTTCACGACCAAGCCGGTCGGGGAATCCACCGGACTTGGTCTGTCGGTTGCAAACGACATCGTCGAGGAACACGGCGGATGGATCACAGCAGCAAGCGAACCGGAACAGGGCAGCCGCTTTTCCTTGTTCCTGCCCCGAGGCACCGCATGAGCGCCGGCCGGATCCTCGTCGTCGACGACGACAAGGAGATGTGCGCGTTACTTGAGACCGGCCTGACCAAGCGGGGCTTCGAGGTGACCTCGCGGACCTCCGGCGACGCCGCGATCGTCTTGCTGGATCACGCCGATTTCGACGCGATCGTCGCCGACCTGAACATGCCCGGGACGTCCGGCCTCGACGTGTCGACGTGGGTGGCCGCCAACCGCGTCGACACGCCCGTCGTCGTCATCACCGCATTCGGCAGCCTGGAGACAGCGGTGGCGGCGATCCGCGCCGGCGCCTACGACTTCGTCACCAAGCCGTTCGAGCTGGGCGCGGTCGCCCTGACGCTGGATCGCGCCGTCAGCTTCAGCCGGCTTCGATCCGAGGTCCGGCGCCTGCGGCTGGCGACGGCAGCCGATCAGATGGACTTCGATCAGATCGGCCTGCCGGGAACCGCGCTGGTCGGCCGGAGCCCGGCGATGCGCCGGACGTTCGACACCATTCTGCGCGCCGCGGTCACCGAGGCCTCGGTGCTGGTGAGCGGCGAAAGCGGCACCGGCAAGGAGCTGGTCGCGCGCGCGCTGCATGATCGCGGGCGCCGCTCGGGCGGCCCGTTCGTGGCGATCAACTGCGGCGCGATGCCCGAATCGCTGCTGGAAAGCGAGCTTTTCGGACACGTGCGCGGCTCGTTCACCGACGCGCGCGCCGGCCGGACGGGCCTTCTGCTGCGCGCGACGGGCGGCACGCTGTTCCTCGACGAGATCTGCGAGGCCCCCCCTGCCCTGCAGACCAAGCTGCTGCGGGCGCTGGAAGAGCGCAAGGTGCGGCCGGTGGGCGGCGACGACGAGCGGCCGTTCGACGTCCGCCTGGTCTGCGCCACGAACCGCGATCTCGAGGCCGAGATCGAGGAGCACCGCTTCCGCGCCGACCTCTACTATCGGATCAACGTCATCCGCATCGATCTGCCGCCGCTGCGCGCGCGCGCCGACGACGTCCTGCTGCTGGCGCAGCGGATGGTCAAGCAGAGCGCGGGCGCGTCCGAGAAGAACGTCGTCGGCATCGCCGCCGCGGCCGCGGAGAAGCTGCTGGCCTACTCGTGGCCCGGCAACGTCCGCGAGCTGCGCAACTGCATCGAACGCGCCGTGGCGCTGACCCGCTTCGCCGAGATCACCGTCGCTGACCTGCCCGAATCGATTCAGAACTACCAGCGCACGCGCATGGTCCTGGACCTCGACGATCTGGGAACGCTGCCGCCGCTCGAGGAGGTCGAACGGCGCTACATCCTGCGCGTCCTCGAGGCCGTCAACGGACACCGGACGCGGGCGGCCGAGGTGCTCGGTCTCGACCGCAAGACCCTCTATCGCAAACTCGAGCGCTACGGCGTAGGGGAAAACGAGTAGGCGCGCGGCCGGGGCAGTACGCCCCGAAGGGGCAAATCGCCCCAATTTTTCGACGCACAATGCGGTAATTCCGCGGTGGCGGTTGGCGCGCGGCTTGCCATCGTCGACCGTGTGACAGGCGCCCCCCGCCCCCGTCGATCGTGTGCGCGGCCGACCCACGTCGCCGCATGTTGAACCGACTGATCGATTTCGCCGTTCGGCGCCGGGTCGCCACGCTGGTCGGGACCGTCGCGTTCGCGATCTTCGGGATCGTGACGTTCAGGCACCTCAAGATCGAAGCGTTCCCCGACGTCACCAACGTCCAGGTCATGGTGATCACCCTCTTCCCCGGCCAGGCCGCGGAAGAGGTGGAAAAGCGGGTGACGATCCCGGTCGAGCGCGCGCTGACCGGAACGCCGCGCGTGCTGATCCAGCGATCGATTACGTCGTTCGGCCTTTCGCAGGTGATCCTGACCTTCGAGGACGACGTCGACATCTACTGGGCGCGGCAACAGGTGAGCGAACGGCTGCCCGACGCCGAGGTGCCCGACGGCATCGAACCTCACCTCGGACCGAACGACACGCCAGTCGGCCAGATCTACCAGTACACGCTGGAGAGCGACCACCACACACCCAGCGAGCTCCGCAGCTGGCAGGACTGGGTGGTCTCGAAGCACCTGATGCGGACGGCCGGTGTCGCGGACGTCGTCAGCTTCGGCGGCTTCCAGAAGGAGTACCACGTGCTGGCCGATCCCGGCCGGCTGCGCAACGCCGGCGTGACGCTGGACGATCTGGCCGACGCGGTGACCGGATCGAACGGCGCGACGTCCGGCGGCTACCTGCAGCTCGGCGAGGGCGAGGCGGTCGTGCGCGGCCAGGGCTACCTGACCAGCATGGTCGACATCCGCAACACGGTCGTGAAGGCGACGGGCGGAACGCCGGTGCTGGTGCGCAACGTCGCCGAGGTCGTCGAGGCGTACACGCCGCTGCGCGGGGCGGTGGCGCGCGGCGCCGCGCGCGATTCGATCGAGGGAACCATCCTGCTCCGGCGCGGCGAGAACCCGCGCGACGTGCTCGACGGCGTGCACCAGGCCGTGGCGCGGATCAACCGCGACATCCTGCCGCCCGGCATGAAGATCGTCCCGTTCTACGACCGCACCCGCCTGGTCGACAAGACGCTGGAGACGGTGTCTCACAACATGCTGGAGGGCGTGCTGCTGGTCAGCCTGGTGCTCTGGCTGTTCCTCCGCGCGGTGAGCGGATCGATCGCGGTCGCCATCACCATGCCGCTGGCGCTGTTGACGGCGTTCGTCGGCCTGCACTTCGCGGGCGTCCCCGCGAACCTCCTGTCGATGGGCGCGATCGACTTCGGCATCCTGCTGGACGGTGCCGTCATCTTGGTCGAGAACGCCTACCGGCACCTCGCCCACGAACGACCGCCGCCGTCGCGGGTGCCCGAGACGGTCGCGCGCGCCGCCAAGGAGGTGGTGCGTCCGACGCTGTTCTCGATGTCGATCATCGCGGCGGCGATGATGCCGATCTTCACGCTCGAGCGCGTCGAGGGGCGCATCTTCCGTCCCGTCGCGCTGACGTACGCGTTCGCGCTGCTGGGCGCGCTGTTCTTCACGATGACGGCGGTCCCCGCGTTGACCACCGTGTTGCTCAAGAACCGGACCGTCAACGAGGAGGAGCCTGGCTTCCTGCGCTGGCTGCGCGGTCACTACCTGACCGGGCTGCGGATGGCGCTGCGCCATCCGGTCCTGCCGCCGCTGATCGGCCTGGCGGTGCTCGGCCTGGCGGTGGCGCTGGTGCCGCGCCTCGGCGCGGAGTTCCTGCCTCAGATGAACGAGGGCGACATCCACGTCACCGTCACGATGCCGAGCTCGGTATCGCTGGAGCGCGGCGCCGAGGTGCTGCGCGACACCCGCCTGGATCTGCTCTCGTTCCAGGAGGTCAAGGACGTCCTGACCGAGCAGGGCCATCCGGAGGACGGCACCGACGACGAGGCGCCCAACCAGGCCGAGACGTTCGTCATCATGAAGCCGGAGAGCGAGTGGAAGACCGGGCGCACCAAGGACCAGATCGTCGATCTGATGCGCACCAAGCTCGAGCGCCGGCCCGGCGTCGACTACAACTTCAGCCAGCCGATCAAGGATCGCGTCGAAGAATCAATCTCGGGGATCCGCGGTCAGGTCGTCGTCAAGATCTACGGCGAGGATCTGAACGTGATGCACGAGAAGCTGACCGAGATCGATCGGATCCTCCGCGCCACGCGCGGGTCGCGCGACGTCGAGATCTACCGGGCCGGCAGCGCGCAGCACATCGTCGCCCAGATCGATCGCGAGGCGACGTCACGCTACGGCGTTCGCGTGCAGGACGTCGAGCGCACGCTGGAGACCGCCTACGGCGGCCGGCTGGCGACGACGATGTGGGAGGGCGAGCGGCGCGTCGGCGTGCGCGTGCGGCTGCCCGTCGCCGCGGAGGGCGACGTGGCCAGCGTCGGCCGGCTGGACGTGCCGGTGCCGAGCACGAAGCCGGGCAGCGACGCGCCCGGGCCGCGCATCGCGCTGTCCGCGCTGGCGACGATGAAGCTCGCGCGCGGCCGCACCCAGATCAACCGGGAACAGGGCGGTCGCTTCCTCGCCATCAAGTGCAACATCGAGGGGCGCGACATGGGCTCCTTTGTCGATGAAGCGCAGGCGCGCGTGCGGCGCGAGGTCAAGATGCCCGAGGGGATGTTCCTGACCTGGGGCGGCGAGTTCGAGAACCAGCGGCGCGCGATGGCGCGGCTGGCGTTCGTCGTCCCGGTGTCGATCCTGGTCATCTTCGCGCTGCTCTACCTGACCTTCAACGCCGTGCTGCCGGCGGTCGTGGTGCTGCTGGTGGTGCCGTTCGCGACGGTGGGCGGTGTCTTCGCGCTGTACCTGACGCACACGGTTCTGTCGGTGTCGGCGGCGGTCGGCTTCATCACCCTGTTCGGCGTGGCGGTCATGGACGGCGTCCTTCTGATCACCTACGCGCGACAGGCGCGCGCCCGCAATCCCGACAGCGAGGACGCGATCCTGGACGCGGTGTCGCAGCGGCTGCGGCCCGTGTTGATGACGGCGCTGCTGGCGTCGCTGGGCCTGCTGCCGGCCGCGCTGTCGCACGCGATCGGCTCGGACACGCAGCGGCCGTTCGCGATCGTGATCATCGGCGGCCTGGTGTCGTCGACCCTGCTGACCATGCTGCTGCTGCCGACCTTCTACAAGCTCGCCGAAAGCTGGTTCGGCGCCGGCTGGCGCGCGCGCCACGTCCTCCCCCCCACCGACGACGAGTAGCGGCGCCGCTCGCTCTACTCTTCGACGGGGGCGGGAGGGAC
>Ga0066903_100004465_pt1 | contig 11843 bp, 10 predicted proteins | sample PanSoiMetaGPlot1_FD_67491 | JGI IMG/M metagenome (GOLD analysis project Ga0066903, IMG submission 67491) | Tropical forest soil microbial communities from Panama analyzed to predict greenhouse gas emissions - Panama Soil - Plot 1 (version 2) | ecosystem: Environmental > Terrestrial > Soil >...
TACTTCGATCGTCAGTTCGGCCTCGACGAAACGCTGCTCGGCATCGAGCGCGTGACGGCCGACGACGTGCAGCGCGTGGCCACGGATCTGTTTCGCAACGGCTCGCTGTCGGCGACGATTCTCGGCAACGTAAACGGCTTGAACATTCCACAAGAGCGTCTCGACCTTGATTAGATGATTGCCCGCTACACCCATCCCGAAATGGGGCGGATCTGGAGCGACCAACGCCGCTACGAGACCTGGCTGCTGGTCGAGACCGCGGCCGCCGAGGCGATGGCGGCCGCCGGCATCATTCCGCCTGAGGCGGCGCGCGACATCCGCGAGCGCGGCGCCTTCGATATCGCGCGCATCGACGAGATCGAGCGGACCACGCAGCACGACGTGATCGCGTTCACGACCGCGGTTGCCGAAAAGGTGGGGCCGTCGGCGCGCTGGCTGCACTTCGGGATGACCTCGTCGGACGTCATCGACACGGCGCAGGCGCTGCAGATGCGCGACGCCTGCTATCTGATTCTGAAGGATCTCGACGCGCTCGCCGACGCGATTCGCGAGCGCGCGCTGTCGCTGCGCCGGACGCCGATGATCGGCCGCACCCACGGCGTTCATGCCGAGCCGATGACCTTCGGCCTGAAGCTGGCGCTCTGGTACGCCGAGGTGCAACGCGACGTCGAGCGGATGGCGCGCGCGCGGGCGGTCGTCAGTGTCGGCAAGCTGTCGGGTGCGGTCGGCACCTTCGCGCACCTGCCGCCGCGGATCGAAGCCGACGTCTGCCGGCGCCTCGGACTGGAGCCGGCGCCGGTCGCCTCGCAGGTGATTCAGCGCGACCGGCACGCGGAGCTGCTCGCGGCGATCGCGATCACGGGCGCCTCGCTCGAGAAGTTCGCGCTCGAGATTCGCGGGCTGCAGAAGACCGAGATCGGCGAGGTCGAGGAGCCGTTCGCGAAAGGGCAGAAGGGTTCGTCGGCGATGCCGCACAAGCGCAACCCCGTCGGCTGCGAGCAGATCGTGGGCATGGCGCGGCTCCTGCGCGGCAACGCGCACGCGGCGATCGAGAACGTGGCGCTCTGGCACGAACGCGACATCTCGCACTCGTCGGTCGAGCGGGTGATCCTGCCCGACAGCTTCATCGCGCTCGATCACATGCTGCGCCGTTTCACGCGCATCGTCTCGGGCATGGTCGTCTATCCCGAGCGCATGCTCGAGAACCTGAACCGCTCGCGCGGCGTGGTGTTTTCGGGCACGGTGCTGCTCGAGCTGGCGCGGAAGGGCGTCTCGCGCGAGCAGGCCTACGAGTGGGTGCAGCGCAACGCGATGCGATCGTTCGCCGAGCAGAAGGAGTTCAAGGCGCTGCTCCTCGCCGACGCCGACATTACGCGCGCGCTGCCGCCGCGCGAGATCGAGAAGGCGTTCGATCTCGACGAGCAGCTGAAGCACGTCGACGACATCTTCGACCGCGTTTTTCATCCGGTGAGGGCCTGATTCCATGCGCGCGCGCGTCTTCGTCACGCTGAAGCCGTCGGTGTTCGATCCCCAGGGGCGCACGATCGCCGAGGCGCTGCACTCGCTCGGCTATCAGAACGTCGAGGACGTCCGCCAGGGGAAGTACTTCGAGCTCGATCTGCAGACGACGGAACCGTCGGCCGCGAAGAAGCTCGCGGCGGAGGTCGCGGACAGGGTGCTGGCCAATCCCGTCATCGAAAGCTACCGAATCGAGGTCGACTGACATGACATTCGGCATCGTGGTGTTTCCGGGCAGCAACTGCGACGAGGACGCGTTTCACGCGGCGAAAGAGGTCTTCGGCCAGGACGCGGAGTATTTGTGGCACAAGGACACTGATCTGAAGGGATCGGACGTCGTGATTCTGCCGGGCGGCTTCGCACACGGCGACTACCTGCGCACCGGAGCGATGGCGCGTTTCTCGCCGATTATGGGGGCGGTGCGCGCGTTCGCGGAGCGCGGCGGTCCGGTGCTCGGCATCTGCAACGGGTTCCAGATCCTGCTCGAGTCGGGCCTGCTGCCGGGGGCGATGCTGCGCAACAAGGGTCTGCAGTACCGCTGCGAGCACGTCTACCTCCGGGTCGAGCGGACCGATACACCGTTCACCAGTGCGACGACCGCGGGCACGGTCCTCCGGATTCCGATCGGCCACGGCGAGGGCAACTATTTCGCGCCGGCCGACATGCTGCAGACGATCGAGACGAACCGGCAGGTCGTCCTGCGCTACACCGATCCGCAGGGCCGGATTGACGACGACTGGAACCCGAACGGATCAGTGAACGCGATTGCCGGTCTCTGCAACGAGGCGCGCAACGTCGTCGGGATGATGCCGCATCCGGAGCGCGCGTGCGAACCGCTCCTCGGCGGCGTCGACGGCCGTGCGATCTTCGAGTCGATAGTCGCGTGGGGCGGCTCGGCGGAAAGCCTCGCGCTCCATCCTGTAGGAGCGCGAGCCGAAGGAGCGCGAGCCTTTTAGGCGAGCGATCATGATCGATTCTCAGGTGCTCGAACGCCACGGCCTGAAGCGCGACGAGTACGACCGCATCGTGCAGTTTCTCGGCCGCGAGCCGAACCTGACCGAGCTCGGCATTTTCTCGGTGATGTGGTCGGAGCACTGCAGCTACAAGAGCTCGCGCGTGCACCTGAAGACGCTGCCCACGCAGGGCCCCCAGGTGTTGCAGGGTCCGGGCGAGAACGCGGGCGCGGTCGATATCGGCGAAGGGCTCGCCGCGGTCTTCAAGATCGAGTCGCACAATCATCCGTCGTTCATCGAGCCGTACCAGGGCGCGGCAACCGGCGTCGGCGGCATCATCCGCGACATCTTCACGATGGGCGCGCGCCCGATCGCGCTGCTGAATTCGCTGCGGTTCGGCGCGCTCGACGCGCCCGGCACCACGCGCCTGCTCGAGGGCGTCGTGTCGGGCATCGCCGGCTACGGCAACAGCATCGGCATTCCGACGGTCGGCGGCGAGATCGCGTTCGAGCCGTCGTACGCCGGCAATCCGCTCGTGAACGTATTCTGCCTCGGCATCGCAAAAGCCTCCGACATCATCAAGGGCGTCGCGTCGGGCGCTGGCAATTCGGTGTATTACGTCGGCGCGAAAACGGGCCGCGACGGCATTCACGGCGCGACGATGGCGTCGGCGGAGTTCGACGAGAAGTCGGCGGAGAAGCGGCCGGCCGTGCAGGTGGGCGACCCGTTCATGGAGAAGCTGCTGCTCGAGGCGTGCCTCGAGGTGATGCAGATCGACGCGCTCGTCGGCATTCAGGACATGGGCGCCGCCGGGCTCACGTGTTCCACCACCGAAATGGGATCGCGCGGCGGCGCCGGCGTCGAGATCGACGTCGCGCTCGTGCCGCAGCGCGAGACCGGCATGACGCCGTACGAGATCATGCTGTCGGAATCGCAGGAGCGCATGCTCCTGGTCGTCAAGCGCGGACGCGAGGCTGACGTCGAGAAGATCTTCGACAAGTGGGATCTGCACGCCGTCCACATCGGGGAGGTCACGACCGACGGGATGCTGCGCGTGAAAGAGCACGGCAGCGTCGTTGCCGAGATCCCGAACCGCGCGCTGACCGACGAGGCGCCCGTGTATCGGCGCCCCATGGCGGAGCCCGAGTACCTGCGCGAGGTCCAGCAGCTGGATTTGCATCAACTCGAAGGAGCGCGAGCCTTTCAGGCGAGCGACCAGCGCGACGTCGTTCTCGCCCTTCTCGGATCGCCGACGATCGCCAGCAAGAAGTGGATCTACCGCCAGTACGACCACATGGTCCGCACGAACACGATCAATCTGCCGGGCCATGGCGCCGGCGTCGTGCGGATAAAGGGGAGCGACCGCGCGCTGGCGATGTCGGTCGACGGCAACGGCCGCTACTGCCATCTCGATCCGTACCGCGGCGCGATGCTTGCCGTCGCCGAGGCGGCACGCAACGTCGCGTGCTCGGGCGCGCGTCCGCTGGCGGCGACCAACTGCCTGAACTTCGGCAACCCGGAGCGGCCGCCGATCATGTGGCAGTTCGCGAAGGCCGTCGAGGGCATCGGCGCCGCGTGCCGGGCGCTCGACGTGCCGATCACCGGGGGCAACGTGAGCCTCTACAACGAGACCGACGGCAAGGCGATCTACCCGACGCCGATCATCGGCGTGGTCGGACTGCTGGAACTCGCCGATCGCGTCGTCAGCCGGAGATTCCGCGAAGCCGGCGACACGATCGTTCTGCTGGGAACCGGGCGAGGCGAGCTCGGCGGCAGCGAGTATCTGAAAGTCGTGCACGATCTGGTCGGCGGCATGCCGCCGGCGCTCGACCTCGAGGCCGAGCGGGCGCTGCAGACGCTGCTCGTGACGCTCGCGAACGAGCGCCTCATCCGTTCCTCGCACGACTGCTCCGATGGGGGGCTGGCGGTCGCCGTCGCCGAATGCTGCTTCGACACGGGAGGCATGGGCGCCGAGTTCGCCATCGACGGCGTGGACGTCGCGCGCGACACGCGGCTGAACGTCGCGGCGGCGCTGTATGGCGAGTCCGCCTCCCGCGCGGTCGTTTCGGTTGTACCGGACCGCGTGACGGCCGTGCTCCAGCGTGCGGCGGCGGCGAACGTTCCGGCGCAGGTGATTGGGCAGACCGGCGGCACACGTCTGCGGGTGGCGGTGGGAGGAACGAGTGTGATCGATCTGACAGTCGACGAGGCCGAGCGCGTGTGGTCATCGGCCATCGACCGGCATTTCGCCAAACGCGTCGCGTAACGGTAGCGCAGGCTTCCGGCCTGCAGGGGTCCCATGTTCGACAAATTCAAAGACGAGTGCGGTGTCTTCGGCATCTTCGGTCATCCCGAAGCGGCCAACATGACCTACCTCGGTCTCTACGCGCTGCAGCATCGCGGTCAGGAGAGCGCCGGTATCGCGGCCTCCGACGGCGAGCGCGTGCGGATCTCCCGCGAGATGGGTTACGTCGCCGACGTCTTCGACAGCCGCACCCTGTCCGAGCTGGCGGGATCGATCGCCATCGGTCACGTCCGCTACTCGACGGCCGGCGAGAGCAAGCTCGCCAACGCCCAGCCGATCCTGATTGATTGTGCGCACGGCCAAATCGCGCTCGGACACAACGGCAACCTCGTCAACGCGCGCGAGCTGCGCGACGAGCTGGTGGGCCAGGGCTCGATCTTCCAGTCGAGCAGCGACACCGAAGTGATCGCGCATCTCTACGCGCGATCGAAGATGACGACCGTCGAAGAGGCGCTCGTCGACGCGGTATCGCAGGTGCAGGGCGCGTTCTCGCTCGTCATCCTGACGCGGGAGCATCTGATCGCCGTCCGCGATCCGCACGGCTTCCGGCCGCTCGCGCTCGGCCGGCTCGACGACGCCTGGGTCGTCGCGTCGGAGACGTGCGCGATGGACCTGATCGGCGCGACGTACGTGCGCGACATCGAGCCGGGCGAGGTGCTGATCGTCGGCGCAGGGGGCACGAAATCGATCCGTCCGTTCCCGCCGGCGCGCCTCTCGCACTGCATCTTCGAGCACGTGTATTTCGCACGGCCCGACAGCTACGTCTTCGGGCGCAGCGTCAACGAAGTGCGCACCGAGCTCGGCCGCGTGCTCGCGCGCGAGCAGCCGGTCGATGCGGACGTCGTCGTTCCCGTCCCCGATTCGGGAGTCTGCGCCGCGATGGGCTTTGCCGAGCAATCGGGCGTGCCGCTGCGCATGGGGCTCATCCGCAACCACTACGTCGGCCGCACGTTCATCCAGCCGCAGCAGTCGATCCGCCACTTCGGCGTCAAAGTGAAACTGAACCCGGTGCGCAGCATTCTCGAGGGCAAGCGCGTGATCCTCGTCGACGACTCGATCGTCCGCGGGACGACGAGCAGGAAGATCGTCAGGATGGTGCGCGCGGCGGGGGCGAAGGAAGTCCACGTGCGCATCAGCTGTCCGCCGACCATCTCTCCGTGCTTCTACGGCGTCGACACGCCGCGACGAACGGAGTTGATCGCCGCGACGCACACGCTCGACGAGATCCGCGACTACCTCGAAGCCGACAGCATCGCGTATCTGAGCCTCGAAGGCCTGATGAGTACGGTGCAAACCGAGCGGGGCAAGTACTGCAGCTCGTGCTACACCGGCAGCTATCCGGTCCCGGTTCCGCAGGACGAGGCGAGATACCTTCAGCTGGCCTTGAAACTGGACAAGAGCGAGAAGCCCGAAACAGTCGCGGGGTGAGCCTATGCGCGGCGCCGAATCACCGCAATCGACACGACGGGCACAACGGACGCTTCTTCCCGGCCTGGTTCTCTGCATCGTCGGAGGTGGGCTCGCCGCAGGTGACGCGCGCGCACAGGAACCGACCGCGCCGCAGGCGGTGTCGCCGGCGCAGCTGCAGGCGGCGATCTCGAAGCTCGGCGATCTCGATTACGCCACACGCACGGCCGCGTCGCGCACCGTCCGACGGACCGCGAACGCGCAGGCGGTTCCGGCGCTGATGCAGGCCGTGTCCGAGCAGGCCGACGGCTACGTCCGCTATCGATCGCTCGTTCTTTTGACCGGCTTCAACGATCCCCGCACGATCGACGCGATGCGCGAATCGCTCGGCAGCCCGAACGACCGGCTCCGCATCGTTGCCTACAGCTTCTTCGCCAACAATCCGGATCGGGCGATGATTCCGCAGTTCCTCACCGCGCTCGAGAAGGAGACGGGCGAGTTCGTGCGCCCCGCCCTCGTGCGCGCGCTTGCCGCGCTCGGCGACGATGCCCGCGTACGTCAGGCGCTCCTGCGGGAAGTCTCCCGCGGCGAGGACTTCTTCCGAAGCGCCGTCATCGAGGCGCTCGGCGACTACAAAGCGCAATACGCGATTGATGCGATCGTCGCGGTCGCGAAGCTCGACGGCCCTCTGCAGGACGATGCGGCGCTGGCGCTCGGAAAGATCGGTGACAAGCGCGCGCTCGAGACCCTGGCGGCGATTCAGCGGACCGCGCCGAGGCCGACGCAGCCGTCGATTGCCGCCGGGATCTGCCTGCTCGGCGTCAACTGCGAATCGCATCTCGGCTATCTCGTCGACTCGCTGAAATTCGCCGACAGGAACTCGGGCTTTCAGGAGCTGCTGCGCGGCGCCGCCGCCGGGCTCGGCGCGCTCGCCGTTGCGGGCAAGATGGAGGCCGCCAAGGCGCTCGTGGAGGTCGGCGCGCCGTCGAAGGATCCGACGCGCGCGCCCCTGGCGCTGGCGCTCGCGACGGTCGCGCTCCGCAACACGCCGCTCACAATCACGCTCGTCGAGCAGCTCCCGGATCGCAGCGGCGTGCTGGCGCTCATGGCCGACGGCTTCGACATGCTCGAGGAGGATTTCGAGAAGGAGCGCTTCTTCGCGTTCGCACGGCGCACCTACTGGGAGTCGCCCGCCAATTCGACCCGTCGCGCGCTGATGCAGACGATCATCGGCAAGCTCGACTTCTAGATGGACTACAAGGCCTCGGGCGTCGACATCGATGCCGGCAACGAAACCGTCCGCCGGATTCGAGCGCTCGCGCGCGGCACGTTCACGCCAGGCGTGCTGTCGGACATCGGATCGTTCGGCGGGCTGTTCCGCCTGGATCGCGACCGGTTTCAGGATCCGGTCCTCGTGTCGAGCGCCGACGGCGTCGGCACCAAGCTGAAGGTCGCGTTCATGACAGGACGGCACGACACCGTCGGCGCCGATCTCGTCAACCACTGCGTGAACGACATCCTCGTCCAGGGCGCCGAGCCCCTCTTCTTTCTCGACTATCTGGCCACCGGACGTCTGTCGCCGTCGGTCGCCGAGCAGGTCGTCAGCGGCGTGGCGCGAGCATGCCGCGAGAACGGCTGCGCGCTGATTGGCGGCGAGACAGCCGAGATGCCCGGCTTCTACGCCGACGGCGAGTATGACATCGCGGGGTTCATCGTCGGGGTTGTCGAGAAGTCGACCGTGATCGACGGCCGCTCGATCGCGCCCGGTGATGCGCTGATCGGCCTGCCGTCGGCCGGCCTGCACACGAACGGATACTCGCTGGCCCGGAGGGTGTTCTTCGAGGAAGCGGGTTGGAAGCCCGATACGCGCGTGCCGGAGCTTGGCACGACGATCGGGGATGCCCTGCTGGCGCCGCATCGTTCGTACCTGTCGATCGTACGGCCGCTCCTCGAGCGGCGGTTGGTGAAGGGCCTGGCGCACATCACCGGCGGCGGCATCACCGAGAACCTGCCGCGCGCGCTGCCTGACGGATGCTCGGCGCGCGTCGATCTGGCGTCGTGGACCGTGCCGCCGATCTTTCGTCTGCTCCACCAGCGCGGCGGCATCGCGCGCGATGAAATGTTCCGCGCCTTCAACATGGGCGTGGGCCTCGTCATCGTCTGTGCCGCCGCAGACGCGGACCCTGTGTGCGATCTGGCGGCAGCGGCCGGCGAACCAGCGGCCGTCCGCCTGGGATCGATTGTCGCCGGCGATCGCACGGTTCGCTACGCGTGACGAAGCAGCCGCCGGATCGCGCGCGGCTTGCGGTTCTCATCTCGGGCCGCGGCAGCAATCTGCAGTCGATCATCGATGCGGTCAAGGACGGAGATCTCGAGGCGTCGATCGCCGTCGTCGTCTCGAACCGAGCCGGCGCGCCGGGGCTGCAGCGCGCACGCGACGCGGGGATCGAGGCGATCTATCTCAATCCCCTCGATCATGCCGACCGCGACGCCTATGATCGCGCGATCGTCGACGTGCTGCGCGCGCGCGGCGTGACGCTCGTGTGCCTGGCCGGCTTCATGCGTATCGTTGGACGGCAGCTGCTCGACGCGTTCCCGAACCGCATCCTGAACGTCCATCCGTCGCTGCTGCCGGCGTTCCCCGGACTCGACGCGCAGCGCCAGGCGCTGGCGCACGGTGTGCAGGTGACGGGCGCCACCGTCCACATCGTCAGCGACGAGCTCGACGGCGGTCCGATCGTGCTGCAGGCGGCGGTGCCGGTGCAGCCGGACGACACCGTCGAGACGCTGTCGGCGCGCGTGCTCGTTCAGGAGCACCGGGTGTATCCGGAAGCCATCCGCATCGTGCTCGGCGGTGGCTGGACGATCGACGGACGTCGATTCGTGCGCGCGGCCGGTCGGTGAGCGTCAGGCAGGCTGCAGCGTGAGCACGGCGACTTCCGGCGGACAGTTGACCCGTATCGGTACGTAAATCGTTCCAATTCCCCGGCTGACGAACATCGTCGTCCGCTCGCGCCGCACGAGGCCGGCCGCGACGGGGAATTTCCGCGCGGCCACAGCGCCCACGAGTGGGAGGACCACCTGTCCGCCGTGCGTGTGGCCCGACAGGACGAGCGGCACGTTGAGCGCCGCCGCCTCGGTCATCCGGCGCGGGTCGTGCGCGAGCAGCACCGTGGCGGGCGCCGACCCGCGCACGAGATCGGCGATGTCGCCCTGGCGCTTCGTCCAGAACCGAATGCCGACGAGATCGAGCGGCTCGGCCCGGATCGTCAGGCGCGTCCGCGCGTCCTTCAGCACCTGCACGCCCTTACGCCCGAGCGCCGACGGCATGTCGTGATCGTCGTCGTGGTTGCCGAGAATGGCGAACACGCCGTGCGGCGCCGACAGCGGCGCCAGCGCGTCGGCGGAAGGCCCGACGAACTGCCGATCGCCCCACGTCACGTAGTCGCCGCCGAGGACGATCACATCCGGCCGCTCGACCATCAGCGCGTTCACGGCGCGCGACACATCGTCGTGCGATACGGTCGTCGAGCGATGGATGTCGGTGAGCAGGCCCACTCGCAGTCCGGCGAGCGCCGGAGGCAGCCCCGAGGTCGGAACGTTGACGCGCGTGACCGAGAGCTCGTGCCGCTCGTACAGATAACCGTACGCGCCCGGTCCTGCAATCGCGCCGACACCCGTCGCAACGAGCGTCTTGAGCACCACGCGTCGAGTGACGCCCATCGACGGTATAGTAACCTGTTGGCCCGATGGCGAATCTGTTCGACGAGCTGCGGTGGCGTGGTCTGGTGGCGGAAGCGACAGACGCCGTCGCGGACGCGCTGGCGAAGGAACACGTCACCGGATACATCGGGTTCGATCCCACCGCGGCGAGCCTCCACGTCGGGTCGCTGCTCACCGTTATGGGCCTGGCGCGGCTGCAGCGCTTCGGCCACTCGCCGATCGCGATCGTCGGCGGGGGAACCGGGATGATCGGCGATCCGAGCGGCAAGTCGCAGGAGCGTCAGCTGCTGGCGCGCGAGCAGGTCGACGACAACGTCGCCGGCATCCGGCGGCAGCTCGAGAAGTTTCTCGACTTCACGTGCGCCGGCAACCCGGCGCGGATCATCAACAACGCCGACTGGCTCGCGTCGTTCGACCTCCTCGGCTTCCTGCGCGACACGGGGAAGCATTTCACCGTGAACTACATGCTGCAGAAGGAATCGGTGAGCCGCCGCCTCGAGAGCGAGGAAGGGATTTCCTACACCGAGTTCAGCTATCTGTTGCTGCAGGCCCGCGATTTTCTGGAGCTGTTCGATCGCTGCGGCTGCACGCTGCAGATGGGTGCCACCGATCAGTGGGGCAACATCACCGCCGGCATCGAACTGATTCGCAAGCTGCGCGGCACGCGGGCGCACGGCCTGGTCTGGCCGCTCATGACGACCGCTTCGGGCACGAAGTTCGGCAAGACCGAAGCCGGTACCGTTTGGCTCGATCCGGCGCGTACGTCGCCGTTCAGGTTCTATCAGTTCTGGCTGAACACCAGCGATCGCGACGCGATCCCGTACTTGAAATACTTCACGTTTCTCGATCGTCCAGCGATCGACGCACTCGAGGCGGCCACGAAAGGCGCTCCGGAAAAACGCGAGGCGCAGCGCGTCCTTGCCCGCGAAGTCACGACAGCCGTGCACGGCGCGGAGCAGGTCGCGCGCGCGGAGCATGCATCGAGCCTGCTGTTCGTTGAGGACATCTCGACGCTCCCGGTCGACGACGTGCTGGCGGTGTTCGAGGACGTGCCGTCGACGGAGCTGGCGGCCGGCGAGCTGGGCGGCGACGGCATCGGTCTGGTCGATCTCGTCGCGCGCGTGCAGCTGGCGCCGTCGAAAACGGAGGCGCGCCGGCTCGTTGAGTCGGGCGGCATCTATGTGAACAACCGGCGCGCCTCGGACGTGAAGACGAAGCTGACGCGCGAACAGGCCATCGGTGGCTGCCTGTTCGTGCTGCGGAAGGGCCAGAAGCAGAACCATTTGGTGCGGCTCACTTGACGGTCGGCGCGGGGTACGCGATACTGACTGGACGGTCGGCCCGCACGACAACCGCCGAGGGTTCCTCAGGAAGCAGTAACCCAAGCTCGGGCATAAACCCCAAAAAGCGGCCTGTTTTCAACTGGTTGGCGCTATCGGGGTTGACAGAGGTCGACGGGTTCTAGTAACCTTAGAAGGTTCCCCTAAACGCGGTCGGCGTTGCAGCCGACAAAGGCGTTCTGGGGGCTGGGCGCCACGGGCGCACAGGTGGTCGGTTCTTTGAAAACTGGATAGTGCGTGCAAGCACACACAACCCGTCTCGACGGACCTCGAGCGCGCAAGCGCGAGAGCGAAGTCGGACAGAGAGTCAGCGCGTCGCATCGCGGAATCGGCCGACCGGAGTTGTCAGTCCGGACGAAGGCGGCTGGTGATGACGACGAGACACACAACGGATTGAACAACGCAGAGCCAATCGGCCTCGCGTTAACTGAGTTGCGCTGCTGGAGCGCGAGCCTTTCAGGCGAGCGAAACAGGAGCCAGCGAATTTAACATGAGAGTTTGATCCTGGCTCAGAATCAACGCTGGCGGCGTGCCTAACACATGCAAGTCGAACGCGAAAGTGGAGCAATCCATGAGTAGAGTGGCAAACGGGTGAGT
>Ga0066903_100004467_pt1 | contig 11842 bp, 11 predicted proteins | sample PanSoiMetaGPlot1_FD_67491 | JGI IMG/M metagenome (GOLD analysis project Ga0066903, IMG submission 67491) | Tropical forest soil microbial communities from Panama analyzed to predict greenhouse gas emissions - Panama Soil - Plot 1 (version 2) | ecosystem: Environmental > Terrestrial > Soil >...
CCCCAAGAAAGATACGGCTCCCGATTGGCGATTCCGTCGGGAACGAGTAACTAACCTGACAAAGCTACGAAGGTTCCCTGAAGGGAACTAGCCTGCTCTTGCCGTCGTTCACTGTATGTTCTTTGCTCAAGACATGGCCTTGCTGCTCTCCGGAAAACGCATCGGGGGGTTGGACCGCACCATGGTGGGATGAAGATGACTACTCGATCGTGAATGACACCCCGGTCGGCCGGATTTACAACAGCGGATTCACAGGAAAATGAAATGGGTGTGGTGTGTGCAAACCAGCCCGGCACCGCCACCGAACCGGAGCATTGCTGGCGCCCTTGATGAGGCGAAAGCCGCCTCCGCCAAGCGTTATGAAGAGGTAAGGCGGGGAAAGTGATGAATCGTGGTCCTCGATGGCCTCACCCTCTCGAAAACGTCGCCTCAGCCCGGAGCAGCGCCGGGCGCTGGAGTTACTGGCCAACAGTCCGCATGGCACGACCGAGGAACTGCTTGTATTCAGTCACGGCTTTAGCCGGCGGATGCTCACGGGCCTTATCCGCGCTGAGCTTGCGACAGTGAGACGAAGAGTGATCGTGGCCGGCGTCACACCGGTTGAGGTTGGCAAGGTCATGATCACGGCCTCGGGGCGGCGGGCGATCGAGGAGTGAAGGTGACCCCGCATGAGCACAGCACAGACCTTCCGAGAACAGGCCGAATCCATGCGACCACAGGAACCCTCGCGGCAACGGCACCGGGCTGCGTTCGGTTCACATTCATAGCATCTCGAAAAGGACGATGCGCAGGCTGACCTGACTGCCATATCGGGGAAGGCTGATACGTCTCGGTGAATGAGCGAAGTAAGTACGCCCAGCCGCTGCGCCGGGTAGTGGCGACAGCATGTACACAAGGAAAACGTAGGCAACACGGGAGACCCCACAGCGTGGTCAGGGATGATCAACCGGATGCCCGCGAGGGACGGTCTGGGCGCTGCGGGGAGAGGCACCAGGGTTTGCAGGCCCCGGGAACACCGTTCCTCCAGAGGGGACACTCTTCGCGTTTTTTCGGGAGGGGTTTTCTTGCCACCTTGTGGTAGATTCAATGGTGTAGCGATCTTAAGAGTTTACACTGAAAGACACTTTGATGGTGCTCAGTGTAGAGGACTTTGTTCAAACCGATGCGACCGCTCTGGCGCAATTGGTGAAGGAGCACGAGGTCAGCGCTGCCGAACTGCTTGAGGTTGCCATTGCGCAGCTGCAACGTCTGAATCCCCTGCTCAACGCTGTCAACGTGCCGATGCTGGAAGAAGCACGCGAGCGGGTTCAAAAACCGCTGAGTGGTGCACTTGCCGGCGTCCCTATTCTGATCAAAGACGCCGTCCAGGACTATGCCGACTTGCCGACATCGTATGGCAGCCGCGGCTTCCGCAAGATCATCCCAAAACAGCATTCGGCCGTCGTGCAACGTCTGCTGGATGCCGGCGCAGTCATCTTCGGCAAGACCAACACGCCGGAGCTCGGGCTCAAAGGCGTGACCGACCCGGTTGCGTTCGGCGTAACCAAGAACCCATGGGATTTGTCGCGCTCACCGGGTGGTTCGAGCGGCGGTTCCGCTGCGGCCGTCGCTTCGGGAATCGCTCCGATCGCGGGGGCCAATGACGGCGGCGGGTCGATACGGATTCCCGCTTCCTATTGCGGGCTTTTCGGCCTTCGGCCGTCGCGCGGCCGGGTTCCGCCGGGGCCAGCTGCCGCTGAGATTTGGGAGGGAGCCTCCAGCGATCATGTCCTGTCGCGCAGCGTTCGAGATTCGGCCCTGGCGCTAGACGTGCTCGCCGGCCCATATCAGGGCGACCCTTTTGTGATCGCACCGCCTGAGCAGAGCTTCGTCAGCTCGCTGATACGCGATCCGGGACGCCTCAAAATCGCATTCAGCACGAGATCGCCGATCGGCACCGATGTCGCGCCCGAAGCGGTCGAGGCAGTTCAGAACGCCGCCAAGTTGCTTGGCTCGCTCGGGCATGACGTCGGTGACGATCAGCCGCAATATGATGGCGTAGCTTTGGCGCGCTGCTATCTTGAAATGTATTTCGGCCAAGTGGCGGCAACACTTGGCGAGGTCCGCGCGGCAGGGGCGAAGAGCGACGAATTCGAATTGACGACGCTGTTGCTGGAAGCGATTGGGAAGAGCGCTCGCGCCGGCGACTATATTCGCAGTCGCCGGCGCTGGAACGAATTCTGCCGCGCCTTGGGTCGATTTCATCAGCGCTATGATCTTTTCTTGACCCCGACCGTCGCGACGCCTCCCGTCGACCATGAGGCAACGGTAATGCCCGCCGGCCAGCGGCGGGTTCTGTCTATTCTTTTGAATACGGGCTTGCTTGGCCTCATGGCACGGCTCGGCCTGATGCAGGGGACGATTGCCGAGCTCTCCCGTCAGAACCTCGCCTATGTGCCGTTCACGCAGCTCGCAAATTTGACGGGAACGCCGGCGATGAGCGTCCCTCTTCATTGGACTACGGACGGATTACCGGTAGGCGTGCAATTTATCGCCAAATTCGGGGGCGAAACGCAATTGCTGCAACTCGCGAGCCAGCTCGAACAGGCTCAGCCCTGGATGCACCGTCTGCCATCCCTGGCAATTCCCAAATGAATCTTTCCGAGACCGCAGAAAGAGCTGCCGTCTACGATTGTGCATCGTGACGGGGAATCTGATCCACTCCGGACGGTCTGATATGACATCATTTGATCGGGCACGGCGTTCTTTAGCCGGAAGTTCACCCCTATTTCGCCGCGCACCTGCGAACTTGGCAAGGCCGGCAAGCTGCAGATCGTGTTCGGTCTGTTGTGCACGGCCGAAGGCTGCCCGGTGGCGGTCGAAGTGTGCGCAGGCAATACCGGCGATCCGTCAACGCTGGCGAGCCAAGTCAACAAGCTCAAGGAGCGTTTCGTGCTTGAGCGGGTGGTGCTGATCGGCGATCGCGGCATGATCACGCAAGCGCGCCTTGAGGGGACCGTCAAGCCAGCTGGGCTCGACTGGATCACCGCCCTGCGGGCGCCAGCGATCCAGGGCCTCGTCGAGGCGGGCGCGATCCAGCTCTCGCTGTTCGACCGGCGCGACTTGGCTGAGATCACGGCGCCCGACTATCCGGGTGAGCGCCTCGTCGTCTGCCGAAATCCGCTGCTCGCCGAGGAAGATCGGGCTTGCGTCGGCGCCGGGATCAACCAATACGAAACGGCCAAGCACTTCACCGTCACCATCACGGAGGACGACGTGGCGTTTGCGCGCAACACTGCGCAGATCGATGCCGAAGCCGTTCTCGACGGCGTCTATGTGCTGCGCACCAGCCTCAAGCCCGCGACCCTCGACGCCGCCGCCACCGTCAAAGCCTACAAGCAGCTCGCGCACGCCGAGCGCGCCTTCCGCAGCCTCAAGACCGTCGACATCGAGGTGCGGCCGATCCATCACCGCCTACGATGTCGAATGGCACATGCGCCAAGCGCTCAACACCAGCCCTGCGCAAGGCCTTGACCAACCGCACCGATGCCGGATTGCCGATCCACGGTTTCCCCTCACTCCTCGGCGACCTCGCCACCGTCACACACAACACCATGGCGATCGCCCACCAGTCCGACACCACCTTCGTGATTTATTCGCAATTTACCCCAACCCAGGCCCGTGCCTTCGAACTCCTCAACGTGAACGCCAAGCTGTAGCCAGTAAACACGACCGCGAAGATTCTAATCGTGAGTCGCATCAAAGATGTGCATTTCGGCGATAGGGGAACTTCCGTTTGGAGCGATCGAGGCGCAAAGGTCATTGCGCCAGCGCGTTCGCCTCTTCAATTGGAAGCTCAACAAATACCAACCAGCCGAGCGGTGCCACCGGGGCATAAGCGGTCAGCAGTTCCCTGCCGAGAATGTCCTTCGCACTCTGAACCGGCCCGCTGCCGGCGCCTGCAGAAGCCCAGCGTGCCGCCCGCACCTGGGCAAACTGCGTCACGTTGGTGTCGTCGAGCACTAGACTGATGCCCGGAAAGATCAGGCGGCCTTGCGCGTCGATCACATTGGCCTGGGCGTGCTCACTGAGCTTAATCCGGGAAAGCATGTCCTGGATTGGCTTGAGACTTATCTCGACGACGCTGATGACGCTGGTCCTCGGAAGCGTCATCGTCATCGTCATGTAAGGCTCCCGTTCGTGGCGAAAATAGATCGGGCTCCAATGGGCTCCGTTCTGTAAGGTGTGTGCAAGCTCAATCAACGAACGACCGACCGCATCGACTCCAACGAGGATGGTGGTTGTCAATTTCTGGTCCGGGGAACCATTTGTCTGGCCTGTCGCGGGGCCATCGGCACGCCGAGAGAATTTCACCATCATCCCTGGCTCTCTTACGGCATCTATCAGGGACAATTCGTTGATCGCCGGCACCCGGCGCATCACTTGTTCCCATAAAGCGAGCCTGCTCGTTGACGGCGGCTGCGCGGTGATCCACTCCATCTGGACTTCAATCTCGTGGATAAACTGACCCATCTTTGCTGCAGTGTCCTCGGCCTGCATGCGCAGAATACGATTCAGAAGACCTTGCAACTGCGCGTCCTGCTGTGCGCAGGCGGCGAGCGGCCAAAGGGTCAGCGTCGCCGTTGCGAGCCCCGCGATGAAGATGAATACGTGTCGTCGCATCCTGACTCCCCGACGATAGTGGATTCTAGCCTATTATGGTTGGGGTATCTGGGGAATGGGTTTCGGCTAGACTATCGTAAATCGACACGTCTGCACGATCCGGCTGCCACGGTAGCTCATATGAGGCCCCGCCGGTCAAGAGGTTTTTTCGCGCTTAGCATTTTCGACTCCGACTCCGTTTACGCTCACGCGAGCGCATGTCTGCATTCATGGCACGGCAGCCCCTTCTGCTTGGCCGCGCTGAGCGGTCAAGCCCCCTTGCCCGTAAGGGTCGCGCCTTCAGGCGCGAGGGGTTGACGGCGAAAGCGCGGGCCAAGCGACAATAGTGTTGCCATGCATTGCTGCAACGTCGTCCCACGATCAACCTGCGCACTCGCCGGATCGATGACGTAGTTGCGGATGCCCTGCGCTTCGAGCAGACAGTGGAGCCAGAAGCCGTCATAGCCCGCTTCGTAGCAAGAAACCACATCCACGCGTTTCTTCAATTCTACAGGAACGCGCGTCCTGATCCGCTCGCTCAGCTTCAAAAGCTCCTTCCGACCACAGGGCTTCGTGTCGAGGGGCTTGTGAGCGTCATCGGGCACTCGGATCGGGCTCGTCCGCTGCACGACTATTCTCCGGGGCTCGTGATGCCCGGGGAGCGCAAGAGCGTGGAGCCGATGGCGGCGATTACGGCGCCCGCGAGGACAGCGGCGCAGCATCAGTCGTTGCTGCATTTTCTCGGCGAAGGATCATCGCAGCTATCGTTCGGCGCTTATCACGCTGCCCCTGCCGCGGTCGACATGCGGCCAAGCAACGCTCGCCCAGAAATTTGTAACACTGTAGTGCTAGTCCATATTCCCTTATGGAGTTGGCAATTTTGTTGGCCATCATGACCCTTATCGGGTTGTGGTTCTGGCGGGCTTTGCAATAGCAAAGCGAGGGTTCCCTGTTGTGGCGCCGAACAAAAAGCCCGCGTCGTTGTGGAGCGGCGCGGGCGAGTTCCATCCAAGGCGTCAACCAATTGGATGGCGAGCGCGACGGTAGGATGAGTCGGCTGGCGCGGTCAAAGGCGGGTGTGGACATGGTGGCACGTCTCGCCTTCAATGCCCTCCGGCACGGGACGGCTTGTCGGGATTTTGACTGCTTGCTGACCCGGCGCTGACCCCAGCCAAGTGAAATAATATTATGTATCAACATGTTGGATGAAATACGTCGAACATGATCTATGACGTGCGCCAGACCACGACCTATGTGTACGAGACTGCAGTCACCCGCGCCCGGCATGTGCTGCGCCTGTTGCCGGTGACGCGGGATCGGCAGCGCGTCACCACAGTGATGCTCGACATTGACCCGATCCCGGCCAGCCGGCGCGAGGCCGCCGATTTCTTCCACAACTGGCGGACCGTTGTTGAATTGGAGGAGCCCCACGAGACTCTGACGGTGAAGCTCGCGGCACGCGTCAGCGTTGCGGCGGCGCCGCCCGCCGATCCTGATGCATCGCCGTCGTGGGAGAGCGTACGCGCTGAAACCTATGCGAGCGAGGATATCGGCGCGGTCTCCCCGGTGCACTTCATCCATCCGAGCCGACAGGTATCGCTCGATGCTGAAATTCGCGATTATGCGCGTGCGAGCTTTCCGCCGGGATGTCCGGTATTGGCCGGCGCTGCGGAATTGATGCAGCGGATCAAGAGCGATTTCATTTACGAGCCGGGCGCTACCACGGTGACGACCACACCTTCGAGGGCATTCGCGCAGCGCCGCGGCGTGTGCCAGGACTTCGCCCATATCATGATCGCCGGCCTGCGCGGCCTCGGCCTGCCGGCCGGCTATGTGAGCGGATTTCTGCGCACCGTGCCGCGCCCGGGCGCGGCACGTCTCGCCGGCGCGGATGCCATGCACGCCTGGGTGATGGTGTGGGGTGGCGCCGCCGGCTGGTGGGGGCTCGACCCGACCAACGCCCTAATCGCCGGCGAGGACCATGTGGTGCTTGCCGTCGGACGCGATTACGCTGACGTGGCGCCGATCGATGGAGTGGTGATGGCATCAGGCCGGCAGCGCCTGATGACTGCGGTCGACGTTATCCCGATTGAGGTAGCCGGGAGCAATTAGCGGGCGCCACCCGAGGGCTTCTTCCAAATGGTGCGGCAAACTGGTAACCTCTCATGCTTTTTTGCATCGGAACCCGGGCTTGCCGGACCGAGAATCAGGCCAGATTAGGCGAAATCAGAATCAGGAAGGGGGAAACGATGAACAGATTGTTCCTAGCCGCCACCGCGTTGACGTTCGGGACCGTGGCGGGCATTGCGACGGCCGTGCAGGCCGCCGATGTGCCACCGCCGTGGGCCTATGGCTTCGCGGCGCCGCCACCGAACCCGATGCCTCCGCCCGCTGCCCCGGCGGCCCCAGCACCGCTGGACACCACCGTGCAGCACACCCTGCCGGGATCCAAGGCGACGTTCACTCGCGCACAGATCGCGAACCGGTACGGCCCGGCCGACTGGTACCCTGAGGACCATCCAGCCATGCCGGACATCGTCGCCCACGGCCGGGAGTCGGCAAACCCGCAAATCTTCGCCTGCGGCTTGTGCCACTACCCGAACGGCAAGGGACGTCCGGAGAATGCCAACGTCACGGGTCTTACGTACGAATACATCGTGCAGCAGCTCACGGATTTCAAAAACGGCGCCCGAAAGACCTCTGACCCCCGAAAGGGCAACACCGCCCTGATGGCTGGATTTGCGAGGTCGATGACGGACGAGGACATCAAGGTCGCAGCCAAATACTTCTCGTCCATCCCCGCCTCGCCGTGGATCAAGGTGGTGGAGAGCGATACCGTGCCGAAGACCCGCCCCGCGGGCGGGATATTCCTCCCGATCACGGGTGCCGAGGCCGGCACGGAGCCGATCAGCGCGCGCATCATCGAGACCCCGGCCAACGTGGAAGACACCGAGCTTCGTCGCAACCCGCGGTCCGGCTTCATTGCCTATGTGCCGCCGGGCAGCGTCAAGAAGGGCGAGGCCCTTGTCACGACCGGCGGCGGCAAGGTCACCGCTTGCGTGGTTTGTCACGGCGTCGACCTCAAGGGGCTGGGCCCGGTGCCGACGCTTGCGGGCCGTTCGCCGAGCTATCTCGGGCGACAGCTCTTCGACATGCAGCACGGCAATCGGATCGGCACCTGGACGCCGCTCATGGCGCCGGTGGTCAGCAAGCTCAACGAGGATGACATATTGAACGCGGCGGCCTATCTCGCTTCGTTGGAGCCATAAGGCCCCCGCAGGTTTTCGAGAAATCGGCCGGGCAGCAGAATGGCTGCCCGGCCGATTTGATTCGCGTCGACGGAACCGGTACGCGCGTACAATGCTAAGTCTGTCATCCCAAGCCAAGTGCATAGTTTGCGCAGCGATCGCTGTACGCGCGAGATTGGTGCGGACGTCGGTCGGGGGCGCAGCCGCATCGCGCCGGGCAAACTCTGACGCGAAACGGGCGTCATGCCCATCCGATGTGTTCTGTTTTGGAGAAACCTAAATGAAAGCCGCCACAGTTGGCCCCGCCGGGATCGAAGTTCGCGACGTGGAAAAGCCGGTGCCCAAGCCTACCGAGGTGCTGATCCGCGTGCGCGCCTCAACGCTCAACCGCGCCGATCTCATTGTCGCATCGGGTCATCGGCACGGCGCAGTCGGCGGCATCGGGGCCCGTATCGGCCTCGAATGTGCCGGCGAGATCGAGGCGGTCGGCGGCGAAGTCGCCGGCCTCAAGCCGGGCGACCGCGTCATGGCGACGGCGCCAGGCGGCATTGCGGAGTACGCCGTGACCGACTTTGCGCGGGTCCATTCCATCCCTGCCAACAACATGACGTATGAGCAGGCCGCCTGCTTTCCGGTCGCGCTCGGCACCATGCACAACGCGATCGTTACCGCGGGATGCCTCACGCGCGGCGAAACCCTGCTGATGCAAGGCGCCAGCGCCGGCGTCGGTCTGATGGGCATGCAGATCGCAAAGGTGATGGGCGCGTCGCTGATCATCGGCGCCTCAACGAATGCGGAAAGGCGCGCGCGACTCAATGACTTCGGCTGCGATCTCGCGATCGATTCCTCAAACCCGGAATGGCCAGACGAAGTGAAGAAAGCAACCGGCGGCAAGGGCGTCGACGTGATCATCGATCTGGTGTCGGCCGCGGTTGCCAATCAGAATCTCGCGGCCGCGGCAATCCTCGGTCGCATCGTCAATGTCGGCCGGCTCGGCGGCATGAAAGGGGAATTCGATTTCGACCTGCATGCCGCCAAACGCATCGACTATGTCGGCGTCACCTTCCGCACGCGAACGCTCGAGGAGATTCGCGAAATCAACCGGCTGATGCGAGCCGATTTGTGGCCGGCCGTCGAGGCAGGTGTGCTGCACCTGCCGATCTACAAGACGCTCCCGCTCGCCCAAGTTGCGGACGCGCTGGATATTATGAAGGCCAATCGGCATTTCGGAAAGATCGCGATCGCGATGTAGCCCGCAACCCCTTCTCGGCAGGTGCCAAGTGGTGTATTTTGCTTTTGAGCTGTCGTTGGATTCGACATGCCGAAAGTCTCCGACATAGTGCGATACCGAACGGGGGAAACGTATGAAGACCTATCTCGCTACCATGTTCGCGGGTGTTGCTTTTATGGCCTTCACGGGCATGGCTGCCGCCCATCATTCCTTCGCGATGTTCGACCAGGAACACCCCCAGGAGGTCACTGGGGTGGTCAAGGAGTACAAATACACGAGTCCGCACTCCTTCATCGTCCTTGATATCAAAGACAAGGACGGCAACACGGAGGCGTGGAATCTCGAAGGTGGCAGCCCGAGCGCGCTTGCCCGCGACGGCTGGACCAGCAAGTCGCTCAAGCCCGGCGACGAGTTGCGCCTGACCATCGAGCCGCTGCGCAGCGGCGCGCCCGGCGGCGCCTGGAACGTGAACAAGATCAAGTTCATTGACGGCAGGCCGATCGCCGCGCCCACACATTAGACCGGCCTTCGGTTGCCTTTGCCAACTGCATTGCCGGGCTTGACCGGGCAATCCAGTACTCCCGGTCGGTGGTGACGGGATCGCCCGGTCAGACCGGGGCGATGACACCACAGAGGTAGGGCAACCGAAAATGATTTAACCGGCTGCCGTGAGCCGTGAGCATGCGGACCATGGCGTCAAAATATAGCCGACCGGACTTCGTGAGGGGAGGAGCCTATGTGGTTACGCAGCTCGATGAGCGCATTCGCCTTCCGCGCCGCTCCCCTTGTGGCCGTGTTGCTCGCTCCAATCGCGGACGCTGCCGCCGATGAAGCGAGAAGTCTCGACAAGTATCCTGACCTGCGCGGGCAGTGGGAGCGCACTTTCGTGCCGCGATGGACGGTCGGCCCGGAAAAGGCGCCGCTGACGCCCGAATACCAGAAGGTCTACGAGGCCAACCTGGCCGACATGGCGAACGGCGGACCGGGCAACGTGCCGTCATGGTATTGCCTGCCTCAGGGCATGCCGATGATGATGAATGCCTACGATCCGATGGAAGTGGTCGTGACCCCCGGGACCACTTACATCCTGATCAGCCACGTCAACGATTCCTACCGCCGCATCTATACCGATGGACGCGACTGGCCTGACCCGGAGACGACCCTGCCGGTGTTCGCCGGCTACTCCATCGGCAAATGGCTCGATGAGCACGGCGACGGCAAATACAATGTGCTTGAGGTCGAGACCCGGTTCATCCGGGCCCCGCATACCTACGACGCCCAGGGCATTCCCTTCCACGTGGACAATCAGGCCATCATCAAGGAGCGGATCTATCTCGACCAGGCCGACAAGAATCTGCTGCATGACGACATCACGTCGTATGATCATGCATTGACGCAGCCGTGGACCAAGAACCGAACCTATAAACGCAATTCCAACCCGAAGCCGGTCTGGCTGGAGGAAGCGTGCGCGGCCGACAACGCGATGGTCAAGATCGGCAATGATCCCTATTTTCTAAGCCCCGACGGCCTGCTGATGCCGACCCGCAAGGATCAGCCGCCGCCCGACACCCGGTTCTTCAAAAAGAAGTAGGCGCCGTTGCGAGATCGGAATATTTGGGGCTGACCTCGCCAGAGTCATTGCCCAGTCAAGCCGGGCGATGACAGCATGATGGCTTTCACCTGGCACCGCCTTCTACCCCTCGTACTTCTCAACGATCTGGGCTGGCTGAAGGTGAGCATCGGCAGGATCCCGTCCGAATTCCTCAAGGGCGCGGCGCTGGCGCAGCAAATCCCAATACTGATCAAGCTCGATCTTGATCTTTTGCAGCCGCTCCTGATCGGCATCGGTCGGCGCGCGATTCTGATAGAGGCGTTGCTCTTCGGCCACCAGTTCCCGAATGTGGTCGAGCACCGACCGGTCGGACGCCTCTGTCTTCTTTGCGGCATGTTCATTTGCCATGACGATTCTCCGAGCACATGCCGCTTCAAATGAGTACCGACGGCCGCCAAGACAAGATGGCCCTCATGGTCATTCCGCCGCCACTTTCGGAGCGGCGGCTGCCAGCTCTTCCTTGCGAATGCGCTCCAGAATAAGTCGTGCCTGGATCATGCCGGCATCGGCGTTGATCTCGATCTGCGGGGCATTCGGCAGGATCGTCATGTTGCGCTGTTGTGCCTCGAACACCGCCACGTCTTCCAGAAATGCCGTCGTAATCTGGCCGACCAGCATATCAGTAAGCGCCTTGTTGCCGACGTCCCAGTCGTGGGCCTGGCCCCAGAAATAGTGGCTGGTGCTCTCGGTCTCCGGTGTGATGGCGTTAAGGTTGCGCATGTTGATGCCGCCGACGCGCCTGCCTTGCGGCGCGCCGGTCCCGGTCGGCGTGCAACCGACATCGAGCCGCAGGAAAGCCGGGGGAACAAAATCGATGATCTGCCAGCGATCGACCGGGGTCGTGAAGCCGCCCGCCTTGACGAAGGTCGGCGGCGGCGGCGCGTCGATGATCCAGCGAGTCACCTCCACGTTATTCGGCGCGCGCGTCACCTTCACGGCGGCGTCCTCGACCAGCGCCGCGTTGCCGATGGTGGATTCGTGGACGAAAGCGAGATGCGTCAGATCGAGCAGGTTGTCGACGATGAGCTGCCAGTTGGCCTTGACGTGGAGATAGCTGGCCTTGGCCCCCCAGTTGGGGTCGTCGAGCCAATGGAAATCGGTGATCTTGTC
>Ga0066903_100004468_pt1 | contig 11841 bp, 9 predicted proteins | sample PanSoiMetaGPlot1_FD_67491 | JGI IMG/M metagenome (GOLD analysis project Ga0066903, IMG submission 67491) | Tropical forest soil microbial communities from Panama analyzed to predict greenhouse gas emissions - Panama Soil - Plot 1 (version 2) | ecosystem: Environmental > Terrestrial > Soil >...
CGCGCCTTCGTCGAGCGCATGACACGGATCAACAAGGGCCGCGCCCTCTACACCCGCCCCGATCGTCTCGGCGAGTATCTCCTCGTCGACTACATGGCGAAGAAGCGGAAGCGCGTGTGATGAACAAGAAGGTGAAAGCCGCCCTGGGCGGCTGAACGCCTCAGCTATCTTGACCCCGTGGGGGGCCCGCGCTACGGGGCGGCGGGCCCTCGCACGGGCTTTCAGCCAGCGGCTGGATCTGCCTCCAGGAGAGACGCCATGCTGAAGGAGTTTCGCGAGTTCGCGCTCCGTGGCAACGCCGTCGACCTGGCCATCGGGGTGATCATCGGTGCCGCCTTCGGCGGCATCGTGACCTCGCTGGTCAACGACATCCTCATGCCCCCCATCGGGAAGGCGCTCGGCGGCGTCGACTTCAGCAACTTCTTCCTCGTCCTCGGCGCCGGTCACTTCCCCTCCCTCAAGGCGGCGAAGGACGCGGGCGCGGCGACCATCAACTACGGGGTCTTCCTCAACACCGTCATCAACTTCATCATCATCGCCATCGCCCTGTTCGCGGTCGTGAAGGGCGTGAACCGTCTCAAGCGGGAGGAGCCCGCGCCCGCCGCGGCACCCACGACCAAGGACTGCCCGTTCTGCGCGACCGCCATCCCGCTGCGCGCGACGCGCTGCCCACACTGCACGAGCGGCCTCTGAGGCCGAGAGGAGGAGAAGACAGCATGGCGATTCAACTGCGAACCCGACTCGCACCCAGCGTGGCGCTCCCCGGTGTGCTCCTCGCCGCGGGTCTCCTGCTCGGCGTTCCCGGCGCCCGCGCGCAGCAGGCGGCGTCCGACAACCCCGAGCTGGTGGACGCCCAGCACGATCTCGAGTCCGCCAAGAGCCACCTGCAAGCGGCGTCGCACGACTACGGGGGACACCGGAGGAACGCCCTCGAGCACGTCGACAAGGCGCTCGAGCAGGTCAAGATGGGCCTTAACACCGTCGAGCACAAGGAGAAGAAGCTCGAGAAGAAGGAGAACAAGCTCGAGAAGAAGCTCGACGCGACCAAGGCTCACGAGGAGAAGTTGAAGAAGTAGGAAGTCGGTCGACCGGACGGGCCCGCGGCGGCGCCGCTCTTTCCTGAAACTTCACGCTGCGGTAAGTGGCGGACATGGCGGCGGGCGGGGAGGAGCGGCGAGCGGGCGGGCGACAGAGCGCGCTGCTCACCCAGTACGCCCGCATCAAGGCGCAGCACCAGCGCTCGATCCTGCTGTTTCGCCTCGGCGACTTCTACGAGATGTTCTTCGACGACGCCGAGGTCGCCGCGCGGACGCTCGATCTCACGCTGACGGCGCGGAACCGGGGCGATCCCGACGAGGTCCCGCTCTGCGGCTTCCCCGTCCATTCGGCGCAACCGCACGTGGCGCGGCTCCTGGCCGCCGGCCACACGGTGGCGATCTGCGAGCAGGCGGAGGCCGCCGAGCGCGGCAGGGGGCTGCTCGAGCGCGAGGTCGTCCGGGTGGTCACGCCCGGGACGATCCTCGAGGAGGAGAGCCTCGAGCCGGGTGTGCCGAGCCTGCTCGCCGCGCTGGTCGCCGACGGGACGCGCTTCGGCCTGGGTGTGGTCGACTTCGCGACCGGCGCCGTGCGCGGCACGGAGGCGGAGACGTGGGACGTGGCGCGAGAGGAGCTCGAGCGCCTCTCGCCACGCGAGCTGCTCCTCGCCGCCGACCTGCCGCCGGCGGTGACCGCCGCCTGCACGACCGCGCGGCCGTGGGCGACGGCGACGCTCCCCGACGGCGCCACCGCCGAGTCATCGCTGCCGCCACTCGCCGGGCAGGCGGTGAGCGGGGCTCTCGCCTACGTGGACGCGGTCTACCGGCGCCGTCCCGCCCATCTTCGGCCGCCCGAGTCGTACGCGCTGGCCGGCTTCCTCGGCCTCGATGCCGCCACCCGCCGGAACCTGGAGCTCCTCCAGACCCTCATGGGCGAGCGGCGCGGCTCGCTCCTCTGGGTGCTGGACGATAGCCAGACGGCCATGGGCGTCCGTCGGCTGCGGGAATGGCTCCTCTATCCGCTCTGCGACCTGGCGGCGATCGGTGCTCGCCTGGACGCGGTCGAGGAGCTGGTCGAGCGGGTCGACCTGCGCACGGCGCTCCGCTCCGGCCTCGACGGGATCGGTGACCTCGAGCGGCTGGCGGGGCGCGTCGGCGCTCGCAGTGCCGGCCCCCGCGACCTCGCGCACCTCGCCAGCGCGCTCTGGCGCGTGGGCGAGGTGGTCGCGGGACTGGCCGGGGTGCAGGCGCCGCTCCTCCAGCGGCTCGCCTGGGCGCTCGATCCGCTGCCCGATGTCGCGGCCGAGATCGCCGCGACGCTGGTCGACGGACCGCCGCCGCACACCCGCGTTCCCGGCTTCATACGCACCGGACGCGACACCGAGATCGACGCCCTGCGCGAGGCGGCGCGCGACGGCAAGGGCTGGCTCGCCCGTTTCGAGGCCACGGAGCGTGAGCGGACGGGCATCCCGTCGCTCAAGGTTCGCCACAACCGGGTGTTCGGCTACTACGTGGAGGTGACGCGTGCGAATCTGCGGCTCGTGCCGCCGGAGTACGAGCGCCGGCAAACGCTGGTGGGCGCTGAACGCTTCGTCACCTCGGCCCTGCGCGAGCACGAGAGCCGGATGGTGGGCTGCGAGGAGCGCCTCCGCGCCCTCGAGGTCCATCTCTTCGACGCGCTACTCGATGGTGTCGCCGCCCGCCACCCGACCCTGGCGCGCACGGCCGACGCGCTCGCGAGCCTCGACTGCCTGGCGGCGCTTGCCGACGTAGCCCACCGTCGCGGGTGGGTGCGCCCGGCGGTCTCGCGGGAGCGGATGCTCGCCATTCGCGGCGGCCGTCACCCCGTGGTCGAGGCCATCGCCGGGGGCGGCTTCGTGCCGAACGACGTCCACCTCGACCCCGAGGCCGAGCAGATCGTCATCCTCACGGGCCCCAACATGGGCGGCAAGTCGACGTACCTGCGGCAGACGGCGCTCATCACCCTGCTCGCGCAGATGGGGAGCTTCGTCCCCGCCGCCGAGGCGGCGATCGGCCTCGTCGACCGCATCTTCACGCGGGTGGGTGCCAGCGACAACCTGGCCGGCGGAGAGTCGACCTTCATGGTCGAGATGCGCGAGACGGCGCACATCCTGGCCCACCTGACCCCCCGCAGCCTCGTCATCCTCGACGAGATCGGACGCGGGACGAGCACCTTCGACGGCATCTCGATCGCCTGGGCGGTGGTCGAGCACCTGCACGAGGCGACCGAGCGGCCGCGCACCCTGTTCGCGACGCACTACCATGAGCTCACGCGCCTCGCCGCCGAGCGCGCACGCGTGCGGAACTTCTCGGTCGCGGTGGCCGAGTGGAAAGGCGAGATCGTCTTCCTGCGCCAGATCGTCACGGGCCCGGCGTCCCGGAGCTACGGCGTCGAGGTGGCGCGGCTGGCCGGTGTGCCCGACGCCGTCGTTTCCCGAGCGCGTGCCCTCCTCGCCGGTCTCGAGAACAGGGCGGGTCCGGTGGCCCGAACGGCGGATCCGGCACCGGCCCAGCTGGCACTCTTCGGCGCGCGCGACGAGCGTCTGCGGCAGGAGCTGGCCGCGCTCGAACCAGAGCGACTGACGCCGCTCGACGCGCTCACCGTCCTCGCACGTCTGGTCGACACCGCGCGCCGCTCATCCTGACAAAGTGCATGCTTTCCGGGCGGTTTGCTGGTCTTGCTCGCTACCTTGATTCTCCGCCGCTGCTCCCCTATCCTCCCGCCCCGTCATGCGGTGGGGGAGGGGTGTGCGCGCCGGGGTGGCGTTCGGCGCACTCCTGCTGGGCCAGGCGGGCCACGCGACCGAGGTGCGCGAGCTGCGCACTACCCCGACACCGACGGGCGCCACGCTGCGCCTGGTGGCGTCGGGGCCCCTGCACGTCGCCGTGCGGCGCGTCGCCCCGCTCGACGAACGGGAACGGCTCTACGTCGATCTCCCGCCCGGTACCCGTGTCGCCTCCGGGCTGCTCGGTGGCCTGACCGCCGCACCGCCGATCGCCGGCATGCGCCTCGGGCTCACCGAGGGCGGCCGGCTGCGCCTGGTGCTCGAGCTTGACGGCACGGTCGGCTACCGGCTGGGCGCGCCGGGTCGCGTCGTCGAGCTGACGCTCACCCGCGCCCCGACACCCGAGGTCACCGCCATCGCCACGCCGCCCCGACCCGTTCCCGGCGTGCCACCTTCCGCGGCGTTGAAGATCGTGATCGACCCCGGGCATGGCGGGCAGGACCCCGGGGCCCAGGGCTACGCGGTAGAGAAGGACGTCACGCTGGACATATCGACACGTCTCGCCCGGCTGCTGCGCGAGCGGCTCGGCGCGAACCCGATCCTCACGCGCGCGCGGGACGCGACGCTGCCGCTCGCGGCGCGCACCGCGCGCGCCAATCAGGAACGCGCCGATCTCTTCGTCTCGATCCATGCCAATGCGAGCCCGCGGAGCGAGCTGCACGGCATCGAGACCTACTACCTGAACAACACCGCCGATCGCGCCACCATCCGCCTCGCCGCCATGGAGAACGGCCTCGCCCCGATGGGGCCGATGCCGGCGCGGGCCGACCTGCGCTACATCCTGAGCGACCTGGTGCAGGTGGGGAAGATGGAGGATTCGGTCGCGCTCGCCAGCGCCGTGCATCGCGGGCTGGTGGGTCATCTCCGCGAGCGCTACGGCGAGATCAACGACCTGGGCGTGAAGCAGGGGCCCTTCTACGTGCTGGTGGGTGCCTTCATGCCCTGCATCCTGGTCGAGACCTCCTTCCTCACCCACCCCACCGAGGGACGACGACTCGCCGACGAGGCCTACCGGGCGGCGATTGCCGAGGGGCTCTACGCGGGCATCGCCCGCTTCGTCGCGGACGGGCGCCGGGCAAGGACTTTGTGACTCCCGGGATGCCGGGTATGGTGGGCGGGTGATTCTCGCGCGCGCGCCCGAGTTCGTCCCGCTGCCGTGCGCGGGAACCCTGCCCTCGGTGGAAGGTGACGTTGCCCACGCGGCAACCGTTGCCCGCGACTACCTCACCCGGACACGCGCGACGCTGCGCGAGCGCCACGAGGCGGGCGTGGGCGGGCTCGAGCTGGTGGCGGCGTACACCGATGCGATCGACCGCCTGATCGCCTTCCTGTTTGCCGAGGCCAGCACCCAGTTCCTCTCGCGCTCTGCCCGCCTCAACCAGAAGTTCACGGTGATCGCCCAGGGCGGCTACGGGCGCGGCGAGCTGAATCCCTGCTCGGACATCGACCTCCTCTTCCTCTATCCCTGGAAGGTGAACCCCTACATCGAGACGGTGGCCGAGGGGATTCTCTATGCCCTCTGGGATGCCGGTCTGACGGTGGGCCACGCGCTGCGGAACATCCGCGAGTCCGCGCGGCTGGCAGCGCGCGAGATGAAGGTGAAGACCGCCGTCCTCGATGCCCGCTATCTCGCCGGCGACGAGTCGCTCTACCGCGAGTTCGACAGCGGCATGCTCGAGGAGGTGTGGGGCCAGAACCCCACCGCCTTCTTCAAGGAGAAGCTCGCCGAGAACAGCGAGCGCCACGCCCGGGCGGGCGATTCCGTCTACCTCCTCCAGCCGCAGCTCAAGGAGGGGCAGGGGGGCCTGCGCGACCTCCACACCGCCCTCTGGATGGCGAAGGTGCGCTTCAAGGTGCACAGCTTCCGGGAGCTCGTCACGCTCAGCGTGATCGCCGAGCGGCACGTCCTCGAGATCGAGCGGGCACTCGACTTCCTCTGGCGGCTGCGGGACGCGATGCACCTGGCCACTGGATCGCATCAGGACCTCCTCACCTTCGAGCTGCAGGAGCGGCTGGCTCCCACCCTGGGCTTCGCGGCCGGGCGGGCGGGAGTGGAGGCGTTCATGCGGACGTACTACCGGCACGCGACCACGGTGAACCGCTTCAGCGAGATGGTGATCGCGCGCTGCGTTCAGGCCCCGGAGCGCCGTCCGAGCCAGCTACCGCCGGCCCGGGAGATCCGCGAGGGGATGCACATCCAGGGGCGTACGCTCTCGGTCGCCGGCCGCGAGGTGTTCGAGCAGCAGCCGGCGGCGCTGATCCACGTGTTCGCCGAGGCACAGCGTCACGGCGTCACGCTCGCCCCCGCCACGCGGGAGCTCATCCGCGAGTGCCTGCCGCTCCTCGCCGCCCACCGCGCCGACCCGGAGGTCGCCGCCGGCCTCCTCACCATCCTGCGCGCGCTCGGACACGTCTACGAGACGCTCTTCGAGATGCACACGCTCGGGGTTCTGCGCGAGGCGATCCCCGAGTTCGGCCGCCTCGACTGCCTGATCGCGCACGACCCGTTCCACATCTACACCGTGGACCAGCATTCGCTGATGGGCGTCCGCGAGCTCGAGCGCCTGCGCGCCGGGGAATTCGGCAAGACGCTACCCCACCTGACGCAGGTCATGCAGGAGGTGCCCCAGCCCGAGCTGCTGGTGCTCGGCATGGTGTTCCACGATGTGGGGAAGGGCCACGGCCACGACCACTCCGGCCGCGGCGCGCGCATGGTGCGCGACATCGCCGCCCGCCTCCAGCTCAACATCGACGAGGCCGCGGCGTGCGAGTTCCTCGTCCAGCACCATCTGCTCATGTCGCACCTGGCCCAGCGGCGCGACGTGCACGACGATCAGCTGGTGATCGATTTCTGCCGCACGGTGGGGAGCGTCGAGAACCTGCAGCGCCTTTACCTGCTCACCTACGCGGACATGCGGGCGGTCGGGCCGGGGGTATGGACCAACTGGCGCGACAGCCTGCTCTCGGATCTCTACGTCCGCGCGCGCGAGTTCTTCGAGAAGGGCGTCTTCGAGGCCGAGGACCGTGCCGCGCGTGCCGCGCGGGTGCGGGCCCGCGCCCTCCTCGCGGGGCGGGCCAGCGAGCGGGCCAACACCGAGGGCTTCGTCGCCATGATGCCCGACAGCTACTTCCTCTCCACGCCCGAGGAGATGATCGGCGGGCACCAGGCGCTGCGCCGGCGCTTCGAGGAACGCGAGGCCGCGCAGGAGCGCCCCGCGGTGGCGACGCAGCTCACCCACTTCGCCGAGCGCGAGTACAGCGAGTTCGCGGTCTGCTGCCGCGACCGGCCGGGACTGTTCGCCATGCTCTCCGGCGTGCTCGCCGCGCACGGCATCAACATCCTCGCCGCGCGCATCGCCACCAGCCTCGACGCGGTGGCGCTCGACGCCTTCCGCATCGCCCACGAGGGATCGGGAGAGGACGAGCGCTGGGAGCGCGTCGAGCGCACGCTGCGCAAGGTGCTGACCGGCGAGGTCGACGTCGAGGAGCTCGTGCGGCGCTCCCAGCGCCCGTCGATCCTGGCCCGCCGGCGCCGGCGCGTGACGACCCGGGTCGAGATCGACAACCGCGTCTCGCGCGACTACACGGTGCTCGACGTGTACACGGGAGACCGTGTCGGCCTCCTCTTCTCGATCACCAACTGCCTCTATCACCTCTGGCTCGAGATCCACCTGGCCAAGATCACGACCATGGTCGACCAGGTGCTCGACGTCTTCTACGTCACCGACAACGAGGGCAGAAAGATCGACGGCACGGATCGGCTCGCCTTCATCCGCCGCGAGCTGACCCGCGCACTTGAGCAGCAGGAGACGCCGCCCGAGGCGCCGCGCGTGGCGAGCGCGTCGTGATCACGCGGCACGGAGGGGTGGGGTGGGGCTCGACGAGGCGATCGACGCCTATCTCGACCAGCTAGCCACCGAGCGCGGCCTCGCCCGCCACACGATCGAGTCCTACGCGCGCGATCTCGCCGCCTTCGCCCGCTTCCTGGTCGCCCGGCGCGTGCGCCGGGCGAAGGGCGTGGAGACAGCCCTCGTGCGTGCCCACCTGGCGGCGCTCGCCGACCGCGGCCTCTCCGCGCGCAGCCGCGCTCGGGCGCTGGCGGCCATCCGTGGCTTCCTCCGTTTCCTCACGATGCGGGGCGAGCTGCGCGCCGATCCGGCCGCGGAGCTCGGCGTGCGACGCCCCCCAACCCGCCTGCCGCGCGCCCTCGGGACAGGACACGTGGCCGCGCTCCTCGGTCCGCCCGACGCGGACGCCCCGCGAGCGCTCCGGGACCGCGCCCTGCTGGAGCTCCTCTACGCCTGCGGCCTCCGCGTCTCCGAGGCCGTGACGCTCCGGGGCGCGCAGGTGAACCTGGAAGCCGGCTTCGTCACCGTCATGGGGAAGGGCGGCAAGGAGCGCGTGGTCCCCATCGGTCGCCCGGCCCGCAGCGCGCTGGAGGCCTACCTGACGCGCGAGCGCCCGCGCCTCCTGCACGGCCGCCCGAGTCCGTTTGTCTTTCTGGGACCGCGCGGGCGCCCACTCACGCGTCAGGCGGTCTGGAAGCTCGTCCGCCGTCGGGCTCTTGCCGCCGGAGTGGGAGAGCGCGTGTCGCCTCACACGCTGCGTCACACCTTCGCCACACACCTTCTAGAAGGTGGCGCCGATCTGCGCATCGTGCAGACCCTGCTGGGACACGCCGACATCAGCACGACGCAGATCTACACGCACGTGAGCCCAACCCGGCTGCGGGAGGTTCACCGGCGCCATCATCCCCGGAGCTAGTGCGGCCAGTCGTCGTCGCACTCTGCGCCCGAAGTCAGTGGCCGAGGCGACGCCCCCTGGACCACCCCACGAATTTGCGCCCCTCCCGCCCCGCCGGTAGACTCGCCCCCGCGTGGCGTCGAGCCTGATCATCGCGCGCATCGCGATCTTCGCCGTGCCCGTCCTGGCCGCCGTCGTCTTCCACGAGGTCGCCCACGGGGCAGTCGCCTACGTGCTGGGCGACCCGACGGCGGCGCGGCACGGGCGGTTGACGCTCAACCCGCTGCCGCACATCGATCCCTTCGGGACCGTGCTCCTGCCCGCGTTCCTCCTCCTGGCACCGCTCCTCTTCGGGACGCCGGCGCTCGTGTTCGGCTACGCGCGGCCGGTGCCGGTCGACGTCCGGCGGCTCCACCATCCGCGGCGGGACGCGGTGCTGGTGGCGCTCGCGGGTCCGGCCACCAACCTCGTGCTCGCGGCGGTGAGCGCCCTCGCGCTCGCCTGGCTGCCGGCCACCAAGGGGCCGGCGAGTCTCGTCATGGGGCTCCGCGAGATGGCGGCGGCCTCGCTCTCCATCAACTGCCTCCTCGCGGTCTTCAACATTCTCCCGATCCCGCCGCTCGACGGCGGGCGGGTGCTGACCGCGCTCCTGCCGCCGCGACCAGCGCGCGCGCTCCGGGTGCTCGAGGGGGTCGGCTACGCGCTCGTCCTCCTCGTCGTGCTCAACTCGTCGGTGATCACGCGGCTGGTCAATCCGCTGATGGCCTTTCTGCTCCGGGTGGTGGGGTAGGGACGGTTCGCGGCGATGCCGGGGGTGATCGTGAGCGGCGCCCGCCCGACGGGACGGCAACACCTGGGCAACTACCACGGGGCGCTCAAGAACTGGGTGCGGCTACAGGGCGAGGCGACCTGCTTCTTCTTCGTCGCCGACTGGCATGCGCTCACCACCGACTATGCCTCGCCGGGCGAGATCGAGGAGAACACCATCGAGATGGTGCTCGACTGGCTCGCGGTCGGGCTCGATCCGGGGCGTGCGACACTCTTCCAGCAGTCGGCCGTCAAGGAGCACGCGGAGCTCTACCTCCTGCTCGGCATGCTCACGCCGGTGCCCTGGCTCGAGCGCACCCCGACTTACAAGGAGCAGCGCGAGCAGCTCACCGACCGCGACCTCTCCACCTACGGCTTCCTCGGCTACCCGCTGCTGCAGGCGGCCGACATCCTCGTGTACAAGGCCGCGAAGGTGCCGGTGGGCATCGACCAGGCACCCCACATCGAGCTCACGCGGGAGATCGCGCGGCGCTTCAACCAGACCTACAATCCGCTCTTCCCCGAGCCCGAGACCCTGCTCACCGAGAGCCCCAAGATCGTCGGGACCGACGGGCGGAAGATGAGCAAGAGCTACCGGAACGCCGTCTACCTGACTGATCCGCCTGCCGAGGTCGAGGCGAAGCTCAGCCGCATGGTGACCGACCCGCGGCGGGCGCGCCGGACGGATCCCGGTGAGCCGAATGACTGCCCGGCGTACACATCCTTCCACCGCCTCTACTGCACGGCCGAGGAGCTGCGCTGGCAAGAGGAGGGATGCCGCACCGCGAGCATCGGCTGTCTCGAGTGCAAGCTCGTCATGATCAAGCGCCTGCAGGCCGAGCTCGAGCCGATCCGCGCCCGGCGCGCGAAGCTCAAGGCCGCCGACGCCCGCGCCGCGCTCGAAGCGGGGAACGCTCACGCTCGCGAGGTCGCCGCGCGCACGATGGCGGAGGTGCGGGCGGCCGTGGGGCTCCCGTGAGCGCGGTCCGGCCCTGCACCGTCAGCCTCCCGATCTTCGAGGGGCCGCTGGATCTCCTTCTGCACCTGATCAAGCGGAACGAGGTCGAGATCACCGACATTCCGATTGCCACCATCACCGATCAGTACCTCGCCCTGCTCGAGGACCTGCCCGAGCTGAACCTCGACGGCGCGGGGGAGTACCTCGTGATGGCGGCGACGCTCGTCTACATCAAGAGCCGGACGCTGCTCCCCACCCCGGAGGACGAGGAGGCGGAGGAGGATCCGCGCACCGAGCTGGTGCAGCAGCTCCTCGAGTACCAGCGCTACCGCGAGGTGGCGGTGGCACTGGGGGATCGCCCGCTGCTCCGGAGGGAGGTCTTCGCGCCGCCCGGGGAGCCGCCGCCGGCACCGGCGCCGGGTGAGCCCGCACCGCTGCCCGTCCGCGAGGCGAGCCTCGGCGACCTGCTGCAGGCGTTGCGCGAGGTGCTCCGGCGCGTGCGGCCGCCGGTCCCCCACGAGGTGGCGGGGGAGACCGTCTCGGTGCGGGCCTGCGTCGAGCGGATCCTCGCCGAGTTCATCCGGGTGCGCGAGCTCGAGTTCGGGCAGCTGTTCGCGGCCGGCGTGGACCGGGCGACGGTGATCGTGACGTTCCTCGCGCTGCTCGAGCTGATCCGGCTGCGGGTGGTGCGCGCGCGGCAGGCGGAGCGGTTCGGACCGATCGTGCTCGAGCTCGGCGTGGAGACGGTCGAGGAGGCTACCGAACGGGTGCGCGACCTGGGCGATCTCGATCCCCTGGGCTCGGGCCTGGTGGTGGAGGAGAGGGGAGGGGTGTGATGGACGAGTCCTACGAGCGGATCCAAGATGGCGGGGTGCACGGAAACGGGAACGGCGTCCTCCCTGCGGGTGACGGCGCGCTTGCGGTTCATGAACGGGTCGGGCGGCTGCCGGCGATCCTCGAGAGCCTGCTGCTCGCTGCCGGCGGGCCCGTCCCTCTCGGCCAGCTGGTCGACGCCCTCGACGGGCCGGGACGCGCCGAGGTGCTGACGGCGCTCGACGCGCTGGAGGCGGGGTACGAGCGCGAGGGGCGAGGCCTCCGCCTGGTACGTGTCGCGGGAGGCTACCAGCTCCGCACACCGCCCGAGCATGCTCCCTGGATCCGCCGGCTACTCCACGAGCGACCGCCACGGCTCTCGCGGCCGATGCTGGAGACCCTGGCGATCGTCGCCTACCGCCAGCCCTGCACCCGGATGGAGGTCGAGGCGATCCGTGGGGTCGATGCCGATGCCGTGCTCTCGAACCTCCTCGATCGCCGGCTGGTGCGCGTGGTCGGCCGCAAGGACGCGCCGGGGCGCCCGCTGCTCTATGCCACGACCCACGAGTTCCTCGAGGTGTTCGGCCTGCCCGGTCTCGACGCCCTTCCCACGCTGCGTGAGCTCGGCGTCGGGGCCGAGCTGTTGACGGCTGCCGAGCTGGAGGTGTCGGACGAGGGG
>Ga0066903_100004470_pt1 | contig 11840 bp, 10 predicted proteins | sample PanSoiMetaGPlot1_FD_67491 | JGI IMG/M metagenome (GOLD analysis project Ga0066903, IMG submission 67491) | Tropical forest soil microbial communities from Panama analyzed to predict greenhouse gas emissions - Panama Soil - Plot 1 (version 2) | ecosystem: Environmental > Terrestrial > Soil >...
CACGGCCACTGCCGCGCCGCGCGTCGTCATCTGAGCCGGCTCATTCCGGGTTCCGGCCCGCCATCGTGGTCCGGCGGGAGCGTGCAGCGCCTCACACGCCGCGGGCGTCCGGCGCCCACAGCACCTTGTGCTGCTGGAGCTGGAAGCGGACTGGCAGCCGGTCGGCGATGATCCACTCGGCCAGGACCGTCGGCGACAGCTCGCCGTGCACCGTGGAGAAGAGAAGCGCGGCCGGCCCGCGGTCGAGCCGCCGCTCGGCGATGCATGCCTTCGCCCAGTCGTAGTCCTCGCGCGAGGCCAGAACGAACTTCAGCTCGTCCCGCGTGGTCAGGCTGTCGAGACACCGCCAGTCGTTGCGGTCCGACTCGCCCGAGCCAGGACACTTCACGTCGACGATCTTGTGCACGGGCGGAGGAACGAGCCGCACGTCGATCGCGCCCGACGTCTCGAGCAGCACCGTCAGACCTGCCTCGAGGAGGGCCTCCATCAGCGGGTACACGCCCGGCTGGAGCAGCGGCTCTCCCCCGGTGACCTCGACCCGCGGTGAGCCGAGCGCCTTCACCCGCTCCACCACCTCCGCCACCGACATCCGCGTCCCGCCCTGGAACGCGAACGCCGAGTCACACCACCGGCAGCGAAGGTGGCACCCGGTCAGCCGCACGAAGCTGCACAGCAGGCCCTGGTGCGACGACTCGCCCTGCAGCGAGAGGTAGATCTCGCTCACCATGACGGAGTCGGCGCCCGGCATGCGGTGGGGCTCGATGTGTGGACGGGCCGCGAGCATCGATCCGGTCCTGTAACACGGCCCGGTTCCTGTGGCGGCGGTCGGCAGACCGGGCGTAGCGTGCCGCACCCATGGACTGGATCACCGGGGGCGCTGGACGGCTACGGGTCGACGTCGAAGGGGGCGGCGCGGGGACTCCCGTGCTCCTGGTGCATGGTGGGGGTGGAGACCGGACCCACTGGCACGCGCTTGCTCCGCTCCTCGCCATCGACCGCCCTGTCGTCACCTTCGATCAGCGGGGCTACGGCGAGTCCGCCGCCCCTCCCGACGCGGACCGCTCCCTCGCGGCGATGGCCTCGGACGTGATCGCGGTGGTCGATGGAACCGGCCTCCGGCAACCGGTCATCGTCGGCCACAGTTACGGCGGTGGGGTGGTCGCGGAGACCGTCGCCCGCTTCCCGGACCGGTTCTCGGGAGCCGTCTTCCTCGATGCGCCCAGCGACATCCGGGGTCTCCCCGCCGAGGCGGTCGCCGAGTGGCGCGCCTCGGTCGCTCCGGAGCGTTTCCGAGCCACCAGCCGTGCCTGGTTCGAGCAGGTTCTCGAGGAGTCCCGCCCCGAGACCCGCCAGCACGTTCTCTCCACCCTCGGGCTGACCTCGCGCGAGACGTACGTTGGCTCGATGGAAACCATGCTCCACTACGACCCAACCGTCGTCCGGAAGTTTCCCGGGCCGAAGCTGCTCGTCACCGTCCGTGGGCTCGACGGACCGATGGCGATGCGCTCCGCGCTCCCCGAGCTCCCCAACGTATTCATCGAGGACTCGAGCCACTGGCTCCACCTGGACCAGCCCACGCACGTCGCGGAGACCGTTCGGCGATTCCTCGCCGAGGTGGACCGCCGCCGCACCTGAGCTACTGCTTCAGCTTGTAGCCGCGCGCGAGCAACGCATAGGTCACTGCGGTCGAAGCGAGCGCGAGCGCGAGCAGCATCGAGCCGCCGGCGCTGGGTGGCAGTGAGCTGGTTCCCAGCATCCCGTACCGGAGCCCCTCGACCATGTAGACCATCGGGTTGAAGTGACTGATCGTCCGCCACGGCTCGGGCAGACGGGCGACGCTGTAGAACACACCGCCGAGGAAAGTCAGCGGCAGCATCACGAAGGTGGGGAAGAAGTTGATCTGCTCGAACTTCTCGGCCCACACCGCCGCCACCAGCCCGAGCACCGAGAACACGTAGGCCGTCCCGAGCAGGAAACCGATCGTCGCCAGCGGATGTGCGAGCTGGAAGCCGGCGAACACCAGCGCCACCAGCCAGGTGAGCAGCCCCACCGCGAGCCCGCGCACCATCCCGCCGCCGACGAAGCCGAGCAGGAGCTCGCCCGGGCCGAGTGGCGCCACGAGAAGATCCACGATGGTGCCCTGGATCTTCATGATGAACAGCGACGAGCTCGTGTTCAGGAAGGCGTTGTTCGCCAGACCGAGAAACACCAGGCCCGGAACGATGAAGGGCAGATAGCGCTGTCCGGTCGCCTCCTCCATGCGGCCGCCCAGGCTCACCCCGAAGACCACGAAGTAGAGCGTGGTGGAGATGAGCGGGCTCAGAACCGTCTGCCCCGGCACCCGCAGGAACCGGCGAACCTCCTTCAGGAACAGCGTCTGCAGGCCGGTGGCGTTCATGCCCGCGCCTCGCTGCGGAGGATCTCGATCAGCACGTCCTCGAGGCGGCTCGCCCGGGTGTCCACGTCCACCACCGGGAAGCCGCTGCGGTAGAGCTGCTGCAGCACCTCGCCAGCACGCGGATGTCCGTTGCGCTCGGTGACCAGCAGCGAGCGACGATCCTCGGAGAGGACGGCCTTGCCGTCGAGAGCGTCCGGCAGGGCGCCCACCGGCCCGGCGAACGTGATCCGGACTCGCTTCTCGCCCATCCGGCGAAGCAGGGAGACCTTGTCCTCGACCAGGAGCAGCCGACCGGAGTTGATGATTCCCACCCGGTCGGCGAGCTCCTCCGCCTCCTCGAGGTAGTGGGTGGTGAGGATCACCGTCGTCCCCTCGGCGCGCAGCCTCCGAACGTAGGCCCAGAGGTCGCGCCGCAGCTCCACGTCCACCCCTGCGGTGGGCTCGTCGAGGAACACCAGCTTTGGCCGGTGCACCAGCGCCTTGGCGATCAGCAGGCGCCGCTTCATGCCGCCTGACAGCGTGCGCGTCTGGGCGTTCGCCTTGTCTTCGAGGCTCAGCGCTTCCAGGACTTCGCGGATGCGAGCCTCGTCGGGCGGGCGGGCGTAGTAGCCGAGCTGGATCTTCAGCGACTCGCTCACCGAGAAGAAGGGATCGAAGTTCACCTCCTGCGGGACGAGGCCAACGTCATACCGGGGGCCGATCGGATCGGAGTCGAGATCCACGCCGAACAGCCGCATCGTCCCGCTGGTCTTCTTCACCAGCCCGCACACCGCGCCGATGAGCGTCGTCTTGCCGGCGCCATTCGGGCCCAGCAGCGCGAAGATCTCCCCTGCCCCGATGGTGAGCGACACGCCCGCGAGCGCGGTCACGTCGCGGTAGCGCTTCACCAGATGTTCGACCTCGAGGACCGGCGCAGAAGTCACGGAGGGCGCGGCATAACAGACGGAAGGGCTCGCTGCTCGCGTCCGGCGTGTCACCGTCATCCCGCGAGACGAGGCAGCTCAGGCTCCGGCGATTCCGAGAAGCACCGCGCGTCCGCTCGGACCGCGAAGGCCCGTCAGTCCTCGACGTCGTCGGTCGAAGCGGCCTCGATCCCGCCGCCACGCCCAGCGAGCGTCGCCCACGCCTCGACATCGGAGAGCGGAACGTCCCCGCCCAGCGCCTCGACGTACGCCACCGACTCGTCCGGATAGACGCAGACCTCATGCGGGACGCGGTCGCCGAACGCCCAGACCTCGAGCACCCCGGTCCCGGTGTTCTCCAGCGTGTGCGCCTCCGGGTCGCCCGCGTGGTAGCTGACGAAGTCGCCCGAACGGACCGGTACCCGCTCCTCGCCGTGGACGAGGGTGCCCTCGCCACGCACGACTACCAGCAGCTCCTCCTGGAAGAGGTGCCGGTGCCGGCGTGACGCCCGGGCGCCCGGAGGAATGCGCTGGATGCGCAGCCCGACGTTCCGAGTCCCGACCGCCCGCCCCACGTCCCGGACCTCGCCCCCGACCCCCGGGGCGATGGCGTAGGGAAGCCATTCGAGTTCCGACAGATTGAGCTTGCGCACAGGTCCCGACATGGAAGCCGGCCAGGTGCCGGGGCCGCGAAACATCGCGCAACCCTCTGACATTGGAACGGATTCTGGTCAGAGCAGAATCGGTTTGACACCTGATGGTCAACGTCTTAATCATCAAGGCATGAAGCCAACGCCCTGTCCCCGCTTCGAGAAGATCGAGCAGCTCGCTCGAGGGGTCCCCGGGCTCGACCTGGAGGCCATCCGGACCTGCATCCCGCTCCTGTACTTCCACAAGGAGTTCGACGCCGCGCTCGAGCAGCACTACCAGGCATACGGCATCTCCCGCAGCCGCTGGCAGGTCCTCATGGCGCTCTACAAGGGGAGCGACGAGGGCTTCACCCCTGCGGAGCTCGCCGACCTGACGGGCGTCACCCGCGCGGCGATGACCGGCCTGGTCGACGGACTCGTCGAGTCTGGCCACGTCGCCCGGGGGGACGAAGGCGAGGACCGTCGCACGTACCGGGTCCACCTGACGCCGCGAGGGACCGACTTCATCGCGTCCGTTCTGCCCGACCACCTCCGAAGGATGCAGGGGCTGATGGAAGCCCTCAGCCCGGCCGAGCGCGACCAGTTCGTGGACCTGATCGAGAAGCTGCGCGGCAGCGTGCAGGTCTTCCGTCACGCCTGACCCCCGGGACACGTCACCGAGCTTTCGCCTTCAGAACCTTTCGAGGAATTCCGAGGAGCCAACCACCATGTCTGCCACCTCCACCGCCCTTCGCGACCACGGCCCGCGTGAGGTCCCGGCCATCGCGCCGGAGCCCCCCGCCGCCGCCCCCGCCCGGCCGGGCTTCCTCCAGCGCCGCTCGACCAAGGTCTTCGCCGGTCTGACCGCGCTCGCCGCCGTCGGCGCGCTCGGCGCCTGGGTCTTCGGCCACGGCAAGGAGAGCACCGACGACGCGCAGGTCGAGGGGCGGGTCGTGAACGTGAGCCCGCGCATTGCCGCGCAGGTCGAGAAGGTGCTGGTCATGGACAACCAGTCGGTGAAGCAGGGCGATCTCCTCGTCCAGCTCGACACGAAGGACTGGGACGCAAAGCTCGCCTCCGCGCGCGCCGACCTCGAGTCCGCCCGCGCCGGCCTCGCTTCGGCCCAGGTCAATCTCCGGCTCACCCAGGTGAACACCGATGCCTCGATCCGGCAGGCCCGGGGCGGCCTCACCCAGGCCACGTCCGGCGTGCAGGCCACCCGGAGCGCGCTGGCCCAGGCCCGTGCCGAGCTGCAGGCCGCCGAGGCCGCCGATCGTCTCGCCCAGTCGGACTGGGTGCGGGCGCAGGAGCTCGCGAAGGCGGAGGCCATCGCGCGCGCTGACATCGACGCTCGCCGAGCCCGTGCGGAGCAGGCCGCCGCGGCCCTCGACCAGGCCCGCGCCAAGCTGTCCAGCACCGAGGCCAACCTCCTCTCGTCCGGCGGAGGGGTGACGACCGCCCAAGGCCGACTGGCTGCTGCCGAGACCGCTCCCGATCAGGTGAAGGCCGCCGAGGTCGCGGTCCAGGCGGCGCAGGCTCGCCTCGATCAGGCGCAGGCCGCCTACGACCTCGCCGCGCTCAACCGCAGCTACGCCGAGGTCCGCGCGCCGGTGGACGGCGTCGTCAGCCGCCGCACCGTCGAGCAGGGGCAGCTCGTCTCGTCTGACCGGCCGATGATGGCGCTGGTGCCGCTCCAGGACGTCTGGGTGGTCGCCAACTTCAAGGAGGACCAGATCGGCGAGATGCAGCCGGGCCAGAAGGCCTCGGTGCGGGTCGACACCTTCGGCCGCCGCGAGTTCACCGGTCACGTGGAGAGCCTGGCCGGGGCGTCCGGCGCTCGCTTCGCCCTCCTCCCGCCCGACAACGCCAGCGGGAACTTCGTGAAGGTCGTGCAGCGCGTCCCCGTGCTCATCCGGCTCGACCAGGCCCCGGCACTCCCGCTCCGGCCCGGGATGAGCGCCACCGTCACCGTGCGGACCAGCAAGGGCTCCTGAGGAAACTCCGATGGAGGAGCAGACTCCGATCCAGGGCAACAAGACCCTGATCACCATCGCCGCGATGCTCGGCGCGCTGATGTCCGTCATCGACATCAGCATCGTCAACGTCGCGCTGAGTGACATCCGGGCGAGCTTCGGCACCCCTCTCGACCAGATCGCCTGGGTGTCCACAGGCTACGCCATGGCCAACGTGACGATCATCCCGCTCTCGGGGTGGTTGCAGCGGCGATTCGGGTTCCGGAACTACTTCTCGGGCTCGCTCCTGATGTTCACCGCGGCCTCGGCGCTCTGCGCGTTCGCCTGGAACCTGCCCTCGCTGGTGGTCTTCCGGATTCTGCAGGGCATCGGTGGCGGAGCGATCATTCCCACCTCGCAGAACATTCTCTTTGGACGCTACCCGCACAAGGAGCACGGGATGGCGGGCGCGCTGTTCGCGCTCGGGGCCATCACTGGTCCTCTCCTCGGTCCCACCATCGGCGGCAAGCTGATCGACGTCGCCAGCTGGCACTGGATCTTCCTCATCAACCTACCGGTGGGGCTCCTCGCCGCCTGGGTGGCGTTCGTCTCCATCAAGGAGCCCGCGTTCAAGCCATCGCGCGAGCCCATCGACGGCCGGGGCATCGGGTTGCTCGCGGTGGGCATGGTTGCGCTCCAGTACGTGCTGGAGGAGGGCAACCGGGACGGCTGGTTCGAGGACGGCCGGATCGTCTTTCTCGCCGCCACCGCGGCCATCTGTCTCATCACCTTCGTGGTTCACGAGCTGGAGATCGAGCACCCGGTGGTCGACTTCCGGGTCTTCAAGAACGTGAGCTATAGCGCCGCCACCGGGCTGAACTTCCTCGTCGGCACCGCGCTGTTCGCGGGCTCGTTTCTCTTCTCGCTCTACTGCGGGACAGTCCTTCGTTACGAGGCGATGGACATCGGCCTGCTCTTCCTGCGGGGGAGCTGGATCCAGCTGCTGATCATGCCGCTGGTCGGCCGGCTGATCGGGAAGGTGGACTCTCGGAAGCTCATCGCCTTCGGCACCATCGGGGTCATCGGCTCGCTGTGGCTGAACGGGCATCTCACTCTGATGGCAGACACGCACGCCTTGACGATGCCCATCTTCGTGCGGTCGTTGGGCCTCGGCTTCGCCTTCGTGCCCCTCTCGGTGGTGGCGCTCTCCGGCCTGAAGCCGAGCGAGCGCGGCAGCGCGACCGGGCTCTTCAATCTCACGCGCGAGCTCGGCGGCTCCATCGGAACTGCCTGGATGAGCACGATGATCACCAACAGCACCCACCAGTTCCGCAGCGACCTCGCGCGGTACGCCGACCCGTACAACCCCATCTTCCAGGAGCAGCTCCGGCAGGCGCAGGGCGCGCTGGCCCGGCTGCCCGACCCGATCCAGAGCGGCTACGCGTTGATGGCCTCGCGCCTCGACGTCCAGGCCCTGATTCGGGCCTTCAACACCGGGTTCCTGGTCCTGGCAGGAGTGTTCGCGCTCTCGTTCCTCCTGGTCTTCCTGCTCAAGAAGCCGGGCGGGAACGCTGCGGAGGTCGCGTCGGCGGCGCACTGACGCGACCAGCTGGTTGACGCTCGTCGAGAGCCTGCGGCGTCACGCGCAGCGTTGAGAGAGTACGCTGTACAGCAACGCAGCCCCGATGAGGCCGGGCACAGACCACCTCAGGAGCAGCCCGATCCAGGAGGTGTGCGCCTTCGAACGAGAGGCCTCCACCCTCGGTGGTCTGGGCCAGCGGGGTGGAAGAAGCAACTCCGGACCGATCATCTCCTGGAGCTTGGCTCTCTCGGTCGGGAATCCGAAGGTCTGAAGGAGCCGGAATGCCCGACCCATTCCCGGGATGCTCACGCGCCCCGGCGTCCAGGCTGCCTGGGCAACCGAGTGCAGCACCTTCCGCTGCGTCTCGCTCAGCGGGCTCCGGAGGGTGGCGGGTGGAGGTCCAAATACGGAAGAGAGCAGAGCTGCGAAGAAGTCTGGCTCCAAAACGTCGACGCGCCCCTGCAACAGCGCCCCAAGCTCGGACCGGATGTCCAGCGGCTTCTCGAGCTCAGCGGCGGGCTCGATTGCGGCGTGCCGGAGGAGGGCAGGAAGGAGTCGCGCCGCGATCTCTGGACCGGCTTCGCCCGCTGCAACCGTCAGTGTCGTCAACGGCTGCTCGAGCAAGGGCCCAGTTCGGTTCAGGGTGGTGGAGCCGGGCTCCAGAGCGGCAACGAGCTCGCCGATGGCACGCGCCGATGTGCGTTGTCTCTCCGTCCGGAGCTCCACCAGGGCGGCGGTCCAGCGGACGAGGGGGGAGCCGTCCTCGTCGAGGCATGTCCGGACCAGAGCCAGATCCGTGAGCCCGGCCACGTGCGCCAGGTACAGGAGAGAGGTGCGGAGCAGAACGTCGGGCTCTTCCCGGAAGCTCGGGAGGAGCTTCACGACCGGCGCCGCCGCCTCATTGAGCGTCCTCAAGATCTCGAGGACCCAGAGTCGGACCTCTCCGTCGGTCTCTCCGGCTCCGCCCAGTCTTCCCAGGGTCGGAAGCGCCGCGGTCAGCTCCTCCTCGATGCGGTCGAAGATCTGGAACTCCGGCGGCGCGGTTTTCGAGAGGAGATCCGAATCCTTCCTGCCCCAGACGATCGAGTTGGCCGCGACCGCGATCAGGCTCGCGATCTCTGGACGGTCAGGCGTCTCCCGATTGGAGAGCAGCTCGAAGAGAAAGGGAATGGCCCACGGGGTCGCCTCGTAGACAAACCCCTGGTGGAGCACCGCAGCGTCGAAATCGTTCTGAGCTTGTGCCCGGACCCTCGGATCGGTCGAGGCGAGCCCGCGGATCCACCGCGGCGTGTCCCGGGCGGATCCGTACGCGTGGCGGAGTGCAGCCCAGTCGATATCGTCAAGACGCTCGAGCACTGGACAGCCTTCTTCGCCGCGTCACGCGAGCCGACTCAATCCCGTAGGGGAACGGGATTCCAAAGCTGGCGCGCCCCGGACGGAGCCGCCTCGGGCCCTCGGGTGGACTGAGCTTCACCCGTCGCCGGGCTTCCAGTCCCGGAGCTGGTGCTCACCGAGCTTGTAGTAGAGCGTGCGGCGGGAGACCTCCAGCAGCAGCGCCGCCTGCGTCCTGTTGCCCCCGGCCTTGACCAGGGCGCGGAGCAGCCCTCGCCGCTCCGCGGCGCGGACTTGAGGGTCGAGCGCGTACGTCCCCAGCTCGTCGGTCGCCCGGTCCTGCTCGTCACTGCCGTCGTCGAGCGCCTCCCGGAGCACGTCGAGACCGATCTCGTCTTCCCGGGCCATCACCACCAGCCGCTCGACCACGTTCTCCAGCTGGCGGACGTTCCCCTTCCAGTAGCACGACCGGAGCTTCTCGACGGCCGCGGGATGGAAGTGGAGGCCGGGCCTTCCTGCCTCGGCGGCAAACCGCTCGAGGAAGGATCCGGCCAGGGACTGGATCTCCGCCGTCCGCTCCCGGAGAGGCGGAATCGAGACCGGGAAACCGTTGAGCCGTTCGTACAGTTCCTGGCGGAACTTCCCGTCCTTCACCATCTGGTCCAGATTGCGGTTCGTGGCGGCGACCACCCGGACGTCCGCGGTGATCGACCGGCTTCCACCGATTGGCGTGTACTCGTGCCCTCGATCCAGGAAGCCGAAGAGCTTCGCCTGCATGGTGAGTGGAATCTCGCCAACCTCGTCGAGGAAGAGCGTGCCACCCTTGGCCCAGAACACCCGTCCAGGCTTCGCCTTCGGTCCGGCGTCGGTGAAGGCGTGCGGCTCGTGCCCGAAGAGCTCCGATTCCAGGAGATGCTCCGGGATGCCCCCGCAGTGCACGCTGATGAACGGCCCCTTGCCCCGGGGGCTGAGATCATGGAGCAGCCGCGCGGCGACGTTCTTTCCCGAGCCTGTCTCCCCCCGGAGCAGCACCGTGATCATCCCTGCCGCTGCCTGGCGGATGCGCTCGAGCGCCTTCTCCATCGTCGGCTGACGCTCCAGCAGCGCACGGTCCTTCGCGGCGAGCGGCCGCGGAGCCGCCTCCTCCGGCGGGGCCACCTGGATTGCCCGCCTGAGAGAGGCGGCCAGCTCCTCCATGTTCGCCGGCTTCTCGATGAAGTCCGCCGCGCCCGCCTGCATCGCCTCGACGGCCCGGTGAATGCTGGCGTGAGCGGTGAGCATCAGCACCGGAGTGGCCGGCGAGTCGTGCTGGATGCGCCGCAGGAGCTCGATGCCATCCATCCCTGGCGGCATCTGGACGTCTGCAAGCACTGCGTCGGCGTAGTCCTTCTCCAGGAAGCCGACCGCCGCCTCGCCGGACGTCACGTGCCGGCCATCGAAGCCGAGCTGGCCAAGGCGCGCGACCAGCATCTCTCCGACTGCGTCGTCGTCGTCGACCACCAGAATGACGTGGCGCTGCTCTTCCATGGGACCCTCAGCGCGCAGCGAGCGCGACGGTCACGGTCGTTCCCTTTCCGGGGCGGCTGTCGATCCGCACCGCGCCGCCGTGCGTCTCCGCGACGCGACGCACGTAGGCCAGTCCATTGCCGCTTCCACCTGGCTTGGTGGTGTAGAACTCCTTCTCCGCGAGTCGCTGCTGCGTCCGCTCGTCCATGCCGAGACCATCGTCCTGGACCGAGACGTAGACGTGATCCCTGTCTGACCAGCCTGTCCTCACCGTCACGTTCCCCCCTTCGGGCAGTGCCTCGGCAGCGTTCCGGAGGAGGTTGCCCAGGCTCTGCTCGAGCATTCCCGGGTCCCCCTGGATGAGCGGGAGAGAGTTCTCCAGCTCGGAGCTGACGCGTACTTTCTCGCCGTGGGCGAAGCCCTGCAATGCGAGGACCACGCTCACCACCGAGTTCAGGTTGACCGGAACCAGCGATGGCCGGGTGGGCCCGAGTTTCCGGTAATCCCCGACGACCTTCTCCAGCCGCTCCACCTGATTGAGGAGCAGGCCGACGACGCGTCCTTGCCCGGCGAGGTCGTGTCCGCGGCGGAGCTCTTCCTGGAGGAACTCGGCTGCGCCCTTCAGCGCCGCGAGCGGGTTCTTGAGGTTGTGGGCGAGCTGGTCGGAGAACCGCCCCAGCAACGCGAGCTCCTCAAGCTGTCGTCGCTTCTCGCTCCGTTGGGCGTGGACCCCGAGGCCGATCACCAGAGCAACCAGGGCCGCCACGGTGACCACCAGAAGAATCACTGCCGGTCCGTTAGAGCGCTTGGCCACCAGAAGCCACGACATGACCCCACTGGCGGCCGCGACCAGCGCGATGGGGATGAGCTTCGGGGGGATGGACAGCTCGGGCAGGCCCGGCCGGAGTACCACCACCGCGAGAATGAGCGTGAAGAGCACGAACCCGGGCAGCCCCAGCGAAGGGCCGGGCATGAGCGCGGTGTAGCCAAGGACGGCCAGGACAATGAGCGCCGCGAGGACTCCAAGCGCCTGCCGCCGTTCCTGGCGCCCGGCGAGTCTGGCGTGACGGATCATCAGTCCGAGCCCCAGCGCGCCGACCAGCAGGAGGTGGACCTGGTTTATCGGGTACCAGCCGCCGTTCGGTTCCTCGTTGAAGCGTCGAGCCCATTCCGCGACCGGGCCGGCCGGGTCGGCGAGGGCCAGCAGCGCTGGGACACCCGTGCACACCGCCACGGCCCAGCTCAGGGCGAGCACCCAGCGGAACTGCCGTCGCCGCCCGATGAAGACCAGTGCGAAGCCGAGGGCGAGCGGCATGCTGGCCGGGGAGAGCGCGTGGTCGAGGTAGTGCCATGCGACGACGGTCTTCCCCGTGGCATCCCAGGCGTCGTCGGCGAAGTTCCAGGCGGTCAGGTTCAGCACCAGCAAGGCCAGTGGCGCCGCGAGAGGGCTCCGCCTGCCCCGCCAGATGACCAGCAGGACCAGAGAGAGCCCGATCACGCAGGCGACGATCACTGGCCAGTCGCGAAGCGTCATGCGTC
>Ga0066903_100004471_pt1 | contig 11840 bp, 13 predicted proteins | sample PanSoiMetaGPlot1_FD_67491 | JGI IMG/M metagenome (GOLD analysis project Ga0066903, IMG submission 67491) | Tropical forest soil microbial communities from Panama analyzed to predict greenhouse gas emissions - Panama Soil - Plot 1 (version 2) | ecosystem: Environmental > Terrestrial > Soil >...
TGACGCGGATCGTGACGGCCGGCTTCCACCTCGTGCTCGTGTTCGTGCTGTCGATCTACATGCTCATCTACGGGCCGCGGATCGGCGAGCAGGCGCGCGCCTGGATGCCGCCGGGCGACGGCACGCCGAAGGACGACTACCCGACGCGTGTGCAGCGCGCCGTGTCGGGCTACGTCCGGGCGCAGTTCCTGTTCAGCCTGATCATGGGCGTCAGCGCCGGGATCTGCCTCTACATCTTCGGCCTGCTCGGGATCTTCCCGAGCGGCAAGACGTACGCGGTCGCGTTCGGCGTGTTCTTCGGCTTCATGGAGCTGGTGCCGTTCATCGGGCCGTTCCTCGGTGCGGTTCCGCCGGTGCTCGTGGCTCTGTTCCAGGACCCGATCTCGGCGCTGTGGGTCGCGCTGCTGTTCCTCGGGCTGCAGCAGTTCGAGGGCCACGTCGTGGCGCCGCAGATCTTCGGCCACACGCTGCGCATCAACCCGATCCTCGTGATCTTCGCGCTGCTCGTCGGCGGCGCCGTGGCGGGGTTCATCGGCGCGCTCATCGCCCTGCCCACTGCCGCCGTGATCCGCGAGACGTTCGTCTACCTGCGCCGCCACCTCGTGTTCGAGCCGTGGGACGACGAGACGCCACTGAGCATGATCCGCGCCGTGGCGCCGAAGCCGCGAAGAGCCGTGCACTGCCCGAGCTGCGGCACCCTGGCCGGAGCAGGCGACGAGTTCTGCCGTTCATGCGGCTCTGCGCTGCACCCGGAAGCAGTAGCGTCCGAAGTGTGACCGCGATCAGCGCCCGCGGGGTGACGAAGCATTTCGGGTCGCGGGTGGCGCTGCGAAGCGTCAGCTTCACCGCCGACCCCGGCGAGCGGCTGGCCGTGATCGGGCCCAACGGCGCCGGCAAGACGACGCTGTTGTCGATTCTCGCGGGGATGCAGCGGGCCGACGAGGGCGATGTCGAGCCCGCACCAAACGACGTCGGCTGGGTTCCCCAGCAACCGGCCGTCTACTCGAAACTGTCGGTCGCCGAGAACCTGCGGCTGTTCGCGCGCCTGGAGAAGATCGCCGACGTCGAGCCGGCGGTCGGGCGGATGCTGGACCAGACCGGACTGCGCGACCGTGCCGACGACGAGCTGTCGACGCTGTCGGGCGGCAACAAGCAGCGCGTCAACATCGCCGTCGGGCTGCTCGCCGCGCCGCCCGTGGTGCTGCTCGACGAGCCGTCGTCGTCGCTTGATCCACGCCAGCGCGAGCGCCTGTGGGAGTTCATCTCCGGGCTCGCCGAGGGCGGGACGACGGTCGTCTTCTCGACCCACAACGTCAACGAGGCCGAGCGCTACGCCGACCGGCTGCTCGTGCTCGCCGACGGCGATCTGATCTTCAGCGGCACGCCGGCGGGGCTGCACGCCGCGGTCGACGGCGCGGCCACGGACTTCGAGAGCGCGTTCGTCGCGTACCTGCGAGCCAAGGGTCACTGACTGATGCGCTGGCTGCTGCTCAAGGACCTCCAGATCCTGCGCCGCTCGCCGCTGCTCGTCGGCCTGCTCGTCGCCTACGGGCTGCTGATCGGCGCGGTGATCGGGATCGGCCTGTCGCGGCCCGAGACGAAGCCGAACGTCGCGTTCCTCAACGAGATCCCGCCGAACAAGGTCAAGGTCGACCTCGGCAGCGTCACGATCAACGCCAACGATTACATCAAGCGGCTGTTCTCGACGGTCAACCCGATCTACGTCAAGACGCGCGAGCAGGCGATCGCCAAGGTCAAGTCGGGCGACGTGACGGCCGCCGTCGTGATCCCGGCGAACATCACCGACCGCCTCCAGCAGCTGATCGACGTGCCGGGCTCAGGCAAGCCGCCGACGGTCGACGTCTACATCTCCAACGCCGACCCGCTCAAGCGCCAGGGCATCGAGACCCGGATCAACTCGCGGCTCGCCGACGCCAACAATGCGATCGGCCAGCAGATCATCCAGCTGGCGACCGGCGACCTGAACGTGCTGCTCAACGGCGGCAGCGTCAGCCTCGGTCCGATCGATCTGAAGTTCCTCGGGCTGCGCCGGGCGCAGAAGGTGCTCGCCCAGGCCCAGGCACAGACCAAGGACCCGCAAGTGCGCGCGGCGATCCACAAGGTGCTGGTGTTCGCCCAACGCGGCAGTACCGGGCTGAACTTCGCGGGGCCGGCACTGGCGACGATCGACCAGCCGCTGCGCGCCCACAAGATCGCGGTCGGCGGGCCGAAGGTGTCGCTTACCGACTTCGGGATCGCCGTCGCACCGGCGGTGACGCTGATGTTCGTCGGGATCCTGCTCGGCGCCGGGATGCTGGCGATGGAGCGCGAGGAGAACGCGTTCGGGCGGCTCGTGCGCGGGCTCGTGTCGCGCTGGGGGCTGCTGAGCGAGAAGGTCGCGCTGGCGGCGATCGGTGGCGTGATCGTCGCGCTGCTCGAGCTCGCGATGATCTCGATCTTCGTGCCGCTCGACTGGAGCCGATTGGCGCAGTGGTTACTCGGGCTGATCGTCGGCGGTCTGGCGTTCGGCGCCGTCGGCACGCTGATCGGAGCGATCACGCGCGATGTGCGCGCCGCGTCGCTGCTCGCGTTCATGATCGCGCTGCCGTTCGCGTTCCTCGGCTTCATCACGGCCGGCGAGGTCTCCACCGGGCTCTACAACGTCATCAGGATCATTTCGGCCCTGTTCCCGTTCCGGGCCACGCTGGAGGCGATGAACTCGGCGATCAACGCCGCGCCGCCGAAGCTCATCGAGTCGTTGGCCCACCTCGCCGCGCTGGTCGGCGGCTACGTCGTGCTCGGGCGCCTGGCGCTGCGGAGGTTCGGGTGATCCCGGCGCGGATGCGCCTCCAGGATGGGGCGACGGCGATCCGGCCGTTTCAGTCGAGCGACCTCGCGGCGCTGCTCGAACTGCGCCGCCGCAACCTCGACTTCATGGCGCCATACGAGCCGACGCGCAGCCCGTCGTTCTTCTCCCGCGCCGGGCAGGCTCGGGAACTGGACCTCGACGACGCCGCGTGGCGAGTCGGCGCGGGCTTCGCGTTCGCCGTGCTGGACGCCACCGACGATGATCGCCTGATCGGCCGCGTGGCGCTCGGCAACGTCGTCCGCGGGCCGTGGCAGAACGCGACGCTCGGCTACTGGGTCGACGAGGCGGTCAACAGCCGCGGCCACTGCACGCGCGCGGTCGCTCTGATCGTCCGCTTCGCGTTCGAACACGCCGGCCTGCACCGCGTCCAGCCGGCGATCATGCCCCGCAACGACCGCTCCAAGCGCGTCGTCGAGAAGGTCGGCTTCCGGCTCGAGGGCCGCGCCGAGCGCTACCTGGAGATCGCCGGCGTCTGGGAGGACCACGAGCTTTTTGCGATGACGGTGGAGGAGTGGCGCGAGCGGCAGGGGCAGTGACAGCCCGCCTGCCACCGGTCGACCCGCCACCCACCCGGCGCTACGCTAAATCGCATGGCCTTCCCGCAAACGCGCCTGCGCCGACTGCGCGCGACGCCGGTTCTGCGCGAGCTCGTGCGCGAGACGCGCCTGCATCCGGGCGACTTCGTCGCGCCGCTGTTCGTCGAGGCCGGCCTCGAGGGTCGCAAGCCAGTCGAGGCGATGCCCGGCGTCGACCGCCTGTCGATCAGCGCCCTGATCCAGGAGGCCGGCGAGCTGCTCGCGCTCGGCATTCCGGCCGTTCTGCTGTTCGGGATCCCCGACCACAAGGACGGCGAGGGGTCGGGCGCGTGGGACGACGAGGGCGTCGTGCAGCTCGCCACGCGCGCGCTCAAGGAGGCCCATCCCGATCTGCTGGTGATAACCGACGTCTGCCTGTGCGAGTACACCGACCACGGCCACTGCGGCCTGATCACGCCCGACGGGCGGGTCGACAACGACTCGAGCGTCGAGCTGCTCGCTCGCACCGCGGTGTCCCAGGCCCGCGCCGGCGCCGACATCGTCGCCCCGAGCGACATGATGGACGGGCGCGTCGGTGCGATCCGTGCCGCGCTCGACGACGAGGGACTGACCGACACCCCGATCGTCGCCTACAGCGCCAAGTTCGCGTCCGCGTTCTACGGCCCGTTCCGCGAGGCGGCCGGCTCGACGCCCTCCTTCGGCGACCGCCGCGCCTACCAGATGGATGGCGCCAACGGCGACGAAGCGGTCCGTGAGGCGCTGCTCGACGTCCAGGAGGGGGCGGACATGGTGATGGTCAAGCCCGCGCTGCCGTACCTCGACGTCATTCACCGTGTCAAGGAAGCGACGCACCTGCCGGTTGCGGCCTATAACGTCAGCGGCGAATACGCGATGATCCGCTCGGCCGCCGCCGCGGGTCAGCTCGATGAGCGCGCGGCGGTGCTCGAGGCGCTGACCTCGATCCGCCGGGCGGGGGCCGACATCGTCATCACCTATCACGCCAAGGACGCCGCACGATGGCTGACCGAATGACCGCGATCCCCAAGCTGCGCAGCCGCAAGGGCGGCGCCGCGGTCCCGCTCGACGAATTCGACAAGCGTCTGCTCAACGAGATGCAGGGCAGCTTCCCGATCGTCGCGCGCCCCTACGCGGCCGTCGCGCAGGCGCTGCAGACCGACGAGGACACGGTCCTGCGCCGCGTCGACGAGTTGATCAAGGACCGAATCATCCGTCAGGTCACGCCGATCTTCGACACGCGCGCCTTCGGCTACGGCTCGATGCTCGTCGCCGCCAAGGTCGACCCCGAGCATCCGTGGGGGCCCGCCAAGATCATCAACTCCCACCCCGGCGTCAGCCACAACTACCTGCGCAACCACGAGTTCAACATGTGGTTCACGCTCGCCGTCGAGGAGGACTCCAGGCTCGGCCTCCAGGGCACGCTCGACGTCCTCCAGGAGCTCACCGGCGCTGAGTCGATTCGCCAGCTTCCGACGCTGCAGCTGTTCAAGATCCGCATGGACCTCGAGCTCGTCGGCGACACCGACGCGCTGGCCAAGTCGGGCGAGGAGCAGGAGGCGGTCGAGCTCTGCAAGCAGCCTTACGACGAGCTGGATATCGCCGTCGTGCGCGCGACCCAGGGCGACTTCCCGATCGTCGCCGAGCCGTACGTCGACGCGGCGGCCGAACTCGGCATGAGCGTCGACGCGCTGCTCGATCACATGAACGGGATGCACGACCGCGGCCTGCTGCGCCGCGTCGCCGCGATCCTCTTCCACCGCCGCGCCGGCTTCAGCGCCAACGGCATGGGCGTATGGAAGGTGCCGGCCGAGAGGATCAACGAGTACGGCCCCAAGATGGCCGCCTTCCGCGGGATCTCACACTGCTACGAGCGCCCGACGTACGAGGACTGGCACTACCAGATCTTCACCATGGCCCACGGCCGCTCCAAGGAGGAGTGCGACGCGATCCTCGACGCGATCGCCGACGAGATGCCAGAGATCGAGGACCGCGCGACGCTCTACTCGTCGACGGAGTTCAAGAAGGTCCGCCTTCTTTACTTCACCGACGATTTCCGCAAGTGGGAACGCGAACACGCAGGCGTCTAACGTTCCGCGGCAGTGCCCCCCGCGTCTTTGACCGACACGCGCTCGGCCGCGCTGTATGCGCGCGCCCGCCAGGTGCTGCCGGGCGGCGTCAACTCGCCGGTGCGGGCGATGGCGGCGATCGGCCGCGATCCGATCTTCATCGACCGCGCCGAGGGCGCCGAGCTCATCGACGTCGACTCCAACCGCTATGTCGACTGGATGTGCTCGTGGGGGCCCCTGATTCTCGGCCACGCCAACCCCGCCGTGCTCGAGGCGATCGCCGCCGCCGCGGCCCAGGGCACGACCTACGGCGCGGCGACGGCAGCCGAGGTCGACCTCGCCGAGGAGGTCACGCGGCGGATGCCGTCGGTCGAGATGCTGCGGATGACGTCGTCGGGCACCGAGGCGACGATGACGGCGCTGCGGCTCGCGCGGGGGATCACGGGCCGCGACGCGATCCTCAAGTTCGCGGGCGCCTACCACGGACACGTCGACGGCCTGCTCGCCGAGGCGGGCAGCGGCCTGGCGACGCAGGGGATCCCCGCCAGCCCCGGCGTCTCGAAGGCCGCGACCGCGGAGACCGTGATCGTCCCGTGGGGCGATCCGGACGCAGTCCGCGAGGCGTGCGCGAGGAGCGAGTTCGCAGCGATCATCGCCGAGCTCTACCCGGCGAACATGGGTCTCGTCGTCCCCGACCAGGGGTTCGTCGAGCTGCTGCGCGAGCACGCCGACGCAAACGGCGCGCTGCTGATCGCCGACGAGGTCATCACCGGCTTCCGCGTTGGTCGCGGTGGCGCACAGGAACGCACCGGCGTCACGCCCGACATCACGGTCATGGGCAAGATCCTCGGCGGCGGGCTGCCCGCAGCCGCGCTCGGCGGATCACGGGCAGTGATGGAGCGGCTCGCTCCGGCCGGCGACATCTACCAGGCCGGCACGCTGAGCGGGAACCCGCTTGCCGTCGCCGCCGGCCTGGCGACGCTGCGCCAGCTCGACGACAGCGCCTACGCGAAGCTCGCGGCGACGACGACCGCGCTCACCGACGCGCTGTCAGCGGCGGCGCAGAAGGCCGGGGTCGAGGTCCAGGTCGCGGCCGTTCCCGGCCTGCTGACTGTGTTCTTCAGCGCCGAGCCCGTCCGCGACTACGCCGGCGCGCAGGCCTGCGATCACCATGCGTTCGCCGCCTGGGCCCGTGGCCTGCTGGCGCGCGGCGTCTACCCGCCGCCGTCGCAGTACGAGGCGTGGTTCGTGTCGCTCGCCCACACCGACGAGCACATCGACCAGACGGCCGAGGCAGCGCTCGCCGCGTTCGGCGACCTGCCATGAGCGCGCCTGAGGTCGAGGCGGCGATCGACGCCGTCCGCGACGGCTACCGCCTGCATTACGGCACCGGGCACAACGGCGACCCCGACGTCGCGCTGCTCGAGGGCGACCGCCTCTACGCACTCGGGCTCGAGCGGCTCGCCGCGCTCGGCGAGCTGCACGCGATCGCCGAACTGTCCGACGTCATCTCGTTGTGTGCACAAGCGCACTCAGCGGGTGACGCCGATCTCGCCGCCGCGGTCTGGGAGGCGGGCGAGGCGGCGGTTCGGCACGGGGGCGACGACGCCCATCAACAAGCCAAAAACCTGGCCGCCGCGGGCGACCCGGGCGCCGCCGCGGCGCTGCGAGCGTTCGCGCGCCAAGCGTGTTCGTGACGGTCGGCGCGATGTTGACGATAGTGTTCCGCCGCGCTTGACTCAGTAGGCGCGAAGGACCGCAGGAGACCTCTTGGCAGACCGCCGCCAGACCAAGTCCAAGTACACCGCTGATCGCAACATCCCCGGCGCCTTCGACGGGGAGACGGTCACGCGCCGGCGGTTCATGACGCTCACCGCCAACGGCGCGGGCATCGTCGCCGCCTCGGCGTTCCTGCTGCCGGTCGTGGGTTTCGCCCTCGGGCCGCAGTTCGAGCTCCACAACATGCACTGGCAGGACGTCGGGGTGCCCGGCGACTTCACCAAGGACACCTACGTCCCGAAGGTGATCACGATCGTCGACGGGATCGGCGAGGCCGGCAAGTCGACCGCCTACGTCCGGAGGTTCGATCCGCAGCTCGACTCGCAGAACGCGTTGCCGCCGCCGTACAACCAGTTCATCGCGGTGTCGACCCGCTGCGCGCACCTCGGCTGCCCGGTTCACTACGTCGAGGCGGCCGAGCGCTTCATCTGCCCGTGCCACGGCGGCGTCTACGACTTCCGCGGCGCCGTCGTCGGCGGCCCGCCCGTGCGCCCGCTCGACCGCTTCTACACGCGCGTGAAGGACGGCCTCGTCCAGGTCGGGCCGCGCTACTCGGTCAACAGCGAGTTCCGGGTCTTCTCGCCGCGCGACCCGGGCGAGCCGCTCGACGGCATCGGCCAGTACCTCTACCCGTCGCGCCCGTCGGTGCGCAAGCTCCCGGGAACGTAGGACCGCAGCGATGCCGAAGATGCCCAAGCCCCCCGTCCCGGCCGCCCTGAAGTCGCCGCCGCGCCGGCCGGGCGAGACCGAGGGGCAACCGAAGACCACGAAGGAGCACGCCGCGGCCGCCGGGATCGCCGTCGTCGACTGGGTCGACGAGCGCACGTCGCTCAGCGGCCCGACGCGCTGGCTGCTGTTCCGCAAGGTCCCGAAGGGGACGAACTGGTTCTACACGCTCGGCTCGGCGACGCTGTTCGCGTTCCTCAGCCAGGCGGTCACCGGCGTGTTCCTGGCCATGTGGTACGACCCGTCGCCGACCCACGCCTACGAGTCGGTCCGCTACATCACCAACGACGCATTCCTCGGCGAGTTCGTACGCGGGATGCACAAGTGGGGATCGTCGGTGATGGTGATCCTGATCTTCCTGCACATGGGGCGCACGTTCTTCTTCGGCGCCTACAAGTACCCGCGCGAGCTGAACTGGATCATCGGCGTGGTGCTGCTGATCCTGACGATGCTGATGTCGTTCACCGGCTACCTGCTGCCGTTCGACCAGCGCTCCTATTGGGCCTCGATCGTCGGCATCAACATCAACGGCACGGGTCCGCTCGTCGGCCCCTATCTCAGCGACTTCCTGAGAGCCGGCCCCGAGTTCGGGGCGACGACGCTGTCGCGCTTCTATGCGATCCACATGCTGCTTGTGCCCGGGCTGATCATCGCGATGATCGGCGCCCACCTGTACCTCGTCACGAAGCTCGGGACGACAGCGCCGCCGTGGCTCAAGGCCGAGGAGTCCGAAGAGCTGCGCGAGGAGCTCGTCTGACGTGAATCGCCAGGAGAAGGAGCTCTACCTCCGCGAGTACTCGGTCCTGAAGGCGCAGGGCAAGCCGTTCTTCCCCTACGCGGTCACCAAGGACGCGCTGATGGCGTGCGTCGTGATGGCGGTCATCATCCTCATGTCGCTGACGCTCGGCGCCGAGCTCGGGCCGAAGGTCGATCCGACGACGACCACCTACACGCCGCGGCCTGAGTGGTACTTCTTCTTCCTGTTCGAGCTGCTGCGGGTCATCAAGCCGCCGGCGCTGGTGCCACTGGCGACGATCGGTGTGCCGACGATCTGCATGATCCTGCTGTTCCTGCTGCCGTTCTACGACCGCAACCCCGAGCGCCGGCCGGAGCGCCGCCCGGTTGCCACGACGGCCGGGATCCTGACGATCGTCGCAATGGCGTTCCTGACCTACGAGGGAGCCCAGGCCGGCCCGCCGACGCAGATCGACCTGCCGACGCCCCAGGCCGTCAAGGCGCAGGGCGCGCAGGCCGTCGCGATGTTCAACGCCGGCCGTGCGGTCGCCGCGCAGTCGGGCTGCCTGGCGTGCCACAAGATCGGCGACAACGGCAACGCGGGGCCCGGGCCGCCGCTGACCGCGATCGGCGGCCGGCTCGCGCCGGCGGCGATCGCGCAGACGCTGATCAACCCGACGTCGCCGATGCCGTCGTTCAAGAACCTGCAGCCCGAGAAGTTCCACTCGCTCGTCGTATTCCTCTCACAGCTCAAGTAGGGGTGACGATGGGGGCGCCGTCGCCCGGCACGCTCGAGGAGCCGCAGGTCCGCGCGATGTTCGACCGCATCGCGGGCTTCTACGACCGCATGAACTCGGTCATGACGGCGGGCCTGCACCACAGCTGGCGCCGGCGAGCGGCCGACCTCGCTGCGGTCGGCCCGGGCGACAGCGCGCTCGACGTGGCGTGCGGGACCGGCGACCTGGCGATCGAGCTTGCGTCGCGGGTCGGCGGGCCCGGCGAGGTGATCGGCTGCGATTTCTCCGAGGAGATGCTGGCGCACGCTCGCCGCAAGAGCCCAGCCATCACCTGGCAGTGGGCCAATGCCCTCGAGCTTCCGTACGACTCGGGCCGCTTCGACGCCGCCACCGTCGGCTTCGGGGCGCGAAACTTCTCCGACCTCCGGCGCGGGATCGGCGAGATGGCGCGCGTCGTCAAACCCGGCGGCCGCGTCGTGGTGCTCGAGATCACGACGCCGACCAAGCCGCCGCTGTCGACCTTCTACCGCGTCTGGTTCGATCGGATCGTGCCACTGATCGGCCGCGTCGCCGGGGACTCGGCCGCCTACGAGTACCTGCCCAACTCGGTCAAGCGCTTCCCCGACCCGCGGGGCCTCGCCGCGGTGCTCGACACGGCGGGCCTCGTGCGCGTGCGCTGGGTGCTGACCGCCGGCGGGATCATCGCCCTGCACGTCGGGGAAAAGCCGGCGTGACCGAAGTCGAGCCGCTCGACGTCGGTGCCCTGGCCGACGTCGCCGGGCCCCGGGTCCGCGGGCTGCTGGCGCGCGTCGAAGAACGACTGCTCGAGCTGTCGAGCTCGGCCGGGCCCGTCCTCGGCCGCTACGCGCGCGGCACGATCGCCGCGGGCGGCAAGCGCCTGCGCCCGCTGCTCGTCCTGATCGCCGCGGGGCCCACCGAGCCCGACGCCGACGCCGGCCTCGTCCGCGCGGCGGTTGCCGTCGAGCTCGTCCACGGCGCGACGCTCGTCCACGACGACGTCCTCGACGCGGCGACCCTGCGCCGCGGACAGCCGACCGTCGCCGCCGCGGCCGGCCGCGACGTCGCGCTGGCGACCGGCGACCTGCTGTTCGCCCGGGCGTTCGCCGAGCTGAGCGGCGGCGGGTCCGCCGCTCAGGTCAAGGTGCTCAGCGAGGCGAGCTCGGCACTCGCCCGCGGCGAGCTGATGCAGCGCCACGACGCGTTCGACCCGACGGTCACGGTCGAGCGCTACCTCGCGCGCTGCGAGCTCAAGACGGCGCGGCTGTTCGAGGCCGCGTGCGCGCTCGGAGCGCTCGCCGCGAACGGCGACGGCGACGGCGATGTCGCCGCGCTGACTGCGTTCGGGCGCTCCGTCGGCCTCGCGTTCCAGATCCTCGACGACGTGCTCGACGTCACCGGCCCGGCCGAGCGCACGGGCAAGCGTCCGGGAACCGACCTGCTCGATGGGACCGTCACGCTGCCGTTCATCCTCGCCCGCGAGCGCGACCCGCAGCTCGCTGCGCTCGACCCGCGGACGATCACGACGCCCGAGCGGGCAGCCGAAATCTGCGCGTTGATCGCCGCGAGCGGAGCGCTCCAGCGCTCGCGCGAGCGCGCGCTGGAACAGGTCGAGGCGGCCAAGTCACGACTCCCCGACCGGCTCGACGGCGGCCGCCGTCACGCCCTCGAACTGGTCGCCGACGGAGTCGTCTCGCGTTACGCGTAAAGATCGGATTGGTCTGACCTTTGTTTGGTGTTGCTTTCAGACCATTCGAACGCTTCTTGGGTACATTTCACAATTAGCGCGGGGATGGTCCATGTCGAGAGGAAGCCCCTAGATGAGCAAGAAAGCCCCAACGGAGTACGAGATCCTGAAGGCGGTCGGACATCCCGTCCGGCACGAGATCCTGGCGATTCTCGTAGCCGGTGAGGCCAGCGCCAAGGAGCTGGCCGCCCGCCTGAAGATGCCGCTGTCGAACGTCAGCTACCACGTCAAGGTCCTGCGCGAGCTCGGTCTGCTCGTACTAGTGCGCGAGACGCCGCGGCGTGGCGCGGTCGAGCGCCACTACCGCGCCGACAAGAAGAGTCCCGCCGCGGCCTGGGAGGGCCTGGCCCGCAATTCGGTCAAGCCAAGCCCGGCCGGCGCGAACATCGACGGTCGCACCCTGACGCTCGACAAGAAGGGCCGGGCGGCGGTCACCGCGGCGACCAAGGCGTTCGTCAAGGAAATCGACAAGATCGAGACCGACGCGGCCAAGCGGGCCACCAATGGGCGCGCTGAGAGCCAGCGCGTGGCGGTCGCTGTCGTCCAGAGTCCGCCCGCCTGATCGCGCAGCGATTCGCCGCCGCGTCGGGAGGGGCGGCGGCGGGCGAG
>Ga0066903_100004472_pt1 | contig 11840 bp, 9 predicted proteins | sample PanSoiMetaGPlot1_FD_67491 | JGI IMG/M metagenome (GOLD analysis project Ga0066903, IMG submission 67491) | Tropical forest soil microbial communities from Panama analyzed to predict greenhouse gas emissions - Panama Soil - Plot 1 (version 2) | ecosystem: Environmental > Terrestrial > Soil >...
CCGCGCAACAGGAATGAACCCTTTTGACCAGGACACGACCGCGCAGCCGCTTAACGCCGCTTGGCAAGAGGGACGATGTTGTGCAACTTTTCCGGGCTCGTTTCAAGGAAGCGACGGAGGTTGCGGGCGGCCTGGCGGATCCGCTGCTCATTTTCGACGAGGGCGACGCGCACGAAGCCTTCGCCCTGCTCGCCAAACCCGATGCCCGGCGAAACCGCGATCTCGGCCTTTTCGATCAGCAAAGTGGCGAACTCGACCGTATCGAGGGTCTGAAACCCCTCCGGCAGCGGCGCCCAGGCGAACATCGACGCAGGCGGCGGCGGAATGCACCAACCAGCCCGGCCAAAGCTTTCGACCAGCACGTCACGGCGACGCTTGTAAGTGTCGCGCATCTCAGAAATGCACTCGTCGGGCCCGTTCAAGGCCGCGGTAGCGGCAACCTGAATCGGCGTGAAAGCGCCGTAGTCGAGATAGGACTTTACTCGCGCGAGCGCCGCAATGATGCGGTCATTGCCGACCGCAAAGCCAATGCGCCAGCCCGGCATCGAATAGGTCTTCGACATCGAGGTGAACTCGACCGCCACATCGATCGCGCCCGGCACCTGCAGGATGGATGGCGGAGGATTGTTGTCGAAATAGACTTCCGCATAGGCAAGATCGGAGAGCACAATCAGGTTGTGCTTTTTCGCAAAGGCGATGACATCGCGATAGAATTCGAGATCCGCAACCGCCGCCGTCGGGTTCGCCGGATAACACACGACGAGCGCGAGCGGCTTCGGAATCGAGTGCGTGCAGGCGCGTTCCAGCGCCTCAAAGAACATGGGCGTCGGGTCGGACGGCACCGAGCGAATCACGCCGCCTGCCATCAGAAAGCCGAAGGCGTGAATCGGGTAGCTCGGATTGGGAACGAGAACAACGTCGCCGGGCGCCGTAATGGCTTGCGCCACATTGGCAAAGCCTTCCTTGGAGCCCAGGGTAGCGACGACCTGAGTGTCGGCATTGAGCTTAACGCCAAAACGACGCGCGTAGTAGGCGGCCTGAGCGCGGCGCAGCCCCGGGATGCCCTTAGAGGCTGAATAGCGATCGGTGCGGGGCCTGCCGACAGTCTCCTTGAGTTTCTCGATCACATGAGCCGGAGTGGCCAGATCCGGATTGCCCATGCCGAGATCGACGATATCGGCACCTTGATTCCGTGCGGCCGCCTTGGCGCGATTCACCTGCTCGAAAACATAGGGCGGTAGGCGCCGGATACGGTGAAATTCTTCCATGTTCCCAACCTCCTGCCTGCAATTCCCGTAACCCGGGAAACGCGTAGCAGTTCCTCCTTGGTCATAGCCGGCTTGTCCCGGTTATCGCTATGCCCCCCGGCACCTGCCCTGCCCTCCCCCTCCCCGGGCATGCGGGGAAAAGTAGGTCGAACAGCCGCCAGCTCTCCGCGCGGTGCGGGCTTTTAGCACGGGATGAACGATGCGCAGCAGGAATTTGCTTCAGTCGTCGCCCGCCGGCGGCAGTCACTCCGGCAGGCCGGTTGCCTTGGCTCGACGGGCCTGTTCGGCACGCATGGCGGCGAGTTCCGCCTCGACCTTCTTTTTTTCCTCCTCGGTCAGCACGGCCGCGGTTCGCGGCGGAGGCATCTCGTGAACGGCCGGATATTCGGGAGTGACCGCAGGACGTTGCGGAGTCCCGGCCGGCAAGCCGCCGACTTGAGTCGGCACCTCCGACAACACCGTCGAACAAGCAACCAGAAAGACGGAACCTGCGCACGCCAGCGCCGGCCCAAGGAAGGACTGAAGCTTGCAACGAACTTTCAAGGCGGAATTTCGCGGCGTTAGCATCTTCGCGACTTCGACACGTTATCCGGATAGAGTGAAATCGATGGTGCCGAGTCGATGTTAGAGTAGCGAGGAGGCATTATCCAGCTATATATCCAACCCATGGAAGATAAATCCAGGATTGCTCAATCGCCGAGGCCTCGTCGCAAGCGGCCTCAATCCAGCTCGTGCCCGCATAAGCTGAAGGCCGTTTCGACTTCGAGCGGCGTGCGCGAGTTGAGCGACAGCTTGCCTCATTCGCCAGCGCAGCCCGAAGCTTCGCTGGCCCCTCTGCCCCCTCCCCCTTCCACGTCTTTGAACGAGGATGCGCCGCAGCTCGTGAAAAGTCCCACTGAGGCGCCGCTCGACACGGATGCCGGCGCGCGACCGGCGCTTGCAGCAGCCTATCCGTACAACGTCGATCTGGAGGCGCTGACCAAGAACGTGGCCCGGCTGATCGAGGAAGGCGGCCGCGCGGTGGCGGCCTATTTCGGGCCGAGCGAGGGCGGTACCCAAAAGATGAGCTATTCCGATGAGATAGCGGATGCCGTTAAGACCTTGGGTCAGGTCGCCGAATACTGGTATACCGATCCCCAGCGCACCGTCGAAATGCAGACGCGACTGGGCAAGAGTTTCCTCGACCTATTTGCCAGTGCATCTCGTCGGCTCGGCGGCGAGGTGACCGACCCGGTCATCAGACCCGACCCCCGAGACAAACGATTCAGCGATCCGGAATGGTCGTCGAACCAATATTTCGACTTCATCAAGCAGGCCTATCTCATCATCGCCGACTGGGCAAAATACGTCGTCGAGCACGCCGCGCAACTTGATCCGGCGGTGCGCCAGAAGGCGGAATTCTACACACGCCAGATCGTGAACGCGCTCGCGCCATCGAACTTCATCTTCACCAATCCTGAACTGGTGCGCGCCACCCTGACCAGGAGCGCCGAGAATCTGGCACGCGGCGCCCAGATGCTGGCCGAGGATATCGAGGCGGGCGGCGGTGATCTGAAAATCCGCCAGTCCGACAGCTCGAAATTCGAGGTCGGACGCAACCTCGCGCTCACGCCCGGCAAGGTCGTCTATCAGAACGCCCTGATGCAGCTCATCCAGTATACGCCCGCGACCGAACGCGTGTTGAAGAGGCCGCTGCTCATCGTGCCGCCCTGGATCAACAAATATTATGTCCTCGATCTCACGCCGGAGAAGTCCTTCATCAAATGGTGCGTCGACCAAGGGCTGACCGTATTCGTGATTTCCTGGATCAATCCTGACGAGAAGCTCGCCCGCAAGGGCTTTTCTGATTATATGCGCGAGGGTCCGCTCGAAGCGCTCGATGTCGTCGCCAGGATCACCGGCGAGGCCAAGGCCAATGCGGTCGGCTACTGCGTGGGCGGCACGCTGCTCGCCATTACGCTCGCCTACATGGCCGGAAAGCGCGACGACCGCGTCACGTCAGCGACCTTCCTCACCACCCAGGTCGACTTCACCCATGCCGGCGACCTCAAGGTGTTTGCCGCAACGGAGGAGCAGGTCGCCGCCGTCGAGCGGCACATGACTGAGCGCGGCTACCTCGAAGGCTCCAAGATGGCGACCGCCTTCAACCTGTTGCGCTCCAACGAGCTGATCTGGCCGTATGTCATCAAGAATTACCTCAAGGGTGAAGCACCGTTCGCCTTCGATCTCCTGTACTGGAATTCTGACGCCACGCGAATGCCGGCGGCCAATCATTCGTATTATTTGCGCAACTGTTATCTGGACAACAACATAACGAAGAGCAAGCTGACGATCGATAATGTCAGGATCGATCTCAAGGAGATCACGGTCCCGATCTACAATCTCGCCACTCGCGAGGATCACATCGCGCCGGCCAAGTCGGTCTATCTCGGCTCGTCGTTCTTCGGCGGGCCGATGCGATATGTGCTGTCGGGGTCGGGCCACATTGCCGGCGTCGTCAATCCGCCCGCCAAGATGAAATACCAGTACTGGACCGGAGATACGCCTCGGGGCGACGACCTCGACGGATGGCTTCGCAACGCGAAGGAACATCCGGGATCATGGTGGCCCGACTGGCTCGCCTGGATCAAGGCGCAGGACGCCGAGGAGGTCGAAGCGCGTCAGCCCGGCGGCGGTGTGGTTGCGCCGATCGAGGACGCGCCGGGGAGCTATGTGAAGGTGCGAAGTTGAACGCGTCGGAGGCACGCTCGTTAGGTCCGTAGGGGGCATGGGCAAAGGCGCCCGCGACTTGGGCGCAGCATCTCGCCCCTGCGGCAGGCGATTTTGCCCCACCCGAGGCACCCTGTCCTTCAGATATTCAACACCCGCCCATAGGCGTCGAGCACGGCTTCTTTCATCATTTCCGACAGGGTCGGATGGGGGAAGACCGTGTGCATCAGCTCTTCCTCCGTGGTTTCCAGATTCATCGCCACCACATAGCCCTGGATCAGCTCGGTGACCTCGGCTCCAGTCATGTGGGCGCCGACAAGCTCTCCGGTTGCCTTGTCGAAGATCACCTTGACGAGCCCCTGATCCTCGCCAAGGGCAATCGCCTTGCCGTTGCCGATAAAGGGGAAACGGCCGATACGGATCTCGCGCTTTTGCTCCTTCGCGGCGGCTTCGGTAAGGCCGACCGAAGCGATTTGCGGCGTGCAATAGGTGCAGCCGGGAATCTTCAGCCTGTCCATGGGATGCGGCTTGAGACCTTTAATGGCCTCGACGCAGACGACGCCTTCGTGCTCCGCTTTGTGGGCCAGCAGCGGCGGCCCCGCAACGTCACCGATGGCGTAGATGCCCGCAACATTGGTGCGGCAATAACCGTCGATCGCGATGGCGCCGCGGTCGATCTTGACGCCAAGCCGCTCAAGCCCAAGATTTTCCACGTTCCCGGTGACGCCGACCGCGGAGATGACGCGATCGACCGCAAGTGTCTGCGTGCCGCCTTTGCCATCTTCGATGAATGCGGTCACGCTGTCGGCCTTCTTGTCGAGCCGCGTGACCTTGGCACCGGTGAAAATCTTGATGCCCTGCTTCTCGAACGCCTTGCGGGCAAGGCCGGCGATCTCGGCGTCCTCAACGGGCAGGATCTGCGGCAGCACTTCGACCACCGTCACCTCGGCCCCGAGCGTGCGATAGAAGGAGGCGAACTCGATGCCGATAGCGCCGGAGCCGATCACCAGCAGCGACTTCGGGACGCGCTCCGGAACCATGGCCTCGAAATAGGTCCATACCAGTTTCTGGTCCGGCTCAAGGCCTGGCAACACCCGCGGCCGCGCCCCGGTGGCGATGATGATGTGCTTTGCCTCATATGCGCCCGGCCCCAGTGCGCTTTTCGGGGCATCGGCATTGACGGGCTTCACGGTAACCTTGCCCGGCGCGTCGATTGCAGCCTCGCCCCAGATCACCGACACCTTGTTCTTCTTCATCAGGAAACCGACGCCATCATTGAGGCGCTTCGATACGGCGCGCGAACGCTTGACGACCGCGGCAGCATCGTAGGAGACCTTTTCGGCTGCGAGCCCGTAGTCTTTGGCGCGCTGCATGTAGTGGAAGATTTCCGCCGAGCGGAGCAGCGCCTTGGTGGGGATGCAGCCCCAGTTGAGACAGATGCCGCCGAGGTACGCTCGCTCGACGATTGCGGTCTTAAAGCCGAGTTGCGCCGCGCGGATCGCGGTCACGTAGCCGCCGGGACCTGAGCCGATGATGATGATGTCGAAGGATTCCGCCACTCTGATCTCCGAACCATGGCAAAAACTGTAGCCCGGATTGAGCGAAGCGAAATCCGGGAACGCCCCGCCTCTACGGCAAGGCCGCCCGGGTTTCGCTGGCGCTCAACTCGCGCTACGAAGTCTTCCTTTTCCCGCAAGCGCGGGGTCACTGCACGGCCGCGTCAATTTCTTCGGAACGCCCCAGTGTCATTCCCCATATAAGGCGCGGGGGCCGCTCACACCAGCATCGCAGTCGGGCTCTCGATGTAGGTTCTGAATGCCCCCATCAGCTCGGCGCCCAGCACACCGTCGACGGCGCGGTGATCGCTCGACAGCGTCACCTTCATTTGGGTGGCAATTGCGACCTTGCCGTCGCGTACGACGGCGCGCTCGACGCCGCTGCCGATTGCCAGAATCGTAGCGTGGGGCGGGTTGATGACGGCGGCAAATTCCTCGATGCCGTACATGCCGAGATTGGAGATCGCCGAGGAGCCGCCCTGGTATTCCTCGGGCTTGAGCTTACGTGCCCGTGCACGCGCGGCGTAGTCCTTCATCTCGGCGGAAATCGCAATCAGCGATTTGGTCTCGGCCTTGCGGACCACGGGCGTGATCAAACCGCCTGGGATTGCGACCGCGACGCCGATGTCGACGTGCTTATGCTTGAGCATGACGCTCTCGGTCCAGGTGACGTTCGCCTCCGGAACCTTGATGAGCGCCATCGCCAACGCTTTGATGACGAAGTCGTTGACGGAAAGCTTCCACGCGGGCTTGCCGTCCGGCCCCTTCGGCGCGGTTACGTTGATGTCCTCGCGCGCGGACAGGAGCTTGTCGAGGGTACACGATATGGTGAGATAGAAGTGGGGGATCGTCAGCTTCGCCAGCACCAGGCGCTGGGCGATGATCTTGCGCATATTGTCGTGGGGAACGACCTCGTAGGAGCCGGGCTCGAACAGGGCGCGGACCTTGTCGTCTGAGGGTGCCTGCACCGGCGCAACGCCTGGCGCAGCGGGTGCTGGAGCAGGCGCACGCAGCGCTGCACCGCCCGCCTTTGCGGCTTCCACATCGTGGGCGATGACACGCCCGTGCGGCCCCGTGCCGGCAACACGGGCGATGTCGAGGCCTGCCACCTTGGCAAGACGACGGGCGAGCGGTGAGGCAAAGATGCGGCCATGACCGTTGGCGGCGGACACCCCACCCGGCGAGCCGGCGCTCGCCGCTCTCCCCGACGGCGCGGCGGGATGAAGCGCGGCGGGCGCCGGTCCTGGCTGTCTCTCCGCCTTCGGGGAGGGTGGCGCCGAAGGCGCGGGGTGGGCGCTGGCTGCTGCTGCAACCGCGGCAGGTTTGGCGGAGGCGGCCTCACCACCAGCACCGGCCACTACCGCTTTCACATCCTCGCCCTCCGCCGCCAGCACCGCAATCGGCGCATTGACCGCAATGTCCGCAGTGCCTTCCGGGACCAGGATTTTTGCGATCACGCCTTCATCGATCGCCTCATATTCCATGGTAGCCTTATCGGTCTCGATTTCGGCGAGAATGTCGCCGGCCTTGACGTGGTCGCCCTCCTTCTTAAGCCACTTGGCGAGGTTTCCTTTCTCCATGGTGGGAGACAGCGCGGGCATCAGAATGTTGATCGGCATCGATGCGCCTTTAGGGTTTGGCGCGCGCGCCCTTGGGGCGCGCAGCGGCTTTGGTGGAGGGTCTGGAGTTAGCCCGCGCCTTGGCAAGAGGGAGCTTCCTGGATCTGCGGAAGGATCGCGCGTATGCGCCCACGATAGCGGCGCTCACCTTGGCTTCGGTATGATGACCGTCCGCCGCGTAAAGCGATGCAAGCCGACGCGTAATGTCGGCGAGCACCCAACCCCAATGGGCGGGCTCCGGAAAGATGCGACGGGCCGTAACAAAAAGCTCCTCATCAACCACCCCGGCGCGCAGCAATTCGAGGCCGCCCTTATCCAAAGCATCATTGGAGATCGGCAACGCGTCATAGACTGGGTGATCGCTAACGAACGCCATCCCGGATCTCAGTTCACCGCCGCGCCGGCCACCCTCGATGACGAGGACCTATTTTTCGATTTCGCCGCAGACGAGTTCGGCTGCGCTTGCCCGAACCTGCTCCGCAGCTCGCCCGTCATCACCGATAACAAACCGCCTTCGCGGCCGCGACGACCTCGGCGACCGAAGGCAGCGCCAGCTTTTCAAGGTTCGCCGCATAGGGCATCGGAACATCCTTGCCGGACACCCGAACGACCGGGGCATCAAGATAATCGAAGGCCTGCTCCATCACGCGTGCGGAGATCTCGGCGCCGACGCCCGATTGCTGCCAGCCCTCCTCCACCACCACGCAACGGCCTGTCTTTTCGACGGACCGGATAATGGTCGCGGCGTCTATCGGCCGCAACGTCCGCAGATCGATGATTTCGGCGCTGATGTCTTCCTTTGCAAGCTCCTCGCCGGCCTTCAGAGCGTAAGTCATTCCCATCGACCACGCCACAATCGTGACGTGCTCGCCCGGCCGCGCGATCCGCGCCTTGCCGATCGGCACCAGGTAGTCCTCGGTCTTGGGCACCGGAAAGGAGTGGCCATAGAGAATTTCGTTTTCGAGGAATACCACGGGATTGGGGTAGCGGATGGCTGATTTGAGCAGCCCTTTGGCGTCGGCCGCCGTGAACGGCGCAATCACCGTGAGACCCGGCACGTGCGAGTACCACGACGAGTAGTCCTGGCTGTGCTGAGCCCCGACGCGCGAAGCCGGTCCGTTGGGACCGCGGAAGACGACAGAGCAAGCCATCTGACCGCCCGACATATAGAGCGTCTTCGCCGCCGAGTTGATAATCTGGTCGATCGCCTGCATGGCGAAATTGAAGGTCATGAATTCCACGATAGGCTTGAGACCCGCCATCGCGGTGCCGACCCCAAGCCCGGCGAACCCGTGCTCGGTGATCGGCGTGTCGATGACGCGCGCTGCGCCGAACTCCTGCAGCAGGCCCTGCGTCACCTTATAGGCGCCCTGGTACTCGGCAACTTCCTCGCCGATAACGAACACGTCCGCATCGCGGCGCATCTCCTCCGCCATCGCATCGCGCAACGCTTCGCGCACCGTCATGGTGACCATTTCGGCGTCAACGGACACGTCGGTTTCGAGCAAGACCCCCTCCCGACCCTCCCCCGCAGGCGCGGAAGGGCGGGGAGGGGGTGAAGCAGCGAAGGCCCGTGCGACCTTGGTGAATGTCGCCTTAAGCGGCCCTTCCCCCATCCTATCCTCCCCCGCTTGCGGTGGTGGGAGCGCGGCGCCATCCGCTCTCGACGCGGCACCCGTCCCATGCAGCGCTTTGGCGTCTTCACCTTCGGACAGAATCACGGCGATCGGCGTATTCACCGCAACATCGACGGCGCCCTCGGGGACGAGGATCTTGCCCAGCGTCCCTTCGTCCGTCGCCTCAACCTCCATAGTGGCCTTGTCGGTCTCGATCTCGGCAATGACGTCGCCGGATCTGATGCGGTCCCCTACCGCCTTCACCCATTTGGCAAGGTTGCCCTTCTCCATCGTGGGCGACAGCGCCGGCATCAATACCTGGATCGGCATGGCGGTCCTCGGGATCGCTAAATTTCTTCAGCCCTAGCGCACCACGTCGGTCCAAAGCTCGGCCGGATCGGGTTCCAGCTCATGGGTGGCAAATTCGGCCGCCTCGTTGATGATCTTGCGTACCTCCGCATCGGTTCGTTTGAGCTCGTCCTCGCTTGCCCGCTTCGTCGCGAGCAGACGCGCTCGCACCTGCTCGATCGGATCGCGCTCAGTGCGGACCTTCTCGACTTCCTCGCGGGTGCGGTATTTCGCCGGATCCGACATGGAGTGGCCGCGGTAGCGGTAGGTCATCATCTCCAAAATGATCGGACCGTTGCCGTCACGGCACCATTTCGCCGCCCGCTCGCCGGCCGCCTTGACCGCGCGCACGTCCATGCCGTCCACCTGCTCGCCCGGGATATTGAAGGACAAGCCGCGCTTGGAAAAATCGACCTGGGCGGAGGCGCGGTTCACGGCGGTGCCCATGGCATAGCGGTTGTTCTCGATGACATAGACGACCGGCAGCTTCCACAGCTCCGCCATGTTGAAGCTTTCGTACACTTGGCCCTGGTTCGCTGCGCCGTCGCCGAGATAGGTCAGACAGATATTGCCGTTCTGGCGGTAGCGATTGGCAAAGGCGAGGCCGGTGCCGAGCGGGACCTGGGCCGCGACAATGCCGTGGCCGCCGTAGAAATTCTTCTCGACGCTGAACATGTGCATCGAGCCGCCCTTGCCCTTGGAATAGCCGCTACGCCGCCCGGTCAGTTCGGACATGACGCCCTTCGGGTCCATGCCGCAGGCCAACATATGCCCGTGATCGCGGTATCCGGTAATGACCTGATCGCCGGGTTTGAGGGTCAGCTGCATGCCGACGACCACCGCTTCCTGTCCGATATAGAGATGGCAGAAGCCGCCGATCAGCCCCATGCCGTACATCTGGCCGGCACGCTCCTCGAAACGGCGGATCACCAGCATGTCGCGATAAGCGCGAAGCTCCACTTCCTTGCTAAGATCGGGAGGCATGTCGGCGAGGCCGTCGCCTGAACGGCGGCTGTCGCTCGTCTCGGGGGTCGGGACGGGGGCTTGCTTCTTAGTCTTGGCGAGCACCATTAAATCCTCGGGCAATAGCAGTGTCGCCCTTCACATAGCGTAAAACACACGCCCGCGAAAGCGCCGTCCCACAACAACTTTCAGCGATGTTTAACCATGATCGTGACCTCATGCGGGTCCAGATAGTTGAGAAGCTGTCGTGCCCGCTCGTCAAGCATGTCCGGATCGATGCGGTCGGCCTTGAGGAGCGCAACTCGCCGCTCCCACCGCTGCCGCTCCGCCTTGACGCGCTCGACCTCGCTCGCCAGTTCGGCGATCTGCTGGTCGAGCTCCTGACGCGCATTGATGCCATTTTTCCCGGTATAAGCGTTGACGCCGAAATAACCTATGAACAGCGCCGCCACGACGTAAAGGCAGAACGCCGTCAGAAACGCACGAATCCGCGGGCGAATAACCATCGCGCGTTTGTGCTGCCAATGCGGTTAATGCCCTCCTAACGCTTGATTCCCGGAAAAGTTGCCGGAAAACAACATCTGCAGAAAATCAATGGGAGACGGCGAGCCCCCTCACGACCGCTCGTCCGCCATAACGCGCCTGCGCTCCCAGCTCCTGCTCGATGCGCAGGAGCTGGTTGTATTTTGCAGTGCGATCCGAGCGGGCCAGCGACCCGGTTTTGATCTGTCCGCAATTTGTTGCGACTGCGAGATCCGCAATGGTTGAGTCCTCCGTCTCGCCGGAGCGATGGGATATGACGCAACTATAGGCCGCCTTGTGGGCCATCTCGACCGCTGCGAGCGCCTCGGTGAGCGATCCGATCTGATTGACCTTGACCAGGATTGCGTTGCCGAGGCCCCGCCGGATACCCTCGGCGAGACGCCGCACGTTGGTGACGAAAAGATCGTCGCCAACCAGCTGGCATCGCCCCCCTATTGCGTCAGTCAAGGCTTTCCAGCCCTCGAAATCATCCTCCGCCATGCCGTCCTCGATGGATGCAATGGGATAGCGTCGCACCAGCTCGGCAAGATATTTCACCTGCTCATCGATGGTCCGCACTTTTCCCTCGCCTTCATAATGATAGGCGCCGTTCTTGAAAAATTCCGTCGACGCCGGGTCGAGCGCGAGGACAATATCCTCGGCCGGCCGGTAGCCGGCCGCCTCGATCGCCTTCATGACGAATCCCAGTGCGGCATCGGCGGACGGCAGGTTCGGGGCGAACCCGCCCTCGTCGCCCACGTTGGTATTGTGCCCGGCCTCCCGCAGCGCCTTTTTGAGCGTCTGAAAGACCTCGACACCCATGCGCAGCCCCTCGGCAAAGTTTTCGGCGCCGACCGGCATGATCATGAATTCCTGGAAATCGATCGGGTTGTCCGCGTGGACGCCGCCATTGACGATGTTCATCATCGGCACCGGCACAATGCGCGCCAATGACCCGCCGACATAGCGATAGAGCGGCAGTCCGCTCGCTGCGGCAGCGGCCTTCGCGGTTGCGAGCGAGACGCCGAGGATCGCATTGGCGCCGAGCCGCGACTTGTTGGGCGTGCCGTCGAGGCCAATGAGAGTCTCGTCGATCTTGACCTGCGACTCCGCGTCCATGCCGCCGACAGCATCGAAAATCTCGCCATTGACGGCATCGACCGCCGTGCGGACCCCTTTGCCAAAGTAGCGCTTCTTGTCACCGTCTCGCAGCTCGACGGCCTCATGCGCCCCGGTCGA
>Ga0066903_100004473_pt1 | contig 11837 bp, 7 predicted proteins | sample PanSoiMetaGPlot1_FD_67491 | JGI IMG/M metagenome (GOLD analysis project Ga0066903, IMG submission 67491) | Tropical forest soil microbial communities from Panama analyzed to predict greenhouse gas emissions - Panama Soil - Plot 1 (version 2) | ecosystem: Environmental > Terrestrial > Soil >...
CGGCGGACACGTGGGTATTGGCACGCTGCCGATCGTCTATTTCGGAACGCCCGAGCAGAAGAAGAAGTATCTGCCAAAACTGGCTACAGGCGAATTGATCGCGGCGTACGCGCTGTCGGAAGGAACGTCGGCTTCCGACGCCATGAACGCCCGCACCCGGGCTGTACTCTCGCCGGACGGCAAAGAATGGATCCTCAACGGCGAGAAAATGTGGATCACCAACGGCGGCTTTGCCGACGTGTTCATCATCTTCGCCAAAGTGGATGGAGAGAAGTTCTCGGCCTTCATTGTGGAGCGGACGTTCCCCGGTTTCCAGTCCGGCGCGGAAGAGAAGAAGATGGGCATCCGTGGTTCTTCAACTACACCCATCATCCTCAACGATTGTCACGTGCCTAAGGAGAATCTGCTCGGTGAGATCGGTAAAGGCCATGTGATTGCCTTCAACACGCTGAATATCGGCCGGTTCAAACTCGGTGCAGGTGTGATTGGCGGCGCCCGCAATTCCCTGAACCACTCCATTGGTTATGCCAAACAGCGTAAAGCATTCGGTAAGCCCCTCACCGATTTCGGCATGATCAAAGAGAAGCTGGCCAACATGGCAGTCGGCGTCTATACCGGTGAATCCATGTCGTACCGTACAGTGGGAATGATCGATGCCGCCATGTCCGGGATCGACAAGAACGCTTCTGACGCTTACAAGCAGATTGCGAAGGAGATTGAGGAGTACGCGGTGGAATGCTCCATCTTGAAAGTCTACGGCTCCGAGATGCTGGACTACGTAGTCGACGAGACGGTGCAGATCTACGGTGGCTATGGATTTGTGGAAGAGTATCCTGCGGAGCGGTCCTACCGTGACTCGCGCGTCAATCGTATTTTCGAAGGCACCAACGAGATCAATCGTATGATCATCACCGGTTGGCTGCTCAAGCGGGCCATGAAAGGCCAGCTCGCGCTCATGCCGGCGATCAAGAAATTGACCGATGAGATTATGTCTGGCGCCACGGCGGAGCCGCTCGAAGGCCCGCTGGCTGCCGAGCGTACGTTGGTCGGGAACGCCAAGAAAGCCGGGCTAATGCTGGCCGGAGCGGCGGCGCAGAAGTACATGATGGACCTCGAGAACCAGCAGGAGATCCTGGCCGCGGTGGCGGACATGGTGATCGAAGGCTTTGCCATGGATTCCACCGTGTTGCGCACGCGCAAGTTGATCGAGCGCCAGGGCGAAGCCAAGTCGCAACTGGCCGTGGCCATGTGTCAGGTCAGTCTGGCACACTCCATGGACAAGGTCGAAGCCGCTGCGCGCAAAGTGGTGGCCGCGGTCGCCGAGGGCGACATGCTGCGCACGCAACTGGTGATCTTGCGACGCCTGTTCAAGTACGAACCCTACAACGTAATCGCTTTGACCCAGCAGATTGCCAATCGGGTTGTCGAGGCAGGCAAGTACGTAACGGCATAACCAGCGCCCGAACAAAACGGACACTCGCGACGGCTGGCAAGCGCTTCTTGCCAGCCGTTACTTTTTTAAAGGGAACGACCGCTCACGATTAAATTTCTTCGGCTCATGAATCATCATTCATGCCTCTCGCAACCGCCAGGTTTCTTGAATGCGCAAAAGATTTCACCTTGAGATTCTAAAAACCACCGGGTTTCTTTAGAAAAAGGTAGTACGAGGTATTGATTTTCACAGTCTCCTCGCGGTTTTACTGGCGTTTTTTGTAATGGCGCAGAACCGTGCACCTTTTTGATTCCAACAAAAACTTTTCTTGTAATTTTCTCGCTGGTTGATTTACTTCAATCCAGAGTACGTGTATCTTCGGACGGGCCCTTTACTTTAAAGAATTTGCTACTTCAGGAGACGTAAATGAGACCCTCCCCCCGATACATTTTTGTGTTTTTTGCGCTAATCGTCTTTGCTTTGACTACCAGCCTTTTTGCTCAGACCCCCGACGAAGCCATTGCTCGCGCTGCAGTCGCGAGTGGCGCAGCCGATTTAGGTTCGACGCGGAAGCCGATCAACGCCACATCCGTGCAGAACGGATCACTCAGCCAGGTGGTCTTGGATGCCCAGACTGGCGCCGTAGTCAGCGGCGGGTTTAACGTGAGCATGAATGCTGCCGCAGCCAGCAGCACTTCGCAGAGCGGCAACGACGATCACTTCGATGTTGATTGTCGGCGTCCGAACCACTCGAACATCGACGGCCTCAACACTCTAGCTACCTTTGACGGCGCCTTTGTTGCTCAAGCGGGTCCCGAGGCGGGCAACGACTTCCGCTTCACTATGGTGGGGAACGAACCCCGGCTGGGCTGCACCACCGTTTTTCCGACCAACATCAGCGAGGTTTCGCTGCAGCTGCTGAACGCCGATGGTTCGGTATTCAAGGTTGTGCCCTTCGCGCCTTTCGAGAAACTCACCTTGGAATCCCCCAACTTCGAACCGTTGAACTACCGCTCCGGCCACGGCATCGAATTTGGTGACGCCGTGCATCGTGCCCAGTTCTTCCACAGAATGGGACATGACTGGCACACCCTGCTGATCCCGAAGGTAGTAAACAAGGTGACCATCACGGTTCCATTCTTCGTCCATATTCGCCTGCAGAATGGCAACATCATCCAGGCCCGCTCTTATTTCACGGGAACCGCGGCTGACGGCAGCACCTTCGTCCTGATGCTGTTCCCGCTCTTCAACTTTTTCTTCGACAACGAAGTCGTGAACGAGATCATTGCGGGGAACTTCACGACCAACGGCTTCAACGTCGCCATGTTCCCGAACACGTTCCTGTTCGACCTGAACGTGAATAACCCCAACGTTCCGGGTGGATGCTGCGTGCTTGGTTTCCACACCTACTTCCTCGATTCCGGGTTTCCCCAGCCGCGCTGGGTGAGCATGTACGCCAGCTGGATCTCACCGGGCATCTTCGGCGGCGGCTTCCAGGATGTAACCGCGCTCAGCCATGAAGTGCAAGAGTCTTTTGGCAATCCCTTCATCAGCAATCCCGCACCCAACTGGCAGTTCCCAGGCCAACCGGCCAATTCCACAGCCTGCCAGGACAACCTGGAGCAGGGCGATCCGATCGAGGTTCTGCCCAACGCCACTGCGCCAACCGAGGTGAAGGAAGGGACGTTCGACTTCATCTATCACCCCCAGAACATTCCGCTTCTGCAGTGGTTTGAGATGGGTACGACCTCGAATGCCATCGACGGTGCATTCAGCTTCCCCAATGAGGCCGTGCTTCCCCATTCCGCTGTGCCCTGTCCGCAGTAGACAGGTTGTTCGTCTGACGAAGAGGCGCTGGATTCCTCCAGCGCCTTTTCTTTTTGCCTGCCGGGTCTGGAGTTGCGAGCCGCTGATAGCAAGGGGGGACACCCCTGACCGTTTCGAAATCTCTTGAATCACCAGGCGACGCGCCCGCATCTTTCAAGCCGGCGGTTATTACCTCATGAACACCGAATGTCATCGCATCGCCGATCAACTGCGCCGGGCTTTTGCCGGCGACCCGTGGCATGGCCCGTCGTTGCAGGATCTCCTCGATAACGTAACGCCGAAACAGGCCGTGGCCCGTCCCCTGTCATCCGCTCACTCCATCTGGGAACTTGTCTTGCACATTCAAGTGTGGGCGCATGCCGGACTGGAGGTGCTTCGAGGCGTACCCCTACCCAAGCTCTACGGCACGGAAAAGGATTGGCCCGCCATTGCGGACTCAAGCGCCGCGGCATGGACGGACACGAAAGACAGTCTCTTCCAGACTGGCAGTCAGCTCGCGCTAGCCATTGAACAGTTCAACGACGCTCGTCTCACGGAAACGGTACCGGGCAGAAACTACGACTTCTATTATTTATTCCATGGTGTCATTCAGCACAGCCTCTATCATGGCGGGCAGATTGCGCTTTTGAAGAAAGCCCATCCTGCCTGAGCTAGAACGCGCAAGCTACAATTCTGCTTATGTCAAAAGACTGGAAGACGCGTCTTATCCATTCCGATGTGACGGTTCCGCCCGGCTTTCGCGCTCTGACAACGCCCGTCTATCGGGCTTCGACGGTCCTGTTCCCTGAAGCGTCGGCTGCCACAGATCATTGGAACCAGTACGAGGTTGGATACACGTACGGCATGTACGGTACCCCCACGGTGCTCGAGCTCGCTGCCAGGATCTGCGAACTGGAAAAGGGTTTCCGCACCGTCGTTACGCCGGGCGGACAGGGCGCGCTCTCTCTCATTCATCTGGCGCTGTTGAAGAACGGCGACCACGTGCTGCTGCCCGAAAGTATTTACGGGCCCAACCGGGCCCTCGCCAACCAGGTCCTGCGCCGGTTCGGAGTGGAAGTGAGTTATTACCCACCGTCCGCCGGCTCTGGCGTTGTGTCTGCATTCAAACCGAACACGCGCGTGGTGTGGTGCGAGAGTCCCGGCTCCATCACCATGGAAGTGCAGGACGTCCCCGCAATTGCTGAGGCTGCGCACCGTCACGGCGCGCTCGTGGTGCTCGACAACACCTGGTCCGCGGGAATCTATTTCGACGCCTTTGCCCACGGTGTCGACATCACCATGCAGGCTTTGACCAAGTACATCGGTGGTCACAGTGACTTGCTGCTGGGATCGGTGACGGTGTGCGATCCGCAGCTCCATGAGCGCCTGGGGCAGACCCACCAGGCGATTGGCTGTCCTGCGTCCCCCGACGATTGCAGCCTGGCGCTGCGGGGCATGAAGACGATGGCTGTCCGCTTGAAAGTTGTGGGGGAATCGGCCCTCTCCCTGGCGCGCTGGCTCGCGCAACGGCCTGAAATTGAACTGGTCTTGCATCCCGCTCTGCCCTCGTGTCCGGGACACGAGTTATGGAAACGTGATTTCACGGGATCGACGGGCTTATTCTCCGTTGTGTTCCGGAAGGGCTTCACGAGAGAGCAGGTGCTGAAATTCGTTGACGCTCTCGAGTTGTTCGAAATTGGATACAGCTGGGGTGGTGTCACCAGCCTGGTGATGTCGTACCAGCTCGAATCGCCCAAGCGTCCCGCGTACGGACACAGAATCGTGCGGCTCTACACCGGGCTGGAGACGCTTGACGACCTTCGTGCCGACTTGGAGCAGGCGCTCTCCGCGTTGAAGTGACGCTCTCGCCGCGAGTGCAAAAGAAATCCGGGGCGGGGTGTTAGAGCAAGGCGGGCGATACGCAGTGAAGCCGACTCGTGCGCTGCACCGTGCGGATCAGGAGCGGGACAGAAATACTAGGTCCTGCAAGCCTTGCAATAACCGCCGATTTCCAACCGCGCCACCATGATGCTGAAGTTGCATTCCCGGGCTACGGTGGTCTTGAGTTTCTCGAACAATTGGCTCTCGAATTCTGTGACCTTCCCGCAGCGCAGGCAGGTCATGTGCATGTGATCGCGCCCGGTACGCCGTTCATAAAAATGGCGCTCGCCCTGGACATGCATCAGGTCCAGCTCGTCGATCAGGCCTTGGCGCTTGAGCAAACCGATGGTGCGATAGACAGTCACGCGGTCCACCTGAGGATCGATCCTGCGTGCCTTGCGCAGAATCTGCGCGGCATCCAGATGCTGTTTGGCGGTTTCGATGATGCTCAGGATGGCGCGACGCTGCCGGGTGAGGCGTATGCCGCGGTCCATCAACTGTGATTGCAGAAATCCCGGGCTTTCAGTCTGCGGTAGGGGCATATGAGTTCCGTCATTATTTTGCATCTAGTTGCAACTACTTTGCAACAGAATATTTTGCAGATCCTTGACATGAACTCTGCCGTCGGGTTCCAATAGTAGTTGCTGATGCAACTGAGTTGCATATTCTGACTGCCCGCAGTGCCCTCAGTACTGAAAGCCAAGGATTCTAGGCGGATAGGAGAAAGAACAGGCCCGAATCATACGTGGTGTCTTCATTTGCCACGTAGTTGCAAGACTCCTCCAGGGTTTTCGGCCCGTGCAAAGTTGGGTTGTTTCGCAGGGTACGTGATCTGTATCACAGTTATGCAACCGAGTTGCATTATAGGATTTCCCTTCGATGAACAGGATCTGCGAGATGGGCGAAATGGAGTGGCGGCTCCGGCGCGCGTGGACATCGTTGGCCGTGCTTTTGTTCCTGATTGTGGCCATGGGAGCGACGAGCCGCGCCCAGGAATGGCCGTACTTCGTGACGTACTCGCAAAACATGGAAGAACCCGGCAATCTGGAGATCGCCACCAAGAATGCGATCGGCAAACCGCCGGACGGGAATCGGTTTGTGGGCGCGAATCTTGAGTTCGAATACGGCGCCAAAGCCTGGTGGACCACCGAGCTTTACCTCGACGGAGCGAGCGCAGCCCACGACAGCACGATCTTCACCGGTTTCCGCTGGGAAAACCGCTTTCGGCCGTTGGCCCGCGAGCATTGGATCAATCCAGTCCTCTACGTGGAGTTTGAAAACATCAACGGCGCCGACAAGGGCGTGCTGGAAGTCGTGGGTCATGACGGCGCTGCCGACCTCACCGACCCGCACTGGCTGGCCCGCCAGGAAAAGAAGCGCGAGATTGAGCTCAAATTGATTCTGGGCAGTAACTTCAAGGGCTGGAACGCGAGCGAGAACCTTATTTTCGAAAAGAACCTCAACAACAGTCCCTGGGAGTTCGGCTATGCCGTGGGTCTCAGCCGCCCGTTGAAACTTGCGGCCAGCCCCAAGAAGTGCAGCTTCTGCGCCCAGCGCTTCGCTGCCGGGGTGGAGATGTACGGCGGTCTGGGCGACCGCTACACACCGGGTTTGCACGATACCTCGCATTACGTGGGCCCAACCGTCAACTGGAGGTCGCCGGGCGGTCTCACATTGAGTTTCTCGCCGCAGTTTGGGCTGAACGAAAACAGCGTGGCGCGCATCTACCGCTTCGGCGTTTCCTATGAGGTCAGCCAGGTGTTCAGCAAGATAGGCTTTCTCGGCAAAGGAAAAGGACGGAACGAATGAGCCGATGGTTTGCCACAGGCATGTTTTGTCTTTTCTCAGCCGCAGTCCTTGTGGCCGCGGGCGGCGCGGACTGGATGGCGCAAGTCCCGGGACGAGATCGGCAAAAGACCAACCCTTACCACGACCAGCTCCAGGCGATCCAGGCGGGGCGGCTGTTGTTTGAAGAGCACTGCGCCGAGTGTCATGGCAACGATGCGCAGGGTAAGAGGAAGCGTCCCTCGCTGCGAACCCCCAGGATCCAGTCTGAAGCCACCGAGGGCGAGGTGCACTGGCTGCTGGTGAACGGCAACATTCGCCGCGGCATGCCTTCCTGGTCCAAGTTGCCTGATCAGCAACTATGGCAAATCGTAAGTTACCTCAAGTCACTCAAGACAGAAGACTCAGCTTCCCGCTAAATCAGAAATTTCTAACCTCTCTCCCGAGGCCGCCCGCACGTAGTTGCCTGTTTGGCATTTCTCTGCCAGCGATAATTCAAAATCCTGATGAGCCAAAACGGGAAAGCTGATGCGGATTCACCTTGACTCTCCGGGTGAGCTGCCGTATGGTGTTGCGCCATCAGGGTGAGTCACGAAACCCATGTCCGCTGGTAAAAGCGGTAACTTGCGGAGCGCGGTGGGTTCGTGCTGAAGAGGCAGTTGGGTGTTTTTCCGCGCACGCCAACGATCGCGTACCGGCCATTCCTGCACCGGACTGCGTCTCCCGAGACAATCTTCCAGAGTTCTGATGGTGCGACGCCTGTCGCTTTGCGACAGCGGAGTGTTCCTTATTTGAGTTGAAGGAGGATGAACCATGAAACGTTTGTTTTTGGCACTAGTTATTTTCCTGGCCGTCACGGTGTCTGCAGGTTCCCAGACGTTCCGCGGCGCGATCAATGGCACCGTAACGGATCCCTCCGGCGCGGTCGTCCCCAATGCGCAAGTCAAGGCGACGGAAACCAAAACCGGTATCGATCACAACACCGTCACCACCGGTGACGGCCAGTTCGCGTTTCAAGACATTCCTGTGGGAACGTACAAAGTGACGGTGACCGCCGGCGGATTTGCTGTTTATAACGCGGACAAAGTGGACGTCATCACCGGCACCATCTACACGCTGCCGGTTAAGCTTTCCGTTGCCAAGGGAACCACCACCGTAGAAGTCTCTGCCGCGTCCCTGACCGTGGATACGACAACGGCCACGCAAACGCAAACCATCGAGGCCCAGGTGGTGCAGGACATTCCCCTGAACGGACGCGACTTCTCCCAGTTGATCGCCGTGAATCCCGGCTACGGAGGTTACTCCGTGGGCGGCTTCGGGTCTCTCAATGGCACTCGTCCCAACCAGATGAACTGGCAGATTGACGGCGTGGACAACAACGACTTCTGGCACAACATCCCGGCCGTGAATCAAGGCGGCGTCTCGGGAATTGCCGGCATCATTCTGCCCATTGACTCGGTTGATGAATTCTCGGCGCAGACACAAAATGGTGCGGAGGCCGGCCGTAATGCCGGCGGGACGGTCAACCTGGTTACCAAATCAGGTGGCAATGTGATTCACGGCTCGGCTTACTTTTACGATCGGAATGAAGCCTACGGTGCAGCTTCGCCCTTCTTCATCCCGTCGGCAACGACCCCCAACTCGCCCAAGCTGCGCAACCTGAACTACGGAGGTTCGGTTGGAGGTCCGATCATCAAGAACAAAACTTTCTACTTCCTGGCTTTCGAGAAACAGCAGTACATCATCGGCCTGTCGGGGCAAGCCACCGAGCCATCCGATGCCTGGATCACGACCGCGAAGGATATGCTCAATAATCCGGGCAACAAGTACGGCGTTTACGCGCCGGTCACCCTCAGCACGCTTTCGCAAAACCTAATCGGGCCGACCGGTTTCTGGCCCAGGAGCCTGATCGGTGGCCTCCCAGCAACGCTCAACAATTTCTTCAGCCCCATCGCCTCCACAGGTTATAGCTACAACGGCGTAATCAAGCTCGACCACAACTTCAACGACAAGCATCACCTGTCCGCGCGCTGGTTCGGGGGACAAGGCAGCCAGACGGCGCCGCTCGGCGGCAGTCCGGCCCTAGGAACCGCCAGTTCGAATCTCAAAGACTATTTCGAGGTGGCTCCTATTCACGTGTACAACTACTCGGTCATCTTGAACTCCTCGTTTTCACCGCGCCTGACCAATCAGGTGTTGATCGGGGTTAACTACTTCAATCAGGTATTCCACGACTTCAACAACAGCTTCAACACCAAGTCCATGGGACTGTTCCTGAGCCCGGACGCCACCAACAATGGGAAGCCCATTCTTGGCGCGCCCAACGTCGTGATCTCCGGCTTCGAGCAGATCGGGCTTACGCCCCCGGAAGGCCGCAATGACGTTACCGGTCATCTCACTGACATCGTTTCTTACACGATGGGCAAGCATCAGTTCCGGTTTGGAGCTGAGGTGCGCCAGGCGCACGTGAATGAGTTCTACCACCGGCGCGGAACGGGAAAGTTCACGTTCGATGGCACGCAAGGGCCATGGTCCACTACCTGCGCCAATCCCACGTCCCTAACGGCTCCGGCAGGCTGTAAGACTCTGTTTAACAATAATCAGCTGGCTAACGCGGAAGCCTTGGCGGATTTTATGGCGGGCAGCGTGTCGTCTTCCACCATCGCTGTCGGGAATCCTGAGCGCTTTGTCACCGTGAACGCTTTTAACTTTTACTTCCAAGATGGCTGGCAGGTCAGCCGCAAGCTGAATGTCGATCTCGGCCTTCGCTATGAATATTTTGGTCCGTTGCATAGCGATAAGAAGGACCTGGCGGTCTTCGTACCGGGCCGGGGACTGCTCCTCCAGGGAGCCGGGATTGATTCCATCTTCCCTCCGAACCACAACGATTTCGCCCCGCGTCTGGGCTTCGCTTATCAGCCGACAGAGAAGGGCGATCTTGTGATCCGCGGCGGATTTGGCATCTTCTTTGACCAGATCAACATGAATCCCTTCCTGGACTTCCGGCCTCCGATTACGGCAGCGCAAGGCCTGGAAGGCAACCCTATCGGCCCCTCGCCGGTCTCCACTTACACGCGGAACGGTTACAACTGGCAGACGGTGCAGACCGGAGGAGCTTCCATTTTTCCAGGCGTAACGACTTGCGCGGATCCCTTTTGCCTGACCAATCCCGGGCTGAACGTTTTTGGAGTCAGCCAGAACTTCCGCACGCCTCACTTTGCCAACTACAACCTGCAGCTGGAGAAAAGCGTGGGTCGAGCCGCCGTGTTCCAGATTGGCTACGTGGGCAGCCAGGGGCGCAAGCTGAACATTGTGACCAATGTCCCCTCGGGTACCTTCAACAGCGTCCTGATGCTGAACAGCATCGGGACATCCAACTACAACGCCCTCCAGACCACCTTCAAGGTCCGCTCCTGGCACGGCCTGACATCTGCGTTCGCCTACACCTGGTCGCATGCTCTCGATGAGATCAGCGAATACCGTGCGGTCATTGCTGACGATCCCACCAACATCAAACTGGACTATGGCAATGGCGACTACGACACGCGGCACCTGTTCACGACATCGGTCACCTATGACGTTCCGGGTTCCGCACGCGGCCCGAAATTGCTGACTCATGGGTGGCAATTGAGCAGCTTGATGAACTGGCATACTGGCCAGCCATCGGATATCACGCGTTTGGGTCTGGATGTGGTGGGCGATCCGTATAAGGGGATCTCGCATAAGTTCTCGGCGGCAGGAGGAGGAATGCAGTGGTGGAACCCCGATGCTTTTGCGGTGCCGGTATCGGGAATTGGCAACCTTTCTCGCAACAAGTTTCACGGTGCCGGTTACGGAGACGTGGACTTGTCCATCATCAAAAACATACCGATCCGCGAACGGCTCAAGGTCCAGCTCCGAGCGGAAATGTTTAACCTCTTCAACCGGATCAACCTGGCCTCAGGGCCCGGCTCCGTGGGCAGCAGCTGTGGGGCGACAACTCAAGGCGCGCACTGCAATACCAGCGCGGGTTTTGGTCTGGTCAGTGACACCATCGGCGACTTCAACGGCGCCCCGGGAATCGGTCCCGGCGAAGCCTTCAACATGCAGCTTGCGATCAAGATCATCTTCTAGCAAGCACATTTCGTACGAATTACGGCCATACCTTGGGGTATGGCCGTCATTCTTTGCCAGCGTATCTCCCTTCTGGACAATGACACCCGGCATCCGTTAGGGCTACAAGCCAACAGCCACTAGAAGCTAAACCTCGCCGCCAGCTCTATATTGCGCGAGCCCCCGCTGCCCAGGAAGGGATTGCCCGTGCCCACGTCAGGTGTGGTGGTCGCCGGAAGGAAGCCTACCCCACGTCCGGTACTGTCAAATCCGTTCTGCAAAAAGTCCACGCCGAAGGTTGGCCACAGCGGATTGGCAAAGTTGGGGTGGTTGAAGAGATTGTAGAAGTTCACCCGAAGCTGCATGGTCAGCCTTTCCGACAGCTTTGTGTTCTTGGCCAGGCTGAAGTCGAAGGCCGCGTAACCAGGCCCGACAAACGCGTTGCGGCCAAGATTGCCGAAATGCTGATTCCCGGTGCAACCTACGGTTGCCGGATTGAAGTTGCAAGGAACTTGGAAGGCCTTCAGGTTGAGAATTTGGCCGGGCGTTCTGGTCCCGGCAAAAGGATCTCCGACCAGGTCTGGGCGCCCGAAAAATTCCCCGCTGCCGTTAAAGTCGCCTTCAAAAAGATAGTTGACGTTGTAGGGCTGCCCGTTGGCCACAGCCAGCGCGCCGCTTACGCTCCAGCCGGCGCCCAGCCATTTCCTTTGACCCATGTCAGGCGCCAGATAGGTAAAGGTCCAGACGAAGCGCTGGCGTATATCGAAGTTGGAGTTGGCGTGCTCGCGCTCCGGAGCAAAACTGTTGTCCGGCTGGGTGGCGTTGGGGACGAAGTCCTGGC
>Ga0066903_100004474_pt1 | contig 11837 bp, 10 predicted proteins | sample PanSoiMetaGPlot1_FD_67491 | JGI IMG/M metagenome (GOLD analysis project Ga0066903, IMG submission 67491) | Tropical forest soil microbial communities from Panama analyzed to predict greenhouse gas emissions - Panama Soil - Plot 1 (version 2) | ecosystem: Environmental > Terrestrial > Soil >...
AGATAGCGGTAGAGGAGTGTCAGGGCCAGAACCTCGGCGACGAACGGGAAGAGCGCGCCCGCGCGATCCGACTCGAGAAGCCCGCCCATGCCGGAGCGGCGCAGCAGCCTTGCGCCCAGACCCACCGATCCCAGAAGAAGGGCCAAAGCGAAAAGCACCAGAGTATAGAGAGCCAGGCGGGACCAGAACCGGCGCCGCCGGGGCGCTCCCCAGACAGCGTTGAAGATCCCTTCGACGATGAAGATCAAGCGCACCGACGCGACCAGCAGGATGGCCAGCCCGATCCCCGAGATCGCCGTCGACTCGGCCACGAATTCGCGCAAGCTGTCGGTCACGCGGGCGCTGTGGTAAGGAAGAATGGCGTTGATCGTGTCGAGAATGGTCCCCACGTTCTCCTGGAAGAACGCGGCCAGCAGCAGGGAGAACGTGGCCAGGAGCGGCACCGCGGCAAGAAGGGTGGCGAACGCGAGTGAGCTCGCCAGATCGTTGCCCCGGTCGGCGCGAAAGCCCCGAGCCGTCTCCAGGATCGTCTCGCGCAGAAGCCGCGCCCGTCGGGCCAGGCGGGCCGACCACGGCAGGAGATGAATCTCTCCGGTAGTCAGGATCGGCCTCGCGGCATCCTGTTTCTTAGCCATGGCGGCGTCTCCCGATCCGCATTATTCCCGATCAGCGGCTCCGGACCGCGCCGAATCGGCGGGCCTCTTGCATTGACCGCGGTGCGCTTCGGCTTCTGCGTCAGCGGTATAGAATCGCTGTCCTTCCAGAGAGGTGGGAACTATGGCCAAGGACACTCCGTTCGATCGGGCCCGCGATTTCGTGTCCGAGAAGATCGATCAGACCAAGGAAGCGTTGGGCGACTTCGACGACGTCGGGGAGGATCTCCGCAAGAATTTCAAGAAGACCGCCAAGCGCCTGGAAAAGGACTACGGCTACCTTTGGGACGACGCCCGCCGCTACATCCGAGAGAATCCGGGCGCCGCGGTGGCCATCGCCCTGGGGGCGGGGTTCCTTCTGGGCCTCCTGCTGCGCGGCGGAGACGACTGAGGCGCCTGTCGGCGCGATCGCAGCGCGATCGCACGTGATCGCAGCGTGATCGCAACGTGATCGGTCCCGAATCACCCGATCTCGTTGCGATCGCAAATCCCGCTGCGATTCATATAATCCTCGCGTGGCTTATAAATCCGCGGGTCATCCGGCGCTGTCGACCTTCGCGTCCAGCGCGGGTTGAGCCTGCAAGATAGGTCAGTTCGACCTCTCCGCGCTTCTGGCCGGGCTTCCGGCTCCGGCGGACCCGAATCTGCTGGTGGGGAATCTCCACGCCGACGACGCCGCGGTCTACAGGATCGGCGGCGGACAGGTCCTGGTGCAGACCGTCGACTTCTTCACGCCGGTGGTCGACGATCCCTACCTGTTCGGGCAGATTGCCGCCGCCAACGCTCTCTCCGACGTCTACGCCATGGGAGCCCGCCCCATCCTGGCGCTCGCGCTCGCCGCCTTCCCCATGTCGGTCCTGCCGCCGGAGGTGCTCGGGGAAATCCTTCGTGGAGGCGCGGAGAAGGTGATGGAGGCCGGCGCGGTCATCGGCGGCGGCCACTCGATCGACCACGACATCCCCCTCTACGGGCTGTCGGTCACCGGCACGGCCGCGGAATCCCGATTCACCCGCAACATCGGCGCTCGAGCGGGCGACGCTCTCGTGCTGACCAAGCCTCTGGGAGTCGGCGTCGCCGTTTGCGCGGGGCGAGCCGATGCGCTGGCGGCCGAGGGAGTCGGGCGGCTGTTTCACCGTTCGCGAATCGACGAAGCCTCCCTGGCGGAGGCGACCTCCATCATGGCGGCCTTGAACCGCCCCGCGGCGGAGGCCATGGACGGTTTCGAGATCCACGCCGCCACGGACATCACCGGGTTCGGGTTGCTCGGTCACGCGTACGAGATGATGAACGGCTCCCAGACGACGGGCGAATTCTCCGTCGCCCGCGTCCCCCTGGTCGCAAAGGCCCGGGAGCTGGCGCAGCGCGGCATCGCTCCGGAGGGTTCCCGCGTCAACGTAAAAAACATGCGTCCCCGCACCGACGTCGCCCCCGGAGTCACCGAGGAGGAGTTTCTTCTTCTCTGCGACGCCCAGACCTCGGGGGGCCTCCTGGTGGCCTTGCCGGAGGCGCAGGCCGAGAGATATGCCGCGCGCGTCCGTGAGCTCGGAGCAAGTGCCGGAGCTGTCATTGGGCGCGTGTTGGATAAGGGAGAGAAGGCGCTGCGAGTAGTACCGTGACTTGTGAATTGTGAATTGCGAATTGAGAGTTGTGAATTCGCGAATGGAGTTTGTTTTTCGCCCAATTCACAATTGACAATTCTCAATTCTCAATTCTCTGAGGTACTCAATGACTTCACACGACGATGAGGACTGGATCGAAATCGCTCAAACCGGCCAGGACGAAGAGGCCGCGCTGATCGCGGGACTCCTTCAATCGCAGGACATTCCCGTCGAGGTCGAGGGTCCCTCGGGAGGCTCTCCGTGGCCCGAGAATCTGGGCGCCTTCGGGATGAGCCGGGTCATGGTCCCCGCCGCGCGAGCCCAGGAGGCGCGTGAGCTGCTGGCCCGGCGCGAGCGGGAATTCCGCGAACATCCCTTAGAAGAGGTACCCGGCCCGCCGGACGACGAGGGCTCGTGACCGCTCTGGCGCCGGGCACCCGGCTCGGCCGTTTCGAAATCACCGGCGTGCTCGGCCAGGGAGCCATGGGCATCGTCTATCTGGCCCACGATCCCCAGATCGAGCGCCCCGTAGCTCTGAAGACGCTGCGTCCGGAGGCCATCTCCGGAGGTTACGGAGAGGAGATCGAGACGCGCTTCCTGAAGGAGGCCAAGCTCGCCGGCCGGCTTTCGCATCCCAACATCGTCACCATCTACGAGGCGGGTGAGGACAAGGACGTCGCCTACATCGCCATGGAGCATGTCAACGGCGAGCCGCTGACCCGTTTCTTGAAGCCCGGTTCGGAGCTGTCCCTCGCCGACCGAATCGCCGTCGTCCGGCAGGTCGCCATGGCGCTCGATCACGCCCATGAGCGCGGAGTGATCCATCGCGACATCAAGCCGGGCAACATCCTGATCACGCCGGACCGCCAGGTGAAGGTCGCCGACTTCGGGATCGGCAAGCTTCTGACGGCGTCGACCGGGGATCTGACGCGGACCGGCCACATGATCGGAAGCCCGGCCTACATGTCGCCGGAGCAAGTTCGCGGCGACAAGCTGGACGGACGGTCGGATCTCTTCTCGCTGGCGGTCGTTCTCTACGAGCTCTTGACCGGCGCCCGCCCATTCCCCGGCGACTCGATCACCACGCTGGTCTACCAGATCCTCCACACCGAGCCGCGGGATCCGCTGCTGGTCCGGGCCGACCTGCCTCCGGCCACCACCGCCGTCTTCCAGCGGCTGCTGGCCAAGGCTCCCGAGAACCGTCCGGCCAACGCCCGGGAGTTCTTGGCCGAGCTCGCCCGCATCGAGACCCGCCTGACGGCGGCCGACCGCACGATCGCCGCTTCTGCGCCGCCGGCAGCGCCCCGCGCTGGAGTCCCGGCGGCCGCGCCCGCCGCCGGCGAGGCGGCTTCGGGTAGTCCCGCGGCGGCGCCCCGCGGCAGCGGCGCGGCGTACCTCTTCGGCGCGGCTGCGGTGATCCTGGCGGCCGCGGCGCTGGTCTGGATCTGGAAATCGGCCTCCCGGCGCGAGGAGGTGACGGCGCACGAGGCCGGCGCGACGCCTCCGCCCGCCACGGCGAGTCCCGCCGTCGTTGCCGCCGCGCTTCCGACCGCGCCCGCCACACCGGTCTCTCTTCCGACAGCGGGGCCCTCCGAGGCGGCCGACGCAATCGTGGGCGCCCCGCGGATCGTCGGGTCCTCGACGCCGGTGCAGCCGGTACGCCGCACTCTGACGGCCCTGGCGCGCACGCCGGCCGCTGCCGCGCAGGCGTCTCCTCGGCCGCCCCCGACCGCGGCGGCCGTTGTGGCGGAGGCCGAGCCCGCCGGATCGCGCGAGCCGGCGTTCAATCCGGATAACGTCTACCGGACCCGCCGCTACGCCAAGTTCGGCGTGAGCCCGGATCAGGCGCGGATCTACCTGGACGGCCGCTACGTCGGTATCGCCGACGACTGGGACGACCACGGCGGCGGCAAAACCCTTCCTATCGGGCGAGAGGGCTCCCACCGGGTTCGCCTCGAGCTGCCCGGCTACCGGACACTGAACCTCGAGGTCGTGGTGACGTCGTCGGGCGACGACACGGTGGACATCAACGACGAGTTGAAGCGCGTTTCGAAGGAGGCTTACCCCAAGATTCCCAAGGTCGACGACAGCACGGTCGGGCCGGTCGCTTTCACCAAAGTCGAACCGGAGTCGGCGCAAGTGTCTGAGGGAGACAAGACGTTCGGACCCGCGTCCTCCTTCGGACCGAGCTCGCCGCTGAAGCTTTCGGGACCGCCGCTGGTCCACGAGCTGATCGTCTCCGCCCCCGGCTTCAAACCGAAGACTCTGCGCATTCTCGTCGCCGGCAGCGCCGACAACGAAGTCGCGAACGTGAAGGTGAGCCTGAAGAAGGAGTGAGGAGTTACCCCGGTCCCGCCATCACTCTCCAGCGCGCCAGGCGTTCGGCCGTCTCGACGCAGCGCCGGGCGGCGAGCCGGCAGAGGAGAGCCGAGAGCTCCGCGCATCCTTCGGGATCGGACTTCTCCAGCCCCTCGAAGCGCTGACGCGTGAGCCCGAGGAGCAGGGCATCCTCGTGGACGCGGGCGTCCGCGGAGCGTCCGGAGGCCCGCGGATCCAGGATGGCCATCTCGCCGAAGATCTCTCCGGGGCCCAGGATCGCGAGCGCCTCTTCGCCGCCGGCCAAGTGACGCGAGATGCGGACCCGGCCGCGCGCCACGACGTAGAGGCTGTCGCCCGCGTCGCCTTCGCGAAAGATGAGCGATCCGGCCGCGAACTTGAGCTCCTCGGCGAAGGCGGCGAAGAGGAAACGGTCCGACTCCGACAGCCCTCCGGAAGTCAGCGAACGGGACTTCTCTTCCGGAGTCAGCGCGGCGGCCTCGCCCCGCGAGTGCCGCTCGCCGTCGGAGCTCGGGCGCTGCTCCGGGAAGAACTTCTCGAAGAGGCCGTTCAACCGGGAGAGGCGGCGCGCCAGACAGCTGCGCAGATAGCGCAGCCAGGCGGCGCGGTCGGGGTCTTCAAAGAGGAACTCCGGCGTGAAGCCGAGAAGGGTCAGGGCCGTCTCCGCCCGCGCCTCGGCCACCCGGGTCTCCCCGATCAGGGCCTCTTCGCCGACGAAGTCCGCGGCCTCGGCGGCGGAGAGCGATTGCGGACCCACCACGGTCTCGCGCACGAGTTGCACCGTTCCCGACACGACGAAGTAGGTCTCCGCGGCGGCGTCCCCGGCCCGGTAGAGCGTGCCGCCCGCCGCGATGTGACGCAGCTCCGCGCCGGCGGCCGCCGACAGCAGAGCGTGGTCGTCCATCTCCGCCAGCGCCGGCGTCTGGGCCAGCTTGCCGGCGCGCTCGAGGAGCCCTCGCGCATCCCCGCTTCCGCGGGCGATGAGCGATCGGACCAGGCGAACGGTGCGGTTCGGAAACGCGAGGCTCACGGAGCGGCGGCGCGCCTCGTCCTCCAGGCGCCGGTGGGCTCCCGTGGCGGCCTCCATCCAGGCCGGAGTCTGGCCCGGCACCAGGGCCCGCGCGGCGCGCAGGAATCGCGCGTCGGTGGAATCGGGGAGGCCGTCGGGCCGGAGAAGAGCGGCCTCCAGAAGGTCTCCGACTGCCTGCGAGAAGCGCTTCTCGAGGAACGCCAGCCTCCCGCGCGCCGAGGCGCTGCGCGGATCGAAGGGATCGCGGGCCCGCGCTTCGTCGAGAAGGCGGCGCGCCTTGTCGAAGTCGTGCTCCTCGAGAGCGAGGACGGCCATCAGCACCGGATCGTCGCCGTCGACCGCGAAGGGGCGGGCATCCTCGAGCTTTCCGGCGAAGATCAGAACGCGGGCCAGGGAGGCCGAGGCGCCGGCGCGCTCTTCCAGATCGAGCGTGACGGCCAGGCGGTAGAGGATGTCCGCCTCGGCCAGCAATCCCGCCGCCTCGCAATTGCGCGCCGCTTCCCGGGCTCGGTCCGCCGCGGAGAGGTCGCTCATACGACGAAGTCTAAGGTCTAAAGTCTAAAGTCCAAGGTTCCAACACCGTCCACTTCCTCATTCGTCGGACCTTGGACCTTAGACCTTAGACCTTCGACCACCCGTGTGCTAACTTCCGGCTCCTCATGTCCGCGCCCGCTCCTGAGACGCCGCTCAAGAAGACCCCGCTCCACAGCCTCCACCGCGAGCTCGGCGCGAAGATGGTCGATTTCGGGGGCTGGGACATGCCCGTCCAGTACCGAGGGATCCTGGAGGAGCACCGGGCGGTTCGCGAGCGCGTGGGTCTCTTCGACGTGTCCCACATGGGTGAGTTCGAATTTCGGGGGAAGGACGCGGAGGCCTGCCTCCAGTGGCTCACTCCCAACGACCTCCGCCAGCTCGCCGACGGGCGGTGCCATTACTCGGCGTTCCTGACCGAGGCCGGCACGTTCGTCGACGATCTGCTCGTCTACCGGCGTGCGGCCGACTCGTACCTCGTCGTGGTCAATGCCGGCAACACCCCCAAGGACTTCCGGTGGGTGGAGACCCACAGGCGGGGCGAGACCTCGCTCGAGAACAAGAGCGATGCCTATGCCTTGATCGCGGTCCAGGGACCCCGGTCGGCCGGGCTCCTGGCCCGCGTTGCCGAAAGCGACCCCTCCGATCTCCCGTATTACGGCTTTCGCGACTCGCGCGTTCTCGGCGCGCCGGCTCTGGTTTCCCGGACCGGATACACCGGCGAGGACGGGTTCGAGCTCTATCTCGCCCCGGAGGACGCGGAGAAGGTCTTCCGCGGCCTGCTGATCGCCGGGCGGCCCGACGAGATCGAGCCCTGCGGCCTCGGCGCGCGCGACACGCTCCGGCTCGAGGCGAAGATGGCGCTCTACGGCAACGACATCGACGAGACCGTCACGCCCTGGGAGGCCGATCTGGGCTGGATCGTGAAGATGAAAAAGGGCGACTTCGTGGGGAGGGGGGCGCTCGAGCGGCAGAAAGCGAGCGGGCCGCCGCGCAAGCTGGTCGGTTTCGAGATGATCGATCGGGGCATCGCGAGGCACGGTCATCCCGCCGCCACGCCGGCGGGGCCCGGCCTGGTGACGTCGGGAACGCACTCGCCGACGCTGGGCAAGTCGATCGGACTGGCCCTGTTGCCGGCGGCAGCCTCGGCGGTCGGCACCGAGTTCACCGTCGACATCCGCGGCCAGCACAAGCGCGCGCGCGTCGTGGAGACCCCCTTTTACAAGCGGAAGAAGGAGGCAGTGGCGTGAATCCGGAAGACCTGCACTACACCCAGAGTCATGAGTGGGTCCGCATCGACGGCGAGACCGGGACGATCGGAATCACCGACCACGCGCAGAAGGAGCTCGGAGAGATCGTGTACCTGGAGCTGCCGGAAGTGGGGCACGTCTACAACGTGGAAGAGGAGTTCGGCACCGTCGAGTCGGTCAAGGCGGTCTCCGAGCTCTACACGCCGGTCTCCGGAGAAGTCGTCGAAGTCAACAAGGGCGCGGTTACCGAGCCCGGCATCATCAACGACGATCCGTTCGGCGACGGCTGGTTGATCAAGTTGAAGCTCTCCTCCGACGAGGAGGTCGCCAAGCTGATGACCGCCGACCAGTACGCCCAGTACGTCAAGAGCGAGGAAAAAGCCAAGTGAGGTTTCTCCCTTCCTCCGACGCCGACCGGAAGGCGATGCTCGCGGCGATCGGCGTCGGCTCGGTCGACGACCTCTTCGCCGCGATTCCCGCTTCGGTGCGGGAGCGGCCTTCCCTCGGGCCGCCGCTTTCGGAGATCGAGATCCGGCGCCTGTTTGGAAGCCTGGCCCGAAAAAACGCCAACGCCCGGGAGACGGCGTTCTTCCTGGGGGGTGGTCTCTACCATCACTACACCTCGGCCATCGCCGATCAGATGCTCTACCGCTCGGAGTGGCTGACCGCTTACACGCCGTACCAGCCGGAGGTCTCGCAGGGCACGCTCCAGTCGATCTTCGAGTTCCAGACCCACATCTGCCTCCTGACCGGTCTCGACGTGGCCAACGCTTCGCTCTACGAGGGAGCCTCGGCTCTGGTCGAAGCGCTGCTCATGGCCGAGCGGCTCTCGCGCGGCCGGACCCGGGCGGTCCTGTCGCAAGGGCTCCATCCCGAGTATCGCGAGACCGTGAGGACCTATCTGCGAAACCTGGCCCTGGAAGTCGTCGAAGTGCCGATCGGAAAGGATGGAGCGACGGATCCGCGCGGTCTCGCCGCCGCGGTCGACGACGCGACCTTCGCCGTCGCGCTTCAGTCGCCCAACTTCTTCGGCGTGGTGGAGGACTGGGGCGCGGCGTCCGGGGCGGCGCGGGCCCGCGGCGCGGTGGGCGTCGGCGTCATCGCGGAGGCGGCGTCGCTCGCGCTGCTGGCGCCTCCGGGCGAGCGGGGCATGGACATCGCGTGCGGCGAGGCCCAATCGCTCGGCGTGCCGATGCACGACGGCGGACCCATCCTCGGGTTCCTGGCCTGCCGCACCGAGCATCAGCGGCAGATTCCCGGGCGTCTGGTGGGCCAGACCCTGGACGCGGAAGGACGGCGCGCCTTCTGCCTGACCCTTTCTACGCGCGAGCAGCACATTCGCCGAGAGAAGGCGACCTCCAACATCTGCACCAACCAGGGCCTGATGGCTCTGGCGGCCAATGTCCACATGTCGCTCCTGGGCAAGCACGGTCTGCGCGAGGTGGCTGTCCAGAGCCACGCCAAGGCCGAGTACTTGAAGGCCGGGATCGCCGGCGTTCCCGGGTACCGGCTCCCTTTTTCCGGTCCCACCTTCAACGAGTTCGTGGTCGAGGGGCCGGAGCCGGCGGCGCCGCTGCTCTCCGAGCTCGCCCGCTCCGGAATCCTCGCCGGAATCGCTCTCTCGCGTTACGGCGGGCCGCCCAACCAGTTTCTCGTCGCGGCGACTGAGATGAACACGCGCGAGGAGATGGACCGGCTGATCTCTGCGCTCGCGCAGAGGCGCGGACGCCGATGAGCCTGGAGGTCGAAGAGAAGACCGGTCCGGCCGACAGCCTCCATCCGGAGCCGCGCCAGGAGCCGCTCGTCTTCGAGCGATCGGGGCAGGGCAAACGGGGATATTCGCTCGCTCCGCTGGACGTTCCCGAGGTTCTGGCCCTGCCGCCCGCGCTCCTGCGCGACGAGGTGGCTGGGGAGACCGAGATCACCGAGGTCGAGGTGGCTCGCCATTTCACGCGGCTCTCGCGCCTGAACTTCTCCATCGACCAGGGTCTCTATCCGCTCGGGTCCTGCACCATGAAACACAACCCGCGGATCAACGAGGAGGTGGCGCGGCTGCCGGGCTTCGCCGCGGCCCATCCCCTCGCGCCGGAGGAGGTCTCGCAGGGGACGCTCGAGCTCGCCTGGAGACTGGAGCAGGCGTTGATCGAGCTGACCGGGCTCGCACGGGTGACCCTCCAGCCGTCGGCGGGAGCCCAGGGAGAGCTCGCCGGAATCCTCATGGTCCGAGCGGCCCTGGCGCGCGAAGGCAATCCCCGCTCGACGGTGCTCATCCCTGATTCGGCGCACGGCACCAATCCGGCTTCCGCGCACTTCGGCGGCTACAAGGTGCGGGAGCTGAAGTCCAACGCACGCGGCACCCTCGACACCCACGTGCTCGAGGAGGCCATGACCGAGGACGTGGCCGCGCTCATGCTGACAGTGCCCAATACGCTGGGGATCTTCGAGGACCAGATCCTGGAGATCGCGCGGATCGTGCACCGCAAAGGGGGATATCTCTACTGCGACGGAGCGAACTTCAACTCCTTCGTGGGGATCGCCAAGCCGGGGCGCATGGGCATCGACGTGATGCATATGAACCTGCACAAGACCTTCTCCACGCCGCACGGCGGGGGCGGGCCCGGCTCCGGGCCGGTGGCGGTGTGCGAGAAGCTGGCGCCGTACCTCCCGCGGCCCACCGTCGAGCGCCGCTCCGACGGAACGTTCTTTCTCGAGTTCGAGCGTCCGCAGTCGATCGGACGCCTGCGCGCCTTCCTCGGCAACTACGGGATGTTCGTGCGGGCGCTGGCTTACATCACGTCCTACGGAAACCGGATCGGCGAAGTCGCGGAGAACGCCGTTGTCAACGCCAACTACATCCGCGCCGGGCTCGCCGGGACCTACCACCTGAAGTACGACGCCCCGACCTTGCACGAGGTGGTCTTCTCCGACAAAAAGCAGGTGGAGCGCGGAGTGCACAACATGGACATCGGCAAGCGGCTGATGGACTTTGGATTCCACCCTCCGACGATCTCCTTTCCCCTGATCGTCCACGGGGCGCTGATGATCGAGCCGACCGAGACGGAAGGGAAAGCCGGCCTGGACGCGTTCATCCGCGCAATGCGGGAGATCGCCCGTGAGGCGGAGGAGGACCCCCAGATCGTGCTGAACGCGCCTCACACGACGCCGGTACGAAGGGTGGACGAGGTGGGGGCGGCGAGGAACTTGATTCTGAGGTGGAAACCGAAGCCGTGAGGCAGAAGGCGAACGGAGGCGCTTGATCACGGGCGTCTACCACCTTCCACCCTCCGGCCACGGTTTCCCCCTGCGATATCCTCCCCTGGCCATGGCCGACTTCCATCGCAAGTGTCCTCTCTGCTCTGGGGACATGCTGCGGTCCAGGACTTCCAACGCCGGCTACACCTCCTATTTCTGGAAGAAGCCATGGCGCCGGGGATTCTTCGACTGGAGCGCCGAGCGGGTCTATCCCTGGGCCTGCATGAGTTGCGGCGTGGTGCTTCTGTATCTCGATCGGCTTCCGGCCATCGCCGAGGAGTACCGGACCGCCGGCGAGAAATCCGAGTCGCGCCAGATCGCCCCCGCGCCGCTCAAGTCGTGATCGCCGTCGGCTATCTGGACGGCCACCGCCTTTCCCGCTCGGTGATCGCCGGAGCCCGGTTCGTCGCCGACCGGGCGGAGGGACTCAACAAGATCAACGTCTTCCCGGTGCCGGACGGCGACACCGGTACGAACTTCGCCTCGACTCTGCAGAAAATCGCCGCGGGAATCGCCCGTGTGCGTCTGCGGCATGTCCGGGAGATGTCCCGGCGCCTGGCCGACGCCGCCGTGGGCGGCGCGCGCGGGAACTCCGGCGCGATCCTGGCTCAGTTTTTCTGCGGCTTCTCCGAAGGCCTGCCCGACCGGCCGCGGATCTCCACCGGCGACTTCGGCGCTGCCGTCGTTCGCGCCTCGGAGTCGGCCTACTCCGCGATCGCGCGGCCGGTGGAAGGAACGATTCTGACCGTCGTGCGCGATTGGGCCGCCTCGGTCCAGAGGCGCGCAGAGAAGGTCGCCGACTTCGGCGAGCTCCTTCCCGACTCGCTCCACGACGCGCGCAAGTCTCTGGAAGACACGCCCAGGCAGATGAAGGCGCTGGCCAAGGCCGGCGTCGTGGACGCCGGGGCGCAGGGGTTCGTGTACCTGCTGGAGGGGATCGTCAAGTACTTGCGCGAGGCCGCCCGCCGCTCCCTGCCCGAGGCGCCTCCGGAGGAGGTCAAGGCCGCCATCTTCGACAAGACTCCGGAGGCCATCCTCTTCCGCTACTGCACGGAGGCGCTGCTGGAGGGAGACGCTATCGACCGTGACGCGCTGCGCCGCGAGGCGGCCCTGCTGGGAGACTCGATCGTGATCGCCGGAGGCGCGAGCCGGTTGCGCCTTCACGTGCACACCAACGAGCCGGAGA
>Ga0066903_100004475_pt1 | contig 11836 bp, 12 predicted proteins | sample PanSoiMetaGPlot1_FD_67491 | JGI IMG/M metagenome (GOLD analysis project Ga0066903, IMG submission 67491) | Tropical forest soil microbial communities from Panama analyzed to predict greenhouse gas emissions - Panama Soil - Plot 1 (version 2) | ecosystem: Environmental > Terrestrial > Soil >...
AGGTCGAGTTCCGCACAAGCGGCAACCGGCGGTACATCTCCGTCGGCGCGAATTCCGACTGACGTCCGCAGCGTTCGGGAATCGCCGTTCTCCGATCGGGCGCGCCTCCATGTCGAGGCGGGCCGCGGCGGCGACGGCGCGCTGAGCTTCCGCCGCGAGGCGAACGTCCCGAAGGGCGGGCCGGACGGCGGCGACGGCGGGCGCGGCGGCGACGTGGTTTTCATTGCCGACGATGCCCTTCGTGACCTCTCCGCGCTCGCGCGCCGGCACAGCCTCTACGCCGGTCGTGGCGGGGCGGGCCGAGGCGCGAATCGCCACGGGGCCGACGGCGACGACGTCGAGGTGCGCGTCCCGGTCGGAACGCAGGTGTTCGACGAGGACGGCGAGCTGCTCGCCGACCTCGCCTCGCCGGGTGCCCGCGCACTGGCCGCGGCCGGCGGCGGCGGCGGCCGGGGCAACCGCCGCTTCGCCACGCCGACGCACCGGACGCCGCGATTCGCCGAGACCGGGCTGCCGGGCGAGCGACGCTCGATCGAGCTCCGGCTGAAGCTGCTCGCCGACGCCGCGCTCGTCGGCCTTCCGAACGCGGGGAAGTCGTCGCTGCTGCGGCAGATTTCGAACGCGAAGCCGAAGATCGCCGACTATCCGTTCACGACGCTCGTGCCAGTGCTGGGAACCGTCGATGCAGCGGACGGAAGCCAGCTGACGGTCGTCGACGTCCCGGGGCTGATCGAAGGCGCGAGCGAGGGCGCCGGCCTCGGCCACGAGTTCCTCGCCCACCTCGAGCGCGCGCGGTTGCTGGTGCACGTGATCGACGTCGCAGCGGGCGACCCGGCCGATCAGTTCGCCGCCGTCGATCACGAGCTCTCGAGCTACGGGGCGGGCCTCGACGAACGGCAGCAGGTCGTGGTGCTGAACAAGATCGACCTGGTGGGCGAGGTTCCCGCGTTCGACGTCGACGACGATCGGGTCGTGCGCGTGCTTCCCGTCTCGGCGGCGACCGGAGCAGGGATCCCGGAGCTGAAGCGGACGCTGTTTCAGGTGGCGCCGCCGCTGCGTGAGCCGGTGTCGGAGGCGCCCGAGCTCGCCGACTTCCTCGTCTACCGGCCGCGACCGCCTCAGCGCAGGCGCTACCGGATTCTGCGCACCGAGCGCGGGTTCCGGATCGCCGGTACGCCGCCGGATCCGGCCGAGCTCGAGGAGGCTCTTCGCGAGGCCGGCGCGCGCCGCGGCGTCGAGGTCGAGGTGGGCGACGAGACGTTCGAGCTCGAGTGATCGGGTTACTGGGCGGCGCCTTCGACCCGCCGCACAACGGCCACGTGGCGCTGGCCGAGGCCGCGTTGGCCCAACTTGGACTCGAGCGGTTGGACGTTCTCGTAGTCGCCGATCCGGGCCACAAGCCGGTGGAGGCGCCGGCGGAGGCCAGGCTGCGGCTTGCAGAGGCAGCGTTCGAAGGTCTTCCGGCGTCCGTTGAGCTCGACGATCACCCGCGGACGGTCGACCTGCTCCGCGAGGGCCGCTGGCGCGATCCGCTCTTCCTCGTCGGCGCGGACGAGTTCTCCGACTTTCTGTCCTGGAAGGAGCCCGAAACGGTGCTCGAACTGGCTCGCCTCGGCGTCGCCACACGCCCCGGGTACCCGCGCGAGCGGCTGGAGTCCGTGCTCGGCCGCCTGTCCCGCCCCGAGCGCGTGCTCTTCTTCGACATTCCGCCGGTGGTGGCGTCCTCGACCGAGATCCGGCGGCGTGTCGCGGAAAGCAAGCCGCTCGGCGACCTCGTCCCGCCGCGGGTTGCCGAGCTCGTACGCGAACTCGACCTCTACCGCCGCTAGACTGGTCCGCGAACCGAAGGAATCCTCAAGCCACTGGACTCTCTCGAACAAGCCCGCTGGATCGCCCGCCTCGCGCGGGAGAAGCTGGCGCAAGACGTCGTCATCCTCGACATGCGGCCGGTGACGGCGTACACCGATTTCTTCGTCATCTGCGCCGGCCGGAACTCGAGGCAGACGAAGGCGATCTTCGATGACGTAACGGGTCGCCTGAAGGCGGAGCAGCGCCTGATGCCGCGTACAGTGGAGGGGGCGCGCGAGGGCACGTGGATCATCGCGGACTACCTGGACACGGTCCTCCACGTCTTCACGCCGGAGGCGCGGGACTTCTACCGCCTCGAGGATCTCTGGGGCGACGTGCCGGCCGTCGCGGTCGAGGCCGCGAGCGCCTAGCTCTGTTGTCAGATTAGGCAATCATGCTTCTGGTCGTGCTAACCAGCGACCAGAAGGGCGCCGTTGCGGAGCAGGCGATCGTCTTTGCGGCGGTGAAGCTGGGCATCTTCGTCCTCAAGCCGCTGAGCGAGGGCGGCCGGTACGACCTCATCTTCGATGTCGACGACTCGTTGCTCAGGGTCCAGTGCATTCAGCCGTCGGCCGTACACGCCTGACGAGGTCGACGCCCTTGCCGTGTATGCGGCCGACCTCGACCGTTGCTGCGTGCTGCCTCCCGAGCTCTGGGCGGGTCGCTCCGCGGTGCAGCTTCGCCTGGCGCCAACGCTGAACAACCAGCGGCTCCGAATCAACTGGGCCGAGGACGTCGATTTCGCGGCTAGACTTGGACGTCCAAGACGTGGGGCCGTAGCTCAGCTGGGAGAGCGCGGCGCTGGCAGCGCCGAGGTCACGGGTTCGAGCCCCGTCGGCTCCATTCAGAATCGATTACCGGCGCCGGCACGTGGACGCCGCGTAGATCCCGTTTGCGCTGAACCGCGGTAGCGCCGCTCCACTGGCCGCTTCGGTTCGACCGCAAGACCGACTACGCTGACGCCGTGGCGATCAACGAGACCGCTGCACCGTACGTCGCGACCGAGCGGGATCAGTCGCGTGCCCTGCTCGGCCAGACGATGGGGCTCGTCGCCGCCACGACGGCGCTCTTCGCACTCGGCGCCTACCTCGGGCGTGACATCTCGTACGGCTGGGGCTGGGTCGCCTTCATCGCGGCATTCGGGTGCTTGATCGCGCTGAACTTCGCCGTCAGGCGCTCGGAGCAACTGGCGATCGGGTTGCTCTTCGCCTTCGGCGTGCTGACGGGGGTCGGTCTGGCGCCGACGCTCGCCTACTACGTGTCGACGAATCCGCAGGCGGTCTGGCAGGCGGGCGGCGCGACCGCGCTCTTCATCGCCGGCTTCGGGGCATTCGGCTATGCGACGCGGCGTGACCTTTCCTCGCTTGCTCGCGTCGCCTTCTGGGCGCTGCTGGCGCTGATCGTCTTCGGGATCGTCCTCATCTTCGTGCAGATCCCCGGCGGAACGGTCATCTACGCGATTCTCGGCCTCGCCATCTTCGCCGTGTTCACGATGGTCGACTTCCAGCGGCTGCGGCGAAGCTCGGACGTGAAGACGGCGCCGGTGCTCGCGGCGTCGATCTTCCTCGACATCCTCAACGTCTTCCTCTTCTTCCTGACGCTCTTCGGCCGCGACTAGGCGCGGCACAGGCGGCGCGCCGCAGGAGGGGAAGTCGGTCGAGGAGCGGCGGGCCGACAGCGAGCGCTGGCGCCGCGAGCGCGACACCTAGCCGCTGGGCCGCTCCAGCCGCTGCCGGACGACGGCGACGCTCGACCCCGCGAATGACTCGCCGAGCACGCTTGCGGCAGCCTCCTCCGCTTCGCGGATCAGCTTGTCGCGCTGAAGGTCGACGTTCGTGCGCGCCAGGAACGCCGCTGCCCGAGCGCGGGGAGCCCACTCGAGCAATGCGTCGACGTCGGCCGAGGGTGGAGCAAGCTCGCGTGCCTCGCGCGCCGGGAGCGCATTGAGGAAGGAGGTCGCCTCGCGAGCCTTGCCCTCGAGTCGCCCGAGGGTGTCGGCGGCACCCTCGGCCTGCGCCTCGAGCGCCGAACGCGCGCGTTCGACCTGCTGGATGTGGTCCTCGGACCGTCGCAGCGCCCGTTCTGCCTCCGCGAGGCGGCGACGTGCCGCCTGATCGTCCTGATTCGCCTGTTGCGCCTCCTCGAGCTCCGTGCGCCGATCGGAACGTGCAGCCTGCACCGCGGCGAGCTCCCGGTCGCCCGCAGCACGCTCATCGGGCAGGCGCGCCAGCAACTCGCCCACGTCCTCGGCCCCGGCGGCGACCTGCTCCGCCGTCGCCTGCGTCTCGGCGAACCGGCCGGACATCTCGGCGAGGCTCGCCTCCCGCTCCTCGAGTTCGCGTACGAGGTCGAGGGCGCTCACGAACCGACCATAGCGGGCCGGACGCCGCGGGCGCCCGTAGAATCGCGCCCACATGGAATTCGCAGTCACCGGCAATCCGAAGTCTCAGTCGTTCGCGCGTCTCATCGAAGGGCTCGGCGACGTCCTCGCCGATCGCGGCTTCACACGCGCGGGCGCCGACCCCGGCGCGGATCTCGTCATCAACGTCATCGACGCCGACGACCCCAAGCCCTTCCGCCGTCGGGCACGCGGCACCTTCGTCGCGGCGATCCACGAGCTCGACACCGTCCCGGACGACATCCTGAAGACGAACTACCCGCTGCTCGTCCGCGCGCTCGCGAACATCGTCCTCGTCTACGTACCCGACAGAGGCGTCTGGTTCACGACGATGGAGCGGGGGCACTACGGCGTCGAGTCGGACGGGGCAACCTCGCTGCCAGAGGGTGTTGCGGACCGCTTGATTCCGCTCGCCACGTCGAAGCTCGTGATCGACAACGAGTTTCGTCCCGATCTCGAACCGGAGCTCTGGGACGGCGACGACGTCACCGAGGAGCTGAAGGTGGCCGGGGCTCGGCTCGGCGATCTCGACCTGCTGCCGGCGCCGTTTCCGATCGAAGAGCTTCTCGATGAGCGCGACCTCCGCCACGTGAAACGGCTGTACGGCATCGGCGGCCTCTCATACGGCAACCTCTCGGCTCGCAAGGACGAACGCCGGTTCTGGATGAGCGCCAGCGGCGTCGACAAGAGCAACCTGCAGGTGATCGGGCGCGACATCCTGCTCGTCTCCGACTACGACCGCGACGGGAACCAGATCGTGCTCAGCGTCCCGCCGGTGATCGAGCCGCGCCGCGTCTCGGTCGACGCGATCGAGCACTGGATGATCTACCAGCAGCATCCCGGCGTCGGCGCGATCCTCCACGTCCACGCATGGATGGAGGGCATTGCCGCGACCGACGTGAACTATCCGTGTGGGACGGAGGAGCTGGCGCTCAGCGTCTCCGACCTCCTGGCGCAGGAGCCTGATCCCGACCGCGCGGTGATCGGCCTGCGGAACCACGGCATCACCGCCACCGGCGAGAGCCTGAACGAGATCCTCGACCGCATCGAGCCAAGGGTCCTCCGCCAGATCCCGATGTCCTAGCTACCGCCTGCGGGCCTAGCGCCTGCGGGTGCCGAAGTCGGTGGTGATGATCGTGACGGCGCCGCCGTGGTAGGTGCCGGGGGCGGCCGCGAACGAGCGCGCCGAGATCCCGATCTCGCGCCAGCGTCCGTTCAGAATATTCGCGCGGTGGCCTGGACTTCCCATCCAGAGCCGGAGTGCCTGCTCGGCGGTGACGCCGGCGGTGGCCCAGAGCAGGTTCTCGCCCGCGCTCCACGCGCGGTAGCCGGCGGCGGGATAGAAGTGCTGAACGCGTTTCCAGAACGGCGTCCCGTCGAAGGAGGTGTGGCGGAAGTAGCCGCGCCGGCCCATGTCGACGGTGTGCTCGTTTGCCGCAGCGGCAAGCTGCCGTGACGGGCGTAGCGCTCGGAGGCCGTGCCTGGCGCGAATCACGTTGATCTCGACGAGCACCGAGCGGGCCGTTGGCGCTGCAGAAACGCTCGGCCCGGCGACCGCCGGCGAGGCGACGGCGACGAGCGCAAGAGCAACCGCAAAGACGATCGCGAGACGGCGCCGCAGGAACCGCACGGCCCAAATGTAGCCCAGCTGTTCGAGATCCGCGGCGCGCCCGAACGCCGTCAGCGGAGAGCGCGCGCCAGCGCCACTGCACCTGCCGCCGTCGCGAGCCCGCCGGCCGCGGCTGCCGCGCCGCGAAGGGCATGGCAGGCGAGCGCGGAACCGACCTGCACGATCGTCCCGCGGTTGCGCGTCCGCATGCGGCGCAGAGCTGCCATCGTCCCCCAGACGTAGCCGAGGTGGGTGACCTCGGTCGCGCGGCGGTACTCGTCGGCGGAGATCGTCCCGAACGGCGCGAAGGTCGTCGCCATCGCGTCGTTGACCCAGATGTCGATCGGGCCCAGCTTTTCCTCGACCTGACTCGCGGCGTCCTCGACGGCGCGGTCGTCGGCGACGTCGAGCGGGAGAACGAGCGCCTCGCCGCCCGCCGCCTCGACCTCGCGCGCCGCCGCCTCGAGGCGTTCACGCCTCCGTGAGATCAGACCGATCGCGGCGCCCTCGGCGGCGAACCGACGCGCTGTCGCCCGACCGACGCCGGCGGATGCACCGGTGATGACGACGACCTCTCGCACCGTACCGTCAGGCCTTGGTCTGAACCTGCAGCTCGGCCTCGGCGGGTTCGCCGCGCCGTAGCTCGCGGCTCCGCTCCGTCTCGGCGTTGACCTCCGCGCCGAAGAGGAGGGCAAGCCCGCTGAGCCAGAGCCAGGTGAGCATGATGATCACGGCTGCGAGCGAGCCCCACGCCTTGTTGTAGGAGCCGAATTTCGAGACGTAGAACGCGAACGCCCCCGATGCGATGAGCCAGACGACGACCGCGACGATGGCGCCGGGCGTGAGGAAGTGCCAGCGCGGATGCTTGACGTTCGGACCGAAATAGAGGATCGCCGAGAACGCGATCAGCAACCCGCCGATCAGCACCGGCCACTGGGCGGCCCACCAGATGATCTTGAAGGCGCTCTCCATGCCGACGGCGCTGCCGAGCCAGTTCGACAGCTGCGGGCCGAGGACGAGCAGGCCGAACGCGAGCAGGAACGCGATGAACGCGAAGAAGAGCATCGCCAGCGCCGCCCCGCGCAGGCGGAAGAAGTTCCGCGTCTCTTTGCGGTTGTAGGCGACGTTGAGGGCGCGGATCACGGCGGTCATCGCGCCCATCGAGGTCCAGAGCGCGAGCGCGCCGCCGACGATGACGAGGGCGAGACCGCTGCTGCGATGACGAGTGATCTGGCGCAGGCTGTCGCCGACGAGCTGGACGGTTTGCTGCGGCGCGACCGTCCCGAGCTTCGACAGCAGCGTCTGGATCGCGTTCTCGCCGGCGACCATGGTGAAGACGCCGACGGCGACGAGGAGCAACGAGGGCAGTGCGAGGAACACGTAGTACGCCAGCGCGGCGGCGTAGTCGGTGATGTTGTCGGCGCGCGCCTCCTTCACCGCCCGCTTCAGGATCGCGACGTAGTCGCGCCGCGAGAGGTCCCGAAGCCGGGGGTTATCCAACCGTGGTTCTCGCCGCTCCGGCAGCGGCGCTTGGGTTCGCGGTCGATGCAGCGCCTCCACGGCTGCACCATTCCCCGATCGAGGGCCGGCAGAAACCCGGTGCGTGCTACCTCAGCCTGGAGATCGCGCGTCGCAGCTCGACCCGCTCCGCGTCGTGGCCGCGGAACGACCCCGCAAGGCGCCGCTCGCCCTCCTCGGTCAGGCGGAGAACGCTGACCCGGGCATCCGTCTCGGACTGCGTCCGCTTGACGAGGCCGACCTCCTCCGCCCGGCCGACGAGCTCCGTGACGGTGCTCTGCGCGAGCTGGAGACGCTCCGCCAGCTGCGTGATCGTCGCGCGCTCGGAGCCGTCGGGAGCCCCTTTGATCATCACCAGCAACAGGTGCCGCTGGGGCGTCAGTCCGGACGCGCGCGCGGCATGCTCGCTCTGCCTGAGGAACCGACGCAGTGCGGCGCGAAACTCGGCGACCCGAATCACCTCGTCGGTCGGCGGCAAGCCCACGGCGGGATCGTACTGCCTTGGCGGGCTTTCATCGCGTCCCGATATGTTTCTTCCCGACGTGACCGGGAAGCGTCTCGCCGTATGGGCGTAATCGGCCGACTGCGCGGGTGGCCGGTCGTTGGCCAGTTCGGCCGCGACCCCCTCGCGCTCGGTAGGGCAGCGCAATCCGACCGTAGCCGCGAGCTTCGTCCGAGGACGGGACGCGCCGAGCGCGTCGTCCGCTCCGTCTGCCCCTACTGCGCCGTCGGCTGCGGTCAGCTCGTCTACGTCGAAGGCGGGAAGATCAGCCAGATCGAGGGCGACCCGGACAGCCCGATCTCGCGCGGGCGCCTCTGCCCGAAAGGGGCGGCGACGAAGGGCTACGTCGAGGGTCCGCTGCGGCAGTACCGCGTCAAGTACCGCCGGCCGCACGGGACGCGTTGGGAAGAGCTCTCGCTCGACGAAGCGATGGAGATGATCGCCGACCGCGTGATCGCGACCCGCGACGCGACCTGGGAGGAGGACAGGGAGGACGAGCAAGGCGAGCGGATCCCGCTGAACCGCACGCTTGGGGTCGGCAGCCTCGGCGGCGCGACGCTCGACAACGAAGAGAACTACCTGATCAAGAAGCTGTTCACGGCGCTCGGGATCGTCTCGGTCGAGAACCAGGCACGCATATGACATAGCTCCACGGTCCCGGGTCTCGGGACCTCGTTCGGCCGAGGCGGCGCCACCACCTTCCAGCAGGACCTCCAGAACGCCGACTGCATCGTGGTCATGGGCTCGAACATGGCCGAGAACCACCCGGTGGGCTTCCAGTGGGTGATGGAGGCCAGGGAACGCGGCGCGAAGGTTTTCCACGTCGATCCGCGCTTCACCCGAACGAGCGCGATGGTCTCGAAACACGTTCGCATCCGGGCAGGCGCGGACATCGCCTTCCTGGGCGGAATCGTGAACTACATCCTCGAGAACGGGCGCGAGTTCCGCGACTACGTCGTCAGCTACACGAACGCGCCCGTGATCGTCCACGAAGACTTCAAGGACACCGAGGATCTCGACGGCTTCTTCTCCGGCTGGGACGCCGAGACCCGGCAGTACGACTCCACGACCTGGCAGTACGCGGGCCTGAGCGTCCACGGCGCCGCCGGGCAGCGCGAGATGGGCGCAGCCCTCGGCGAGCAGGCCGGTCACGGGGCGCACGGCGGCTCGCTCGAACACGGTGAGCCACCGGAGGAGGACCGCACCCTCCAGCACCCGCGTTGTGTCTTCCAGCTCCTGAAGAAGCATTACCGCCGGTACACGGCGGAGCTCGTCGCGGAGGTCTGCGGGTGCTCGGTGGAGGACTTCCTCGCCGTCGCCGAGGCGCTCTGCGAGAACTCCGGACGCGAGCGGACGTCCGCGTTCGCCTACTCCGTCGGGTGGACGCAGCACTCGATCGGCGTTCAGTACATCCGGACGGCCGCGATCATCCAGCTCCTACTCGGGAACATCGGGCGTCCCGGCGGCGGGATCCTCGCGCTCCGCGGTCATGCGTCGATCCAGGGCTCGACCGACATCTCCACGCTGTTCAACACGCTGCCGGGCTACATCCCGATGCCGCACGCGCACGCCCACCAGGACCTGAGCCGCTTCGTGGAGATGAACACCTCTCCGGGCGGCTACTGGGGGGACATGCCCGACTACGCCGTGAGCCTGCTCAAGGCCTGGTGGGGCCCGCACGCGAGCGAGGACAACGACTTCTGCTTCGGCTACCTGCCGCGGATCACCGGCGACCACTCGAACTACCGGGCGACCCTCGACATGCTCGACGGGAAGATGAAGGGCTACTTCCTCATGGGTGAGAACCCCGCCGTTGGTTCGGCCAACGCTCGGCTCCACCGGCTAGCGCTGGCGAAGCTCGACTGGCTCGTCGTCCGCGACCTGAACGAGATCGAGTCGGCGACGTTCTGGTACGACGCGCCCGAGCTGGAGACCGGGGAGCTTCGGACGGAGGACATCGGGACAGAGGTCTTCTTCCTGCCCGCGGCGGCGCACACCGAGAAGGACGGCTGCTTCACCAACACCCAACGCCTGCTGCAGTGGCATCACAAGGCGGTCGAGCCGCGCGGAGACTGCCGCTCGGAGCTCTGGTTCATGTACCACCTCGGGCTGAAGATCCGCGAGCGGCTCGCCGGGTCGGAGGATCCGAAGGACCGCCCGGTGCAGGAGCTCCAGTGGGCGTATCAGACGGGGGGTGAGCTCGCCGAGCCCAGTGCCGAGGCCGTGCTGCGCGAGATCAACGGCGTCGGGCCGAACGGGGAGCCGCTCTCGTCGTACACCGAGCTTGCGCGCGACGGGTCGACTTCGTGCGGCTGCTGGATCTACTGCGGCTGTTTCGCGGGCGACGTCAACCAGCCCGCGAGGCGCAAGCCCGGGCAGGAGCAGACGTGGGTCGCGCCCGAGTGGGGCTGGGCCTGGCCGTCGAACCGGCGGCTCCTCTACAACCGAGCCTCGGCCGATCCGCAGGGTCGTCCGTGGTCGGAGCGGAAGCGGTATGTCTGGTGGGACGAGTCGAAAGGAGCATGGACGGGCGAGGACGTACCGGACTTCCTGGCGGACAGGGAGCCGGGATACGAGCCGCCGGAGGATGCCACCGGTCCGGCCACGATCGCCGGCGACCACCCGTTCATCATGCAGGCGGACGGCCGCGGCTGGCTCTTCGTTCCGGCCGGCATCGTCGACGGCCCGCTGCCGACGCACTACGAGCCGCACGAGTCAATGTTCGCGAACCCGCTCTACGGGCAGCAGTCGAACCCTGCGCGCCTCCGCTTTCCCCGGCCGGAGAACCCGACCAACCCGAGCCACGGACAGCGCGGCGCCGACGCGTTCCCGTACGTGCTCACGAGCTATCGGCTCACGGAGCATCACACTGCCGGTGGCATGAGCCGGACGGTCGCGTATCTCGCCGAGCTGCAGCCGCAGCTCTTCTGCGAGGTCAGCCCGGCGCTCGCCGCCGAGCGCCGGCTCGAGCACGGGGAATGGGCCACGATCGTCACCGCCAGGACGGCGATCGAGGCGCGGGTGATGGTCACGGACCGCATGCAGCCGCTCTCCGTGAACGGGCGCACGCTGCATCAGGTCGGCGTGCCCTATCACTGGGGATCGCGAGGGCTGACGACGGGCGGCTCGGCCAACGACCTGTTCCCGATCGTGCTCGACCCGAACGTCCACATCCAGGAGGTCAAGGCCGCGAGCTGCGACATCCGGCCGGGCCGTCGCCCTCGCGGCAAGGCGCTGCGGGCGCTTGTTGACAGCTATCCGCGGCTGGACGAAAGCGCGCCGTGAGTTCCCTCCCCAGAGGCATCTCGCCCAAGCCGGCGGCCTGGCCGGAGTCGTACGGCGACGAGGCGCAGCCGCGGCTCGGGTTCTTCACGGACACGTCCGTCTGCATCGGCTGCAAGGCGTGCGAGGTCGCGTGCAAGGAGTGGAACCTCGTGCCGGAAGACGGGCTCGTCTGGACGGGCGAGTCGTACGACAACACGAGCGAGCTCGGCGCCAACTCCTGGCGGCATGTCGCCTTCGTCGAGCAGAAGGTTCCGATGCGGCAAGGGGCCGAGGCGGGGGACAGCCTCCGGTGGCTCATGAGCTCCGACGTCTGCAAGCACTGCACGCACGCCGCCTGCCTCGACGTCTGCCCGACCGGAGCGCTCTTCCGCACCGAGGTCGGGACCGTGGTGGTGCAGGAGGACGTCTGCAACGGCTGCGGCTACTGCGTGCCGGCCTGCCCGTTCGGGGTGATCGACCGCCGCGAGCTGCCGGACCTGGAGCGAAACGGCCGGCCCGACGGGCGCGCCTGGAAGTGCACGCTCTGCTACGACCGGACGAAGGACGGCCTCGAGCCTGCCTGCGCGAAGGCGTGCCCGACCGACTCGATCCAGTTCGGCCCGCTCGACGAGCTGCGCGAACGGGCCGACGCCCGTCTCGAGAAGCTGCAGGTGGACGGCTGGACGGGCGCCCAGCT
>Ga0066903_100004476_pt1 | contig 11836 bp, 11 predicted proteins | sample PanSoiMetaGPlot1_FD_67491 | JGI IMG/M metagenome (GOLD analysis project Ga0066903, IMG submission 67491) | Tropical forest soil microbial communities from Panama analyzed to predict greenhouse gas emissions - Panama Soil - Plot 1 (version 2) | ecosystem: Environmental > Terrestrial > Soil >...
GGATGTTCATATTCCGATCACGTACGAAAAAACAATTCGCGACCACATGTCGATTGCACTCTGGCCGTCATGGATGGGTGCCATGTTGCTGGGGAGTCTTGGCTTGCTCGCGTTCATTCTGGCATCAATGGGAGTCTATGGAGTGATGGCGTATTCGGTCAGCCAACGAACACGCGAGTTAGGAATTCGGATGGCGCTCGGCGCGCAGGCGAGTCAGGTGATTCGACTCGTATTGCGGCAAGGCATGTTACTTGCGGCGATCGGCTTGTTTTTTGGTTTGTTTGCCGCCTTCGGATCGACTCGCCTCGCCGGATCCCTGCTTTACGGAGTTAATCCAAGCGATCCGGTAATTTTTGTTGGGGTGACTTCACTGCTTGCGTTTGCCGCGTTTGCGGCCTGCTATTTCCCAGCCAGACGCGCGTTGAAAATCGATCCAATCAGTGCGTTACGGACCGAATGAAAGACATCCTGCTGTCAAGAAATTCCCTGACGACTTGCTTTGCCGAGCGGTTTGCATATCGGTGCTAACACTTCTTTCAAATCCATCCCACAAACTTCATATGCATCTACGTCTCATAATTTGCTTTGTCTCTGCAGCTCTCACGGTCCCGGCAGGATTCGCTCAAGATCAGAATCAGCAGACTGTCGATCAGTTGGTTTCCAAAAATATCGAAGCCAAAGGCGGGGCCGATGCGCTAAACGCGCTGCAAACCTTGCGCCTGAGCGGCAAAATGTTGGTGCGGCAGGGCCAGATTGAACTGGTCTGTTTGCAAACCAAAAAGCGGCCGGATGAAGTGCGCAACGAGGCGTCTCTTCAGGGAATGACGCAAATCGAAGCGTACGACGGCAAAGCAGGATGGAGAGTGTCGCCGTTCTTCGGACGCAAAGATCCAGAGCGCATGTCTGCTGACGACGCCAAGGCGCTGATCGAGGACGCGGAGATCGATGGGCCACTGGTGGATTGGAAGGCGAAAGGCAGCACGGTGGAGTACCTTGGGACTGAGGACGTCGACGGTACGCCCGCGCACAAGCTGAAAGTGGTGCGTAAAAATGGCGACGTGAGTTATGTTTATCTCGATCCTGATCACTTCCTCGAGATCCGCGTCGTTACAGGGCGGATGCGGCACGGCGCATACGAAGAAGTGGAGACGGACCTGGGGGACTACGAAAAAGCGGGCGGCGTATTCGTTCCAACATCAATTGAGTCCGGACGCAAGGGCGCGTCGGACAAGCAACGAATCGTCATCGACAAAGTCGAAGCTAACATGCCGGTAGACGACGCTATGTTTCATTTCCCCGGACAAATAAGTCTCCCCCAACCACAGCGCTGATAAATGAAGATATTGAATCACCAAATGCGGCGCGAGGACGCTCGTACGCTGCCAAAGCTTTCGGAAAACCAAATCGAAACCTTTTTTGATGCCGCGCGCAGCACTGGACTCGCGAACGCCTTCGGAGTTGGAGTGCGATGCGTGCTCGCATCGCTTTTTCTTTGCGTCGCTGCTGTTCACGCTCAGGAAACGCCTTTTACTTCCGCAACAATCTCCGGCCTGGGCGCGCGTAATATCGGCTCGGCAGCAATGAGCGGCCGTATCTCAGCCATTGCGGGTACACGCGAGGCGTCGGGCAAGATTACACTTTTTGTTGGTGCGGCCAGCGGGGGTGTTTGGAAATCTGATGATAGTGGGACGCGGTACCGGCCGGTGTTCGACGAACAGCGCGTCCAATCGATCGGCGCCATCGCGCTCGATCCGAAAAATTCGAAAAATGTCTGGGTCGGAAGTGGTGAGTCGTGGACGCGCAACAGCGTTTCGATTGGTGACGGAATCTACAAGTCAACCGACGGCGGTGAAACGTGGACGCGCGCCGGGCTGGAAAAATCGGAGCGTATTTCGCGGATCGTCGTTGATCCGAGAAACAGCGATACGGTTTTCGTCGCGGTTCCAGGCGCCTTGTGGAGCGATTCGCCCGACCGCGGGCTCTACAAAACAATTGATGGCGGAAAGACGTGGCAGCAAGTTCTCAAGGGAGCGAATCTTTCGACCGGTTGCACCGAGGTAAAAATCGATCCGACGAATCCTGACGTCATGTTCGCCGCGATGTGGGATTTCCGGCGCAAAGGCTGGGAGTACCGCTCCGGCGGGGATAGTCCGACTGCGCCGTCGGCCAGCGGATTGTTTCGTTCCACTGACGGCGGAAATACGTGGACAGAAATCACGCCCGAGGCAAACAAAGGTTTCCCCAAAAAGCCGTATGGTCGGCTCGCGGTAGCGATCGCTGCTTCAAACGCGCAACGCGTTTATGCGTTTGTCGAATCGCCCGAGAGCGCGTTGTTCGTTTCAGATGATGGCGGGGCGACGTGGGAAAAGCGAGACAAGAGCCAGTGGATGGTGTGGCGCCCGTTTTATTTCGCGAATCTGATTGTCGATCCCAAAAATCCAGACCGCCTCTTCAAAACCGACGGATCACTGATTGTCAGCGAAGACGGAGGCAAAAGTTTTGCGGTTGTAGGCGGTTTTCAAGGCGCTCACGGCGATGCGCACGACGTGTGGATCGACCCAACGAACACGCAAGTCGTGTTTGTAGGAGACGACGGCGGAATGTGGTACTCGTATAACGGCGGCAGCAAATGGTGGAAAGGCGAAAACCTTCCCGTCTCGCAGTTTTATCATGTTAGCGTCGACGACTACGATCCGTATCGCGTTTATGGCGGTTTGCAGGACAACAGCTCATGGGTGGGCGACTCGCAATATCCCGGCGGCGTCACGAATCATCGTTGGGAAAACATGTACGGCGGCGATGGTTTTTGGATGTTTCCCGATCCGGCTGATCCCAATTGCATTTATGCCGAATACCAGGGCGGCGAGATCGGGCGGGTAAATCGTTACACGCACGAAGCTCGCAACATCAAACCGCGACCGAATTACAATGAAAAGCTACGGTTCAATTGGAACACGCCAATTGCGCTCTCGCCTAACGAGAAGGGGACGATTTACATTGGCGCGCAATTTCTCTTTCGCTCACGCGATCACGGCCAGAACTGGGAACGGATTTCGCCAGATTTGACGACGAACGATCCGCAAAAGCAGAAGCAGGAGCAATCCGGCGGCGTCACGGTGGACAATTCGTCTGCGGAAATGTACACGACGATTTATTCGATCAGTGAATCGCCGAAGCAGAAAGGATTGATCTGGGTCGGCACGGATGACGGCAACCTTCAACTCACCCGCGACGGCGGGAAGACGTGGGCCAATGTCGTCGGTAACGTCCCCGGCTTGCCAAAAAATTCATGGGTCAATTGGGTGCAGGCGAGCAATTTCAACGCGGGAACTGCTTATGCCGCGTTTGATCGACACACGTTTGGCGACATGGCGCCGTATGTGTTTAAGACGACGGATTACGGCAAGACATGGACGCCGATTGTCAGCGCTCAGGATCCAAAAGGCATTCGCGGATATGCTCATGTGATCAAAGAAGATTTGGTCAAGCCCGATCTTCTTTTCCTGGACAGAGTTTGGACTTTGGGTTTCAATCGACGGCGGAAAAAGCTGGGCGCAGTTTAAAGGTAACCACTTTCCCGCTGTTGCTGTTCGGGATCTCGCCGTGCACCCGCGCGACAACGATCTCGTCCTCGCGACACACGGCCGCGGCATCTGGATCATAGACGACATAACGCCATTGCGCGCGTTGACGCCGGATTTGTTGAAGCAGGACGTCGCGTTTGTTTCAGCGCGACCGGTGCAACAGCGGATCGAAGGCCAGGGCGGATGGGCAAATGGCGACGCGGTTTTCGTCGGGGATAATCCGCCTGATGCTGCAGTGATCAATTACTACCAGCGCGAGCGACATCTTTTCGGAAAAATGAAACTGGAAATCCTGGATTCTTCCGGCAGCGTCATCGATGAAGTGCCGGCCAGCAAACGGCCAGGCTTGAATCGTGTGACGTGGACCATGCGCGCAAAACCGCCCCGCGTGCCGCCGGGAGCGCAGATTTCCTTCGCCGGAACACGCGGCCCGCGCCTGGTGCCCGGCGTGTACACAGTGCGGTTGACCAAGGCAGGCAAAGTTTACGAGACGAAGTTGACGATCGGTCTAGATCACCGCGCGAAATTTAGCGCGACAGACCGCAAAGCGCAGTTCGACGCGGCGATGAAGGTTCATGCATTGTTCGGCGACGAAAGTGCGCTGATGGATCGGATCGTTGCGTTGCGAAAGGTGCTGGCCCAAACTGGCGCGGGTTTGCCAGAAGGTGATACGCTTCGCAAGAACATCTCCGATTTCGATGGAAAAGTTGACGGAGTCCGCAAGAAAATCGTGGCGACAACCGAGGGCGGCGCGATTACCGGCGAGGAACGGTTGCGCGAGCATACCGACCAGCTTTACGGCGCGATTCTTAGTTTCGAAGGAAAACCTGGCGGATACCAGATTGCGTACATCGACGCGCTCAAACGTGAGCTCGCCGACGTGACAAAAGAATTTGAGCAATTGCTCGCACAAGATTTGCCCGCCTTAAACGAGTCGCTCAAATCCAAAGGCCAGCAGCCAATCGCGGCGCCGGCAGCCAAAGTCGGCGCAAACGATACGACGCATGGATCGCGCGGCGTTGCAGGCGCGAGCGCGTCTCTTCCAGCCGATTTCCACATCTACCGGTAGGAACCGAAATACGAAATTCGACGCTGTAGCAGGCCGCTACAGCCGGGCAGGCCGAATGTGACGCTGGGGGGAGCGAGGTAACAACCGCGTTACTCTTGCCATCGTTTCCATCAGCAACTCTCGATGCCTACGCACTGTCCAATCAGTAGAAAGGTCACTTAGCTATGAAAACAAAACGTATGTTCCTCTTAATCGGCGCCACAGCACTGACGTTGGCTATCCCCGAAGCATCTGCGGCCACAGCTGCATCACCAATGATGACGCGATCTACAATGGCGCGGCCAGCATCGCGTTTTACGTCCAGGACCATGACGGGCACACATCATTTCCGTCGTTTCCATAATCGGAGGTTCATCTTCATCGACGGCTTTGGTTTTCCCGCCTTCTATCCGTATCCGTATTCGTACTACCCGTACGACTATTACGGTTACAACGAATACGACTACGGCAATAGGCAGCTGGTAGTCGAGGTGCAGCGCCGGCTCGCTCGCGCCGGGTACTATCATGGTGCCATCGATGGGATCCTCGGTCCTGAAACGCTCCAGGCGGTTCGTGCTTACGAACGCGACCATAACGTTCCCGCCTACGGCGTGATTGATCGACAGCTTCTTGGTCTCGGTTGATCCGCTCGTAGGTAGCTGCCATCCGGCCGGGCCGGGCGAAACGGTCGCTTGCGACCCGGCCGGAGACTGGCGCCTCGTAGCGCTCGTCCCGCCAAGCAAATCTGCTTATCGGCTGCCGTGCTAACATTCAATTGGTTCTGCGGAGGGCTCCGAGTTAACGTCTTGCTAAGGAATGGAGTGCAAGCCCGCTGTTGCCGTTGTTTTTCATCACATTGGTCCTTATCATCATGCGCGGCTCAACGCGGCGGCCGAAAGCTTGTCGGTGACCGGTATTGAATGGTCAGCAAAAGCGTCTGATGCATGGGGCAGAGCTGATTCTCCTGCCCGCTACCAGAAAGTTTCTCTCTTCCCGGAAGCAACAGACTACTACCCACGAAAGGCTGAACTTCGGCGAGCGTTTTGGTCGGCTTTGGAACAAGCCAATCCTGATGTAGTGGCAGTCAACGGATGGAACAATTTCGGATCACTGGCTGCCGCGAATTGTTGCGTGGAGCGGGGAGTACCCATGGTCGTGATGTCAGAGAGCGCTCGCCAAGACCAACCTCGCATCAGGTGGAAGGAAACGATCAAGCGGCGCATTGTCGGTCTGTACTCTGCCGCGCTCGTCGGCGGTCAGCGTCATGTTGAGTATCTGGTTGACGTTGGGATGCCGCGGGAGCGGATTTTCACCGGATACGATGTGGTCGATAACGAGTATTTCCGCCAAAGGGCAGAACAGGTCAGAAGTCGGAGGTCAGAAGTCAGACAGAAGTATGGGCTCCCCGAAAATTACTTTCTCGCGTCAGCGCGATTCATCGAGAAAAAGAACCTACCGAGGTTGATCAGGGCTTATGCGGAATATCGACAAGACTTGCAGGTTGGAGCAAAGGTGCCGTGGGATCTCGTGCTTTTGGGCGATGGACCGCTGCGGGAGGCTTTCAACTCTCAACTCTCAACTCTCAACTTACACGACCACGTGCATCTTCCGGGTTTCAAACAATATGAGGAACTGCCGGTTTATTACGCGCTTGCGAAGGCCTTTGTCCACGCGAGCACGACTGAGCAATGGGGCTTGGTTGTAAATGAAGCCATCGCCTCAGGGCTCCCGGTGATTGTGTCGGAGCGGTGCGGATGCGCGCCGGAGCTGGTTCAAGGTAATGGCTTCACGTTTGATCCAACCGATGAGCACGAACTAGCTTCGCGGCTGTTGGAGATGGCTTCGTCGTCAGAACATGACCTAAAACAGTTTGGCGAAGCGAGTCGCAGAATCGCACAGCGCTTTGGACCGGAGCTTTTTGGGGAAGGTTTGGAGCAGGCCGCTAGCGTGGCGACGAAGCTTACGCCAAAGAAATCTGGAATAACCCATCGGGCGCTACTCTTCGCGGCGGCAAGATATGGACGATAAAATGAGCGATCCAGTTGCTGCCTATTTTGAAAAACTCCCGGAGGCTCACAAGCGCCAGTTCGCACAAAAGGCGTCCGGCGCGAGTTTTTATTTTCAAACGCGCCTGAGACTGGCATGCGAATTGGCCGCCGGATCGGCGGGGCGATTGCTCGATTGCGCGGCGGGCACCGGGGAAATCACCTGCGCATTGTTAAAGACCGGCAGGTTTTCTCATGCGACCCTGGTGGATATTTCGCCGGCGATGTTGGAGAGCGCAAAGGACCTTCTCAGCTCGCAAATCATCAACACACAACTCGAATTCGTTCGTTCGGACGTGTTCGATTTCAAACCACGTCATTCCGGTTTCGATCTCGTTCTCTGCCTGGGTTTGATCGCCCATATTGGCCGGCTGAACATCTTGCTGCCGCATCTGAAGTCGATGCTGAGGCCTGACGGGCGCCTCATTCTGCAGACAACACTTACCGAACACGTTGGGACGCGCATGGTGCGCGCCGTCAGTGCGGGGCGCGAACTGGCGCAGCGCGGATACCGGATTTCGTGGTTTTCACAACGTGACATCGCCGATGCGTGCCGTACGGCGGGCCTGCAGATTCTCGAGATGCGCCGTCACAGCCTCGCTATTCCATTCGGAGATCGGTTGTGGCCTTGGGGAAATTTTCAACTGGAAAAGCGGCTGCAAAACTGGGCGAGCCGGCATGGGGCCGACGCGATTTATCTGCTCGGAGCTGGATGAAAGTCGGCTTTTTGGTCAGCAGCGTTTCGCGCGCCGCGGGCGGACTTTTTCAGAGCGTACGCGGCCTAGCCAAAGCGGTGACGTCCGCGAGTGTGAATGCGCGCGTTTTTGGAATCAGCGACGAACAGAGTGCCGTCGATTTACAGGACTGGCAGCCTCTTTCCGTTGAGACGTTTCGGCCGCAATTGCGCGTGTGGGGCTACTCGAACCAACTTTTGCATGCCATGCTTGGCGCTGATCTCGACATTCTGTCCACCCACGGGCTGTGGAAATATTGTTCCGTTGCCTCGCTGCGATGGAATCGCCGGATGGCTCGGCCTTATATCGTTCACCCGCATGGCATGCTGGAGTCGTGGGCGTTGCAAAATGCGAAGTGGAAAAAGCGCGTCGCGGCGTCGCTTTATGAAAATCAGCACTTGCGCGGCGCGGCGTGCTTGCGCGCGCTATGCGAAGCCGAAGCGCAATCGATCAACGCCTACGGAATGCGTAACCCGATTTGCGTCATTCCCAATGGCGTTGATTTGCCGGATCTGAGCGAGACGTCAACGCTCCAAGCCCACGCATTTGCTGACGGCCGAAAAGTTCTCCTTTATCTGGGAAGACTTCATCCGAAGAAAAACGTGGCGAATCTGATTCGCGCATGGAAACAAATCCTCAACTCGCACCCCTCGATCAGGGCTTCCTGGGTCCTGGCTCTCGCCGGCTGGTCCCAAGTCGGATACGAACAGAAGCTCAAGCATCTGGCACGAGATCTCGACATGGCTGCCACTCCAGAACTCGCCTCTATTGCCTTTCTCGGCTCGCGATTCGGCATGGACAAAAATGAATGTTATCGCGCATGTGACGCATTCATCATGCCGTCATTGAGTGAAGGTCTTCCAATGACGGTGCTGGAAGCATGGGCGAATGCGAAGCCGGTGCTGATGACACCCGAATGCAATTTGTCCGAGGGGTTCACAGCTGGAGCGGCATTGCAAATTGGGACGGGCCCGGAGGAAATTGCGGCGGGTCTAAAGCAAGTGATCGAAATGAGTGATGACGATCGACGAGCCATGGGCAATCGTGGTCGCAATCTGGTGATAACAAAATTTTCATGGCCTCGAATTGGGGAACAGATGTGCTCGGTTTATGAATGGGCGCTCGGTGGCGGGCCGCCGCCTGCAGTGATCGTCAAGCGAACAGGTAATAGCGGTTTGAAGGAGAAGCATGCTGAACGTTGAACAAAATCGTCGCGTCAGAAAATACTCGTCGGGCGACATCATCCGCCGCGTGCTGTGGACGTTTGCCCAGCCGCTTTTTCGGTTCAGCCCGAGGCCGTGTTTCGGTTGGAGGAGATTCGTGCTTCGCTGTTTCGGAGCAAAAATTGGTCGCAGCGTTCATGTATATCCTTCAGCGACGATTTATTTCCCATGGAACCTCGAAGCCGGAGACGAAAGCGCCATCGCTGAGCATGCCTTTATTTACAATCTTGGCCGCGTGACGCTGGGAGCGCGTGTAACGATTTCGCACCGCGCCCATCTTTGCGCGGGAACACACGATCACACCAAGGCGGATTTTCCGTTGTTGCGTCCGCCGATTACAGTCGGGCCCGAGGCGTGGATTTGCGCGGACGCGTTCGTGGGGCCGGGAGTGACAATCGGCGAAGGGGCGATCGTTGGTGCGAGAGCCGTTGCAATGAAAGACGTGAGACCCTGGAGTATTGTGATTGGCAACCCGGCGCGCGAAGCGAAAAAACGCGAGATTACTCAATGAGCGAGCAATCGGACGCGCGGGTGCCCTTGTCTGTGCTTGTCCCGGTTAAGAATGGAGCTGCGAATCTGCGGGACTGCCTCGCCAGCGTTTCATTCGCAGAAGAAATCGTAGTAGTTGATTCGGCGAGCACGGATGGAACGCAAGCGATTGCCGAGGCGGCAGGAGCCCGCGTAGTGCCGTTCGTTTGGAACGGAAAATTCCCGCGAAAGAAGAACTGGGCATTGGAAAATATCCCCTGGCAACATGAATGGGTGCTCATCGTGGATGCCGACGAAAGCGTCACACCGGAGTTAGAAGGCGAAATCAGAAAGGCGATTCATCGCACCGATATGGAGGGATTTTATCTGAACCGCCGATTCTGGTTTCTGGACGGCTGGATAAATCATTGCGGTTATTTTCCGAGTTGGAATCTGCGCCTGTTCCGCCATCGGCTGGGTCGATATGAACACATCGAAATCGACAACAACATTCTCTCAGGAGATAACGAAGTGCATGAGCACATATTGCTCAATGGCCGGGCCGAATATCTGTCCGCTCCGATGGAGCATTACGCCTTTCCAGATATTGCCACTTTTATCGAGAAGCATAACCGCTATTCCACTTGGGAAGCAGCGGTGTCTGGAAAGCTCCACGAGCGAGAAGGCGAAAAGACATTGCGAGCGACGCCCTTTGGGACCTCTGTAGAGCGCAAGCGCTGGCTAAAGAAACTCGCAATGCGGGTCCCATTCCGTCCGAGCTTGCGATTCATTTACCATTACGTCTGGAAGCAGGGTTTTCGCGATGGCTATCGGGGATGGGTGCTCTGTCGGCTACTCGCCTGGTACGAGCGCACGATCGTGCTGAAGAAACGTGAAATAATGGCGCGGTCGAGAGTCATCAGTGATTCAACCATCCGGCAATAGATTGATCAAAACGCCCATTCGCCGCGGGCAAATAGAACAGCGAATAACGCGAAAAACAGCAGCGACCAGATGGTAAGGGCGCCGAACCAAAAGCGGTTCCTGCCCAACAGCGCAAAGAGTATGAATATTGGAAACATCGTCAGAGTGTAGCGGGGCATACTACGGAAAAAGCTGACACTTGTGAATAGTATCCAAGTGCCGGTAATCCAGATGGCATAAAGTGGCCGCAACTTAATCCAGCTCAAGATGGTGCAGACAAAGGCAAGCGCCACGAAAGAGAGTTCCTGGACGCCAACCATTTCTGCTTCGTTTGCACTAGGGTAGTGAGCCCGAATCGCTTGACGAATGCCGACCAACGGTGAGGCAAATGACTGCTCAAATAATACCCTACGTGTCTGTAGGAAGACGAATGGATTCCCGCTCACGTGCCAGTTAATTAACAGGTACGTCCCAAAACCAGCTGGTATGATCGCGATCCAAAACCATTGCGAGTTCCAACGGCGCTTGACGCAATATTGTTGCGCCACTTCCACAGCTAGCGTAGGAACCAGAATTGCGCCGGCCGCGCGACTCATCCAACAAAGCGCTCCCAGCAGCCCCGCCAGCCACCATCGGTCGATACGTGCCGCCAGGATGGAAGCGAACGCCAGAGCCAGAAACAAGCTCTCACTGTACGGGACATGAAGGAAATATGCGGTCGGAAAAATGAGAAAAAACCAGACGCTGCGCATCGCGATGCTGGTGGGATAGTCTAGTTGGACAAGTCGTCGCAGCAGAATCGCTGCGACAAAAGAAGCGACGCCGGAAACGATAAGCCCAGAAACAAGATAGTTTCCGGTGATATGAGCCACTAATCGCATCAACCATGGAAACAGAGGATAAAAGGCGATGGAGCCGTCCTCTCCACTGTAGCCAAATTCGGCGATCTTCTGGTAATATCCGAAATCCCACTGATCCCATATATTCAACCATTGGTGTGGACTTGTTACGTACGTATTCCAGAGCATCGGGTAGCTCTTCGCCCCGATGACGAACAGCAGAAGCTTGATCGCCATTACCCAGCCGACTACGATCCAGTCCTGCTTTGGCAACAAGCAATGATTCGCCGCAAATCTATCCGCATCTCCTAGTTAGAGTTTTGCTGTGCGAGAAATGGCAAGGCGATTCTGAGACATGCCACCCCAATTAGGAGGTCGCTTTCGCGCAGGACTACGGCGCGGCAAGCCCTTCGACTAAAATCATGTTTGTCCTTGCGGTGCGGTGTCGCATTTTGCGCGGCTCGCGATATTCTTTGCTGTTCAGCCAGTCTTTGGCATGTCGCGGTGAATCGAATTGAAGCACGACGATGCGCTTCGGGTTCCAATCGCCTTCAAGCACCTCGGTCCTACCGCCGCGAACGACGTACTTCCCTCCGTACTTCTCCACCGTCGCGCCGGCGAGCTTTTTGTACTCTTCGTAGCCGGCTGGATCGACAATGTCGATTTCAACGATGATGTATGCAGCCATTGCGTCAGCCCCCGTTGCGGTCTTTCGCAGCTAACTCCGGGATTTTCTTCCGCCGCCGCAATCGCAACCAGTTGTTCCAGGTTTTGCGGAGGCTATCGCGCGGGGTCTGGTATTGTTGATTCAGCTCGTTGCTCTTCAGGATTTGCGCGAGAATTCCTTTCACCGAAAAATCGTCGGTGTTGACGATCGTATAAGCTGTCCCAACGGCAGCGGCGTGGTGCGCATCACTGGCCGCAGTCATGGGCAGACCGCGAATCTGCGCGTACTTGAAAGCGTAGCGGTT
>Ga0066903_100004478_pt1 | contig 11832 bp, 17 predicted proteins | sample PanSoiMetaGPlot1_FD_67491 | JGI IMG/M metagenome (GOLD analysis project Ga0066903, IMG submission 67491) | Tropical forest soil microbial communities from Panama analyzed to predict greenhouse gas emissions - Panama Soil - Plot 1 (version 2) | ecosystem: Environmental > Terrestrial > Soil >...
GCCGCTTCCTCACGCAACGTTGTGAACGGCGCGATCAGCACAATGCGTTCAACGTTGTGACGCGAAGCGAAATCGAGCGCCACTGCCGCGCCTAACGAATGACCGATTGTGCAAAGCCGAAATTGATCCTCATCGGTCTGCAATCGTTTCGCTAACGCTTTAAGCGCGGCCTCGGCCGACGCACGCGTACTTGCGATTGTCGCGTAGCCGCCGTTTTTCCCGTAGCCCGGATAGTCGATCAGCAGGAACGCGTCACCATTCCATGGATAGTCGCGAAGGATTGTCGTCCAATCTAGCGCGAGCGAACCGTTCCCACAAAACGCGAGCCAGATCCGTTTCGGAGATGGTTTCGCACCGGGAAGATAATACGCGGAACATTTCGCGGCGCCGACCGCGTAATTGATTTCCACGCCGTCAGCCGGCAGGGCGTAGGCGTAGCTCTCGTTGTACGGCCGCGAATGATAAATCATCGAGTGCTGGCGAAAATAAAGGATCGACAATCCTGCCAGCAGAACCAGACAAACGCCGATGACAGGTCGAATTATTTTCCGCGCGAATTTCGGATTAGACATCGCTTCGCAAGAACGTGCTCGTTGCGAAGCGATGCAAATCCGATTTGATGGCGTTTATCGCCAATGACCAGGAATCCAAACCCAGCCGCGGGCGCGATGAACCCAATGGCCCCGAACCCAAACCGCGGAGACACGAGGCGGTCTCGCCCATGAGCCTGAAACCCAAACGTAACCAGCTCCTGACCATCGCCAGTAACCCGGCGTCCAGATATACCCCGGACCGGGCGCGACGGTTTGTGTTTCAACTCGTACGACCGGTGGTGCTTCAGTGACATAGACATCACGTGCTACCGGCTCCGTTGCGACGACAGGACCCGTGGTCGTAACCTCCCGGGTGACTGTCGTCGTCGTGACAGGCGGCGGGGTTTCGTCTGCGCAACCAATCAACACGAACGGCGCTAACGCCAACGTCCAAATGCGTATTCTCATAATGCTCCCTTCCGTATAATTTCGTTTCTCGTTAGACGAGTTGGTCTCATCCAAATTCGATGCTTTACGTCATCGCCACACCAATCGGAAATCTCAGAGACATCACGCTGCGCGCGCTCGAGATTTTGAAAGATGTCGATCTAGTCGCGGCCGAGGACACGCGGCACTCCGGGATTTTGTTGAAGCATTATCAAGTCAGCAAACCATTGATTAGTTATCACGAGCACAACGAAGCGATGCGCACTGCCCAGCTGGTCGAACGACTCGCGGCCGGCGAGAAAATTGCGCTGATTACAGACGCAGGTACGCCGGGGCTCTCCGATCCAGGCGCCCGATTGATTCGCGAATGCATCAAGCGCGGACTCGACTTCACGATTATTCCCGGACCGTCGTCGACTCTGACCGCGCTTGTCGGCTCCGGATTTTCTTCCGAGAAATTTTTCTTTGGCGGGTTCCTGCCGGTCAAGAGCGGCCAGCGCGAACGCGAATTGCGCGCCGCGGCTGCGCGCAAAGAAACATCGATCTACTTCGAATCGCCGTATCGACTCGCCAAAACACTCAAAGCTTCGACCGACGTCCTGCAAGATCGACAACTCTGCGTCGCGCGTGAGCTGACCAAGAAGTTCGAAGAATTCCGTCGCGGCAGCGCCGCCGAACTTCTCGCGCACTACGAAAAACACCCGCCAAAAGGTGAGATTGTCCTGCTGGTTTCAGGCTATGAGGACTAGGCGATTCTGGGTTGCCAAGAGTAAGGTTCTGTGAGACTTTGCGCGGCTTTTTCCCCTCGAAAAGACCTTATGACCTACGCAATCATCAAGACTGGCGGACGGCAGTATCGCGTCGCGGAAGGCGACACGGTCGATGTCGATCTTTTGGACGTCGAGCCGGGCAAGACCGCGACGTTCGAGGTCCTGATGCACATCGACGGCGGCACGATCAGCGACGGCGGCAAGGTTACAGCCGAAGTGGTTGAGCAGCGCAAAGATAAAAAAGTCATCGCGTTCAAATACAAACGGCGCAAAGGTTATCACCGCACCGTTGGTCATCGCCGCAAGCTCACCCGGCTGAAAATCAAAAGCATCACCGGCGGCTCAAAATCCAAAAAGTCTTAAGTAATGGCACACAAAAAAGGACAAGGCAGCGTCAAAAACGGCCGCGACAGCGTCAGCAAACGGCTGGGAGTAAAAAGATTTGGCAGCGAGATGGTTCTCGCCGGCAATATTATTATCCGTCAGCGTGGCACGAAATTTTTGCCGGGAAAGAACGTCGGCCTCGGCCGCGATTACACCATTTTTGCACTCGTCGACGGCAGCGTTCGCTTTGATCGCGGAGGTCGGCGCGTCAATATCGATCCAATCCCGACCAAATAAGTTCCCTTCCCGAATCGCCGCGACTGCGATATAACCAATCGCTCCGATGAAATACCGCACGTTTATTTTGTTCGGCGCGCCGGGCAGCGGCAAAGGGACTCAAGGCAAGACCCTCGGCAGCATTCCGCGTTTCTTTCATTGCCCTTGCGGGGACGTTTTTCGGTCGATCGACACGCGCACGCCGCTCGGCAAAGCGTTTCTCGAATATTCGAGCAGGGGCCAGCTCGTGCCGGACGACATCACGGTCGAGCTTTGGAAGGAAGCAATCCATGCCGCCGTCGACGCTCACAAATTCAAACCCGATATCGACATTCTCGTGCTCGACGGTATTCCGCGGAACGTCGCGCAGGCAAAGATCATGAAAGACATGATTGACGTCGAAAAAGTTTTTCATCTCGCGTGTCCGGATCGTGAGACGCTGTTCCAGCGCTTGAAGAAGCGCGCGCTGAAAGACAATCGCCTCGACGACGCCAACGAGGAAGTCATCCAAAAGCGACTCGATATTTACGAGAAGGAATCGAAGCCGGTGCTGAAGCATTACCCAAAGGGATGCATCACGGTGATTGACGCGATGCAGCCGCCCGCGAAAGTGTTGTTCGACATTCTAGCGAGCGTTAACGGGATCAAAAATGAACCAGCACCAGCACCAGCACGGGCAGTCGCCGCAGTCGCAGTTTGAGAATTTCACGGCCTCGGCTCTCTATTGCGAAAAATGCCGGGCAACAACGCCCGTCCGCGAAAAGCTGCTGCTAGTTCTGCCGGACCGCGAAATTTTCGATTATCTCTGCACCGAGTGCGGCTCTTCAGTCGGCCAACGTGAAGTCACCGCCGGCGAAAAAATGATGGCCGAAGCGATGCGGCCGCGGAGACAACGTCGCATTCCACTTCGGTCGCTTCGTTAAACCGCAAAATGCGGATCGTATTCATCGGCACCGGGGACATTGGCGTGCCGACGTTGCGCGCGCTTCAAAAATCGGAGCACGAACTGGTCGGAGTTGTGACGCAGTCGGACAAACCCGTCGGACGCGAACAGAAAATCACGCCACCATCGATTAAAGCGGCGCTCGCCCTCAGAGAAATGCCGATTCTACAGCCGACGAGGATCAAAGACCCGCAAGCGGTCGAACAAATTCGCGCGCTCGCGCCGGACGTGATCGTCGTGATGGCGTATGGACAAATTTTGCCGGGCGCCGTTCTCGAGATCCCGAGAGTCGCTTGTCTGAATCTGCACGCATCGCTGTTGCCGCGCTGGCGCGGCGCGGCGCCCATTCAAGCTGCAATTGCCGCCGGTGATCACCAAACCGGAATCACAGTCATGTACATGAATGAAGGTCTCGATACTGGCGATATTTTGCTGCAACCCGAGGTCGACATCGCACCGGACGAAACCGGGCAATCGTTGCACGATCGTCTCGCGGAAATCGCGCCTGAAGCAATGCTGGAATCTTTGCGATTGCTCGCCGCGGGCAATGCGCCGCGAATTCCGCAAGATCAGTCGCTGGCGACCTACGCGCCGAAATTGAATCGCGAAGCCGGGGTCGTCAATTGGAACGACACCGCCGAAGTGATTGAACACAAAATCCGCGCCTACAATCCATGGCCGGGCGCATTCACTCAGTTCAATAACAAGAAGTTAAAGATCTTTGCTGCATCAATTGTCGATCTTCACGGTAAGCCGGGCGAGATTTTGAGTAAGGATAAAAAGCTTGTTGTCGCGGCGGCCGATCGTGCGTTGTCGCTCACCCAAGTTCAGCTCGAGGGAAAACGGCGCATGAGCGCGGCGGAATTTCTGCGGGGACAGGCCAGCCGCTAATTTGCTTTTAAAATCGAGTAAGCTCCTGTTTCATTTCCAGCTGCTATGAAAACGGAGGCCCCCGCCTATAAACGAGTCGTGCTCAAGTTGAGCGGCGAAGCGCTTCAGGAACGGGGCGCGCGGGAGAATATTTCGCCGGCCGTGGTGCGCCAGATCGCGGAACGGATCGCGGAGGTGCAAAGCCTCGGCGTGCAGATGTCGATCGTGATCGGCGGAGGCAATATTTGGCGTGGTTCGTCCGCGGCCGCCCGTGGCATGGATCGAACGACGGCGGATTACATGGGGATGTTGGCCACGGTGATCAACGCGCTCGCATTGCGCAGCACGCTCACACAACTCGGCGTCGAGGCGCGCGTTCAAACCGCGATTGAAATGAAAAACGTTGCCGAGCCGTTCATCCTCGGTCGCGCGATTCGACATCTTGAGCTTGGCCGGGTTGTGATTTTCGCCGCCGGCACGGGCAATCCGTATTTCTCGACCGATACGACGGCGGCTTTGCGTGCGAGCGAGATCGGCGCCGATGTAATTTTGAAAGCGACCAAAGTTGACGGCATTTATGACCGTGATCCAAAGATCGACGCGACCGCGCAACGCTTCGATCGGCTCACTTTCGGCGAAGCGCTAACTAAGCGGTTGCAGGTGATGGATTCGACCGCGTTCAGTCTTTGCATGGATAACAAAATTCCCATTGTCGTGTTCGACATGTACAAGCCTGGAATTCTGCGCGACGCGATCCTCGGACGAAAAGTCGGAACACTGGTTTGCGATGAGGCGCCGCCGAAGTAAAAATTTAAGCAGATGAGCAGAGACGACATTCTTCTTGAGGCCGAGATGTCGATGGAAAAAAGCGTCGATTATTTGGTGCACGAATTTGCCGGCGTACGGACCGGCAAAGCATCGCCCGCGCTGGTGGAGAATCTCGACGTCCACGCCTACGGCTCGACCATGAAGCTCAAACAGCTTGCACTCATCACGACTCCGGAATCGCGTCTGCTCGTGCTGCAACCATTCGATGCCGGCACCGTTCAAGACATTGAGCGCGCACTCAAGGAATCGAAGATCGGCATCACGCCGGCGGTGGACGGAAAAATCATCCGACTACCGATTCCCGAACTTTCCGAAGAGCGGCGGAAAGAGTTGGCGAAGTCATTAGGCAAAATGGCCGAAGAAGCACGCGTTCGAGTTCGGAGCAACCGACGCACCGGGCTGGACGAAGCCAAGAAGCTGAAAGGAGGCGGCGGAATCAGCGAAGACGAAATGAGCGACCTCGAGGATGAAATTCAGAAGCTGACCGACCGCTTCGTCAAATCAATCGACGATCATCTCAAGCACAAAGAGTCTGAGATCATGAAGGTCTGATCAATCTACAGCCGGACCAGATCGAGCAGAAACTGGCACCAGAGATAGACCATTCCGCGCCAGGAGTATTTCACGTCGCCTTCCGGCGTTTGTTTGAGCACGCCTTTGGTGATGTTGTGTGCAATCTGCTCCCGCAAGTCGCGCTCGATCTCTTGTTCAATTCTCTCTTCGTCCAGCGCCTCGATGGCCTCGACCTGCACATTGTTTTTTCGCAAAAACGCCCGGTGACTCTGGTAAAGTTGCCAGAACGATTGGTCGGGCCGCTGGCGGTTGATCCGGAATTGGGGCGTCAATTTTAAGCCGTAGGAGAGCGGATAATTCCAGGTCGTCCAGATGATGCCACTGCGGCCGCGTGATGAGATGCGTAAATAGTAAAAGGCGAGATCGTGTTGCTCGTTCAAACAGATCGTCGCCTGCGCGCGATCTTCCGCTTTGTAAAAGAGACGAAAGAATTGGCGGTAATCTTCCCAATCCCAGCCGGCATCATTCACGTGGATGAATCCTTCATTCTCGATCTCGCGTGTGATCTCGTTCAGCGTCGGGAAAGTATCGCTCGATGGCGGTGATTTCGGCCGAAGCTGTTTCTCTTTCGGCAGACGTAGCGTGCGAATTCGGGTGAGAATTTCTACCCACGGCAGAAAGAACCAGCTCGCGGCGGCAACCACGCCCAGGATCTGACTGCCGGTAATGAAATAAATCGCGAGATACGAAACGACGAGGATCCCGACCGCGCCGGCTTTTTGCGAGAAGGAACTCTGAAAGCTGCGGAGCGCGACACTGAGCACCGCGACGCCAAGCGTCAGGAAAAGATTAAAGAGCATTAGGTTTGATCTGATGCTCGCTCAAGAATCGCTCCAACTGGTCGGTATCAAAATTGGCCAGCACGTGGTCACCGGCGACGAATGTCGGCACATAAGTCTGGTCCGACAACATCTTCATTTCTTCGTAAGCTTGTCGATCTTCGCCGACGTCGATCTCTAGGAATTTGTAGCCGCGCGTCTCAAGATACTCTTTCGCATCAATGCACCACGAACACCATTCGCGGCTGTAGAGCTTTAATTCCATGAGCGGCGGAAATAAACGCGGTGGGGCCTGACCCGTCAATAAGATCGCGCTAATAAGACTTCGCCCAAACCACTCGCCTGGCACTCGGCTCGCCGGTAAAAATGCAATTGCCCGGCTCGGCATCGCCAAACGGAATCACCCGAATCGTAACTTTGAGATCGTTTTTGATTTGCTCCTCCACTTCGCGCGAGCCGTTCCAGTGCGCGAGCGCGAACCCGCCGTGGATTTCCGGTTTGTTCGGATTCTTGGCCGTGAAGAAATCGTAGAATTCCTTCTTGGATTCGATCACCCGGGTATTCTCTTCCTGAAACTTCGTTGCGCGCTCGTAAAGGTTTTCCTGAATCGACATCAGAATTTCCGGAGCGGTCGCGGCGAACTCCTGGATCGACATCGACTGCTTCGACTTAATCCCCTGATCGCGCCGTGAAACTTCGACCGAGCTTTTTTCCAGATCGCGCGGGCCAATTTCGACTCGGATCGGCATGCCTTTCTTGATCCACTCCCAATTTTTCACGCCACCGCCAAGATCGCGCCGATCGACTTCGATCTCAATTGGTGCATCCGCGAATTGCTTTCCGCGCAATTGCAACGCGAGCGCATCGCACGTCTCCAAGACTCGCGCACGCGTATCTTCCTTTGGCGTGATCGGCAGAATCACGATCTGCGTCGGTGCGATCCGCGGCGGCAGAACCAGGCCGTCATCGTCGCTGTGCATCATCACGACCGTGCCGACCATTCGCGTTGTCATCCCCCAGCTCGTGGTCCAGCCGAATTCCTGTTTTCCTTCTCGATTTTGAAATTGGATCCCGCTCGCCTTAGCAAAGTTTTGGCCGAGAAAATGCGACGTTCCAGCTTGGATGGCTTTCCGATCCTGCACCATCGCTTCGAGTGTCAATGTTTCCACCGCACCCGGAAATTTTTCGCTCTCGGATTTCGCGCCGGTGAAAACCGGCACCGCGAGATGTTCGCGCGCGAACCGTCCATAGACTTCAAGAATGAGTGTCGCTTCCGCGCGGGCCTGCTGTTCGGTTTCATGGACGGTATGACCTTCTTGCCAAAGAAATTCAGTGGTGCGCAAAAATAAACGCGGCCGCATTTCCCAACGGACGACATTGGCCCACTGGTTCAAAAGGATCGGTAGGTCGCGATACGATTGGACCCACTTGGCATAGCTCGCGCCGATGATTGTCTCGGATGTCGGCCGGACGACAAGCGGTTCGTTCAACGCGCTGCCCGGTTTCAATTTTCCATCGGCGTCGGCTTCGAGCCGCGTGTGCGTGACGACAGCACATTCCTTGGCAAAGCCTTCGACATGCTCGGCTTCCTTCGCGAAATAACTCAATGGAATGAACAGCGGGAAATACGCGTTGCGGTGTCCGGTTGCATGAAACATCCCATCGAGTTGCCGTTGCATGTTCTCCCAGATGCCATAGCCCCAAGGCCGGATAACCATGCAGCCGCGGACGTCGCTCGGCTCGGCCAGCTCAGCCGCGCGCACGACCTGTTGATACCATTCCGGAAAATCTTCGTCGCGCCGCGGGCTGATCGCGGTTTTTTGGACAGCGGGATTTGACATTGCGTCAACGAATTAAGCTGGCGCGGACGAAATCGCCAGTTGGCTTTTTTGTAACCTTCGCGTCCGTTGGCGTGTCACTATGAAGGTATGAAGATGCAATCAGTGGTTCCTATGTCGATCCTCGCGGTGGCTTTGCAATTTTCGCCCGTGGTCTGCGGGCAGGATGAGGATCAACCAAAAGGACGAGGTCGTTGGGAACAACGGCTTTCCAATCTGTCATCCGAAGAACGGCAGAAGTTGCAGGCCGCCCGGCAGAAAGCGATGCAGGATCCCTCGGTGCAAGCGGCCCACAACAAAATGCGCGCCGCTCACGAGGAATTCCGTGACGCCATGCGCGCGGCAATGCTCAAGGCTGATCCCTCAATTCAGCCAATCCTGAACAAAATTCCCGCGCCACGTCGTCGCGGCGGCATTTAATTCAGAACAGTTACTGATTGTTGGCGGCGAGCGCGTCGGCGCGCTCCGCGTATCCGCCCGCAAAATCGATGGTACAAACGGTGCGATAAAGCTAGGCGCATTATAATGTCTAGAAGGCACCTTTAGTTCCCGAGTCGTCCCTGATTCCGCCGGTTGACAGCTGACCTCGTGACCAGTAGTTTCCGTGCCCTTTTCTAAACGCCAATGAAGACGTTTTCCGCGAAAGCCAACGAAATTGACCGCAAATGGTGGCTGATCGATGCCAAAGATCAGGTGCTTGGTCGCGTCGCGGTGAAAGCGGCGAACCTTTTGCGCGGAAAAGAGAAAACTGTTTTCACGCCGCACGTTGATACTGGCGATTTCGTTATCGTGATTAACGCCGACAAAGTCCGAGTCTCGGGCAAGAAAGAGGAACAGAAGAGCTTCATGAGCTTTTCCGGCTACGTCGGCGGACACAAATCGGAAAATGTGAGAGCGCGTCGCGCGCGGCATCCCGAATTGCTGATCGAACGCGCCGTTCGCGGGATGATTCCGCACAATCGTCTCGGCCGTTCGGTTTATCGGAAGCTCAAGGTTTACCGTGGCGAATCTCACCCGCACAGCGCGCAGCAACCGAGATCGGTCAAGCTCGCCTAACGAATCGTTTATGGCTCAAACTCAAGAATTCATCGCCACCGGTCGCCGCAAAACTTCCGTCGCCCGCATTCGTATGACCCCCGGCAGCGGCAAGATCGACATCAACGGCCGAAACTTTGAAGATTACTTTCCGAGCGTTCCTTTGCAGAACATCGTCCTCCAGCCGCTGCAAGCGGCGAAAGTCGTGAACAACTATGATCTTTCGATCAATGCGACTGGCGGCGGCGTTGCCGGTCAGGCCGGCGCGGCGCGCCTGGCTATTGCTCGCGCACTTTTGCAAACGGATCCCAATATTCGCGGAGGATTAAAGAGCGAAGGTTTATTGCGGCGCGATCCGCGAATGAAAGAGCGGAAGAAATCTGGGCAGCCAGGCGCGCGCAAGCGCTTCCAGTTCTCGAAGCGCTAATTCCTATTTGGGCTTCTGTGGCGTCGGAGCACCTGCCGGTGGTGGAGGGGCAACGGGCGTAGCTGACGGCGCGGCTAACATCGGCGGAACGGCGTTCGTACCCGCAGTAGGCGGCGCGGATTTCGGTTGTTCTGGTGGCTTCAATGAACGCAAATGCCGCATCGCTTCCGCCGCCCAAACTGTTTCAATTCGATTGTCTTGCCCGGCTTCAACTGGCTGACCCGGCATTCGATACTTGGTCAGAATATCTTCACAAACGCGACGCGCGTCGTCGATTCGACCCTTCGCTTTTAACAGCGGCACTTCGGAAATGAGCGCCAGCGGGGCAGTGAAACTGCTCGGATAACTCGCCGCGACCTGCTGATAAATCGCCAGCGCTTCGTCGTTTTTTCCCATTGCCTCGAGATTTGCCGCCATCGTCAGCTTTGCCGTCGGCACCAACTCGTGTTCTGCGTTTTTGTCGATGAATGCCTGCAACGCGGTATTTGCCTCCGCAAATTTCTTTTCGTTGCGCAGCGTGTCCGCCAGTAACAAATAAGCACTCGCTCCGGCAGGCGTGTTTGGATAACGCGCGGCCACTTTCTGATAATCGCGCGGCGTTTTCGCGCCGCCTAACAACTCGGCCGCGGCGGAATCGCGCCGGTTCTTGTAAAGCCAATAACCGGCAAATCCGACCATCGCCAGGACTGCGACGATCAGAGCCGCCGCGATCTCCTTTTGAAATCGCAGCCAAAAGACGTGCGCTTCAACGGCGGCGTCGCGGGTGGGTGGTGAAGCGGTTGGCATGGGATGTCGATCCTGTAAACGCGCTTTGAGTCGCGCGAGTTTGCTCTATGCCACGCGAAACGTTACCGCGCAAGGCAACGAAACGTTCCGTTCGCTTTTTCGGGATACCTGGGCTCGCAGCCTCTACGGACGGCAATTGCTCTTAACGCCGCTTCCTTTTCCGGCCGCCGTCGCTTTGCCGCCACCGCCGCCACCTTTGTTGCGACCGCCTTTGTCGGACAGGATTCAATTTTGCGTAATCGACAGACTCGCCAACTCTTTTTCGGACGATAAAATTTTTAGATATGAATGCGATCTACGATTTCTGTGCGCCTGTTCTCGGTCTCGGTCTTGAACCAAAAGACCTCACTTTCTTCCAAATCTCATTGCGAGCTGTAATCGTTTTCCTCGCAACGTTGATCATGATTCGCTTCGGACATAAACGATCGCTCTCGCGCAAAACCGGCTTCGACGCCGTCCTCATGGTTATCCTCGCATCGGTCTTGTCACGTGCGATCAACGGAAGCGCGGCATTTTTTGCCACGCTCGGCGGCGGCGTGATCCTGGTTCTGGTCCATCGACTGTTCGCTCTGATCGCGTTTCACTCGCACAGGTTTGGCGTTCTCATAAAAGGCCGGCCTGAACTGATCATCGATGACGGCGATCTCATTCTTCAAACCATGCGTCGCAATCACATCTCCCAACACGATGTTGAAGAAGACATGCGTCTCGAAGCGCGCACTAAGAACTTGAAAGACATTCACAAAGGCTACTTCGAGCGCAGCGGTGACATCAGTTTTCTCAAGAAGTAAAAAAATCTGCGAAAATCTGCGAAATCTGCGGATTATTGCTTTGTGATTCCGCACGACAAGCTTTTCACTCCCGGTCCGGTCGAGGTTTCGCCAAAAACGATGGCCGCGTTTTCTCGCCCGATGATCGGACATCGCGGCGAGGATTTCAAAAATCTCTACCGCGACACTCATCCGAAGCTGCAAACATTGTTCGGAACGAAACAGCCAGTTTTTCTTTCAACGTCGTCGGCCTGGGGGGTGATGGAGGCGTCAATCCACAACTTGGTTGATCGGGGCGTGCTTTGCTGTATGTGCGGCGCGTTCTCGGACAAATGGCTCGAAGTCGCGCGGCGCTGCGGGAAAAACGCGGAGCCGCTCCATGTCGAATGGGGAAAACACATCGACCAGAACGATGTCGATCGTGCGCTCGCGTCCGGAAAATTCGACACCGTGACCCTGATCCACAGCGAAACTTCAACTGGCGTGATGAATCCACTCCCCGAAATTTGTTGCGCGCTGGCGAAATATCCGGAGGTCCTTCTCATCCTTGACACGGTCTCGTCGTTCTCGGCGATGAAGATCGACATGGACGCGCTCGGGATCGACGTGCTGCTGACCGGCTCGCAAAAAGCG
>Ga0066903_100004479_pt1 | contig 11832 bp, 10 predicted proteins | sample PanSoiMetaGPlot1_FD_67491 | JGI IMG/M metagenome (GOLD analysis project Ga0066903, IMG submission 67491) | Tropical forest soil microbial communities from Panama analyzed to predict greenhouse gas emissions - Panama Soil - Plot 1 (version 2) | ecosystem: Environmental > Terrestrial > Soil >...
TAATGTGGCGCAAGTCGGTCGCGGCGAGGTTCTCCGCGGTCGAGGCGCCCTCGCGGCGCCCGCGCCCGCCGGCATCATCGCTCTCGCTTCCGCCCGCGATTTGGTCCGCCAGGCCGGCGGGAGCATCCGACCCGCCGGCCTCGGCGATGCGCCGCGGCGAAGACTTGTTCTGTGTCGCCACGCCGGTCAGCGTCTGCGCGCGCCGCATGTCCCGGCCACGCCAGAAGGCCTCGAAGATCTCGTCGAACTTCTCCCAGTCCGAATGGGTGGCGCAGAACAGCGCGCGCAACGCGCCCTTGAGCGAGGACGGCCGCGCGGCGGCAGGCGAGGCGAGGACCGCGAGCGCATCGCGCGTCTCGGCGAGCCCGATCCGGAAGCCATTGTCGCGCAGCGTACGGGCAAAGCCCGCCAAGCGCCGGCGCGTGGCGGCGCCGATCCCGTTGTCTTCCGGCCTCGTCGCGCCGATCATCACGCCACCTTGCCGAGCAGACGCTCCGTCACCTCGCGGGTCAGCCGCGCGCGGTCCTCGTGCGTCTTGAGGAGGCACATCATGGTCTCGTGCACGGCTTCCGGCTCCTGCCGCAGGTCGTGCACCTCAAGCCCGGCGAGCGTCGCCGCCCAGTCCAGGGTCTCGGCCACCCCCGGCACCTTGCGCAGGTCCTCCTTGCGCACCGCATTGACCATGCGCGCCACCTGCAGCGCGAGCTCCGTATCGATGCCGGGAAGGCGCGCGAGAATAATGCGCGCCTCGCGATCTACATCGGGAAAGTCCACGTAGTGATAGAGACAGCGCCGGCGCAGCGCGTCGGACAATTCGCGCGTGCCGTTCGAGGTGAGCACGACGCGCGGGATCGAGGTCGCCCGGATGGTGCCGAGCTCGGGGATGCTCACCTGGAAGTCCGACAGCAGCTCCAGCAGGAACGCCTCGAACTCCTCGTCGGCGCGGTCGACCTCGTCGACCAGCAGCACCGGCGGCTCATCGCGCCGGATCGCCGCCAGCAGCGGTCGCTCGAGCAGATAGCGCTCGGAGAAAATGTGCTCCTCGATCGCGTCGGCATTCTCGCCGGCCGCCTCGCGCGCCTTGATCGCCAGCAGCTGGCGCTGATAGTTCCACTCGTAGAGCGCCGCGTTCTGGTCGAGGCCCTCGTAGCATTGCAGCCGAATCAGCTCGGCGCCATGCACGGCAGCGAGCGCCTTCGCCACCTCGGTCTTGCCGACGCCCGCCTCGCCTTCGAGCAGCAGCGGGCGCTTGAGGAATTCCATCAGCCACAGCGCGGTCGCGATGTCGCGGTCGGCGACATAGCCGACAGCAGCCAGACGATCGGAAATCTCCTCGCGCTTGAGCGTGGTGGCGTCAGGCATGCAGTCCGAGCTTGTCCGCCGCCGTCCAGGTCCGCCAGTGGTCGTGGGGCATCTGGATGTGCGTGCTGCCGAGGAACGCGAAGGCGTCGTTCACCGCATTGGAGAAGCACGGCACGCCGCCCACGTTCGGGCTCTCGCCGACCCCCTTGGCGCCGATCGGATGGTGCGGCGACGGCGTCGTGGTCCAGTCGGTCTCCCAATGCGGCGTCTCGACCGCGGTCGGCAGGAAGTAGTCCATCAGCGATGCGGTCGTGATATTGCCGTCCTCGTCGTAGTGCAGCTCCTGGCCCATCGCGATGCCGAAGGCTTCCGTCAGCCCGCCGTGGATCTGTCCCTCGATGATCATCGGGTTGATGCGCGTGCCGCAGTCGTCGAGCGCGTAGAAGCGCCGCACCTTCGCCTCGCCGGTGTCGGCATCGATATCCAACACGCAGATATAGGCGCCGAACGGGAAGGTGAAATTGGGCGGATCGTAATAGTTGATCGCCTCGAGGCCCGGCTCCATGCCGGGCGGCACCTCGTGATAGGCCGCCCAGGCGAGCTCGGTCATGGTCTTGAAGCGCTCGGGGTTGCCCTTCACGCGGAAGCGGTCGACGTCCCATTCGAGATCGTCGTCGTGCACCTCGAGCATGTAGGCGGCGATCATCTGCGCCTTGGCCTTGATCTTGCGGCAGGCCATCGCGGTCGCGGCGCCGGAGACCGGGGTCGAGCGCGAGCCGTAGGTGCCGAGCCCATAGGGCGCGGTATCGGTGTTGCCCTCCTCCACCATGATGTTGTCGGCGGGCAGGCCCAGCTCGCTGGCGATGATCTGCGCGTACGTGGTCTCGTGCCCCTGCCCCTGCGACTTGGTGCCGAGCCGGCAGATGCCGCTGCCGGTCGGATGGATGCGGATCTCGGCGGAATCGAACATCGCGATGCCGAGGATGTCGCAGGCGCGCGAGGGGCCGGCGCCGACGATCTCGGTGAAGAATGCCACGCCGATGCCCATCAGCTCGCGCGTCTCGCCGCGCTTGAACGCCTCTTGCTTCGCCTTCTGCTCGGCACGCAGCTGCTTGTAGCCGACCGTATCCATCGCCTTCTGCAAGGCGACGTGATAGTCGCCGGAATCGTATTCCCAGCCCATCGCGGACTTGTAGGGAAACTGCTCGCGCCGGATCAGGTTCTTCATGCGGAACTCGGCCGGATCCATAGCGAGCTTCTTCGCCATGATGTCCATGGCGCGCTCGATGCAGTAGGCGGCCTCCGTGACGCGGAACGAGCAGCGATAGGCGACGCCGCCCGGCGCCTTGTTGGTGTAGACGCCGTCGACCGAGACATGCGCCGCCGGGAAATCGTACGAGCCGGTGATGATGCTGAACAGCCCGGCCGGCCACTTGGTGGCATTGGCGCAGGCGTCGAACGCGCCGTGGTCGGCGATGGTGTAGCAGCGCAATCCGGTCACCCGGCCGTCCCGGGTGGCTGCGATCTCGGTCAGCATGTGGAAGTCCCGCGCGAACGCCGTGGTCGACAGGTTCTCGATGCGGTCCTCCGTCCACTTCACCGGACGCCCGGTGACGATCGAGGCGACGATAGCGCAGATATAGCCCGAGTACGCGCCGACTTTGTTGCCGAAGCCGCCGCCGATGTCGGGCGAAATCACGTGGATCTTGTGCTCGGGGATTTTCGAGATCAGCGAGCCGACCGTGCGGATCACATGCGGGGCCTGGAAGGTGCCCCACAACGTCAGCTCGCCCTTGATCTTGTCGAACGAGGCCACGCATTGGCAGGTCTCGAGCGGGCACGGGTGAACGCGCGGATAGGCGATCAGCTCCTTGATCGTCACCTCGGCCTTCTCGAACGCCGCGTCGGTCGGGGCCTTCTCGCCCGCCTGCCAGTTGAAGATGTGGTTGTAGTGCTTGCGCTTGCCGTGCGCGCCGTCGGTCTTGTCCTTGAGGTCCTCGCGGATCATGGGCGCGTTCGGATCCATCGCCTTGAACGGATCGACGTTGCAGGACAGCTGCTCGTACTCGACCTCGACCAGGTCGGCGGCGTCGGCCGCCACGTAGCGGTCCTCGGCAATGACGAAAGCGACCTCCTGGTTCTGGAACAGCACCTTGCCGTCGGCGAGCACCATCTGCACGTCGCCGGCGAGCGTCGGCATCCACGCGAGATTCACTGTTTTCAGCGTTTCGGCGGTAAGCACCGCAACGACGCCGGGAACGGCGGCGGCCTTCGTCGTGTCGATCTTCTTGATGCGGGCGTGGGCATGCGGCGAGCGCGTAAAGTCGCCGTAGAGCAGGTTGGGCAGCTTGAGGTCGTCCACGTAGTTGCCCTTCCCCTGGACGAAGCGGATGTCCTCGACGCGCTTGCGCCGGCAGCCCATGCCTTCCAGCTTCTCGGCGCGCTCGGATGAGGTGGGGGTCTGGGCGTTCATTCTGCGGCCTCCCGGAACGGCACGCCGTTGAGCTTGGCGGCCGCGTATTGAATGGCTTTCACGATGTTCTGGTAGCCGGTGCAGCGGCACAGGTTGCCGGCGATGCCGAAGCGGATCTCTTCCTCGCTCGGGCTCTTGTTCTCCTGCAGCAGCCGGTAGGCGCGCATGATCATGCCGGGCGTGCAGAAGCCGCATTGCAGGCCGTGCATCTCGCGGAATCCTTCCTGCAGGGCATGCAGCGTGCCGTCGGCATTCGCCATGCCCTCGATGGTACGGACATCGGCACCGTTCGCCTGCACCGCGAACATCGTGCACGACTTCACCGACTTGCCGTCGAGATCGACTGTGCAGGCACCGCAATGGCTGGTCTCGCAGCCGATATGCGGGCCGGTGAGGCTGAGCTGCTCGCGCAGGAAGTGGATCAGCAAGGTGCGCGGCTCGACCAGCGCCTCGACCGCCTTGCCATTCACCGTCAGAGAAACTTGCGACTTGGCCATTGCTTGTCTCCTCAGGCGCGGGCGCGCTCTCTGGCGCGCGCGAGCGCGCGGGCGAGCATCACACCCGCCATCTTGGTGCGGTACTGCGGACTGCCGCGCCGGTCCGAAGCCGGCGAGGTGATCGCCTCGGCGGCGGCGACGGCCTTCTTCACCGTGGCAGCATCGAGCTTCGAGCCGACAAGGGTCTTGGCGGCGTCCTCGGCCCAGAGCGGGGTCTCGGCCACGTTGGTTAGGCCGATGGAGCAGCTTCCGACGTCGCCCGTCCCGCTCACCGTCAGCACCACGGCCGCCGCCGCCGTCGCATAGTCGCCGACCTTGCGTTTGAGCTTCTGGTAGGCGCAGCCGTGCCCGGCCGGCGGCACCGGAATGCGGATGGCGGTGACGATCTCGCCCGGCTCCAGCGCGGTGAAATAGGCGCCGTGATAGAACTCGCGCGATGCGATGCGCCGCTCGCCGCCTTTCCCTGTCACGTGGTAGCTGGCGCCCAGGCACAGCATCACGGCAGGCATGTCGTTGCCGGGGTCGCCGTTCGCCACGTTGCCCCCGAGCGTGCCGACGTAGCGCACCTGCGGATCGGCAATCACCAGCGCGGTCTCGCGCAGGATCGGGAGCTTCGCGGAGAGCAGATCCGAGCCGATCAGCTCGTGCTGGGTGGTCATGGCGCCGATCACGATATCGGCGCCATCGGCGCGGATGCCCCTGAGGTCGCCGATGCCGCCGAGGTCGATGAGGTGCTCAGGCGCCGCGATCCGCAGCTTCATCATCGGGATCAGGCTGTGCCCGCCGGCCAAGGGGCGCGCCTCCTCGCCCAGATCGGCGAGCATGGCCACGGCTTCGCTGACGGATTTGGGACGGTGATAGGCGAAGGCACCTGGGATCACGGCAATTCCTCCCGGATTTCGACCCGCCCGCGCCGCGCCGGCGACGGCATCGGCCACTGATGGGATCGCTTATTTTGGCGGGAATTCTGCCGGCGGCAGGGTTGCAGCGACAACCGCTGGTTCACGAGTCGTTGCTGGTCCTGCACCAACGGCGTTGTCGGTGCACGAATTGCGTCAGTCATCCTGACCCGAACGGGAAGCTGCAAGAAATCCTCGCGCTTTGCTGCGACGCAAAAATGGGCGGCGGAGGTCAAGTCGATGGCGCGGGGTCAGGGCACCGCGTCGCCAAGTCTGTCGCCAAGCCTCACGCCGAGCCGAGACTTGAGCCCCCCGATGCGGCTGCGGCTGACGGGAACGGTCGGCCGATCCGCGGCCGCGAGCTCGACGATGCCGTTGTCGCCGGCCCGCTTCAGTCCGGAGACGAAGTCGATGTTGACGATGTGGCTGCGGTGGACGCGGACGAAGCGACTGTGGTCGAGGCGGGATTCGACGTCACCAATGGCGAGTGGACAGAACAGCTTCGAGGTACCGTCGAAGATATAGCTGTAGTGCGCATTGGCATGGACCGCGACGATGTCGTCCACCGCAACAAACTGCGTCATGCCTTCGCGTTCGACCGGCAGATGGTGGGCCAGCCGGCGCGGCGGGCCGCCCGCCCCGCCGAGCGGCCCATAGGTCCCTCGCCCGACCTCGGCCTCGACACTGACGATTGCACCGTCGATGCGGGAGACCGGCAACGCCGGCGATGCCGAGGGCGCTTCGATCGGCTGCGGCAACGGTGCGGCTGCGCTGTCGATGGTGGTCGCGGCGCGCGCCGCCGAGCGATCGGGCACCAGGAACAACAGGAATATGCCGGATACCACGAAGGCAACGATCGCGACCACGATCGCCAGCAGGTCGGTCGAGAGCGCCGGCGCACCCGACGGCGGGCTGACATGAGGAAAGAGCGTCAACCCCGCCATCGCCGTGTAATGCATGCCAGCGATCGCTACGCCGAGCGCCGTTGCGGAGAGCAGAAGCGGAGGGCGGCCGCTGCGACCGCCGGCGAGCCAGAGCGCGAGCCCCGAGGCAGCAATGGCAAAGGCAACGCTCGCCGCCACGAAACCGGGCGCATGGGTCAGGTGCGCGCTGGCGTGCAGCGCCGACATGCCGATGTAGTGCATCGTCGCGATCCCGCCGCCCATGAAGGCGGCAGAGGTGACAAGCCGAATTGCCGTCAACGGGCCGGCACTCGCGGCGAAGACCGCGGCACCCACCACGATGACGCAGACCAGAAACGACAGCAGCGTCGGAAAAACCAGGTAGTCCACCGGAATCGAAAGGCGGGCGGCGAGCATGCCGACGAAATGCATCGACCAGATCGCCACCCCGAGAGAGATTGCCGCTCCCGCCAGCAGGAGACGCCGCCGCAAGCCGACCGCGCCGGCGACCTGGACCGCAAGGCTCAGCCCGACATAGGCGCCTTGGATCGCCACGATCAGCGAGAGTGCGACGAGCCATGGCTCGTGCGTCACTTGCATCGCCCGCTTCCATTCCCCGGCAAGCGCCGACTAATCCTATCCAACCTTTCCCGAAAGACCGGGCGTTTCGAGTAACATAGTAGTCCGACTTCGTGGTCTGCGGCCAGACCTAAAAGCGGTGACCGAAGTTTCCCTGGCTGGCCCCTTTGTCGGGGCCACTCAGGGAGCTGCCGCCCGCCGACCCGCGGCGAGGAACACGTGTCAGAAGTGTGTGCAAAGCAATTCCCACGCCGAACGTCAGAATCAGAATCACCAGCAGCGTATCGATGCCCATGCTCGACGGCCCCCGCCCCTGTTGTAATTTCGTGACATCGGAACAGGAAATCCGCGCCGCAATGTGGCTCTGACAAAATATTCGCCGAGCGTTGCAAAAATCCCACAGGCCGCGCGGGCCAACGAAATCTGCAGTGCTGTCACATCGTCTTGATCGACCAAATGCCGCGGCCCCACCTTGCAATACCGAAATGTCGGCTGCTTGAATTGATGGTAGCTTGGACCGCGCTCGGGACATTTGGAATCAGGCGATGACGGGCTTGGCGTATCCACAGGGCTATTGGCGCAGGCGTCGAGCGCTGCTGCCTGCGGCCATTGCTGCGCTTCTGCTGGCGAATCTTTCTCCAGCGCGAGCGGCGGCGGAAGACGACGTGCTGCAGCAAGCGGTCAATTACATCTTCACCGGCAGCACCGAGCCGCAGAACGGCCCCGAGATCGTGGACCGGAAGTCCTGCGTGGTCGTGGTGCCGGAGCCGAAGTTCAACCGATTTGCCCGATACTACCTGGGACGGTTCAAGATGGACCTGTCCCGCGTCAGCAAGAAGTACTCCGGGCACGATGTGTCCTACGAGCTGGAGGTCGAAGGCGACGGGACCGTGCTCGAGTTCCTCAAGTCCGACAAGACGACGGTCGACTACGGCTTCAAGTCCGCGCACATCGCGCTGCCCGGCAACATCGATCGGACGGAAAAGGCGCTGGCGCTGATCTTCGCCGAATATTGCAAGGCGGAGAAGCCCAAGACCCCGTTCTAGCGACTCCGTTTTAGCGACTTCGTTCCAGCCGCGCGCCGGAATTCCGCCGGCGGATCAGCGCTCGAGCGTCCTGAGATAGCTCATGATGTCCTCAACCTGACTGGCTTCCAGCTGGAACCGAGGCATGACGGGATGGATCCCCTGGGCCAGGGGCCGCTGCAGGTCCGCTACGGGATATTTGAGATGCAGGGTGCGGAACGGCGGCGCCATCGCCAGCGGGCTTGCGCCGACCCTATCGATGGCATGACAGCGTGCACAATTTAATCGCACGAATCTCTCGCCTCTTCGCTCGGAGGGTGATTCCGCAATCGCGGTATCGGCCAACGATAGCAACAGGGCACCCAGCGCGATTGCCAGCATCACGGCCGGGCGCGATGGTCGAGGCGCTGCTGCCGCGGTCGGCAAGCCAGCGCGCCGGCACCCGCGTGCCAGGACGGGAATGGGAATGATCGCCATCTCGGAGCCGTAGCGCCGAAAGATGTAGCGCCCATGACAACCGCCATGACAGCACGGGCTGCCGGTCGGCGTGACCGGCCTCGCCGCACGATGTAAGGTCGCGGTCGCGCGATCCCCATCGCGGTGGAAGTGGAGGCCGCATGCCGTCCGGCGTGTTCGATTCGATCCTGCTCAAGCACATGTGGGGCACCGACGAGCTGCGCGCGGTGTTCAACGACGAGAGCCGCGTGCAGAAGTGGTACGACTACGAGGCCGCGCTGGCGCTGGCACAGGCCGAGCTCGGGATCATTCCGGGCGCCGCCGCCGCCGAGATCGCCGCCAAGGCGAAGGTCGGCAATGTCGACCTCGAGTCGATCGCGACTGAGATCCGCCGTACCAAGCACCCGCTGGTACCGGCGCTCCGCGCGCTGCAGGCGATCTGCGACGGCGGGCACGGCGAATATCTGCATTTCGGCCCGACCACGCAGGACGTGCTCGATACCGGCATGATGCTGCAGATCAAGCAGGCGCACGCGGTGTTCCTGCGCGACCTGCAATCGATCGGACGCGAGCTCTACCGCCTCGCCGAGCGCTACAAGGACACGCCGATGGCCGGCCGCACCCACGGAGTGCAGGCGCTGCCGATCACCTTCGGCCACAAATGCGCGGTCTGGCTGGCCGAGACCGCCCGCAATCATCAGCGCCTCACGCAGCTGCAGGATCGCGTGTTCGTCGGCAGCATGGTCGGCGCGGTCGGCACCCAGGCCTCGTTCGGCGAGCACGCTTTCGAGCTCGACAGAAAAGTCATGGCGCGGCTCGGCCTCGGCGTCGCCGAGGTCTCATGGCACACCGCGCGCGACCGTCTGGCGGAATATGTCGGGGTGCTCGCCCTGATCGGCGGCGGCCTGGCCAAGATCGCCAACGAGATCATCGTGCTCGCGCACAACGAGATCGACGAGCTGGCCGAGCCGTTCAACGAGGGCAAGGTCGGCTCCTCGACCATGCCGCACAAGCGCAACCCGTCGACCTGCGAGGCCATCGTCGCGGTCGGGCGGACGCTGCGCCACACCGTTACGCTGATGCACGACTCGCTGGTGCAGGAGCACGAGCGCGACGCCTCGGCCTGGCGGTTCGAATGGAAGGCGCTGCCCGAGGCCTGCCTGATGACCGGCGCGATCCTGGCGCAGACCCGCGACGTGCTCGCGGGGCTCGTGGTCAATCCCGACAAGATGCGCCGCAACCTCGATGCGCTCGGCGGCTTCCTGCTGTCCGAGCGGGTCATGTTCGCGCTGGCCGACAAGCTCGGCAAGCAGAGCGCGCACGAGGCGGTCTACGAGGCCTCGATGCACGGCTTCGCGCACGGACTCACCTTCGAGCGGGCGCTGATGCGGAACCCGCAGGTGAAAGCCGCACTCGGCCCGGACGAGCTCAACGCGCTGCTCGATCCCACGACGTATGTCGGCCCGGCCCCGGCCATTGTCGAGCGCGTGCTGGCGGAGACGCGCGCGTCGGGATGGCTTGGGGCGTTGTAGAGCCTAATGCTCGAATTGAAACTCCAGCACCGAGGCGCCGTCCTTCTCCGAGGTGCGGATGCGGTCGGCGTTGCGGCGGAGCATGAAGCCGGCGAGGCGGCGCAGGCCGTCGTCGGTGTCCATGATCTCGCGGTCGGAGGGCCGCTGATCGGGCAGCTCGAGCGGGGCGCCGTGGTAGGTGGCCTTCACATCGAGGTTGAACTCGTCGAAATGCGCCTCGACCACGATCGGTCCCTGCGGCTCGCAGTGCTCGCGGATGGTCTCAATCGCCTGATTGATGCCGAATGCCACGCGCACCATGACGTCGGGACGCGCCCCCCAGGAGCGGCCGGCGGCGTCGAAGAACTGGTCGACCTGCGCATGGGCGTCCTCGGCGGCCGGATCCAGTGAGAGTGTCACCCGCTGGCGCTGGCCGATGCGGAACAGGCCGTTGAGCAGCAAGGCCGCAACGGTGCCGAGCACGATCGAGGAGCTCACCACCGGCTGCAGCATGTTCGGAATGTGCTGCGCGAAATTCGGGATGATCTCGGCCGCGATGCCGCTCGCGATGGCAAGCCCGATGACGAGGGTGCGGCGCGCATCGAGCATGCGCGAGGTGATGGTCTGCAGCCCGCTGATCAGCACGAAGCAGGCCGAGAACAAGAGCGAGGCGCCCATCACCGGCCGCGGCATCAGGATGAGCGATCCGGTGAACGAGGGCAGGAAGGCGAGCACGATCAGGATGCCGCCGACGGCGAACCCGATCACGCGGCTGCTCGCGGCGGTCGCCACCTGCAGGCCGATGTTGGCGGTCGACGGCGTGAGCCCGAGCGTGCCGAGCAGCCCGGCCAGCATGTTGCCAAGTCCGTTGGCCAGCGAGCCACGGCTGATCGAGCCCATGTCGGGCCTGACCCAGCCGGCATCATTGACCCGCTGGCAAGCGGTGATATCGCCAATGGCCTTGAGCGTAACGGCGAGGGCGGCGACGGTGAAAGGCACGATCATCGCCGGCGTGAAATCGAAGCCGCCGTGATCGAAGTGCGGCAGCGCGAACAGCGGCAGCTCTCCGAGATCGTGATAGGCTTCCCTCGGCAACAGCCCCGTCGCCAGGCCTCCGATGTAGCCCACTCCCATCCCGACCATGGCGCAGTAGAGGCGCGCCCGCCCCTTGCCCCACACATTGAGGCCGACCGTAACCGCGAGCGTCAGCGCCCCGACAGTCCAATAGTCGGTGCCGACCGGCTCTTTCGAGCCGACGCCAAGGAGATAGCGGCAGCCGATCGCCGCGACGCTGGTTCCCACGAAGAACACGACCAGCCCGCCGATCTCCGGCGGCAGCAGCGGCCTGATCCGCCGCAAGGTCGGCGCCAGCACGGATTGGATGGCGCCGGCAAAAATGGTCATGCCGAAGACCAGCGGCAGACCGCCGAGCTTGAGGGCGGCAAGCGACGGCTCGAGGAAAATCCCGGTATGGCACGACGGACAGAGAAAGCCGCTGCCGATGGGACCCCGCGCCAGGGATTGCAAAATAGAGGCGATTCCCATCGCCAGCAGAGCGAGCGCAAGCAGATTCACCGATGAGGCGGTCGGCAGCCCCGCCAGCTGAATGACCAGCAGCGGGTAGATGAGCTGGATTCTCACCATGCCCACATGCTGCATCCCGACCAGCAGGATCGTCACCGGCGGAGGGATGTCGTCGACGCCGTAAACCAGCTCGTTGGGCTTCTTTTTTTGTCGCGAGAGGGGCGCAGTACCGAGGAAGCGCAACCAGGCCCCCGCCACCTCCGATGCTTGCGCCAAGGCCCGCGGCAGGCGCACCGCGAGGGAAGAGTCGTTCATGCCCGTCACGGCTTGAGCTTGCCGATTCCTTCGGCCTGACTCGGGCAGATCAGGAACTCGTCGGTGAAGGAGCCGATCTCGAACAGCCGGCGGACCTCGCCGATCACGCCGCAGAGCGCGAGCTTGCCCTGCTTCTCGGCCGTCGCCCTGTTGGCGATGAGGAGGACGCGAAACCCGGCGCTGCTGATATAGGCGATGTTCTGCAGGTCGACCAGGATCGAGCTGCGGCCGGACTGGACCAGCTTGGTCAATCGATCGCCCAGCTCCTTCGACGTCGTGCTGTCGAGCCGACCATATGCCTCGACCACGGTGACGTTGTCGGTCACCCCTTCCACCAATTTCATGTGGG
>Ga0066903_100004480_pt1 | contig 11828 bp, 12 predicted proteins | sample PanSoiMetaGPlot1_FD_67491 | JGI IMG/M metagenome (GOLD analysis project Ga0066903, IMG submission 67491) | Tropical forest soil microbial communities from Panama analyzed to predict greenhouse gas emissions - Panama Soil - Plot 1 (version 2) | ecosystem: Environmental > Terrestrial > Soil >...
GCGCCGAAGCTCATCCCGGAGATGTTGATGGCTGATGGAGGCCGGAGTGCCTTCCGGCGTTGGCGGAATTCTCCGAGTACTTTCGCGCACGGCAGCGGATACGTCGGGTCGTAGTCGGAGTCGCCCGGATAGGGCGATCGAATGGGAAACGCCGCGTGCTTGACGATGATGTGGTTGGGTGCGTTCTCGAGCTCCGCGTCGGTGCCGAACCCGAAGTAATTGTTCTGCAGTTTCGAGGACGCGTACACCCAGCGGCGCTGGTCGCGGCTGAACGGCCGCTCTTCCTGGTTGCTGGTGACGATGTACTGCCTGAGCTCCGGACCGACCGACTCGAGCAAATAGCGCAGGTGGCCGATTACCGGAAAGTTGCGCAGGATCGCGTGCTTTTGCTGAACGAGATCGTACAAAGCGACCAGGAGAAGCCCCGTGGCGGCGATGATGGCAACAGTGAGCATGGACGCGTGCCCACACGTAATCGGCCGGGGGAGACGGTGCTTGAAATCAAGAAGTAAGAATTAAGAATTAAGAAGGGCAACCCGAGTCGGCTCAGCTTCTTAATTCTAAATTCCTACTTCTTAATTACCGAGTCGCACTTAGTGTTTCGCAGCCTTTTGCGGTTCCTCGTGCCGTTGCTCCACGCCCGGCACGTTCTCTCCGAGCGCCGTCGCGAGATCGATTTGGTGCTCCTGTTCCTGCACGAGGATGCCGCGCAGATCTTCGGCGATGGCGTATTCGTGCAGTGCTTCGCACTGCTGAATGCGTTCCCGGTAGCTCGCAATCGTGGCGGTTTCGTTCTCGAGATCGGCCCGCAACATCACACGCGGGTCGTCAGACTGTTTGACCGGCAGTACCTTCGTCGTCGGCATCCCGCCGAGATAATCGATGTGCTTGGACACCGTGAGCGCATGCGCCAGTTCCTCGCTTGCATGTTTTTCGAGCTCCGCCGCGATCGACATGTACTCGGCGCCCTTCAGCACCTGCGAGTAAATGACGTAGGCGACGATCGCCTGGTATTCGCGCGCGAGGTCTTCGTTCAACAAATCGATCAACTGCGACCGCGTAATCTCTCGGCTCATCGTTAGCGCCTCATCTGAAAAGGTGCACTAGTGCACAGCTAAACGTCGCGCGGGTACGCGTGTTGCGCGCGAGACCAGCAACACCAGTACCAGGATGCGATCGCTTCAGAGATTCAGCACGTCACGTCCACCGTCAAATGTGGAGCGCGCCAAAGACCGTGCTGCCTCTGGAAGATGGTTCGTTTATTGCTCGTTGCGACTCCAGTATGGCGACAAGCTCAGCGATCGCTGAGCGAGAGGAGGAAATGTCCGGTGCTGTATACCATCGCTGTAATTCTGCTCGTCCTGTGGCTGCTGGGAATGGTCAGCGGCTACACAATCGGCGCGTTCATTCACGTGTTGCTGGTGATCGCGATCGTGTTGTTCCTCGTCCAGCTGATTTCAGGACGCAGCGCAGTGCCCTAGGAAGGTTTTAGGCTTTAGACCTTAGGCTTTGGGTTTCTGGGTATTTTGGTTTCGACGGCTTTGTTCAAGCCCTTCGAGCCTAAAGCCCAGAGCCTAAAGCCTGGCTCGCGGCGCGCAGGTGTTTCAGCGCGCGCTGCCAGATTGCCCCCATCGCCTCACCCGCGTAAATACTTGGCGGCTCGTTCGTGTTGACCCCGAGTTCGTACTCGCGGGCGATGCGGGCGGGAACTTCCTCGCGGATGGGTAACATTTCTCCGCGTGCCTCTTTCTCTTCCCACACCAGCTGCAGGTCCGTCAGATTCTTGAGCGCCGCCTCATACTCGGCGAGCACGGCTCGATCCTCGGGATGTGTAACGCGAAGGCGCACTGTTGAGAGCGCCGATGCGTACTCGTTGAGAAGCTCACGATAGCGGGGGAGACCTGCTTTCCCATCAATGGCCGTCTGAACCGCCTTTGAAGCGCGTTCGACGTCCCGAAAGGCGCGCCGATCGACCGTCCGGCAGGCGACGAGAGAAATGAGCACAAAAAGGCACAAAATGCAGCGATTCACGGGAGACTCTCTGCTCCGAAAGTGTTAGGTTATGCGAGTGGAGGCACGCATGAGGAAGGTGAGTCGGCCTGCCGCAACGGGCGGCGCACTTGTACTAGCGGCTGCGGCCCTCGTGGTCGCCAATGGTCCGGGATTTTCGGCGCGCGCCGAGGCGCAGGCGGCACGCCCGCCGGCGACGTTCACGAAAGATGTGGCGCCGATTCTCCAACGCTCCTGTCAGAACTGTCACCGGCCAGGATCGATCGGGCCGATGTCGCTTCTCACCTACGAAGACGCTCGTCCCTGGGCGCGTTCGATGAAGAATCGCGTGTCGCTGCGCCAGATGCCGCCGTGGCATATCGATCGAGCCGCCGGCACCCTCCATAAATTCAAGGACGACCCGTCCCTCACCGACGACGAGATCGCGACGATTGTGTCGTGGGTCGACGGCGGGACACCGAAGGGTAATCCAGCGGACATGCCCGCCGCCAGACAGTTCGACGATTCCGGCCGCTGGCACATTGGCAAGCCGGATCTGATCGTCACAATGCCGGTCGAAGCGACCGTCACGCCCGCAGGACCGGATTGGTGGGCAAATTATCTGGCCGATGCAGGGCTGACCGAAGACCGCTACATCAAGGCCGTCGAAGCGAAACCAGGCCCCGGCGCGGCTGCACGCGTCGTGCACCACGAGGTCGCCAGCCTGGTCGGTCCCGACGATCAGCCAGCTGCGGGTGGCACGCTCGTCGAATATGCGGTCGGAAAGAACGGCGACATCTATCCCGATGGCGCCGGAAAGTTGATGAAGGCGGGATCGAAAATCCGCTTCAACATGCATTACCACTCGGTTGGCGAAGCGATCACCGACCGATCGCAGGTCGGACTCGTGTTCTATCCGAAAGGCTACGTGCCGAAGCACGTGATCAACACGGTGCTTGCCCCGAACCAGGACGATCTCGACATTCCTGCCGGCGCTGACAACGTTCGCAGCGATGCGTACTACAAGATGGAGAAACCGGCGCGTCTCGTCGGATTCATGCCGCACATGCACAACCGCGGCAAGCGTCAGTGCCTCGAGGCGATCTATCCGAGCATGGTGACCGAGCAGTTCAACTGCGTGAACTACGACTTCCAGTGGCAAATCGTCTACAACTACGCCGACGATGTGGCACCCTTGCTGCCAGCGGGCACGATCATCCACGTCATCAGCTGGCACGACAACTCTGCCGGGAATCGGAACAATCCGGATCCGCGCAACTGGGTGGGCTTCGGCAACCGCACCACCGACGACATGGCGAGAAACTGGCTCACCTACTACTACATGAGCGACGACGAGTTCAAAGCGGAGGTCGCCGAGCGCAATCGTCTGAAGACAAATGGGACGAGCCAGAATCAACAGCAATAGTCGTCTGTGGACCTTGCTTCTGAGACCCTTGCTCAGACCTGCGCGCCTGCAAAGGTGGCTGCAGCTAAGGTCGCGAAGGACTAAGGTCCAAAGTCCTAGGACTGCACTGCTCGGGCTCGCGATCTCGTTGCTCGCCGCGAGCCCCGTCCTCGCTCAGACTCGCTACGCGACCGGCCAGGACGTGGTTCCCGCATTCGAGGGTTGGGAGCGCAATCCGGACGGCTCCTTCAACATGGTGTTCGGGTACATGAACCGGAACTACGAGCAGCAACTCGATATTCCGGTCGGTCCGGACAATATGATCGAGCCCGGAGTTGCGGATCAGGGACAACCCACACATTTCTACATTCGTCGGCAGCAGTTTGTGTTCAAGGTCCGTGTGCCGAAAGACTGGGGCAAGAAGGATCTGGTCTGGACACTACGCGTGAACGGCAAGACGGAAAAGGCCTACGCGTCACTGCTGCCGTTCCAGGAACTGGGTCTGTTCGTCTACCAGGAAAATCGCGGCAGCGCGGCAGACATCACAGATACCCCAGAGCCGAACGAGGCGCCGACGATCAAGATGTCGGGCTCCGCGCAGTTGACTGCTCGGACCGGGGAAACGCTTTCGCTCGTGGCCGAAGTGTCTGATGACGGACATCCGATTCCGCGTCGACGCGCCGCCAACGGTCAGCCGGCCGTTCGACGGGATTCAGATGGCGCGGTGGTCAGCGGCACGGGAACCGTGGGCCCTGGCGGCAGCGGTCCTCGTCGCGAAAATCCGCTGACCCAGGCGCTCGTGCGTCTCGAGCCCGGCGTCGCGTTGGGCGTCACCTGGATCGTCTATCGTGGCTCCGATGACGGTGTGAAGTTCGAGCCGCAGCGCGTGGCGGTGAAAGATGGACGCGCGATCGCCACCGTGAGCTTTGCCAAGGCGGGCACCTATGTCGTGCGCGGCTACGCGGACGATGGGGTCCTAATCACGCCCGTCGACGTGACAGTCACTGTCCGCTAAAAAAAGGGCGGACGCGCTTTCGCGCATCCGCCCTACCTGCCGAAGCGTTCCGCAGAATTACTTCTTGAGATTCAACACGTAGTTGATGTCGAACCTGACCGCGCTCCCGGTGTCGCCACTGACGGCAATCGGAATGTTGAGCTGTGCCTTAATGCCGCCCTTTTCCGAGAACCAATAGGTGAGTGCGCCGCCCGGCATGATCATGAAGCTGTTGGAGCTGGCGGAGCAGTCCACACCGGCCAGCTCGCACACGCTCTGCGCCAGACCGCCAAGGCTCGCGCCGGCGTGGAGCAAGCCCGCCGTACCCTGCACGTGCCATGTCGCCTTGTCGCCAGCCTTGCCCGCCAGGCGAAGACCACCGCTCACGCTGAAGGTGTTCACGCTGAAATCACTGCCCAATTCGCTGAACCCCTTGTGATTGAAGGAGCCGTCGAACACCCAACCCATCGACTGGTTGTTCGCCCTCGAGCTGGTCGCCTTGGAGTAGTCGGCATTGACGCCGACGCCGCCGTTGTCGCTCAGGAACGCAAGACCCGCGCTGAACGCGTTGGTTTGCGCGGCGGCGGGGATGGCGGACACTGCGAACAAGGCTGCTGCGAGAAACATACTTTGCACAATCCGATTACGCACGCTGACCTCCTGTAGGCCTGGTCCCAGGCGGACCAGGAAAACTGTGCGACCAAAGAATACGACAAGAAGCTCATCAGGTACAAACGCTTGTGACAACTTGGACGAACAGCCGCCACCACCGACGTCACTTTTTCAGCGTTCTTCCCGGTGATTCGCACAACTGATCGCGGTCGCGCGATCGAGTGACACCCCTAAGAACGATCTATCGGAACGGCGCGAACGCGTCATTGAAGAGCTAGAACGGGACTCTTGGCGCGCATCTTGAAGCACTTCCGATATGGCGTTTGTCCGGGTCGCGGCGGTCGGCGATCTCCATTGCACGAAGACCTCACAAGGCGTCTTCCAGCCATTGTTCGCGGCGATCCGCGACACAGCTGATCTCTTGCTCATCGCCGGAGATCTGACGGACTACGGCCTGCCCGAAGAGGCGCAGATACTGACGCGCGAATTGAGCGCCATTCGGATCCCCGTCGTCGCGGTGCTCGGGAATCACGATCGCGAATCGGGGAAAGAGGTCGAAGTTCAGCACGTGCTGACCGAGGCGGGCATGACCGTGCTCGACGGCGACGCGACCGAAATCAGCGGCGTCGGTGTCGCAGGCGTCACGGGATTTGGCGGAGGTTTTGGCAAGCACGCGCTCGCGCCGTGGGGCGAACCGGTCATCAAGCAATTCGTGCACGCCGCCGTCGAAGAAGCGCTGAAGCTTGAAAAGGCGCTCGCGAGGCTGCGCACTGAGAGCCTCATCGCGCTGATGCATTACTCGCCAGTCCAGCGGACCGTGGACGGCGAGCCGCCGGAAATCTATCCGTTCCTGGGATCGAGCCGTCTCGAAGAGCCAATCGGTCGATACCCGGTGACCCTCGTCTTTCACGGTCACGCGCATCGCGGCCAGCTTGAGGGCGCGACGTCGAGCGGCGCCCGGGTCTACAACGTGTCGATGCCCCTTCTCAGCCGTGCATTCCCTGATCGCGCACCGTTCCGGGTGTTCAACGTGAAGGTCGCCGACACGCCGAAGCGAGAAGTGACTGCCACTGATACCACGTCTCTCACACCTTCCGGGAATCCGCCAGCCCCGCCGCCAGCCAGTACTGTGGTGCGGCACTGACGGCGTTCGCCGGCGGAGTCCTGTATGCCCACTCTCGATCCTCACGACGATGACCTGGGAAGAGCGTATGCGGACGCCCTCCGTGCGCTGTCTGGATCGACGATCCCGTTTCTGGTTGGCGGCGCGCTTGCTCTGATGCGGTATCTCGAGATCGAGCGCGAGACCAAGGACCTCGACGTGTTCGTCTGTCCCGGCGACGCGGATCGCACGCTGGCGTTCTTTCAGGAGCGCGGCTATCAGACCGAGCTCACATTTCCGCATTGGCTCGGGAAGGTGTATTGCGGCCCTGGCGTGATCGATGTGATTTTCAGCTCAGGAAACTCGGTGGCCCGTGTGGACGCGGAGTGGTTTGCGCACGCTCGCGATGCAGAAGTGCTCGGTGTTCCCGTTCGGCTCTGTCCGCCGGAGGAGATGATCTGGTCCAAGGCGTTCGTGCAGGAACGCGAGCGCTTCGACGGCGCCGACGTCATGCATCTGATCTATCAGTTCGGTGAAGCGCTCGACTGGCGCAGGTTGATCGATCGCTTCGACACGCACTGGCGGGTGTTGTTCGGCTTCGTGGTCCTGTTCGGGTTTGTCTACCCGGATCAGCGCCATCGCGTCCCGCAATGGGTCATCGACGAGCTCACGGCGAAATTTCTTCGCGAACAATCCGACGAGGCGGATCCCGTGTGCAACGGCACGCTGCTCTCGAGAGAGCAATATCTCTACGATGTCTGCGTCCGCGGCTATCAGGACGCACGCGTGGTTCCACACGGACATATGAAGCCCGAGGAACTCGAGATCTGGACCGCCGCCATCCGCGACAAAAACGAATAGCCCAGGTCTCGTGCGGCTGACGCTTGCGCGGGCGCTTCGCGCATGAGTCGTGCAAGGTCGCGCTGATGTGAACGTCGACTGCACGCGAGACCTCAACTTGTAATGCGGACAGTAGCGAAGTTCCGTGAGAACGCGAATCGGTACAAATCAGCAGTGTCGTGGCATCGATCTCGTCCACACATCAGTGGCTGCGCTCCAGCGCCACTAGTCGCCACCACATCACAACTTCTTCGAGGAAAACACAACTGAATTGCTGTAGCGCGTTGTGTTTCTACCGTTTGCGGGCAACATTCTTGCAGCCGGCCTCGTGCGTATTTGCGTTGGGACTCCAGGGCGACCGCGGGTCGTTCCGAAGACGGACCTCAGCGGCGTTCGGCGCGCAGCATCAAACGGTTTGACGATCGAAACAACCGATCTCGAATCAAAAGGGGGCGAAGCCTTGCCATCAGCAGACCACAGCCTGAGTCGCGACGACTTCGACGACGATCGGTCGTCGAATCCCGCAATCGCGAGTGCCGCGGCGTGGTACGCCATCTGGACGCGGAGCCACTGCGAGCGGCTCGTCGCGCAGCAGTTGATGGCGAAGGGCTTTCAGCCGTTCCTTCCCGAAATGGCCGTACGTCCGCGCAAGAGCGACGTCCCGCCGACGGTCCAGCGCCCGATGTTCCCCGGCTATCTGTTCCTGAAGCACTCGATGGAGAAGCGCAGCTATCTCGAGATCCTGAAGGCGCGCGGCGTCGTGCGGATTCTCGAAGGGGGCTGGCATCGATTGACGCCGATTGCCGACGAAGAAATGCACGCGATCGAGCGCGTCATCGAAAGCGGCGCCACGGTGCAGTCGCACCCGTACTTCCACGAGGGCGATCGGGTGCGCGTACTAGAGGGACCGCTGGCGGGTCTCGAGGGATTGTTCGTGCGCGACAAGAAGAATCGCGGACGGCTCGTCGTGTCGGTGAAGCTCCTTCAGACCAGCGTCGCGATCGAGGTCGATGACGATCTGGTGATGCCCTGTGACAAGGCCTGCTGACAATGGCTCGTGCTGTGGCGGTTGGACTGGTCGTGTGTGCCTGCCTGGCGCCGTCGGCGGCGCGCGCGCAGTCGCGCGCAACGTTCACCCCGTCGTTGTCGATTGGATCCGTGTACGACGACAACATCTTTGCCCGGACCGTCGGTTCAGGCGATCAAATGACGTTGTTGTCGCCCGGGCTCGCCGCGTCATTCGAGAATCCGCGCGGTTCGGCCCTGGGGTTTTACACTTTCGACATGCAGAAGTCGTTCGATAACCCCGGCTTGAACGAGCTGGACGCGCGTCGTCACGGGCTCTTCGACAGTCACTACCGCTATACCGAACGGCTGTCCCTTTCGCTGATTGGCCGGTACGACTTCACCCAGACGGCCGGCGAGCTGAATTTCAACACCGGATTGCTGCTCGATCGCCAGGCGGCGAGCCGCTGGGAAGTGAGCCCGTCGGTCGGCTATCAGTTCAATCCGCGCACCAGCATGACTGCGTTTTACGACCGCACGACCGAGCGGATCATCGGCGAAACGGCGGCGTTCGAAGACATCGCACGGACCATGATCTCGTATCAGAAGACGCCGCGATTGAGCCTGGGTGGCGGCTACTCACTGCGCCACTTCATCAACGGCGACGAGACGCACACCTCGAATGCGATCCTGCTTGGATCGAGTTATGCGGTGACCCCGGCGATGTCATTCACCGTCGCAGCTGGTCCGCGGCTGTCGTCGCGAGGAACGCTCGAGCCCGATATCACGGCGACGTTTGCCCGCCGGGAGATCAATGCGATCGGGTACTCAGTCGACATCTGGCGTGGCGAATCGATCATTCTCGGCGTGCTCGGACCGGTCGAGATCCTCAGCACGACGACCGGAGTGACGTGGCCCGTGCGCCGGACCATCGAGATGGGCGTTCACGGCGGGTTGTTCGACAGCACGACGCTGCAACAGGGGAAGGCGCGGGTGTACCACGCCGAGGCCGTCGCCGCGTGGAGTCCGAGGGGGCCGTTTATCCTGGCCGCCTCCTATGGCGCGGACTTCCAACGCGGCGACATTCGCACGAATCTTCTGTCCGACCGCCATGTCGTGCGCCACTTGTTTCAGGTACGTCTGACGCTGGCGCCACGCCTCAGCCGGACGTTCAAGCCTAACGATCCGCTTCGACCAATTGGAGAACCTACCAAGGGAGTGCAGCGATGAAGCTAGGGGCCTGTGCAGGCGACACGAAAGTGAGAGCGGCCGCACGTGTGTGCACGATGCTGCTGTCGGCCTGTCTGACAGTCGCACCGGTCGCATTTGCTCAGGAGCCGCCACCGCGGGCATCGGCCGGCTCGCCCGCGACTCTCGACGCGACACCGCCCGCGAGCGAATCCGCGCCGACCGCAACTACCGCTGATGCGACGACGGCCGATGGGACCGCCTCGGCTCCCGCGGCGCCTTCTGACACACCGCCGAACCTGCCGATCATCGCGGCGCCGACACCGACGCCGGTCATGACCCCTCTCGATCTCGCGAGCGCGTATCAGATCGGCGCGGAAGACGTGCTCGAGATTTCGATCTGGAAGAATCCCGAACTCAGTCGCACCGTGCCGGTTCGTCCGGACGGCAAGGTCTCGCTGCCGCTGGTCAACGACATTCAGGCGTCCGGGTTGACGCCGATCGATCTGCGCGACCAGGTGACGGCGAAGCTCTCCGAATACATCCCCGCGCCTGAAGTATCGGTCATCGTTCGAGAGGTACACAGCCGGAAAGTGACGGTCACGGGCGCCGTGAAATTGCCCGGCCGATACGAAATGAAGAGCGCGATGACGGTGCTCGAGGTGATCGCGCTCGCGCAGGGTCTCACCGACTTTGCGTCGAAAGATCGCATCGTCGTCCTTCGTCAGAACGGGCCGAAGACCGAACGCATTCCGTTCAACTACCGCAAGATCAGCGACTCCGCCCAGCAGGACAACTTCCTGGTCCGTCCGGGCGATATCGTGTTCGTGCCATAAGCTTACGTGAGGATGGCCGAACCTTCACTCTGAGGAAGGACTGTCAATGGCTTCCGATCCCTTCATCCCGTCGACCGACGAATCGTTTGCGTTTCGTGCGATCGACATTTTCCGTCGCCGCAAGGTGGTGGTGACGTTCGTCTTCGTGGCGGTGCTCGCGTCAGCGGTGACCTTCGCTCTGTGTCTGCCCGATCTGTACAAGTCGAGCGCCGTGTTGCTGGTGGAACGGCCTGTTCCGGAAGTGTACGTGCGGCCCGCGGTGAGCGGGGAACTCGAAAGCCGGTTGCATGTGATCAAACAGGAAATCATGAGCCGCGCACGGCTCACCGACCTGATCGACCGGTTCAATCTCTACCCCGACCTGCGCCGGCAGATTCCGCTGGACGGTGTCCTCGATCAGATGCGCCACGATATCGACATCGAGCTGACGGGGCCGGAGCAGGTGAGCGGCCGGAAGACGACCGTGTCGTTCAAGTTGAGCTACACCGGGGGGAACGGCGACACCGTCTCGAAAGTCACCAACGAGCTCGCGAACTTCTACGTGTCGCAGAACGACGAGATTCGATCGCAGGAAGCGACGCGCGCGACCGGATTCCTCCGCGCGCAGCTCGACGCGACGCGCAAAGAACTCGACAGCCACGAAGCGGCGATGCGCGCCTACACGAGCAGCCACCCGGGCGAGCTGCCGGAGCAAGTTGAGGTCAACCTTGCGGCGCTCGAACGGCTGAACACGCAATTGCGGTTGACCGGTGAACGCGAGATCAAGCTGCTCGAGGACCGCGAGAAACTGACTGATGGTCTGGCCGTGACCACCGACTACGCGACCGGCACGAGCACGTTCGTCGGCGATCCGCCGGTCAATGAGCGCCTCGAGCGGATGAAGCGCGATCTGAAGATGCTCGAAGGGCAGTTCACCAGCCGTCATCCGGATGTCATTCGCATGAAGACCGAAATCGCGGCTGCGGAGCGGCAGCAGCAGGACGCGCTGCTGCGCGAGCGCCAGGCGGCGCAGAAGGCGGCAGATGGTGCCGCCGCGGTGGCCGCGGCCGCCCAGAATCCGACGGCGCTCGACGCGCGGCGGAACGCGCTGCAGAACCTCGATGCGGAACTCGACAGGCTGAAAAAGGCAGAAGCCGATCTGCGCCAGAACATCACCGGCATCGAGAATCGTCTCGAAGGCGTTCCCGCACGCCAGCAGGAATTCGGCCGGCTCACGCGCGACTACAACGCAGCGAAGGATCTCTACGACTCGCTGTTGAAACGCTACGGCGATGCCCAGCTGGCGTCGAGCATGGAGACCGATCGGCAGGGCGAGCGGTTCCGGATTCTCGAGGCGGCGATGCCGCCTTCCTCGCCGGTCGCGCCCAACCGGAATCGGCTGATGATCATGGGCTTTCTGCTGGCGCTCATCGTGGCCGCCGGCGCGGCGCTCGCAGCTGAGCAGTTCGACACGACGTTCCACAGCATCGACGATCTGCGCGAGTTCACGAGAGTGCCAGTGCTCGGTGCGGTGTCTCCGATTGCGACAGTGACGGCAGGTTGGACGGTCAAGTTCGTTCTCGCCACCGTCTCGGCTGTAGCGGTCATCTGGATCATCGTCGTGCTCTCGACACACGCTGCGCGTGGGAACGAGCAGCTCGTGTGGATGCTTGCCCGGGGAGCATAGACCCTGACAAATACGGCTTCAGGCTTCAGCACGGAAGGACAAGTGTTTTTCCCAAAGCCCAAAGCCCAAAGCCCAAAGCCCGGAGCCAGAAGCCGTAGGCACCCCAAGTATCAGAGGACCGCGATCATGTTTCGCTCAAGCATTGACAGACGATTAGTCACACTGACGGCACCCGCGTCGATGGAAGCCGA
>Ga0066903_100004481_pt1 | contig 11827 bp, 10 predicted proteins | sample PanSoiMetaGPlot1_FD_67491 | JGI IMG/M metagenome (GOLD analysis project Ga0066903, IMG submission 67491) | Tropical forest soil microbial communities from Panama analyzed to predict greenhouse gas emissions - Panama Soil - Plot 1 (version 2) | ecosystem: Environmental > Terrestrial > Soil >...
CGCCCCAGCGGGAGATGTCGCCGGCTGTCCCCCACAGCTGGCCCGCAGACGCCCATGCCCCCGTCTCCACCCCGATGGTGTCCCAGACGCCGTCGGCGTACGGCTGGGCGAGGTAGCCCTTCGCCGCCGGCGGCTCCGGCTCGAAGCCCACGCGCGTCAGGCCGATGGGCTCGAACAGGTGCTCGCGGACATAGTCCTGGTACGGGACGCCCGAGACGCGTTCGACGACGATGCCGAGCAGGGCGAAGGCGAGGTTCGAGTAGTGGAACCGGGCGCCTGCCGGAAGCACGAGCTCGGCCTGCGCGAGCGTCTCGAGCAGCTCGTCCGGCGGCGCGAACCGCAACGTCAGCCACGATTCGTCCTGCGTCTCACGCTGCAGGCCCGAGGCGTGCGAGAGCAGTCGGCGGATCGTCGGCGTGTGTGCGGCTCCCTCGACGTGCCGGTCGAGCGTGTCCTCGAGATCGAGCTTGCCCGCGTCGCGCAATTGCATGACCGCCGCCGCGGTGAACGTCTTCGTGATCGAGCCGATGCGGTATTGCGTGTCTGGCGTCGCCTCGCGTCCCGCCTCGACGTCCGCGACACCGACGGCGCTGTCCCAGATCGGGTCCCCGTCGCGGAGGACCGCGGCAGAGATGCTCGGCAGGCGCTTCTCGCGCTGCTCCTTCCGCACGAGCCGCTCGAGGCGCGCAGTCAGCCGCTCCGGAGCCTCAGACACGAACCGAGAGCACCTCCTGCATCCCCCCGATCGCCTGCTCGATCCCATCGTCGTCGATGTCGAGGTGCGTGACGGCGCGCAACCAGCCGGGGCGGAGGCCGCCGACGCCGACGCCACGTTCGAGGAGCTGCTCGCGCAGGCCGGGCTCATCGGAAATGGGAACGAAGTTCGTCTCGACGGTTGTGGGATCGACCCCGATCCCGTCCGCCAGCCGCCGCGCGCGGGCATGGTCGTCGGCGAGCCGCCCGACGTGGTGGTCCAGCGCGTGCAGCATGGCGGCGGCGGCGATGCCGGACTGTCGGAGCGCACCCCCGAACAGGAACTTCCCCTCCCACGCGCGCTCGATCGTTTCCGCCGGGCCGGCCAGGACCGCGCCGAACGGGCAACCGAGCCCCTTCGAGAAGCAGATCGTGACGGTGTCGGTCTGCTCGCCCCAGGCCGATGGCTCGATGCCCGCCGCGACCGAGGCGTTGAAAAGGCGCGCGCCGTCGAGGTGGACGGCTGCGCCGCGGGACCGCGCCGCCTCGACGGCCTCGCGGAACTCGCCGAGCGGCCAGATCCGGCCGCCGGAGCTCCGATGGGTGTTCTCGAGCACGAGCACGCTGCCCGGCCCGAACTCGTCGACTCCCTCGATCTGCTCGGGCGTCGGCCTTCCGCCCTCAGCGACGAGACCTTGCATGACGAGGCCGGAATGGATCGCGGGACCTCCCCACTCGTAGATGAGGACGTGAGTCCGCTCCTCGGCGACGACCTTGCTGCCGGGCCGGCTCAGCACGCGCAGGGCGGCCTGGTTCGCCATCGTTGCGGTCGGGAAAAGGAGCGCCGACTCGTGCCCGAGCAGCTCCGCCATCCGGCATTGCAGCTCGTTCGTGGCCGGATCCTCACGTTCCTGTTCGTCACCGACCTCGGCGGTCGCCATCGCTGCGAGCATCTCCGGCGTCGGCTTCGTGACGGTGTCGGAGCGCAGGTCGATCATGGGCCGTGACGCTACCGTAGTCCGATGGATCTGGCCCTCCTCGAACAGACGCTGCGCGAACGTGGCGAGCCGGCGTTCCGCGCCCGTCAGGTGTGGGAGTGGACGGCGCGAGGCGCGTCCGGCTACGACGCGATGACGAACCTGCCGCGCGCCTTGCGCAAGGAGCTTTCGACCGCCGTTCCGTTCTCGACTCTCGCCGTCGAGGCCGAGCGCGAGTCGCGCGACGGCACAGTCAAGACGCTCTTCCGCACGGCCGACGGTCATCCGGTCGAGGCCGTGCTGATGCGCTACCGCGACGGCCGGCGCTCACTCTGCCTCTCCTCGCAGTCGGGCTGCCCGCTCACGTGCACGTTCTGCGCGACCGGATCGATGACGTTCGGGCGCAACCTCACTGCGTCGGAGATCGTCGACCAGGCTCTCCACTTCCGGCAGCTCACAGAGGTCGACCACGCCGTGTTCATGGGGATGGGCGAGCCGATGCTCAATCTCGACGCGGTCCTGGCCGCGGGGCGGCGGCTGCCGGATCTCGGCATCACGCACCGGCGGACGACGATCTCGACCGTGGGCTGGATGCCCGGCCTGCGGCGGTTCGTGGACGAGGTGCACGAGCCGATCCGGCTCGCGCTCTCGCTCCATGCGGCAGACGACGCGCTGCGCTCGCGGATTATGCCCGTCAACGAGCGGTATCCGGTTGCGGACGTGGTCGCCGAGTGCCGTCGGCATGCGGAGGCGACGAGGCGCCGCGTATTCGTCGAATACGTGATGCTCGCGGAGGTGAACGACGCGCCGGAGCAGGCGCGGGCACTCGCCGAGCTGCTCGGCCGCGAAGGCTTCAAGGTGAACCTGATCCCCTACAACCCGACCGGCTTGTACGAAGGCTCGTCCCGGGAGCGGATCGCCGCTTTCCGGCACGAGCTCGAGCGCGCGCGTGTGCCGGTCACCGTGCGCTTGACTCGCGGGCGGGACATCGAAGCGGCTTGCGGCCAGCTCGCGGCCGCGCCCCGGGTCAGACAGACTGCGGTTCGAGCGCTGAGTGCTGCTCGAAGCCGTACTTGACGATCGGCCGCTTCGCCGCGCGCACCTCGTCGAGCCGCCTCACCGGCCGGTGGTGCGGCGCCTCCTTCAGTAGCTCGGGCTGCTCCGCCGCCTCGCGGGCGATCGCGAGCATGGCGTCGCAGAAGGCGTCGAGGGTCTCCTTCGCCTCGGTCTCCGTCGGCTCGACCATGAGCGCCTCGGGGACGATGAGCGGGAAGTAGATCGTCGGCGGGTGGAAGCCGTAGTCCATCAGCCGCTTCGCGACATCGAGCGCGGTGCAGCCGTGCTCGCGCTTCAGAATCCGCGCGGACAGGACGAACTCGTGCATGCAGAGACGCTCGAACGGCAGGTCGTAGGCGTCCTTCAGCCGTGCGAGGACGTAGTTCGCGTTGAGCACGGCGACCTCGGACATCTCGCGTAGCCGCGGCCCCCACATCCGCATGTACGCATACGAGCGGACGAAGACGCCGAACGGCCCGGTGAAGCCGCGCACCTTGCCGATCGCCTGCGGGCGGTCGTGATCGAGGCCGAAGCCGCCTTCCTCCCGCCGCACGACGGCCGGCACCGGCAGGAACGGCTCGAGGATGTCGCGCACGGCAATCGGACCGCCGCCCGGACCTCCGCCGCCGTGCGGCTGCGAGAACGTCTTGTGCAGGTTGATGTGCACGATGTCGAAGCCCATGTCGCCGGGGCGAGAGATGCCACATACCGCGTTGAGGTTCGCCCCGTCGTAGTACATGAGCGCGCCGGCCCCGTGGAAGATCCGTTCGATCTCCTCGATGTTCTCGTCGAAGAGACCCAGCGTGGACGGGTTCGTGAGCATGAGCGCCGCGGTGTGCTCGTCGACCTTGGCGCGCAGGTCGTCGACGTCGATGTTCCCGCGCTCGTCGGTCTGGACATGCGTGAGTTCGTAGCCCGCCATCGTCACCGAGGCCGGATTCGTGCCGTGCGCCGTGTCCGGGATGACGACCTTGCGTCGCTGCTGGCTCTCGCCCCGCGCGGCGAAGTACGCGCGCACGAGCAGCAGCCCGGTCAGCTCTCCCTGGGAGCCGGCCGCCGGCTGGAGCGAGACGGCGTCGAGCCCCGTCACCTCGGCGAGGATCTCCTGCAGCCGCCACATCAGCTCGAGGGCGCCCTGGGCACCCTCGTCCTCTTGCAGCGGGTGGAGGCGTGCGAACCCCGGGAGCGCGGCGAGCCGTTCGTTGATCCGCGGGTTGTACTTCATCGTGCACGAGCCGAGCGGGTAAAAGCCTGTGTCGACGCCGAAGTTCCGGGTCGAGAGCTCGGTGAAGTGGCGGACGAGCTCGAACTCCGGCACCTCGGGCAGGCGCGGTGGCGCGGTGCGGCGGAGCTCCTCGGGCAGCTCGGGCGGAGACGGCAGGCTCTCGTAGCGCGGCAGGGCCGACGCACGACGGCCCGCTTGCGACTTCTCGTAGATCAGCCTCACCTGCTTGCCTTAGCGTGCTTGCCTCATCGGACGACCTCGGCGAGCACGTCGGCGAGGCGATCGATCTCCTCGGGAGTGCGGCACTCGGTGACCGCCATGAGCAGGACATCGTCCATTCCCTCGTAGTCGCGACCGAGCGCGTATCCCGGATGGACGCCTCGTTCGCGCGCGGCCGCGACGACCTCGCGCGCGTTCCGTCCGACGCGAATGGCAAACTCCTTGAACGTTGTCTGGTTTGCGAACATCACCTCGAGTCCCGCTCGCTCTTCGAGGCGCTGCTTCGCGTATGCGGCCAGCGACAGGCAGGTCTCCCCCAGTTCGCGGAGCCCCTGCGGCCCGAGCCACGTGAGATAGACGAGTCCGCCGAGCGCGAGCAGCGTCTGGTTTGTGGTGATGTTCGAGGTGGCCTTCTCCCGCCGGATGTGCTGCTCCCGGGTCTGCAGGGTGAGGACATACCCGCGCTCACCCGCGGCGTCGACCGTCTCGCCGACAATCCGCCCGGGCATGCGCCGGATGAACTCCTGGCGTGCCGCGAGGAATCCGTAGTGCGGCCCGCCGAAGGACGGAAAGTTCCCGGCAGCCTGTCCTTCGCCGAGCGCGAGCGCGGCTCCGTAGCGGCCGGGTGCCTCGAGCACCCCGAGCGAGAGGAGGTCGACGTGCGCAACCGGCAGCGCGCCGGCGTCCGCGGCAACCGCCACGAGGTCCGGCGCAGGCTCGAGACAACCGAAGAAGTTCGGCTGCTGGAAGATGACCGCTGCGGCGTCCGCGGCAACGCCCTCGAGCTCCTGCGGGTCCGTCGTCCCCTCCCGATGCGGAACCTCGAGCACTTCGAGCCCGAAACCGGCGGCATAGGTCTTCACGACCTGGCGCACCTGCGGATTCGTCGCCTCGGTCACGACGACCTTGTTGCGGCCGGTGGCGTGCTTCGCCATGTAGCAGGCGTCGGCGGCAACGCTCGTGCCGTCGTAGCCGGACGCGTTCGAGACGTCCATACCCGTCAGCTCGCAGACGGCCGTCTGGTACTCGAAGATCGCCTGGAGCACGCCCTGGCTCATCTCCGGCTGGTACGGCGTGTAGGCCGTCAGGAGCTCGCCGCGCTGGAGAATCGCGTCGACGACAGCAGGCACGTAGTGGTCGTACATTCCGGCGCCGAGGAAGGAGAGCTCCCGGCTCGCATCGGCGTTCCGCTCGGCGAGGGCGGAAAGGTGAGCGAAGACCTCTTGTTCCGACAGCGCGAGCTCGAGCTCGAGCTCGCGTCCGAAGCGGACGCCCTCCGGCAGGTCACGGAAGAGCTCGTCGACCGTCCCGACGCCGATCGTGCCGAGCATCTCCTTCCGGTCGGAGTCGGTGAGCGCGAGGAACGGATGCGTCATTCCCGCTCCCGACGCCGGCAAAGCCGACGCCTCCCCTCCTTGGTGAGCTCCGTCACGCCTACGCTCACTGCTGAGCCAGAAGCTCCCGGTACGCGCCGGCATCCAGCAGGGCATCGACCTCGCCGGAGTCCCCGACGCGGATGCGAAGAAGCCAGCCGTTGCCGTACGGGTCATCGTTCACCGTCTCGGGTGCGTCCACCACCTGTTCGTTCACCTCGAGCACCTCGCCGGAGAGCGGCGCGATCACCTCCGAGACGGCCTTTACCGACTCGACCTCGCCGTAGGACTGGTCCTTCATCACGGCGGAGCCCACCTCCGGCGGCTCGAAGTGGACGAGTTCGCCGAGCGCGTCGGCAGCGAACCAGGTGATGCCGAGCACGGCCTCGTCGCGTTCGACGCGAGCCCAGTCGTGCTCCTCGTGGTACTTCAGATCGTCGGGATAGCTCTCGGCGGCTGCCACTCACTCCTCCCTCTTGTAGATCGGCTTCTTGACCACGCGTGCCCGGCGCGGGCGACCGCGGACGTCGATCGTCAGCTCGGTCTCGGCTTTCGCCTGGGCGGCCGGCACGTACCCCATCCCGATCCCGATCCCGAGCATCGGCGAGTGGGAGCCGGACGTCACCTCGCCCCCGCCCTCGATGGCCATCCGCTGCCGAGGAATCGCCTTCTCCTCCATCACGAACGCAACGAGCCGACGCTCGGGGCCCTCCTCCTTGACGCGTCGGAGAACGTCCACGCCCTCGAACTCCTTGTCGAGTGCACACGCCCAGGCGAGGCCGGCGGAGATGGCATCCGTCTCCGGCCCGATGTCGTTGCCGTGCAGCGGATAGCAGACCTCGAGGCGAAGTGAGTCGCGAGCTCCGAGCCCGCACGCCACGACGCCGCGCTCGAGAACGGCGTCCCAGAGCCGGACGGCGTCCTCGCTCATGCACAACAGCTCGCAGCCGTCCTCGCCCGTGTAGCCCGTGCGGTTCACCATCACCTCGACGCCGTCGACCGAGTCCTCGGCGAAGGTGAACGCGGGTGCGGGTGGCAATCCCAGCCGCTCGATCGCGCGCGGTCCCTGGACAGCGACCAGCGCGCATTCGTCGGAGACATCGCGCACGTCCGAGCCCGGAATCTCCCGTTCCTTCAGCCACGCATAGGCGGTCGCGCGATTCGAGGCGTTCACGACGAGAAGGTACGAGCACTCGCCGACCCTGTAGACGATGAGGTCGTCGATGATCCCGCCGTCCTCGTTCGTCAGGAGCGTGTACTGCGCCTGGCCTGGCTCGAGCCGGTCGAGATCGTTCGAGAGCGCGCCCTGCAGGAGCTCGCGGGCGCGCGGTCCCTCGACCTCGAGCTCGCCCATGTGCGAGACGTCGAAGACGCCGGCATCCGTCCGCACGGCGAGGTGCTCGGGTATCACGCCCTCGTACTGCACGGGCATCTCCCAGCCGGCGAACGGCACCATTCGCGCTCCGAGCTCGAGGTGCCGACCGTGCAGCGGCGTGTGCAGGAGGATCGCGGACATGGGCCACGGACGATCCTAGTGCGTTGCCGCTCCACCCCGGCTCAGTCGAAAACGTCCCCAGAACGGAGCCGCCCCGGCTCGTTCCTGAGAACGGACCGGGGCGGCGGACCGGGTCGTGGGGTTGACTCGAATCGGGTCAACCCTGTTGAGGGCACGCATCCTGTGCCCCGTTTCGGCGGGCCGAAACCTGCCGCGACGAAACTCTCGCGACGCGCGGCCGCGCGGTTATTCGCCGCGTAGGAAGGACGGCACGTCGAGCCCGTTCTCGGCCTGCTCGGGGCTCCCCGACGGGACGACGACGGGCTGCTCCGCGCTCGTCCGGCGGCGGCGCCGGCCGCCGCCGAAGCCGGTGGCGATGACGGTGACGCGGATCTCTTCTCCCATCGCGTCGTCGATGACGGCGCCGAAGATCACGTTCGCATTCACGTCGGCCGCGCTCGTGACGACCTCGGCCGCCTCGTTGACCTCGAACAGGCCGATGTCGGGGCCGCCGGTGATGTTGAGCAGGATGCCGGTCGCACCCTCGATCGACGACTCGAGCAGAGGAGACGACACCGCTGCACGGGCGGCTTCCGCCGCGCGGTTGTCTCCGCTCGCCGAGCCGATTCCCATCAGGGCCGATCCCGCCTCGCGCATGATCGTGCGCACGTCGGCGAAGTCGAGGTTCACGAGGCCGGGGACGGTGATCAGGTCGGTGATGCCCTGGACTCCCTGCCGCAGCACGTCGTCGGCCATGCGGAAGGCGTCGACGACCGAGGTCTGCTTCTCGACCACCTGCAGCAGGCGGTCGTTCTCGATCACGATCAGCGTCTCGAGCTTCTCGCGCAGGCTCTCGATCCCCTGCTCCGCCTGCTGCGAGCGCCTCCGGCCCTCGAAGCCGAACGGCTTCGTGACGACACCGACCGTGAGCGCGCCGAGCTCGTGCCCGAGCTCTGCGACGATCGGCGCGGCGCCCGTACCCGTTCCGCCGCCTTCGCCGGCGGTGACGAAGATCATGTCCGCGCCCTTGAGCGCCTCCTTGAGCTCGTCGCGGCTCTCCTGCGCAGCCGCGAGGCCGACCGCCGGATCCGCGCCCGCTCCGAGGCCGCGGGTGGCGGCCGAGCCGATGTGGATCTTGACGTCGGCGTCGCAGACCATCAGCGCCTGCGCATCGGTGTTGACCGCGATGAACTCGACGCCCGACAAGCCTGCGTCGACCATGCGGTTGACCGCGTTCGTGCCGCCGCCGCCGACGCCGACGACCTTGATCACTGCGAGGTAGTTCCCGGCCGTTTCCTTCGTGCTCATGAGCTTCGAACCTGAACCTTCAGTAGAGGATTGGGGCTGACTTCGGCAACAACGCGGCGGAGCGTACGTGCACGAAGGCTCGGTGTCAACCGAAGGTGGAGATCCGAAATCTCAACCTCTACTAGAGCTTGCTGGTGCGAAAGACGGCGGTGATCCATATCCCGACACCGGGCGGCCAGGACTGCCCACGTCGAGGAAGTCCGAGCCCGCCGGCAGCATCCCGAGCACGCGTTCGGCCACCGCGACCTTCAGCTTGATGTCGCCACCGGCTCCGAGCAGGAGTTCGAGGCCCGAGCGGAGGTGGAAGATGAGCACGCCTTCCGCATACGAGGCGGAGGCGACGCGGGGCGCGAACGCTCCTGCGAGCCCAACGGCGTGGGCGGCCCTGGCCGCGCCGGCCGCGGTCAGATCGGCACCGAGACGCACCGGCGTTCGGGTCGAGATCCAGACTCGCGGCAACCCCGGGAGGGCAGTGGACGAAAGAGGCTCCATCACGCGCCCGCGCATCGACACGAGCCAGCTTTCGGGACCACGGCGCAGGACGGCTGCGGGCCGCTCCGGCACGACGGTGATGCGGAGCGTGTGCGGGAATGCCCGGTCGTAGCTCGCGGTCACGACGGTCGGGAGTGCGTTCACCTTCTGCACCACGCCCGAGCCGTCGAGCCCGACCAGGGGCCTCCCGATGAGCGGGGCGAGCGCCTGGCGAACCTCGGCGGCGACGCGCGGGGAACCTCCTTGCACCTCGATCCGGTCGATCGCGAAGAGCGCCGTCTCGCGTGCGACGAGATACCCGCCGACCGCGACGGCGAGTAGACCGAAGCCGACTGCCAGCGATTGCCGCGTCGGGGCGATGCGGGCGAGCCATGCTCGCGGACGCACCTCCGGCCACGTCGGAGGCCACGGGAGCGCGCGGGCCTCCACGCGCGCGATGGACCGAGCGAGGCGAGCCCTGGCAGGCATCTTCCGGTTTTCGGCGCCGGTCCGGACCTTCCTACAGCTCGGACAGCTCGAGCTCGCCGAGGAACTCCACTTCGTGCCGGAGGTGGACTCCGAACTGTTCGTTCGCGCGACGGCGAGACTCGGCCATCAATGTCACTGCGTCCGCGCTCGTGGCGGCGCCGGCATTCTCGATGAAGTTCGCGTGCTTCGGCGAGATCTGGGCCCCGCCGATGCGATGGCCCTTGAGGCCGCATGCCTCGAGCATCCGGCCCGCGCTCAGCTCGTGGTCGGGATTCTTGAAGACGCTGCCGAACGTGCGCCGGTTCGTCGGCTGCGCGTCCTTCCGGCGCGTGTTCAGCTCGCGTACCTCGGCCTTGATCTCGTCCGGGGGCCGCGGCCGCAGTCGCAGCTCGGCGCGGACGACGACCTGCCCATGCCGAAGCTCCGAGTGCCGGTAGCTCAACCCGAGCTCGGCGGGAGTCAGCCAGCCGGTGCCGCCCGCGGTCGCAACGAGCGCCCGCTCCAGCACGCCGGCGAAGTCGCCGCCGTAGGCTCCCCCGTTCATCCAGACGCCGCCTCCGATGGTGCCGGGAATTGCGCAGGCGAATTCGAAGCCGCCCAGCCCGGCGGCGCGGGCGCGATGCAACGCGACGGCGTTTGCGCCGCCCCCACCCACGCGCAGGACGTCCCCGTCGATCTCGACCGTCGCGAGCTCGCCACCGAGCTTGAGGATCAGCGCGTCGACGCCGTCGTCCGCCACGAGCACGTTCGAGCCGAGGCCGACGACCGCGACGGCGAGCGAGCGCTGCCGCGCCCAGTGCAGCAGCTCCTCCACCTCGGCTTCCGACTCCGGCCGCGCGAAACCGCGCGCCGGCCCGCCGGTGCCCAGCGTCGTGTAGCGCCTCAGCTCGATTCCTTCTTCGATCTTCACGCGAGCGCCTCGAGGATCAGTGGCGCGGCGCGATCGACGTCGCCGGCGCCGAGCGTGAGCACGGTGTCGCCCGGCCGAGCCCAGCCGGCGACGAGACCAGCAGCGTCCTCGAGTGACGGCGCCCAGCCGAGCGGCATGCCCGGACGAACCTGCGCGAGCTCGTCGACGATCAGCCTCCCCGTCACGCCGGTCAGAGGCTCCTCGCGAGCGGGGTAGATCTCGGTCACACACACGGCATCTGCGACGGCGAGCGCCTCGGCAAAGCCGTGCGCGAGGTGGAGTGTCCGCGAGTACAGGTGCGGCTGGAAGAGCGCCAGGAGCCGGCCGCCGTTGCGGACCGCGGCGAGATCGGCCGCGAGCTCAGCCGGGTGGTGGGCGTAACTGTCGAGGACGGCCACGCCGCCCGCCTCGCCCTTCGGCTCGAGCCGGCGGCCGGCACCGCGAAACTCGACGATCGCTGCCTCGGCGTCTGCGCGCCGAACGCCGGCGAGCTCGAGAGCCGCGAGTGCAGCCGCCGCATTGCGCCGGTTGTGCTCTCCCGGCACCGCGAGGTCGAATGTCACCGGCTCGAGCTCCTCCGCGCGCACGACATGCGGCACGCCACGCAGCCAGTCCTCGAAGAACGACGCCACCTCGGCCCGGGAGACGAACGTCGTGTGGTGGTCGAGGTCGACGTTGAGCAGCACGGCGATCTCCGGCCGCAGGACGGCGACGGAGCGGTCCGACTCGTCTCCTTCGACGACGAGCCAGCCGGAGCCCGCCCGGGCGTTGCCGCCGAGCTGCGGCACGTCGCCGCCGATGAGGAACGCCGGCTCGAGCCCCAGGCGGTCGAGGCAGTAGGCGATCATCGCGCTCGTCGTCGTCTTCCCGTGCGCGCCGGCGACCACGATCGCCCGCCGCTGCGCGACGAGCTCGGCGAGGAGATCGGCGCGTGGATGGCCCCCGACTCGATCCGCGAAAGCTGTCGAGACGTACACGTCCCAACCGGGCGGCGGCGCGGGCGGCTCGGACGAGAGCTCGACGGCGATGCCCTCGAGGTGACGAAGGTACGGCGTCTCCACGCGGTCCCATCCCGCGACGTCCGCTCCCCAGGCGTGGGCGAGGAGCGCGTAGCCGCTCATGCCGGCGCCGCCGATCCCGGCGACCCAGATCCGCCTACCGGCGAGCGGCTGCGAGGGAGACGAGCTCATCCGCGATCTCTTCCGCTGCGTCGGGCTTCGCGACCGCGCGCATCGCCGCGGCCATGGCGGTGAGACGGTCCGCGTCGCCGAGCAGCTCGTCCACCACTCGAGGCGCGCGCGCCGCCTCAGCCTCGGGTACGACCACCGCGCCACCGGCGTCGCCGAACCAGCGCGCGTTCTTCTCCTGGTGCCTCCCCGTCGCAAATGCGCCGGGGACGAGTACCGCCGGGAGGCCCGCCGCCGCGAGCTCCCAGACCGAGCCACCGGCCCGCGCAAGAACCACGTCGGCGGCGCCGTACGCGACGCCGATCTCCTCCATGAACGGCTGCAGGATGTAGTCGGGACGCAAGGCCTTGCCCTGCAGCTCGGGGTAGTCGCGCTCGCCGCAGAGGTGGATCACGCCGTGCCCGCTCTCGGCCCAGGCGTCGAG
>Ga0066903_100004482_pt1 | contig 11825 bp, 9 predicted proteins | sample PanSoiMetaGPlot1_FD_67491 | JGI IMG/M metagenome (GOLD analysis project Ga0066903, IMG submission 67491) | Tropical forest soil microbial communities from Panama analyzed to predict greenhouse gas emissions - Panama Soil - Plot 1 (version 2) | ecosystem: Environmental > Terrestrial > Soil >...
GCGTATCTCAAGGCAAACTACCCGTGGCACTTCGCGGCGTCGCTGCTGACGATCGAGGCGCAGAACACAGACAAACTCGCGCTGTATCTCGGCGAGTGCCGCGAGCGCGGTATTCCGGTGCTGCCGCCTGACGTCAACGAGAGCCAGCTGCGCTTCACCGTGGAGCCCGAGCGTGGCGTTCGCTTCGGTCTGACCGCGATCAAGAACGTGGGCGGGGGCGCGATCGAGTCGCTGCTCGCGGTTCGACGCAGGCAGGGAGCGATTCGATCGCTCTCGGCGCTGTGCGAAGATCTCGACCTGCGCCTCGTGAACAAACGCGTGTTCGACAGCCTGATCAAGGCGGGCGCGTTCGATTCGCTGGCGCCGGACGCGAGCTTCGCGTCGCGCGACCTGCGGCCCCGGCTGCTGGCGGCCGTCGACGCCGCATGCGAGCACGGCGCGCGTCTGCAGGAGGATCGCGAGCGCGGGCAGGCGCAGCTCTTCGGCGACTTCACCGGCGGCGGTGCGCCGGCGCCGGACGGGCAGGACGGTTCCGCCGCTCCGCTGCCGCGGGCCAACGCCTGGACCGAGAGCGAACAGCTCGCGTTCGAGAAGGAGACGCTCGGTCTGTACTGGAGCGGCCATCCGGTCGACCGCTACGGAGGCGCGCTGAAGGAGTTCGGCGCACGGACCATCGCCGACCTCGCGGACGCGCAACCCTCGGCGGAGCCCGAGACATGGGGGCCCAACGGGCGAAAACCCATCGAGCCCGACACGTCCGTCGGAGGCATCGTCGCGGCGTGCCGCCAGCTCAAGACGCGTAAGGGCGATCGGATGGCGGTCTTCACGCTGGAAGACGCCGCCGGCAGCGTCGAGGTCGTCGTGTTCCCCGAGGCGTATCAGCGTGCGAACGGCCTGGTCGAGGCCGGCACGCTCGTTCTGGTCCGCGGCAAGCTGGAGCGGGACGATGAGACGGTGCGGATCATCGCAACGGAGGTCGCGCCGCTCGACAGCGTTCGGGAGCGCATCGCGCGCGAGGTGGCGATTCACCTGAAGAAGCCGGCCGACCGCAACACGCTCGAGACGCTCGGCGAAATCTTTTCGCGCCATCGCGGCGATCGGAGGATATCGTTCGAGGTCGAAACCGGCGAAGGACCGAACCGGATCCGCGTCAAGGTGGACGTCGGCTCGCAGATTCGCGTCACCCCTTCGCCGAAGCTGATCGACGACATCGAGAAGGTCGTCGGCGCGGGCGCCGTGGAGCTTCGCTGATGCCTGACACGCTCGACTTCGAGGAGCCGATCGCCGCGATGTTGAAGGAGATCGACACGCTGAGCGCGCTGCCCGCCACGCCAGCGCGCGATCGCGAAATCGATACCCTGCGGCGCCGTCTCGAGACCGTGCGCGGGGAGCTGTACAAATCGCTGACGCCGTGGCAGCGCGTCCAGGTTGCGCGCCATCCGAACCGTCCGGGCCTCGAGTTCTTCATCCGGCGGCTGTTCACCGGGTTCACCGAGATCCACGGCGACCGGCGATTCGCCGACGACCACGCGATCATGACCGGCTTTGCCGACTACAAGAGCCGGCCCGTGCTGATCGTCGGCCACGTCAAAGGCGCCGGCGGAGACACGAAGGAAAAAATCTTCCGCAACTTCGGCTACGCGCGCCCGGAAGGCTATCGAAAAGCGCTGCGCGCGATGCGCCTGGCCGAGAAGTTCAGCCGGCCGGTTCTGATATTCGTCGACACGCCCGCCGCGTATCCCGGCATCGAATCGGAAGAGCGCGGCGTTGCCGAGGCGATCGCCGTCAACCTCCGCGACATGATGGTGCTCGAGACGCCGATCGTCGTCCTCGTCAGCGGCGAAGGCGGGAGCGGCGGCGCGCTCGGCATCGCGGTCGGCGACCGGGTGCTGATGCAGGAGTTTGCCATCTACAGCGTCATTCCGCCGGAGGGCTGCGCCGCCATTCTGTGGCGCGACGCGGGGAAGAAAGTGGAGGCGGCGGAAGCGTTGAAGATCACCGCGCCCGATCTGCTCGCCGCCGGTCTCGTCGACGACATCGTACCCGAGCCGACGGGCGGCGCGCACGCGGATCCCGATGCGTCGGCCGAGATGGTGGACACAGCCCTCACGCAGGCGCTGGACGATGTCAGTGCAATGACGGCTGACGCGCGGCTCGCGGCCCGGTATCAGAAGTTCCGCAGCATGGGGAGGCACGGCGCGGATTTCACCGAGACGAGTAGCTGATTCGCGGTGCATAGCTGACTCGCGGCGCTACGTCGCCACAACGGCCACAACGGACACAAAGGACACAAAACTCAATTCTCACAGCTCCAACAACTGAGCGACGTGGACAGGTAGCGGTTTTTCGACACACTTCACCTCGACGATGAGGCATTTTTCGACGATGAAGTCGACACGGTAAGCGGCGGCAAGTTGCACGCCGTTGTAAACGACAGGCCGATGAACTTGGTCCTCGACGTGCAAGCCCGCTGAGCGGAACTCATAGAGAAGGCAGGCAGAGATTGCACGTCCATCGTGTCCTTGGTGGTTTCGTAACGGTGATGGAAGCCAGAGGCCAGAGCTAGATGCCAACGGTTGCTCCGAAATGGGAGGTGCTGCCGTGCGATGATGTCGCGGCGGCGCGGCTCGCGACGGACCTCGATATCGCCCCGATCGTCGCGCGCTTGTTGTGTCAACGGGGTATCTCGGAGCCCGACCTCGCAACGAGATTCCTGAACCCGTCTCTCGATCACCTCCACGATCCGATGGCGCTCGCCGACATGGGCGCGGCGGTCAATCGCATCCTGGCTGCAATCGCCAACAAGGAGCGAATTGCAATCCACGGCGACTACGACGTCGACGGCGTGACGTCGACGGTGATCCTGCGCCGGGCGCTCGAGCTCCTCGGCGCGGACGTCGTGCATTTCATTCCGGAGCGGCTGAGAGACGGCTACGGCCTGCAACCGGCCGCGATCGAGCGGCTGCACGCAGGTGGCGTCGCGCTCGTGGTGTCCGTCGACTGCGGCATTCGCGGCGCCGACGCCGGCCGCCGCGCGCGCGAGCTCGGCGTCGATCTGATCATCACCGACCATCACGAGCCGGACGCCGAGCTTCCGCCGGCGGTCGCGGTGATCAATCCGAGGCGCACCGATTGCAGCTATCCGGACAAGTACCTCGCCGGCGTCGGCGTCGCGCTGAAGCTGGTGCAGGCGCTGTGCCGCAGGACGGGTCGCGAGAGCTGGATGCCGGGCTTCATCAAGGTCGCCGCCATCGGCACGCTCGCCGACGTGGTGCCGCTCGTCGGCGAGAACCGCGTCATCGCGAAAGTGGGGCTCGATCTCCTCTCGAAGGGTCCGCACAAGGTCGGCCTGCGCGCGCTGCTCGACGTCTCGGGCCTCTCGGGCAAGACCATCGACAGCTATCACGTCGGCTTCATGCTCGCACCGCGCGTGAACGCCGCGGGCCGCATGAGCACGCCCGACATCGCCGCGCGCCTCCTGCTGGCGGCCGACGAGGCGATGGCGGAGGAAGTGCGGCAGCTCGCGTTGCAGCTCGATGGCGAGAACATCAGGCGCCAGGAAGAAGAGGCCGAGATCCTCGCGGCCGCGAAGAAGGTCGTCACCACCGACCCCGACGTCGGCGCACGCTCGGTGCTCGTCGTCGCGGGCGAGAACTGGCACCGCGGCGTGATCGGCATCGTCGCGTCGAAGCTCGTCGACGCGTTCCATCGGCCGGCCATCGTGCTGTCGGTCGGCGAGGGCGTCGCGCACGGGTCGTGCCGCAGTATCCCCTGCTTCGACATGCTGGGCGCGCTGGAGCGCTGCGCGCACCTGTTCTCGCGATTCGGCGGCCACAGGCAGGCGGCCGGCCTGACACTCGACGCCTCGCGGATCAAGGAGCTCCGCGTGGCGGTCAACAGGGTGGCCGACGAGACGCTCGGGCCAGAAGACCTCATGCCGCGTCTAAGGATCGACGGCGATCTCACGTTTCGCGGCATTACCGGCGGCGTTGCGGCCGGCGTGGCATCGCTTGCGCCGTTCGGAGCGGGGAACCCGCGTCCGGTGTTCGCCGCCCGCGGCGTCGAGATCATCGACGGACCGCGAAAGCTCAAGGATCGCCACCTCAAGATGGCGCTGAAGCAGGACGGCCGTGTCTTCCGCGCCGTCGCGTGGCGCGCTGCGGAGCGCCACGACGACCTCACCGAGCACAGGAGCAGCCTCGACGTCGCCTACTCGCTCGAGCGGAACCAGTACAATGGTGAGACGTTCGTCGAACTGAGCATTGAAGACTTCAGAGTGCGGTGAGACGCTGGCAGCGTAAGGCCCGTCTGGTCATCGGCGCGTTTGCCGTCGCGTTCGCGATATTCGTCGCGCGGCAGCTGAGGCCGCGCGACGAGCCGCTGCGGGCGACGTCCGTCTCGAAGAGCGACCCCGGCGCCGTCGTCGAGACGATAGGTGGGATCCTCGGCAAGTTCAGCAAGTCGCGGCGCGACGTCAGCGTCACGTTCGAGAAACAGCTGACCTACTCCGACGGCACCAGCAAACTGCTCGGCGTCACCATCGTCGTTCCGGAGCGCAACGGCAGCCGCACATTCACCATTACCGGCAAGGAAGGGCACGTCGGCAACAATGATTCGTCGATCGTGCTCGACGGCGACGTCCGGCTCGCGGCGTCCGACGGCATGACTGCGGCCACCGAGCACGCCACCTACACCGACGGCGAGGGCACCGTCCGCGCGCCGGGGCCGACCGAGTTCGGGCGGGGCCGGATGCACGGCACCGGCGTCGGCATGACGTGGGACAAGGCGCAGGACCTCCTGACGATCCTCGACCAGGCGTCGGTTCATTTCGCGCCGGACGAGAAAGGCGCGGGCGCCGCCGCCGTGACGTCGGGATCCGCGGCGTTCGCCCGGCGCGAGAGGATCGTCCGCTTCGACAAGGCGGTACGCATCCATCGCAACGGGCAGGTCCTCGAGGCGGCGCAGGCCGTCGCGTATCTCACCGAGGACGAAAAGCGCATCGACACCGTGGAGCTGCACGAGCAGGCGCGCATCACGTCCGCCAGCGCCGCGCCGGGCGCGCTGCAGGCAATCAGCGGCCAGACGATGAACCTGAAGTACGGCGAGGATGGTGAGACGCTGCAGCACGCGCTCGTCAGCGGAAACGCGCAGCTGCAGGTCGCGGGAGAGACGAACGGGCAGGGGCGGCAGATTGCCGCGAATCTGATCGACGTCACGCTCGCGTCGGACGGCTCGACACCGACGGCGATGCTCGGACGGGAATCGGTGCAGCTCACGTTTCCGCCCGAGCCCGGGCAGGCCGCGCGGACGATTCTCGCGTCGAACCTGGATGGAAAAGGGGAGCCTGGCAAGGGGCTGACGCGCGCCCAGTTCACGGGCAACGTGCAGTACCGCGAGCGCCTGAACGACACCGCCCGCGCCGCGAGCGCCGCCACTCTCGACATGACGCTCAAGCCCGGCATGAGCTCCATCGAAGAGGCGACGTTCACCCGCGCCGTGCGGTTCGAAGAAGGCACGATGGCGGCGATTGCCGCGTCAGGCAAGTACGACGTGGACAGGGGCACACTGGCGTTGCGGGGCTCGGAGCCCGGCGCCGCGGCGCCCCACGTCGTCAACGACAAGATCGTCGTCGATGCCGCGTCGATCGATGTCACGCTCGAAGGGCCCAAGGTCGCGGCCGAAGGCGCGATCCGCAGCGAGCTGAAGCCGCCGCCGAAACCGAAGGCCGGCGAAGCGCCGGATGTCAGGATGCCCTCGATGCTGAAGCAGGACCAGTCGGTCTTCGTCGTCGCCGAATACCTCGACTACGATGGCACCAGGTCGGCGGCGATCTACAGCGGCGGTACGCGGCTGTTTCAGGGCGACACCTCGATCAAGGCCGACTCGATCGAAATCGACAACAAGGGCGGGAACCTGTCGGCTTCGGGCGGCGTGACGACCGCCACAATCCTGAAGCAGACCACCCGCAGCGGAGCCAAGGACACGACGGACACGAAGGAGACAGAGACGAAAGCACCGTCGATCGCAACCGCCGACGACCTGCAGTACATCGACGACCGGCGTCAACTGATCTACACCGGCTCCGCGCACATGACCGGGCCGAACGGCGATATGACGGCCGAGCGCATCGACCTCTTCCTAAAGCCGTCGGGCGACGAGCTCGAGCGCGCCGAGGCGTTCGAGAGCCTCACGCTGCGCGAGCAGAACCGCGAGACGAAGGGCGCCAAGATGATCTACACGACCGCCGACGAAACCTACGTGATCACAGGCGCGCCCGTGAAGATCGTCGATCAGTGCAAGCGCGAGACGGTCGGCAAAACGCTGACCTTCAACAAAGGCACCGACACGATCGTCGTCGACGGCAACTCGCAAATCCGCACGCAGACGAAGGGCGGCAGTGGGAAGTGCCCATAACGAATGTCCACCCTTCGCACGATTGACCTGACGAAGTCCTACGGCGGGCGCACGGTCGTGCGCGGCGTGAACCTCGACGTCGCGTCGGGCGAGATCGTCGGACTGCTTGGACCGAACGGCGCCGGCAAGACAACGACCTTCTATATGACCGTCGGCCTCACGCAGCCCGACTCGGGGCGCGTCGAACTCGACGGCCACGACGTGACCGACGATCCGATGTACATCCGGGCGCGCAAGGGGATCGGCTATCTGCCGCAGGAGCCGTCGATCTTCCGGGGCCTGACCGTCGAGCAGAACCTGCTCGCCATTCTCGAGACGATGCCGCTCGACGCCCGGGCGCGGCGGACGCGGCTGCGGGAGCTGCTGGGCGAGCTGAATCTGACGCCGCTCGCGCAGTCGGCGGCTCACACGCTGTCGGGCGGCGAGCGGCGGCGCGCCGAGATCACGCGCGCGCTCGTCATGTCGCCGAAGTTCATCCTGCTCGATGAGCCGTTTGCCGGGATCGACCCCATCGCGGTCAGCGACATCCAGAAGATCATCTTCCACCTCAAGGCGCGCGGGATCGGCGTGCTCGTGACCGATCACAACGTGCGCGAGACGCTCCGCATCACCGATCGCGCCTACATCGTCCACGGCGGCGTGATCTTCCGGAGCGGCACCCCCGACACGCTCGCAGCCGACGATGAGGTTCGCCGAATTTACCTAGGGACCGAGTTCCGATTGGACTAGAATAGGCCTGAGAATTGCATCAGCCGATGCGCCCGACGCCGGCGCGCTCCGCTGGTTGCGACCGTGTTGAACCATTCAAGTGGTGAGACAACAACGACTTAGCTGACACGCGGCGACATGGGTATCCAGCAGAAACTGCACACAAAGCTCGTTCAGAAGCTGATTCTGACGCCGTCACTTCAGCAGGCTATCAAGCTCCTGCCGATGTCGACGCTGGAACTCTCCGATCTTCTGAATCAGGAGATGGTCGAAAACCCGATGCTGGAGGAAGTGCCCACCGAGGAGCTGCAGCCCGCCGAGACCCAACAGCAGGAACAGAAAGCCGAACCCGAGCAGCAGCCGAACAAGACCGACACCTGGGACGATCAGGACTACGAGTACTTCTTCGGCGACTATCTCGACGACGGCTACCGCCCGCGGGCGCCGCAGGAAGTCAAAGAGCTGCCGCCGATCGAGAATACGCTGTCGACGTCGAGCTCGCTCGCCGATCACCTCATGTGGCAGCTCTCGATGCAGAGCGACGACCCGCTCGTGCGCGAGATCGGGTCGGCCATCATCGGCAACCTGGACGACGACGGGTATCTGGTGGCGTCGTTCGACGAGCTCGCGGCCATGGGGCCGTGGCCGGTGGCCGACGTCGAGCGCGCGCTGAAAGCCGTACAGAGCTTCGACCCGACCGGCGTCGCGGCGCGCGACCTGCAGGAATGCCTGCTGTTGCAGCTGCGGCATCTCGGCCTCGAGGGCACGCCGACCGAGAAGATCGTCACCGAGCACCTGCGGCTCCTTCAAAACCACCAGGTGCCCGAGATCGCCCGCAAGCTCGGGATGACGATCGAGGACCTCAAGGAGCACATCGAGATCATCCGGCACCTCGATCCGAAGCCGGGCAGCCGCTACAACCCGACGCAGTCGCAGTACGTGATCCCCGACGTCTACGTCATGAAGGTCGAGGACGAGTACGTCGTGGTCCTGAACGAAGACGGGCTGCCGCAGATGCGGATCAGCCCGGTCTACCGTCGGCTGCTCGACAAGAGCGCGGCCGACAACTCCGACGAGACGCGGGCGTACGTGAAAGACAAGTTCCGCTCGGCCCTCTGGCTGATCAAGTCGGTGGAGCAGCGGCAGAAAACGATCTTCAAGGTCGCCAAGAGCATCGTCAACTTCCAGCGCGACTTCCTCGATCATGGCATCGAGCATCTGCGGCCGCTGGTGCTGCGCGACGTGGCCAACGACATCGGCATGCACGAGTCGACGGTCAGCCGCGTGGTGACCAACAAGTACATGCACACCCCGCAGGGCGTGTTCGAGATGAAGTACTTCTTCCACAGCGGCATCAACAGCTCGTACGGCGAGAGCGTGTCGTCGGTGACGATCAAGCAGCGCATCCGGAAGATCATCGAGAACGAGGACCCGCGCAAGCCGCTCAGCGACTCGAAGATTGTCAGCATCCTGCAGCGCGAGGGGCTGGTCCTCGCGCGCCGCACCATCGCCAAGTACCGCGAGGAACTCAAGATCCCCACGTCGAATCAACGAAAGGTCCTCTATTAGGCGACCTTCAGAGGGTCGCCCTACAGCTGGAGCGCGAAGGCTTCAGCCGAGCGGGAACTTATGCGACTCGATCTTACAGGCCGCCACGTCGACATCACCCCTCCGCTCCGCCGCCTGGTCGCCGTCAAACTCTCGAGGTTGGAACGCCTGCTCAAGGACGGATTCGTCTCGGGTCAGGTCGTGCTGGCGCGGGAGAAGCACCAGCTGCGGGCCGACATCACCCTCCACGCCAGGGGCGACCACTTCCTGCACGGCGTCGGCAGCGCCGACAACTGGGAGACGTCCATCGGCGACGCGATCGACAAGATCGCGCAGCAGGCGCAGAAGGTGAAAACGAAGTGGAAGAGCCGCAAACGGCGCGTGAGGGGCGCGCTGCTGGCGTCGGCGGAGCGGCCCACGGAGCCGCGAGTCGAGAGGGCGGCAGCCGCTGCGCGCGCGCCGCGCGCGCGCATGCCGCGGGTGCTCCAGCGGTCGCGCCAGACCGTCAAGCCGATGTCGATCGCCGACGCCGCGCGCGAGATCGAGGCCGGCGACGGCCTCGTCATCTTCCGCGATCTCGAGCGCGACTCGATCAGCGTCCTCTACCGCCAGCGCAACGGCGAATTGACACTGGTCGAGACCGAGGCGTAGAAACCCAGAACGGTAGAACGCTCGATTATGCGCCAACCGGGTGTAACCGTCCGGGACCTGCTCGCGAGCCCGCCTGAAAGCTACGGGCTGCCGATCGAGCTGCTGGCGGGCAGCGACGGTCTCGACCGCGTCATCACCAGCCCCCATATCCAGAAGACCGGCCTCGCGCTCGCGGGGTTCCACGAGTACCTCAAGCCTGGGCGCGTGCTGATCTTCGGCGAGAGCGAGATCCGCTACCTCGAGAGCCTGGAAACGGCCGGCCGCACGACGTCGCTCCGGCTCGCGCTGACGCTCGACTTCCCCTGCGTGCTCATCACCGGCGGCTTCGCGCCGTCGGCCGAGCTGCTCGTCGAGGCGGAGCGGGCGCGCTTGCCGGTGCTGAAGACCCCGATCGCCACACCGACCGCGATCGCGAAGCTCTCGTCGATGCTCGAGGACTCGCTTGCCGAGCGGACCATGATGCACGCCGTGCTGATGGACGTCCTCGGCCTGGGCGTGCTGATCGCCGGCGAGAGCGGTATCGGCAAGAGCGAATGCGCGCTCGACCTGATTCACCGCGGCCATCGGCTGGTCGCTGACGACACCGTCGAAATCCGCCGCCGCCAGGAGACGATCCTGATTGGCACCTGTCCCGAGCTGACGCGCCACCACATGGAGCTGCGCGGCCTCGGGGTGATCAACGTCAAGGATCTCTTCGGCATCGCGTCGACGCGGTCGTCCAAGCGCGTCGAGCTCGTCGTGCAGCTCGAGCGCTGGGTGCCGACCCGCGAGTACGAGCGGCTCGGCCTCGACGAGTCCTTCTTCGAGATACTCGGTCTCCGCGTGCCGCTGATCCGGATGCCGGTCGCGCCCGGACGGAACATCGCCATCCTCATCGAGGTGGCCGCGCGCAATCAGCTGCTGCGCTCGCGAGGGCACAACGCAGCGCGCGCGCTCGCCGATCGCCTCGAGCAGACGCTCCGGCGGGACGGCCTGCCGTTTCCCGACGAGGAGGACGAAGAGCTCGAGCCGGGTGGCGCCCGGTGAGGCGCGCGCCGAAGGGGGCACGCGGCAAAGCGCGGAGGGCACAGCGCGGGGGACACAGGCCGGGGAAGGCGCGAAAGGCGGGGCAGCCGTTCATCGTGCTGACCGGCTTGTCGGGCTCCGGTAAATCGCAGGCGATCCGCGCGCTCGAAGACCTCGGGTACTTCTGCGTCGACAACCTGCCGACCACGCTGATTCCGACGCTCGCGAAGCTGTCGCTGCGCGGCGGGGGCGACATCGAAAAAGTCGCGATCGTCGTCGATGTGCGCGAGGGCGGCTTTCTGTCGTCGTTCCCGACCGTGTTCCGCCAGCTCCGCTCGATGGCGCGGCTGAACCCCGTGCTGATCTTCCTCGAGGCCAGCCACGCGGCGCTGGTCCGGCGCTTCAGCGAGACGCGTCGGCCGCATCCGCTGGCTCCCGATCGGTCGGTCAGCGAAGGCATCCGCGCCGAGCGGTCGCGCCTGAACGTCATCCGGGCGATGGCGGACGAGATCGTCGACACGTCCGACATGACGGTCCACGAGCTGCGCCAGTTCTTCATGGGCCTGTCGCGCGGCCGCACGGCGAAGGCGCGGCTCGTGATGACGCTCCTCAGCTTCGGGTACAAGCACGGCGTGCCGGTGGACGCCGACCTGGTGTTCGACGTCCGCTGTCTGCCAAACCCGCATTTCGTCGCGGCGCTTCGGCGGCGGACGGGCCGCGACCGCGCCGTCGTCCGGTTCATGGAGCGCGACCGATCGTCGCGCGAGTTCATGGACCGGCTCGAGGAGTACCTCCGCTACGTCGTCCCGTTCTACGTCGCGGAAGGGAAGAGCTACCTGACCGTCGCCGTTGGCTGCACCGGCGGACGGCACCGGTCGGTCATGATTGCGGAGCGGCTGCGCAAGGCGCTGGCCGACACGGGCGTCGCGCGGGTGCGGGTCCGCCATCGGGACCTCGCAAAGGAATTAGGATAGAGGGCTGTGATTGGCGTCGTCGTCGTCACCCACGGGCAGCTCGCCAACGAGCTGGTGAACGCGGCCGAGATGATCGTCGGCGACCTTCCGCAGTTCACCGCCGTCTCAATCGGGTGGCACGACGATGTGAACGACGCGCGGGGGGACATCGAGCATGCGATCGAACGGGTGCGCGGGGACGAGGGCGTGCTGCTCCTGACCGACATGTTCGGCGGCACGCCGTCGAACCTCGGCATGACGTTTCTGGAAAAGGATCGGCTCGAGGTCATCACGGGCGTCAACCTGCCGATGCTGATCAAGCTTGCCGGCCTGCGAAGCTCGTCGGACCTGCTCGCCGTCGCCCAGGAGATGCGCGACCACGGCCGGAACGCGATCTGGGTCGCGTCGGATCTGTTGCGCGGAGAGAAGACGGGCTGATGACGTCGCGGGACGTGACCGTCAGGAACCAGCTCGGTATGCACGCGCGCGCCGCCGCGAAGTTCGTGCACCTCGCGACGCGGTTCGAGGCCCGGGTGCGCGTGGCGC
>Ga0066903_100004483_pt1 | contig 11823 bp, 13 predicted proteins | sample PanSoiMetaGPlot1_FD_67491 | JGI IMG/M metagenome (GOLD analysis project Ga0066903, IMG submission 67491) | Tropical forest soil microbial communities from Panama analyzed to predict greenhouse gas emissions - Panama Soil - Plot 1 (version 2) | ecosystem: Environmental > Terrestrial > Soil >...
CGCACCGCCGCCGATGCCCTGCGTGCGCATCAGCTTGCGCACGGTCGGCGTCGGCTGCGCGCCCTTGGCCAGCCACGCTTCGATCCGCTCGGAGTCGAGCACGATCGTCGACGGCTCGGTCTGGGCGTTGTACTGCCCGACGATCTCGATGACGCGGCCGTCGCGCGGCGAACGCTGGTCGGCCACGACCACACGCCAGATCGGATCCTTCTTGCCGCCCACACGGGTGAGCCTCAGTCGTACTGCCACGTTCGCCTTCCTCGGAGTTTGCTGTCGGGAAGCGTAGCGGTCGGGGGCCGAGCGGCACGCCGCAGCCGCATCGCGACGCGCTAGTGACCGGTCGCTTCGAGGATGAAGCCGAGCGCCGCGAGGCCGCCGATCACGACGAGCAGGACGGTGCCGATGATCCCGAAGACCCGTCCGATCTGCGCGACGCTGCGTCCGCCGAGGCGCCCACCCGAGGCATCGATCTCGGCCAGCGCGCTCTTGCCCATCCACCACGCGACGGGCGAGGTGAACCAGAACGCGAACAGCGAGATCACACCGATGATCAGCGACCAGGTCGCCTTCGGCGGCGTCGGCGCCACCGTCGCCATGCCGGAGCGGGCGACCTGGCCGCTCAACGCCGGGGGCGGCGGTGCGGCGGTCGGCGGCAGCGCCGGCGTGACCTCGTGGGTCGGGGTCGGCGTCGGCGTCCACTTCGACGCCGCGGAATCGGCGATCTCGTTGCCGAAGGCGTCGCGCTCGGCCATCGCTAGCGGCCCTGGCGCATCAGCGCTCCGAGGTCGGGCATTCGGCCGCGGCCGACCTGCTTCATGACCTTGCGCATCTGCCCGAACTGCTTGACGAGCTGGTTGACCGCCTGCACGTTCGTGCCCGCGCCCTTGGCGATCCGCAGCCGCCGCGAGCCGCGGATCAGCGCCGGGTTGCGGCGCTCCTCGGGCGTCATCGAGAGGATGATCGCCTCGACGCGGTCGAGCTCGCGGTCGTCGATCTTGGCCCCTCGCAGCTGCGCCCCGAGTCCGGGAATCATCCCCAGCACCGACTGCAGCGGCCCCATCCGACGGATCAGCTTGAGCTGGCTGAGGAAGTCCTCGAACGTGAACTCGTTGTTGCGCAGCCGACGCTCGAGCTCGACCGCCTCGTCCTCGGCGAACTGGGCCTGCGCCTTCTCGACGAGCGACATCACGTCGCCCATGCCGAGCACGCGCTGGGCCATCCGCTCGGGATGGAACCGCTCGAGCTGGTCGATCTTCTCGCCGACCGACGCGAACAGGATCGGCTTGCCGGTGACCGCCTTGACGCTCAGCGCCGCGCCGCCGCGCGCGTCGCCGTCGAGCTTCGTCATCACGACGCCGTCAAACGCGACGGCGTCGGCGAACTCCTGGGCGACGTTGACCGCGTCCTGGCCCGTCATCGCGTCGACGACCAGCAGCACGACGTGCGGCTTGACCGCGCCGCGCACGCGCACCAGCTCGTCCATCAGCTCGCGGTCGATGTGCAGGCGCCCGGCGGTGTCGACGATCAGCACGTCCTTGCCGTCGGCCTTGGCCTGGTCGAGCGCCCAGCTCGCGACTGCGACCGCGTCACGCCCGTCGCCCTCGGTCGGCGCATAGACGGTCGCGCCGGCGCGCTCGCCCATCGTGATGAGCTGCTGGACGGCCGCGGGGCGCTGGAGGTCGCACGCGGCGAGCGCCACCGACGAGCTGTTCTCGCGCTTGAGGTAGTGGGCGAGCTTCGCCGATGCGGTCGTCTTGCCCGAACCCTGAAGGCCCGCCATCAGCACGACGGTCGGCGGGCGCGGCGAGAACGCGAGCCCGGCACTGGCGCCGCCGAACAGCGCCGCCAGCTCCTCGTGGACGATCTTGACGACCTGCTGGCCCGGGTTGAGACCGCCGACGATCGTCGGGTCCTCGAGGCAGCGCTCCTTGACCCTCGCCGTGAACTCCTTGACGACCTTGAAGTTGACGTCGGCCTCGAGCAGCGCGAGTCGGATCTCGCGTGTGGCGGCGTTGATGTCAGCCTCGGTCAGCGTGCCATGACCGCGGACCTCGGCCAGCGTGGCCTGGAGCTTCTCGGCGAGGACGTCGAACACTGCCAGTCAGTCTAGAAGCGCGGCGCGCAGTGCAGAAGCGGTCGCGGCAGGCTCGACGCGCTCGATGACGACGTGGTCGCAGCCGACCCACTGCGCCGCCTCACGCAGCGCGGCGGCGAGCGGCGCCACGGCGGCGGGACCGTCGACCGACACCTGCCGCGCGACGAGCGTCGTTCCGTCGCGCTTGGGGTCGACGCGGCCGACCAGTTGCCCGCCGGCGAGCAGCGGCATCACGAAGTAGCCGTGAACGCGCTTTGCCTTCGGGACGTAGGCCTCGAGGCGGTGGGTGAAGCCGAACAGCCGCTGCGTGCGGGCACGGTCGAAGATCAGCGAGTCAAACGGCGACAGCAGCGTCGTGCGGTGGCGGCCACGCGGCGGGTCCGCCAGCGCCACCGGATCGGCCCACGCCCGTGCGGCCCAGCCCTGCACCTCGACCTCGACGAGCCCCGCCGCGTCGACCGCGCCTCGGACCTGGGCCTGCGTGAGCCGGTGGTACTCGGCGAGGTCGGCGGCCGTCGCTACGCCGAGCGCGCGGCCCGCGATGCCGACGAGCGCCGCGAGGCACTCGTCGTCGGACGGATCGTGGTCCAGCAGCTCGCGCGAGAGCACGCGTTCGGGCAGGTCGTAGACGCGGCGAAAGCCGCGGCGCTCCACGCACGCGACGTCGCCGATGTCGAGCAGCCACTCGATCGCGACCTTGGCGTGCGACCAGTCCCACCACTCGGCGCTCGCCTTGGCGCCGCCGAGGTCGCCGGTCGTCAGCGGGCCGTCGGCGTGAAGGCGCGCCAGGACCTCGTCGCGCACCTGCGGCTGGACGGCGTGCCAGCGACGCCCGCGCGCTCGCAGCCGCCGGCGGCGAAACGCGAACCACGGCCACTGGTCGGCCGGAAGGATGCACGCCGCATGGGCCCAGTACTCGAACGCGCTCACCGGGCGCGACCAGTATCCGGCCTCGACGGCCCGGCGCCCGACGGGACCAAGCCGCGCGTACGCAACGAGCTCGTGCGAGCGCGCGAGCACGGAGATCGTGTCGAGCTGCACCATCCCGAGCCGCTGGAGCATCGCCGGCACGCCGCCGCGACGATCGGGCGCGCCGAGCAGGCCCTGGGCGCGCAGCGCGATCCGCCGCGCCTCGTCCGCAGACAGGGGGTCCGCCACGCCGGCGGACCCCCCGTCGCGATTGCGACCCAAGTTGCGAGTGGCCGTTTAGTGGGGCGGGTCGCCGCCCGGTGGATGCGGCGGTTCGACGGCGGGCGGGTGGGCGGGAGCGGCGGGCGGACGCGGCCGCGTGCCGCCGGAGGCGACACCGGCGATCGCGCCGCCGAGGTTGCCGAGCGCCTGCGAGAACTCCGACGGGATGATGAACACCTTGTTGGCGTCGCCCTTGGCGAGCTCGGGGAGCATCTGCAGGTACTGGTAGCTGAGCAGACCCTCGTCCGGATTGCCGTTGTGGATCGCGGAGAAGACGGTGTCGATCGCCTTCGCCTGGCCCTCGGCGCGCAGGATCGCCGACTGGCGCTCACCCTCGGCGGTCAGGATCTGCGACTGCTTCTGGCCCTCGGCGGTCAGGATCTGCGACTGCTTGACACCCTCGGCATTGAGGATCGCGGCGCGGCGGTCACGCTCGGCGCGCATCTGCTTCTCCATCGCTTCCTGGATCGAGGCGGGCGGATCGATCGACTTGAGCTCGACGCCCGCGATCCGGATCCCCCACTTGCCCGTGCGCTCGTCGAGGACGACGCGCAGCTGGTCGTTGACCTTGTCGCGCGAGGTCAGCGTGTCCTCGAGCGTCAGCGAGCCGATGATGTTGCGCAGCGTCGTGACGGTCAGCTGCTCGATCGCCTGCAGCGGGTTGGCGATCTCGTAGGTCGCCGACTTCGGGTCGGTGATCGTGAAGTAGAGGACGGTGTCGACGTTGACCGAGACGTTGTCGGACGTGATCACCGGCTGCGGCGGGAACGTCACGACCTGCTCGCGCAGGTCGATCAGCGGCCGGACGCGATCGATGAACGGCACGACGATGGCGAGGCCCGGCGACAGCGTGCGGCTGTACTTGCCGAGTCGCTCGACGACCCCGGCCCGCGCCTGCGGGATGATCCGGATCGTGCGTGCGAACACGTAGAGGATGAACAGCACGACGACGATCGCGACGATCCCCGCGATAAGGCTGCCACTAGCTGCAAGCACCAAGGGAAAAGGTCCTTCCTATTCGCTGACGAGCGCGGTCGCGCCCCGTATCTCCACCACGTGCACCTTCTGTCCTGCGTCGATGATCAGGTCGTCGTCGTAGGAGCGGGCGGTCCACACCTCGCCGTTGATCTTGACCACGCCGACACCCTCGTCGTTGGCGATCCGCTCCAGCACGAGCGCTTGCTGCCCCACGAGCGCCGCGGCGCCGGTGCGCAGCTCGGCCGGCGTGCGCAGGTGGCGCTTGGCGATCGGCCGCAGCAGCAGGAACGTGAGCAGCGTCGCGACGCCGAAGATGATCACCGTGACCGTCAACCCGACGCCGATCGCCGCGAAGATCGCGGCGATGAACGCGGCGAGCGCGAACGGGCCGAGGAAAAACCCGGAGAAATGCATCTCTCCGACGGCCAGGATGCAACCGGCGATGAGCCACGGAATCCAATCCATCGCCTATGAACTTACGCGGTTTTCCTACTCAAGCGCAACCAGCGCGCGGGCGAACTCGTCGGGGTCGAAGGGCCGCAGGTCTTCGAGCGCCTCGCCGATTCCGATCAGCTTCACCGGGATGTCGAGCTCGCCGGCGATCGCCAGCGCGATGCCGCCCTTGGCCGTCCCGTCGAGCTTCGTCAGGACGATTCCGTCGACGGGGACGACGGCCGAGAACTGCTGGGCCTGGCGCAATCCGTTCTGGCCGGTCGTCGCGTCGACGGTCAGCAGCGTCTCGTGCGGCGCGCCGGGAAGCTGGCGGTCGATCACGCGGCGCACCTTGCCGAGCTCGGCCATCAGGTCGTCCTGGGTGTGCAGCCGCCCGGCGGTGTCGACGATCACGACGTCGGCCTGTCTCGAGCGCGCGGTCGTGACGGCGTCGAACGCCACGGCGCCAGGGTCGGAGTCCGGCGCGCCGGTGACGATCTCGCACCCGGCGCGACGCGCCCACTCTTCCAGCTGCTCGACGGCGGCGGCGCGGAACGTGTCGGCGGCGCCGAGCACGACCTCGAGGCCGAGCTCACGCTGGATGTGCCACGCGATCTTGCCGATCGACGTCGTTTTGCCGGTGCCGTTGACGCCGCAGACCATGATCACCGTCGGGTCGTGGCGCAGGTCGATCGTCGGCGTGCCGGCGCGGGCGATGCCGGCCATCAGCTCGATCAGTCGGTTCGTCAGCTCCTCGCCGCCCTCGAGGCCCTGCTCGGTCGCCTCCTGCTCCAGCGTGCCGACGATCTTCGCCGTCGTGGCGGCGCCGACGTCGGCCATGATCAGCGCCTCCTCCAAGCGCTCCCAGGTCTCGTCGTCGAGCGTGTCGAACAGCGTTGCGTGGATCTCGGCGCCGAGCGCGGCGCGCGTCTTGGACAGGTTCTCGCGCAGGCGGCGGAAGAAGCCGCGCCGGCGTTCGGGTTCGGGCTCCTCGGACGGCGGCGCGTGGTCCGCGTCGACAAGGAACAGTTCGCGCCAGTCGTGGGGCATCGCCCCCGACGTTATCTAGCCGCTGCGGCGATACGTCAGGTGGGTCACGCCCGGGGCGGCGACCGCCTCGACGCACTCCATCTGGAGCTGCGCCCCGTCGAGGCCGTCGAGCAGCCGCTCGCCGCCGTGCAGGAGGATCGGCACGACGCTCAGCGTCGCCTCGTCGATCAGGCCGTTGGCGAAGCACTGGCGGGCGACGCTGGCGCCGCCGGACACGAAGACGTCGCGGTCGCCCGCCGTCTCGCGCGCCTGGGCGAGCGCCGACTCCACCCCGTCGGTGACGAAGTAGAACGTCGTGCCGCCCTGCATCTCGAGCGGCTCGCGGGCGTGGTGGGTGACGACGTAGACCGGGAGATGGAACGGCGGGTCATCGCCCCACCACCCGTCCCACGGGTTCTCGGCCCACGGTCCGCGGCCGCCGAACATGTTGCGCCCCATGACGTACGCGCCGACGCCCGCGAGGTTGCGCTCCACGACCGGCGTCGAGGCATTGTCCTCGCCGCCCTCCATGCCGTGGGGCTCGCGCCACGCACGCAATCCGAACACCCACTCGTGCAGCGCCATGCCGCCCTCGCCGAGCGGGTGCTCGACGCTCTGGTTGGGCCCGGCGACGTAGCCGTCGAGCGACATCGAGATCGTGAAGCGCAGACGTGACATGTCCTACAGACCCCGGCCCGGCCCGGAACTCATCGCGGCTGCAGCGTCTCGCTGGACTGCAGGCGGCTGACCGAGTCCGCATCGTGGGCAGGCAGGTACACGGTCGGGTGCTCGCGGGCGTGGGCGAGGATGCGGTCGATCGTCGCCACGGTGACGCTCGCCTTCGGCGAAACGGCGTCCGGGCGGCGGGCGTGCAGCTGCTCGAGCGAGTCGGTCGTGTCGCCGGCCAGCATCACGTGGCGCCCCTCGTCGTCGACACAGATGACGGACACGTGCCCCACCGTGTGGCCGGGCGTCGCGACGATCATGACGCGGCCGTCGTCGGTCAGCTTGCGGCTTGCCGTAAACGCGCCGAACGGCCCGTCGTCGAGCGTGTACGTCTGCCAGTCGACGCCCTCGGGCACCGGCTGCTTGAGCACGCGCTGCATGAAGCGCGCCATTGCGGTCTTCGTGAACGCCATGTCCGGCTCGTGGACCATGACCGGTCGCTTGACGTGGACGGCGCCGTCCATGTGGTCGCCGTGCATGTGGGTCAGGACGACGGTGTCGATGTCATCGACCGACAGCCCGACGCCGGCCAGCGCCCCGGGCAGCTCCTCGTCGGCGGTCAGCTTGAAGCGGGCGAACGGGACGTCGTTGGCGGTCGCCAGCTCGCCGGTGTCGACGAGGATGCGGCGGCTGTCGTGCTCGATGACCCAGCAATGGATCGGAAACCACTGGTCGACCCACGGGCCGCCGGTGAACAGGCCGAGCTGGCGGCGAACGCCGGGCCGGGCGTACAAGAAGGCGTGGCGGAGCTGCACGGCCCCGGTGCTCATGGCATGGATCTGCATCGCCGGGACACTAATGTGCCGCCCCATGCTCCCCGAACTCGCTGAAGTCCTCACCCAACTGCCGCCGGTCGACTTCGGCGACATTGACAACGAGCGCGAGACGCTCGCCGCGCTGATGGCCGCGGCGCCGCCGCTCGACTACGGAGCCGTCGTCGCCGAGGACCGGATGATCCCCGGCCCCGACGGCGCGCCGGAGATCCCGGTCCACATCCTGTCGGTGCCCGGCGACGGCGGCGGACGACCAGGCGTCCTCGACATCCACGGCGGCGGATTCGCGGTCGGGATGCCGGCGATGGACGAGGGCCTGAACGTCGCGATCGCGAGCGCGCTGAACGCTGTCGTCGTGTCGGTCGACTACCGCCTGGCGCCCGAGCACACCTATCCGGCGGCCACGGACGACTGCTTCGCGGCGCTGCAGTGGTTCGCCGCGAACGCCTCCGAGCTCGGCGTCGACCCGGCGCGGATCGCCGTGATCGGCGACAGCGCCGGCGGGAATCTGGCGGCATCGACGGTGCTGCGGGCGCGCGACGCCGGGGGGCCGGCGGTCGCGTTCCAGGTGCTGCTCGAGCCGGAGCTCGACGACCGGCTGACCAGCGAATCGATGAACGGCCTCGGGCAGGACTCGGTGATCTGGAACCTGTCGAACGCCCAGCACTCGTGGCGCTACTACCTCGCCGGGCAGGAGCCGACGCCGTACGCGGCTCCGGCGCGGATGGAGGACCTCTCGGGACTGCCGCCGACCTACGTGACGGTCAACGAACTCGACCCGCTGCGCGACGAGGGGCTCGAGTACGCGCTGCGGCTGCTCGCGGCCGGCGTGCCGACCGAGATCCACTGCTGGCCGCAGGTCTGCCACGGGTTCGGGCTGTTCCCGGACCTGGACGTGACGCAGCGGGCGGCCGCTGCGGTGATCGGGGTGCTGGGGCGCGGGCTGGGGGTTGCGGCCGTCGCCGCGTAGCCGCCCGGTTACCAGCGCCCGCGGTGCACGACCTCGTCGAACGAGCGACGGTTGGGGCGCTTGATCGGCTGCAGCGGCCGGTCGGCGGGGTATCCGAAGTCGAGCAGATAGATGACCTCCTTGCCGTCGGGCAGGCCGAGGATCGCCGCCATCCGCTCCTGATTGGTGACGGCGGCATGGCCGGAGCCGATGCCGCGGTCGGCGGCCGCCACCATCATCGCCATCGTCGCCTGGCCGAGGTCGTAGTGCGTGCGATGGCGTTCGTGCTGGTCGCGCGGCACCGAGGCGACGAGCGCGACCGCGGCCGCGCTGCCGGCGACGTGACCGGTGCCGGTCCAGTCGGCTGCCATCTCGGCGAGCTGGTCGCGATCGGTGACGACGACGAAGTCCCACGGCTGCCAGTTCTTCGACGACGGCGAGCGACGCCCGGCCTCGAGGATCGCATCGAGGTCTTCACCATCGATCGGGCGGTCGTCGAACTGGCGCACGTTGCGCCGCGACGTCAGCGCGTCCCAGGTGTTCATGGCTCGCACTCTAGGGCGCGAGCGCGTGTGCGGGCGGGGCGTCGGGGCGGATCGCGGGGATCTCCCCGCGCCGCAGCGGACGACGGACGCGGACCTGTTCGGCCATCACGTACGAGCCGATCACAGCCGCCGCTGCGAACGCCTGTGCCCCCAGCGTCTCCACCGTCGGGAAGACGGCGAGCCATGTGCCCATCCAACCGGGGAACGCCACGCCGATCGTGGTCGTCGGGATCCAGCCTGCGAGCTGCAGCTCCTGGGCGCTCTCCCCGACCATCACGATCAGCACGAACCCGATCGTCGCGCCGGTCAGGACGAGCATCTTCTTGTAGGGCAGTTTGCGGTGGGCGGTGAACGTGAGGACGCCGACGACCGCCGTCAGCGCCAGTCCGATCGCGACGCCTTCGAGAACGACCGTTGCACCGTAGGCGAGTCGCAGGTTCTGCAGGAACAACACGATCTCGAACCCTTCGCGATAGATCGCCGTGAAGCCGAGCAGCACCAAGCCCCAGGTCACTCCGCGCTGCGTGCCCGACAGCAGATCTCGCCGGCGGCGGTGGTGGTGCTGGATCCAGCCCGTCCAGTACACCTTGTGGAAGAACCAGTTCATGACGACGAGCAGCACGGCGACCGCAACGAGGCCGGTTGCGGCCTGCAGGTCGAGCCCGCTGCCGCCCAGCTCGCCGAGGAACCAGGCCGCGACGAACCAGGTGAGCACCGACGCCGCCAGCGCAACGGCGACGCCGACCCGTACCGGCTTGGCCCGTACCGCATCGGCGCCGCGGAAGCTCGCGAGCACAGCCGCAAGCACGAGGATCGCCTCGAGACCTTCCCGCAGAACGAGCAGCGCACTGTTGAGGACGACCGCCCCGTCGCTGAGGTTCGTCGTCTCGGTCGGATCCGGCACGCCGCCGCGGGCGGTAAGCGCGGCGTACAGCAGCAAGGCGCCGGCGATCGCAACGAAGGCGATCCACGAACGCCGGCCGAAGCCAGCCTGATTGGCCGCGCGCGTCGCCGGCTTCAGCCTCAGCCCCGGCACGCCTGCAGTTGTCCGCGACCGCACCGTGACCGCGCGGTGTCAGGCGTAGGTCGTTGACAGAACGAGACAGACCAGAGTCGCCAGGGTTGCCACCGTCCTGACGAGGTGGAACCGGGCCCAGCGCACGCGCATTTCAGGCGCGCCGACTGGCACCTGGCCCTCGGGCAGCTTCCGAAACGCGCTATTGATCGGCTCGGCGATGGCGACTGAGCTGACCATCACGAACGCAAGGAAGCCCACACCGATCCATGCGAACGTGCTGGCGTCGCCGGTTGCCGTGAGGCCAAACCAGATCGCGCCAGCGATCGTGATTAAGCCCAAGATCGGCTGAAGCGGGTCGACGCGAAACACCGAGCGGCGAAAGTCGACCGCGAACTGCTCGATCGGCATGCGCGCCCAAAGGTTGATCCGTTCGACCGCGTAGCAGACGATGATGCCGGCCCAAACGGCACAAGGGATAAGCATCAGGGCGGTGGCCAGACGCAGTGACGCGCTCATGTCACGTGTACGATCGGAGACACCTGACCTTGAGAGTTGACGCGGCGCGTTGGTCCCGTCCACATGTCGATCGAACCGGGGTCCTCGAGCGGGAAATTCCGGGGCCTCCAGGTCGCCTCGTCGACGCGCGTGACCCCGAACGAATACTCGTACGTGAGGTTGTAGGGGCCGCTGAAGTACACGAAGATCGCGCCGGAGGTTGGATGCTTCCCGGGGCCTGACTGGATCTCCACACCCTCGCGCTGAAGGAACCGCCAGTTGCGCATCAGGCTGTCCAGTGAGTCGACCTGGAAATTGACATGGCACAGGCCCGGGGTGTCGCTGGCAAAGACCGCGAGCTTGTGGTGGACAGGGTCTATACGCAGCAGATAGGCCGCCTCACCGACGTGATCGGAGACGCGCGCGGAGAAGACGGAGGTCCAGAAGGCGGCCGCCTCCCGCGGAACCGGCGCATCGAGACACAAGTGGCCGAACTCGGTGATGCCAGCGTTGCGTGAGAAGTCCACTGGCCGAGCGCATAGTTCCTGATCGGCGCAAAGCTCGATGTGGTTGCCGACCGGGTCGTCGAACGCGATGAACGCGTCCACTTGCCGGTGAGATGCCTCCTCCTCGGTGCCGCGCGTAACACGAAGCCCGTAGTCCTCGAGATCATTCTCGGCGCGTTCGAGCTCGGCGAGGCCCCGAACGGTCAGGCCAGACGCGAGCACGCCGGGAGGCCCTTCGGTGAAGGCCAAGCAATGCTGGCGCTCATCGGCCCGGAGGAAAACGAATTCGTCCCGGCGCTCCATCAGCTCGAGTCCCACGATCTCGGTGGCGAACCGGACGCTCCGTTCGAGGTCGGGCGTGCTGGATCGGACGTAGGCGATGTCCATCAGCTCGATCATGGGGCTCCTTTCACCTGGTGCGTACCGATCATCAAGGACTTGACGATAATGCTAGGTTAGGCGTGTGTCAACTTCGATGCGGCCAACAGGTGACCCCGGCGCCACCCGCAGCGGCCGCTTCGTCGCGCGCACGGATCGTGTGGTCAAGCCGCGTCGCGATCCGACGCAGTTCGGAGATCGGGCATGACGTGGCCCGCAGTCGACCGCGATCTAAGCGGGCCGCTAGCGGGGCTCCGGGTCCTTGACCTCTCCCGAATCCTTGCTGGCCCGTATACCGCGACGCTCCTGTCGGACCTCGGGGCCGACGTCATCAAGGTGGAACGTCCCGATGGCGGCGACGAGACGCGGCGCTGGGGGCCACCCTTCCATGGCGACACAGCCGCATACTTCTACACGGCCAACCGCAACCGTCGGTCCCTCACCCTCGACCTGAAAGATGTCCAGGACCAGGAAATAGCCCGTGCACTCGCGGCGGAGGCCGAGGTACTCATCGAAAACTTTCTTCCTGGCACGATGGACCGGTTCGGTTTGAGCGCCGATGCCTTGCGGCACGCGAACCCGCGGCTTGTGTACTGCACGATTTCCAGCTACGGAGAAGGGCCACGTCGTAGCTGGCCTGCCCTCGATTTTGTCGTTCAGGCGCAAGCAGGCCTGATGGCCGTCACCGGGTCAGACGCACCGGTAAAG
>Ga0066903_100004484_pt1 | contig 11822 bp, 9 predicted proteins | sample PanSoiMetaGPlot1_FD_67491 | JGI IMG/M metagenome (GOLD analysis project Ga0066903, IMG submission 67491) | Tropical forest soil microbial communities from Panama analyzed to predict greenhouse gas emissions - Panama Soil - Plot 1 (version 2) | ecosystem: Environmental > Terrestrial > Soil >...
CACGCCTATGGCCGCATGCAGCATCTCGTCCCGCCGGGCGGCAACAACGCCGATCTCACCTTCGGGCGTTTCATCGACAACGGCTTTTTCATCTGCGGCGATCCGGACACCGTCTATGAAGGCATCAAGCGGTTCTACGATGACGTTGGCGGCTTCGGGACGCTCCTGCTGATCACCGGCAAGGACTGGGCCACCCTCGAGCAGCGGACCCGCTCGATGGAGCGTTTCATGGCCGAGGTCGCGCCCCGGCTCGCTGCGCTCGATCCGGACAAGAAGCCCGCTGCGGCCGCGGCCGTCGCCTGAGCGGGCATGCAAGTGAAGTCGCGAACCCGACCGAAACGCAAGACCGAGCCCGGCAGCCGCCGGGTTGATCCGGTCGTGACCGAGATTGTGCGCAACGGCGTCATCGCCGTGACCGAGGAAATGAAGACGAACCTCATGCGCACGGCCTACAATATCATCATCTACGAGGCGCTCGATTTCACGACCGGCCTGTTCACCCCCGAAGGCGACACGATCTCGATCGGCATCGGGCTGCCGATGTTCATCCGCGGCATGTCTGAGACCGTGAAGGCGAAGATCAGGCATTTCCGCCGTGACCAGATCAAGCCAAGCGACATCTACGTCACCAATGACAGCTATCTCACCGGCAGCCATCTCAACCATGTCACGCTGACGCTGCCGATCTTCCATCGCGGCACCCTCGTCGGCTTCTCATGCTGCATGGCGCACTGGCTCGACATTGGCGGCATGCTCGGGGGCATGAGCACCGACATCTTCTCGGAAGGGCTGCAGATCCCGATCCTGAAGCTCCACGACCGCGGCGTCGTGAACGAGACGCTGGTCGACGTGATCCGCCAGAACGTGCGGCTGCCGAGCCGCGCCATGGGCGACCTGCGCGCGCAGGTCACTGCTGTGAAGACCGGCGAGCGGCGCTTCCTCGAGCTCATCGAGCGCTACGGGCGCGAGCCCGTGCTCGGCGCAATCGCAGCCATCATGGACCATGCCGCCGCGATGGCGCGCACCCGCACCCGCACCATCCCGGACGGTGTCTATGAGGCGGAATCCTACATGGACGACGACGGAATCGAGGTCGGCAAGCCGGTGCCGATCCGGGTGTGCGTCGTGGTCGAGGGCGACGAGATGACGGTCGACCTTAGCAACGTGTCCAAGCAGGTGCGCGGCTTCTACAATTCCGGCATCACCACCGGCCATGCCTGCGCGCAGGTCGCCTACAAGTGCCTGACCTCGCCCACCGACTATCCCATCAACGACGGCTCGTTCCGCAGCCTCAAGGTGATCGTGCCGCCCGGCCGGATCGTGAGCGCGACGCGGCCGGCGCCGATGCGCTGGTGGATGACCTATCCGATGACAATCGTCGATACGATCTTCAAGGCGCTTGCTCCGGTCATTCCCGATCGCGTCATCGCCGGCCACCACGCCGATCTCCTGGTCGCGTCGTTACACGGCATCAACCCGAAGACGGCGGAATTCTTCATCGCCAATTTCGGTCCACTCGGCGGCGGCTGGGGCGCGAAGCAGAGTGAGGACGGGATCAGCGGCACCGTCGCCATCAACGATGGCGACACTCACAACTCGCCGAACGAGCAGGCCGAGGCGAAATTTCCGCTGGTCGTCGAGCGCTACGCGCTGGTGCCCGATTCGGGCGGTGCCGGGCGGCGCCGCGGCGGGCTCGGGGTCGAGCGGGTGGTGCGCGCCCGTATCCCCATGACCATGAACACACAGGTCGAGCGCGCGCATTGCCGGCCGTGGGGGCTCAGCGACGGGCTCGAAGGCACCGGCAACCAGGTGGCGCTGCGGCTCGGCGGCACGTGGAAAACCAATTTCCCGAACGCCAAGGTGCTGGTCGCACCACTCAAGACCGATGATGCCTTCCTGATTCGCAGCGGCGGGGGCGGCGGCTACGGCGATCCGCTTGAGCGTGCCCTCGAGGAGGTCGCCGAGGACGTGCGGCAGGGCTACGTGTCGATCAAGGCGGCGGCGGAGCTCTATGGCGTCGTGGTCGATTCGGAAACATTCGCTCCCGACCGTGCCGCCACCGAACGGCTGCGCGGAGCGCGCCGCTCCGGCGCGCTTGCCGCAGTGCAGCAGGCGTGATCGGCGCCCACTGTTAACCGAAATACTGCGGCCCCGTGCCAGGGGGAGCAGCGGCGGGAACAGCGCGGTCCTTCAATCGTTGATGGTGCAAGGACGACCTGTTCGCGGGCCACCGGTTTTCAGTGGCGGCCCGCCGATACCATGCGCGCCCTTCCAGCATACCGGCGCGGATGGGAGGAGATGCGCCATGGCAACGATGGAATGGACCGGCGGCCTGTCGGACAGCGAGCACCAAGTCCAACTCCGGCGGGCGGTAATCGCAAGCACCGTCGGCACCGCGATCGAGTGGTACGACTTCTTTCTCTACAGCGTGGTGACCGGGCTCGTCTTCGCCAAGCTATTCTTTCCGAACTCCGATCCGCTTACCGGCACGCTCGAAGCCTTCGCTATCTATGCGGTGGGGTTCGTGGCGCGCCCCGTCGGCGCGGCGATCTTCGGGCACTATGGCGACCGCATCGGCCGCAAGGCCACGCTCATCGCGACCCTGATGGTGATGGGCCTCGCAACCTTCGCGGTCGCGCTGGTCCCGACCTACGAGCAGATCGGCATCTGGGGCGCTGTGATCCTCACCATCCTCCGCTTCATCCAGGGGGTCGGCGTCGGCGGTGAGTGGGGCGGCTCGGTCCTGCTCGCGATGGAATGGGCGCGCACCAACCATTCGCGCGGGTTCATCGCGTCGTGGCCGCAGTTTGGCGTGCCGTGCGGCCTGTTCCTCGCCAATCTCGCGGTGCTGGCCCTGAGCCAGATGTCGGGCGAGCAGTTCCTGAGTTGGGGCTGGCGGGTGCCGTTCTTCCTGAGCCTCATTCTGGTGGCCATCGGCCTGTGGATTCGCCTCGGCATCATGGAGACCCCGGTGTTCACCAAGCTCGTGGCCGAGCGCAAGATCGAACGCGCGCCCATGCTCGAGGTGATCCGACGCCAGCCTAAGGCCATTCTGCTGAGCGCCTTCGCCCGCATGGCTGAGCAGGCGCCGTTCTACATCTTCACAGCCTTCGTGTTCGCCTACGGGACCGGGTCGCTCCACGTCTCGCGCGACTTCCTGCTCGTCGCAGTACTGGTCGCGGCGGTCCTGTCATTCATCTCGATCCCGCTGTTCGGCCACATCTCCGATCGGATCGGACGCAAGAACATGTACATGATCGGCGCGGCAGTGGTCGGGGTGTTCGGTTTCATCTATTTCGGCATGCTGAACACCGGCTCGCTGGTGCTGATCTTCCTGGCGATCGTGCTCTCGCTCATCCCGCATGACATGATGTACGGCCCGCAGGCGGCCCTGATTGCGGAATCGTTCTCCGGCCGTCTGCGCTACAGCGGAGCCTCGCTCGGCTATCAGCTGGCCTCGGTCATCGCCGGCGGCCCGGCGCCGCTGATCGCCACTTGGCTGTTCGGCAAGACCCAGTCGGCCTACGCGATCGCTTGGTATATCGCGGCCTGTGCGGTGGTCAGCTTGATCGCGACCGCAATGATGAACGACTACACCGGCAAAGATCTCGAGGCCGAGCACGAGTAAAATCCGAGCCAAAGCTATCCCAGCGTTTACCTTGCGTTTTTCCGGCAAACGGCCTGCCGCCCGCTGATTGCAAGACGGCGGCCGCCCGACCATATTCCCCGAGGACCTGATTCGAGCAAGAGGCCATCGCCATGCTGGCTGGCGGTCTTGGGGGATTCAATTTCGGGCTCGGCGAGACCGCCGATATGCTGCGGGAGAGCGTGCGCAGCTTTGCGGCCGCGCACATTTCGCCGCGCGCCGAGGAGATCGATCGCAGCAACAGCTTCCCGCGCGATCTCTGGCCCGAGCTCGGCAAGCTTGGCGTGCACGGCGTCACGGTCGGGGAAGAGTGGGGCGGGCTCGGGCTCGGCTACCTCGAACACTGCATCGCCATGGAGGAGATTTCGCGCGCCTCCGGGGCGGTCGGGCTCTCCTATGGGGCGCACTCGAACCTCTGCATCAACCAGCTTCGTCTGCACGGCAATGCCGAGCAGAAGCGACGCTTCCTGCCGAAGCTCATTTCCGGCGAGCACGTCGGCGCGCTTGCGATCTCCGAGCCCAACGCCGGCTCCGACGTAGCCTCGATCCGCACCCGCGCCGAGAAGAAGGGCGACCGCTTCGTCATCAACGGCACCAAAATGTGGATCACCAACGGGCCGAACGCCGACACCGTGGTGTTCTATGCGCGCACCGATCCGGACGTGTCCAAACGCGGGCTCACCGCGTTCATCGTCGAGTGGGGCACCAAGGGCTTCTCGCGTGCTCAGAAGCTCGACAAGCTTGGCATGCGCGGCTCCGACACCGGCGAGCTCGTGTTCGCGGATTGCGAGGTGTCGGAGGAGAACGTGCTTGGCGGCGTCAACGAGGGCTGGAAGGTCGTGATGTCGGGCCTAGACTTTGAGCGCGTCGTGCTCGCGGCCGGTCCGCTTGGCATCATGCAGGCCTGCATGGACGTGGTGATGCCCTACATCCACGAGCGCAAACAGTTCGGCAAGGCGATCGGCGAATTCCAGCTGGTGCGTGGCAAGATCGCCGACATGTACGTCACCATGAATGCCTGTAAGGCCTATGTGTATTCGGTCGCCAAGGCCTGCGACCGCGGCGAGACCACGCGCGAGGATGCCGCAGGCGCGATCCTGTTCGCGTCCGAGCGCGCGACTGCAATGGCGCTCGACGCGATCCAACTCCTCGGCGGCAATGGCTACACCAACGACTATCCGGCTGGACGGCTGCTGCGCGATGCCAAGCTCTACGAGATCGGCGCAGGCACCAGCGAAATCCGCCGCATGTTGATCGGCTCCCAGCTCTACGACAAGGCGCGCTGATGTTCGCAGTGTGCGGGACAGAAGCGCGGTTCTTCCGCTGTTCGCTCCCGCGAAGGCGGGGGCCCAGTCCAACGCTGGTGCGCTTGGGCCTGGGTCTCCGCTTTCGCGGGGACGAACGGGAGAGTGCGCGCTTCTCCCGGACGCATCCATGACTGTCCTGCCCTCCACGATCGACGCGCGCGCTCCCGCCTTCGTGCGCAACGCCGACGTTCTCAAGCGCCTGGTCGATGATCTGCACGGCAAGCTCCATGCGGTGCGGCAGGGCGGCAGCGAGGAGGCGAAAAAGCGGCACGTCGCGCGCGGCAAGCTCGTCGCCCGCGAGCGCATCCGGCGGCTCGTCGATCCCGACACGGCGCTGCTCGAGCTTTCGCCGCTCGCCGCCTACGAGATGTACGGCGGCGATGTGCCTTCGGCCAGCATAATCACCGGGATCGGCCGCATCTGCGGGCGCGATTGCGTGATCGTCGCCAACGACGCCACCGTCAAGGGCGGCACCTATTATCCGATGACGGTCAAGAAACATCTGCGCGCCCAGGAGATCGCGCGCGACAATTATCTGCCTTGCATCTACCTGGTCGATTCCGGCGGCGCCTTCCTGCCGCTGCAGGATGAGATCTTTCCCGACCGCGAGCACTTCGGTCGCATCTTCTACAACCAGGCGCAGATGTCTGCGGCCGGCATCCCGCAGATCGCCGCCGTGATGGGCTCGTGCACGGCCGGCGGCGCCTACGTGCCGGCGATGTCGGACCAGAGCATCATCGTGAAGGGGCAGGGCACGATCTTCCTCGGCGGTCCGCCGCTGGTGAAGGCCGCAACCGGCGAGGTGGTGACGGCCGAGGAGCTCGGCGGCGCTGACGTGCACAGCCGGCAGTCGGGCGTCACCGACTATCTCGCCAACGACGATGCCCACGCGATCGACCTCCTGCGCAGGATCGTCGCGGGCCTCAACCGTGTGAGCCGGCCTTGGCTCGAGCTGCGCGCCCCGCGCGATCCGCTCTATCCGGCGCAGGACCTCTACGGCATTGTCTCGGCCGACCCTCGCATGCCCTACGACGTGCACGATATCATCGCGCGCATCGTCGACGGCTCCGAGTTCGAGGAATTCAAGGCGCTCTATGGGCAGACACTGGTCTGTGGTTTCGCCCATGTTCACGGGGTACCGATCGGCATCCTCGCCAATAACGGCATCCTGTTCAGCGAGAGCGCGCTCAAGGGCGCGCATTTCATCGAACTCGCGAGCCAGCGCAGCATCCCACTCCTGTTCTTGCAGAACATCACCGGCTTTATGGTCGGCAAGAAGTATGAGGCTGGCGGCATCGCCAAGGACGGCGCCAAGCTCGTGACCGCTGTCGCGACCTCGACGGTGCCGAAATACACCGTGATCATCGGCGGCAGCTATGGCGCCGGCAATTACGGCATGTGCGGCCGCGCCTATGGACCGCGCTTCCTGTGGATGTGGCCGAACGCCCGCATCTCGGTGATGGGCGGCGAGCAGGCGGCGAGTGTGCTCGCGGTCATCCGCCAGGAGGCAGTCGAAGCGAAGGGCGGCAAGTGGAGCAAGGAGGACGACGCGAAGTTCAAGGCGCCGATCCGCGAGCAGTATGAGAAGCAGGGCAACGCCTACTATGCGACTGCGCGGCTGTGGGATGATGGCGTGATCGATCCTGCCGACACCCGCACGGCGCTCGGCCAGGCGCTCGCCGCCGGGCTCAATGCGCCGCCCCCATCGCCGACACGCTTCGGCGTGTTCCGAATGTAGTGCAAGCTGGACTCTCCGCATCACCGTTGCAGCGAAAGCTCGCGGCTCGAGCCGCGAGTCACCTCGCCCCGCCTGCGGGGAGAGGTGACGGAGCTCGCGGCTGTGATAGTGCTAAACTCATCGGGCGAGCGCATCGATCTCGGATAACGGCCAGCCGCTCCGAGGTCAGCGCTTTGCCGCGAATGCGTTCGCCTCTTCGAACCGCCGCACCGCCCGCTCGGGATCCCAGGGCTCCTCGAGCAGTGTCTCCGGATCCCATTCGCTTCTTTTGCCGCGCTTGAAGAAATCGCCGCCGTAGACGTGGATCGCCCCGGTAAGCCGGGGGATCGGATTGGTCACCGAGTGAATGATGTTGTGCCCGAGCGGTTCGGCATCCCGCTCGCACAGCGCCTTGGCGCCGGCGGCCTCGACCCGGCCACCCTCGCCGCCGGGAACGCGCCGCCAGAAGATGTTGTCCTCGCGGCCCGTATAGATGCCGATGACCGCCCACATCTGATGATTGTGAGGCACGAGCGTCATCATCGGCGCCCAGACGACGTTGAGAATTGTCAGATCGTCCGAATGATGGAGCTTGTGCAGCCCCGCGCGCTTGGGCTCGCCGAAGGCCTTGAGCACCGACGCCGGGTCGGACACGGCGCGCGCCACCACTTCGCGCACGAACTTGTGCGACGGATCGGCCGCCAGCGCCGCGCGGCAATCGGCAATAAACTGGTCCAGGTCGAACATCGCTCAATGCTCGGAAGTGGGCATCATAGCACGGCTCAATTGTCCACCCAGTCCTGGCGGCCAGCGTCAGAGAAACGAACGATTCACCCTAACTAAAGACACTGCGAAAGCGGCTCACGTCACCGCCAGCGGCGCGAGCGCGTCGATGTCGGTGACCACGTCGATCACCACCGGGCGGTCGGCCTTGAGCGCCTGCGCGATCGCTCCCGCAATCTCGCCGGCCTTCTCGACCCTGATGCCAACCGCTCCCATGCCCTCGGCAAGGCGCGCGAAGTTCATCTTGTTGAAGGTCCAGAGCGAGCGCCCGCCTTCGGTCTGCTCGCCGCCATAGACGCGGTCGAAGCCGCGCTTCGACTGGTTGCCGCTGCCGTTGTTGTTGACGACCGTGACTGCGTTGATCTTCCAGCGCACTGCCGTTTCCACTTCGGCGATGTGATACCAGAAGCCGGCATCGCCGGTGAACGTGACCACCGGCCGCTCCGGAGCCGCGCATTTGGCGCCAAGCCCGGCGGGGAATGCCCAGCCGAGGTGCCCGGCACTGCGCATGTAGCTCTGGTGCGGGCTGGTGAGGTCGAACATCCCGCCCATCCACATGCCGGCGTGGCCGGTGTCGACCACTACGATGGCGTCGCCGGGCACATGCCTGGTCAGTTCGGCGCAGAGCCGTTCGGGCCGGATCGGCGTCGCGTCCGAGGCGAAGGCGTCCTTGTATTTCGCGGCCCATTCCTTGCAGATGCCCTGCGCCTCTGCGACCCAGGCCTTGCGTTTGGCGGCGTTTCCGCGGTCGGCATGCTCGAGCATCCGCGCGAGCGTCACCTTGGCATCGCCGTTGACCGCCGCTTCGAGCGGATAGTTGCGGCCGAGCGCCTCGGCGTCGATGTCGATCTGGACTGCCGGCGTGCCGATCTTGGGCACCGCCCAGAAATGCGTGGTCATGCCGCCGGTCTCGGTGCCGATGAAGCAAACGAGGTCGGCGCGGTTGACCACGCGGTTCGCGCTCTCGCGTGAATAGGTGCCGACTACGCCGACCGAGAGCGGATGATTGCCCGGAATGGAGTCCTTGCCGTTGAGCGAGGTCGCGATCGGGATCTGCAGCGCTTCAGCCAACGCCACGAGCTCGGCGGCCGCACCGGAGGCGCGCACCCCGCCGCCGGCGACGATCACCGGACGCTCGGCATTCTGCAGGGCTTTCAGCGCCGCGAGCACGCTGTCCCGGTCGGGTTCCGGGCGGAACGGCGGCACGCGGGCGAAGCGTTCCTCGGTGAGCGGCTCCATCTCGGCCTCCTCGAGGTCGAGCTGGCCCTCGTTGCCGCGGAACTGTAGATGCACGGGCCCCGGCGTGCCCGAGGTCGCCACGCGAAACGCCTGCCGCACCATGTCCGGAAAGCGTGCCACGTCGTCGATGGTGGCGTTGAACTTGGTCACCGGCTCGAACGCCGGCACGTCGTCGATCTCCTGGTAGACCTTGCGGAACTTGGTCTTGGCGTCGCGCCCGCCGGTCATCGCGATCACCGGCGAGTGTGCCAGGAAAGCATCGCGCAGCCCGGCTGCCAGGTTGAGCGCGCCGATCACCTGGGCCATGCAGATGCCCGGCTTGCCCGAGGCGCGCGCATAGCCGTCGGCCATGTACGCGGCCGCCTTCTCGCCGTGCACGTGCAGCCGCTTGATCGAGGTGCGGCTCTCCATCACCGCGAAGGTCTTACGCAGGACGGCAGGCACATGGAACACGTGCGTGACACCATAACCTTTGAGCATGTCGGCGAGACAGTCGGCGCCGGACATTTTGCGATTGTGGCCGAGCATCATGAGGTCGCTCCCAGGATCAATGGATGCACGAAGGGAATCACGGCGGATCGTGTCGCGCCGGCATCCCCACTAGCTCTCTGCGGACCAGCAACGTGACCGACGCGAAGGCACCGACCCACGAGCCGAGCGCCGCGAACGCCACGTAGACGGCGTTTTCCGTGTAGCTGATCACTGCGAAGGCGGAGAGCAGGTACCAGATCGCGCTCCAGTTCGCGGCGCGTACGCGGTGACGTGCGACAACTGCGGCGTTGAAGAAGACGTAAGCCGCGTCGGTGACAGCGGTCGCGGCGAACACGCCGAGCGCGATCAGTGGACTGATGGCGAGGTTCATGGTCCAGCCCCGTCTCTTGTTGCATATGCGTTGAAGCTTACTTCACCCAGTACACGGTCGGTACGTTGGCGCCCTTCGGAAAGTCGTCCTGCAGCCGCGGCGAGAACTGCCGCAGATCGAAATGGTCGGTCGCCCTGAGGGCCTCGATCTCGGCTGCGGTTTCGATCGGGATGTAGGTCGAGTACTGTGGGCCTTCGCCGTCATCCCAGTCGATGATCTCGTAGAATTCATAAAAGTAGAGCTGCCCACACTCGCGGCACTTGAGCAGATAGCGCCGCCTGTGGCTTTCATCCACATAAAGCTCGACCAGCTCAAAGCGCTCATTCTTTGAACCTTGCGCAAGTTTAGGCCTCTTGGGCGCCCTCACTTGATCGCCAGCGGATTGGTGGGCGAGCCGACCGCGCCAGTGATCGGGATCGCCGGCGCGACGAACATGAACTCGTAGACTTTGTCGGCAGCGCAATCGTCGGCGAGGTCCTTGAGGTAGAAGATCTCGCCCATGGTCATCCCCATCATCGGGATGGTGATCCAATGCCAGGGCTGATTGATGCCCGGCTCGGTCTCGTTCGGCCGCACCTCGCAGCCCCAAGTGTCGCTGGCGAGCGCCGCCAGCTCGGTGCGCGCCACCCACTCCAGCGTCTCAAACGCGAAGCCGGGCGCATCGCCGCCCGGGTAGCCGTCCCAGCTGCCGACCTTGAGGCATCGCTCCATCTGCCCGGTGCGGACCACCACATAGTCGCCGCGCTTGACGGTGATGCCCTGTTCCTCGGCGGTGTTGTTGAGGTCCTCGCAGGTGATGCCGTAGCCGTCCTCGAGCGAGTCGACGCCCTTGTAGCGGGCCACGTCGAGGAACACGCCGCGGCCAACCATCTTGTTCTTGGTTTTCTCGATGCCGCATTTCTGCGCGCCGTTCGAGGTCACCTCGCGGCAGTCATAGCCGTTCCACATGTGGTTCTCGTAGAAGACGTGGCCGAGCCCGTCCCATTGCGTCCCGCATTGCAACGGCATCGTGACCATGTCGTCGGCGGCGCGGATGCCGCGCTTGTCGAGTACGCCCGAATACGCATCCGTGCCGGTGCGCAGCATGGTGTGGATCGGGTTGGTGCGCCCCATCGCCGGATAGGTGCTCTTGGCGCCCTGCGGGCCGGTATGATCGAAATTGAGCGCGAGCGAGATCACCTTGCCTTTGCGCACCAGCCGCGCCGCAGCGATGATGTCCTCCGGGCTCGTATAGTTGAGGGTGCCGATCTCGTCATTCGGCCCCCATTTGCCCCAGTTCTTGAACTTCTCCGCCGCTTCGCGAAGGTCCTGCCGCGTGAGCTTCCTCGTCGCCATGTGCTGCCGTCCCGTTCTCTCGATGCCGCCCCGCAACGGGGGACGAAGCCATAGCCCATTTACTCGCCCGAGTGCAGGGGCGATGATGGGGTCAGAACATGATCCAGGGAGGACGTCGTGAACGCCGTCATCCGGAGCCTCGTCTGCCTGGTCGCACTCGGCTTCGCGGCGCCTGCATCCGCGCAGACCTATCCGAGCAAGCCGATCCGGATGATCGTGCCGTTCGCGGCCGGCGGTCCGACCGACGTGATCGCCCGCGTCGTTGCGCAGAAACTGTCCGAGACCTGGGGGCAGCAGATCGTCATCGAGAACCTTCCTGGCGCCGGCGGCAATACCGGCATCGCGATGGTGGCGAAGTCGCCGCCCGACGGCTACACGATCCTGACCGTGAGCACGGGCTTTCTGGTCAACCCGAGCATGTATGCGCGCGTCCCTTACGATCCGATCACGGATTTCGCGCCGATCACGCTGGTCGCGGCATCGCCCAACGTGGTCTCCGTGACGCCCTCGGTTCCGGCCAAGACGCTGAAGGAACTCATCACTGTGGTGAATGCCAACCCGGGCAAATACAGTTTCGCGCAGCCGGCGACCGGTTCGACCCCGCACCTCGTCGGCGAGCTGTTCAAGCAGACCTATGCGCCCGACCTTGTGATGGTTCCCTTCAATGGCGCGGCGCCGGCGGTCACCTCGACCATCGGCGGTCACACGCCGATTGCGTTCACGGCGCTGCCGCCGGCGATGGCCGCCATCAAGGACGGCAAGCTGCGCGGGCTTGCCGTGTTCGCGAGTCAGCGCTCCTCGGCTGTGCCGGATGTTCCGACCAACGCGGAGGCGGGCGTTCCGGGGCTCGAGAGCGATACGCTCACCGGCATCGTGGCGCCGGCCGGGACGCCGCGGCCCTTGATCGACAAATGGCGCAACGAGATCGCCAAC
>Ga0066903_100004485_pt1 | contig 11821 bp, 8 predicted proteins | sample PanSoiMetaGPlot1_FD_67491 | JGI IMG/M metagenome (GOLD analysis project Ga0066903, IMG submission 67491) | Tropical forest soil microbial communities from Panama analyzed to predict greenhouse gas emissions - Panama Soil - Plot 1 (version 2) | ecosystem: Environmental > Terrestrial > Soil >...
CGCAAGATCGAGCCTTCCAAAGCGCAACGCAGCGGAAGCCAAATTGAGCTGGTTGTCCAGGTCGGTTGGGAGCAGTCGGGCGATTTGCTCGCGCCAATGCACGGCTTCTTCCAGATTTTGTTTTTCCGCTGCCTCTGCTAAAACGGAAAGAGCCGGCACAGAATCAGGATGCCGTGCCAGAAGTTCTTGCGCGGCTTCCGCCGCTTTGCTGAATTTTCGCTCCTGTAAAAGCGCACTGGCCCGGTGCAGCAAACGGCTTTGGCCCCAGTCCTCATATAACCTTGAGCCGTAACTGAAGAAAAGAGCGCCTAGCAGAAAAGCGATTGCCGAAGCGGTCACCATAACAGCGAAGCGCGCCGGCCAGAGCTGCCGTTGAAAGGCAGACCCCAGAAACAACTCGCGAGCTCTTCCGTGCCCGGCGTATTTGATTCGTCCCGCCATTTCGCGCCCTGTTTCGATGCGCATCAGTCCGCTTGTCCCTCCCACACGCGCATGCTTCTGCGCTAAGGATGTGTCGCTATCTCGGGTTCTTGAACTGAACGAACTGCTTCGGTCAATTCGACTTTGCGTTCCCTCAGACGCCAGCCCCAAACGTACCTTCCCAGGAGAACCTTGATTGTCGCGGTGAGCGGCACGGCAAGAAGCGGACCGATTACCCCGCCAATGATCAGCCCCCAAACAAAGATCGATACAATGACCGTCATTGGATGCAGTCCGACATAATTTCCCACAATCCGCGGGGCATAAAATATGCCTTCCAGATTTTGTATGAAGATGAAAATGAGCGTCACAATAATGGGGTGTGTCCAGTCGCCCCATTGAAATGCTGCGATCAGAACGGCTGGCACCCAGCAGATGATAATTCCGATGTACGGAACCATCGTAAGGACGACCACCATTGCGCCAATCACTGGAGCGAAATTGAGACCGAAGATTGTGAGTGCCGCCCCAATGAGTAGACCGTCCAGCAGACACACAAGTAATTGGCCTCGAAAGTACGCGGTGACGTAACGATTGATTTCCGAAAGCGCATCCGCGACTTCGTCTCTGAACGGCGATGCACGCAGCGGCAGGTATTCTTTCCACCGTTTTTGAATGCGCGGCTTTTCATTCAGCAAGAAGAACAAATAAATGGGCACCAGGATGAGGCTGAGCAGAAAACCTGTGACGCCAAGAAACCCGCCGATGCTCTTTTTCAAAATGTCCCAGAGCTTTTCCAGCACAATCGGGAGCGCTTGCTCCAATTTCGGCATTTGTTTTTCGACGTAAGCTTGAATGCGCTGGCGATCAGCAGTACTCAGCTTCATCGGGCTTGGAGCAATTACTTCGGTCTCGAGCGGGGCTCCCGGCGACGTGACTGGAGTCGTCGTCGGTTGTGCCCGAGCGGAAGGAGATGCGGCGGGGCCGATGAGCCAGTCTGTGAGACTTGTCGATGCAGATTTCCCGTGCCCTCCACCGAGTAACCCGAATGTTTTGTCGAATCGATAGATAAGATCGACTGTGTAATCTCGTGCTCGTTCGGTATAGGCGGGAACTTGCCTGGCAAAATTCGCGCTCTGGATCGAGATGGTGGGGATGAGCCATGCGGCTAATCCTCCCAGCGCGAAAAAGGCAATCGCGAAAAGGACCGCCACGGCTTTGGTGCGAGTGAGTGCCCCGCGAGACATTTTGGTCACCAGCGGGTCAAGCAGATAAGTGAGAATCACGGCGATCGCTACCGGGATCAGGATTGGTTGGAGAAAACTGATGACGTTGGCCGCGGTCCAGATCAATGCGCCGACGATGATGACAAGAAGAACCACAAAACAGGCAGTAAGCGCCGCCCACATGGTCTTGCGCTGCCATGGCGTGGGATATTCCTTCATCTGTGCGTCATACGCCTTTCCAACTCTCCACGAACCTGCGCTGGATCGAGATGGTAATCACTACGTCGGATTCGCTTTGGGCAAATCTTTGCTGATTCTCTTTTTCGTGCCCTCCACCTTCTCCGCGAGGTTTTTGTTTTTCGGGTCTAGTGCCAGCGCCTTTTGCCATGCTTCCAATGCCTCCGGCATCCGATTCAATTTCAAATAAGTGTCGCCGATGTGTTCGAATACAACCGGATCGTCATGCTCCGCCGCCTTTGCAGCGCGAAGCAAATCGTTCAGCGCCTGATCAAATTTCCCCTTTCGAAATTCCACCCAACCGAGGCTGTCCAAATACGAGGCGTTGTCAGGTTCGCTCTCAAGCGCGCGTCTAATCATGGTTTCAGCTTCAGCAAGATTCATATTGTGATCCGCCCACATATAACCCAGGTAGTTGCATGCCTCTGCCGAATTGGCAGGATCGAGCGCAATTGACTTGCGGAGCAGATCGGCCGCTTTGTCGTACAGACCAGCTTGCTCAGCCGCCGCTCCATAATTGAAGTAAAACTTGGCGTTTACCACATCGTCGTCCTGATCGAGCTGCGCTTCGTGCAGCGCCTCTTCGAAAGTCGCTACGGCTTGCTGGTTCTGCTTCGCCTCGCGCTGAGCGATTGCCAGATAGTAAACAATCTCCGGTGCGTCGGGAAATCGCCGCCTAGCTTCTGTCAGCAATCGCACCGCCCGCCCTGCGTCTTTTAACGGTCCGACAAGCAACTCCGCCAAATGCAAGTAAGTGGTCGGGTGATTTGGATTAATTAAGAGGCTTTGTTCGTAATTCGCGGCGACTCTCGCAAACTTCGCTTTGGCTTCGTCTAGGCGGTTTGCGCGCAACAGTGATCGTGCTTCGTCATCGAGCACCTGTGCCAGTAAATCGTAGGGTTGATATTTGTCGGGGTGCTCTTTAATGATTTGCTCGAGCATCTCGATCGCCTTGGCGCGCTGATTTGTCAAAATAAAGCCGGTCGCCAGTTTCTCTCGCGCATTTGCATCGTCTGGTTGGAGTTCGAGAACGCGCAAATAAAGCGGGATCGCTTCTTTCAGTTGCTGAGATGCGGCGTAATAATCTGCTACGTCCTTGAGGATCGCCGGATCATCTCCGGCGTGTTGGGCTGCTTGTTTGAAAATCTCGTTGACCCTCTTCAAATCGTCCGGTTTCGGCTGGGAGTCAGACTTGAAAAGAATAGCCACGTAAAGCTTTCCGAGATGCATCCAGAAGTTGGGATCATTACTCCGAACTTTTGTGGCGCGATCCAGAGTTTCGATCGCCTTTTTCTGTTGTCCTGCTGCAACTTCGATTTCGACCAGACGCTGGTAAGCTTCCGCGTCAGCGGGATTCAGGGCGATGGCTCGATTGGCATAATCAATGGCTTGGTCTGTTTTCTTGAGATACCTCGCATAAATAAAAGCCAGCTGCTGATAAGGCTCGGCATTAGTCGGGTTTGCCTTGATTGCGTCCTTCAGCACGTCAATTGCCTGTGGGAAATCGTCCTCCTGAATCAGCAAACCAGCCACGCGCGCAGCGAGTTGCGACTGCCCGGGATCAACGTTGAGCACCTTGCGATAGGCCTCTAGCGCGCGGTCTATCTCCCCATTTTCTTCGAACGCCATTCCTTCAACAAAATGCGCGAGGGCACCTGCCTTCCGATCGGCAGCCGGACGCAATGCGAGGTCTGAAGCCGGCTTTGCATTTACCGAATCATCCTGCCTCACGCCTTGTTTTGCATGCTGTGAGCGCTGAATTTTCGTCGGCGAAGGCTTCGCGGCTGGGTCGGCAAGTGTATTCGCCACCGCGACAAAAATGATTGCAAAAGTAATTTCCCCGCAGGCGCCAACTCCGCACTTTGTGCGCTCCCTCATTTTTAATGATTCTAACTTTCAGCGCTGCGCTCCGCAAACCAGCCTCCACCAAGGCTACAGCCTGGGAGGCAAGCCTCAGAAGCTGTAGTGCCGCTAGTAGAACGATGTGCGCGCATTAGAAGCGTCGAACGCTCAATGCTCGACAGACAACGTCGGTTGCAGAAAAATTTGATATTGGAGGTTGGGCGTTCGGCCTCGAGCGTTGGACGTTGGCTGGTAACCGGACTGTTGCAGGTTATACCTTGTACCGCAGACGCTTCTTGTGACGATGCAGCCTCATTCGTTTGCGGCGCTTGTGCTTGGCAATTTTTGCTTTCCGCCTTTTCTTAAGAGAGCCCATTCAGATTTCCAGATTTGCGAATCGCGATTCAACCATTTAACCGGCGGTATTGCAACTGCCTTTCGTCGCTGCCGTATTCATCGTCAGCATTGTTGTAGGGCGTCTGTGTCAGAGGCCGAAGTTTTAGCGACCGATTCCCTATGGTTTCCGTGCGACCATGATCATACTCTTCCAGACGAAAGGCACCCTACCGCCTCCGACGACAAAGCGAACGACGCGAAAACCGCCTTCGTTCAACAACTGCAAGAAAGAAGCAGACTCTTAATGTCCAATAACCCTGATCGCACTCGAGGTTAGGCGGGCTCGAATCTTTTCAAAGGTCTCATCTCTGTGCACTCCGCTAATTGGCTTTTGAAACGTCCACCGTGCCCAGTCCATCAGTACCGGGCCGGAAATCTCAGTCGTATGCGGATGCGCAGCAAAATACTTGGCGGTTAGCCAGTCCGTCCGCGGGAAAAGGTGAAAGTGAACGGCGCGTGTCTCCTCGGAAAATAATGTGCAATAAACTCGCTGTGGCCGAATGACGGCTTCGATTGCGGTCATAGTCGCTGCCAACGTCGGTCCTAGAGATGCTAGTGCTGCAGAATTCATTTGCGACAGCGACTCGACAACATATCTCGGCATCACAATCAGGTAGCCCGGGATGTAGCAACTGCTGCATGCTTCTACGATGAAGTGCTCATTTGCGAAAACCGGCGAGGGGCTTGTCGACCCTCCAGCGGGCGTTGTAAGGTCCCTCACTTGACTCGGAATGACGGGTGGCGTCAGCGATTTTCCTGCGATTGAGCGGCGGGCGCTTTTTTCTTCTCCTCTGGGCCAATGCCGATCTTCTTCAGGAATGGCAGGACCGATTGCTTGCGACCGAGGAACTTCTCGATAGAAACGGTGACATCGCGGGAATCACCCGGCTCGTAAATTTCGCGACGCAATTTCATGCCGGCCTGTCTATCGAGGTAGCCGTTTTTGGATTTTTCAAAAACCGTCGCCATATCGGCGGCAATCGCGTCCGCCCAAGCGTAGCCATAGTAACCCGCATCGTAGCCATTCAAATGGCCAAAGTACGTGACAAACGTCGTGCTCGGATCGATCGGCAGAAAAACCTTTTCCAAGATTGGATTGGATATGGCCACGCAATCGTAAGGCATATCTTCGGGATGCGGGTCATGTAGGGCGAGATCGAGCGATGCAAATGCAAATTGGCGCCGATAAAAAACACCGGCGTTTGCCAGCTTGGCTTCATTCATTTTGTTAACGATTTCCGCCGGAATCTTTTTTGATGGATCCCTGTAATCCGCCGCAAACGTGTCGAGCACTTTCTTATCCCAAACCCAGTTTTGTAGCATCTGGGACGGCGCCTCGACGAAATCACCCGGGACATGCGTTCCCGCGAAGCGACCGTACTTCGCATGAGTAACAATCGAATGCAGGGCGTGGCCAAATTCGTGGAACAACGTTTCTACGTCCTGGTGTGTCATTAATGACGGTGTGTCACCGTTTGCAGGCGGGAAATTGCAAAGCAGTGCGACCGTCGGGCGCTGGTATTTTCCGTCAGGTAATAGTTTGCCGCTGATAATGTCGAACTGCGCAAAGTGATTGAATTTTCCTTCGCGCGGGAACATGTCGAGGTAGAAAATGCCGAGCGGCTCGCCCGTGGTCGAATCAGTCACCAGATAAAGCTGGAGATCATCGATCCATTTGTAAGGTGCTGCGATCCTTTCAAATTTTAGGCCGAAAATGTTCTGGTAAATGTTAAACATCCCCTCAAGCACTTTTTGGAATGGGAAATATGCGCGCAACGCTTCTTTATCGACGGCGTATTTTTGTTTGTTGCGCTGATTGCTGTAGTAGCGCCAGTCCCACACCATGATTCGGGCGTTGGGATCGTTCGTATCAGCGGCTTTTAGTTTTTGTAGTTCCGCGAGTTCACTGTCGAATTTCGGCTGGCTGCCGGTAATCAAATCATTGATGTATTTTTCGGCGTTCGCTCCGGTCCTGGCCATTTTGACTTCCGTCTGGTAGTCGTCCCACGACTTATAACCGAGCCGCAGGGCGATCTTATTCCGGAGCGCAAGCATTTGATTGAGAATAGGAACGTTTGTGTCTTTGCCAAGCGTCTCGCGAATGACATAAAGCTGTTTGCGCGTGGCTTCGCTTTTCGCGTTCTCCTCAACGGTATTGAATTGCCAGGTAACGTTTGCCATCACCGTGTAAACGTCGTCGCCCGTTTTGATTCCAGGTGCGGCAAAGAAACTGTCCGGCAGACCCTCGAGGTCGGCCTTTGTGAACATCACCGGAGCAGCCGTCTTGACGATGTTGGTGTCGAAATCAGTCCCGAGTTTGGACAATTCCTTACGTAGCTGTTCGACTTCCTTGCGCTGATCAGGCGGTAACTCCAAACCGGCGCGTCGATAATCGCGCAATGTTTCCTTAAGCAGCTTTTCATCTTCTCCAGTGAGTTTCGGACGTGTATCGGCGAAAGCTTTGATGGCCTTGTAAACATCCTCGCGATAATCGATCCCGACCGCCCAGTCTTGGAACGTTTTCACGGCGTTCTCCGCAGCAGTGCGCATCGCAGGATTCGTATTCGTCTCTTTAATGATCGTGGCCCTGTTTGCAGCGAGTCCTGCCTGATAAGTAGTATCGTCTAGAGCTACCACAGTACTCTTGAACGTCACCTTGCTGAGGTCCTGGGCGCCGATCTGGTCCAGCGCGGCATTGGCCTTTTCAATCGCATTCTTTGTTGCAGTCTCGACTGCTTCCGGTGTCTGCTCCCAATCGGGAATCGCTAGCACTGCGTTTGCCTTTCTCGCAGCAGCGCGAAAATCGTCGACACTTTTCAGGTCGGCGGCGAAAAGGTTTGAACTCGAGGCGAGAAGGATAAGTGAGATGCAAAGAAACGAGGACTTTATCAAACGCTGCGACATAAGGGTGGAAAAGCTCAAGTGGGTCACAGATTTACACAGATTTTCACAGATGACAGAAGGAATTTTGATGAATCTGTGCCTCATCTGTGTTCATCTGTGGCGAGCACCGGTCTTTAGCGAAAACGTGCGCCGCGAATGATCCACAAATTCTTTGTCGCCTTTATTCCGACTTTCGTTGCAATCGACCCGATCGGGCTTGTGGCTGTCTTTATGGGTCTCGCTGGGACAGCGTCGCGTGAAGAGCGGCAGCACCAGGGGTTCGTGGGAATCTTCACTGCGCTTTGTATTGCTGTTGGCTTTATGTTCCTTGGGAAAATTATTTTTGTCGCGCTTGGAATTACGGTTGCGGACTTCCAAGTTGCGGGCGGTCTGATCCTGCTCGGGCTGGCTGGCCGCGAATTGCTCAATCTTGGAGCAGCCGATCGTGAAGCGAGCGACGACTTCGGGGTTGTGCCGCTAGGAATGCCATTAATCGCAGGACCGGCGTTGTTAACTGCGCTGTTGATCCTCGTGGATACGGTGGGTCTGGTATTTACGCTGCTCTCGCTTTTGGTCAATCTCGGCTTGGTTGCGATCGCGTTCTGGAATGCCGATCTCGTCGCGCGCTGGATGGGCAGGCAGGGTTTGCGCGGTGTATCGAAGATAGTTGCGCTGCTGCTCGCTGCGATCGCGGTCAGCCTCATCCGCCGCGGCTGGCACGGCGTGTAAGTGTCGCGAACGATTCCAGCACACGGACGTTGCGCGTCGACGGTCTCGCCGTTCGCGCGTATCACTTGTCGACCGAAGTCGCCGCGCGTTAGAAGCCTGTATCGAAACGCGCGCCGCTGGCGATATGCCGACGCTCGTAAGGCCAGAAGTCCTTCAGTTCGGCGCTTTTATCGCCGTGCTGAAATCGCCAATTTAACTCAACTTCGATAGCCTTGATTTCGTCCTGCTGTGGCAGAGCCATTCCGTTGTAGATCTGGGCATAGACCTCATTGCGCGTCCTGGTGAATGGGACGGTTGCGTAGAGATCGAGCCGGCGCTTCTGTAGTTGGTCCGTGCTCCAATCCTTATAGACGCCGCTACGATGGCCCCATACGTCCGCGGTATAAGCATACCGGGAATACGGATAGCCGCCTGTCACTGCCGGACCAGGCGGGGGCGCGGGTTGGTTTGCGCAGCCAATCAGCCCAACGGCAAATGCTGCTAAGAATAATCGTTTCATACGTTTTGATTCCTCGATTGATTAGACTCTCACTTGCCACTATTTAACCACACAAATCCATCGTAGTCGCAGGTTTATTTTGCTGTTCGGGACCTGTACGCTAAAGTCTTCATGCAGGTCCAAACAACCACTGGAGGCCGATTCACAGTACAAACGGGCCGGCTCATTGACACCCCTAGGGCCTCTCGGTACAATCCTCGCTTTTATGAGATTTCCGCTCCTGCTTACAGCGAAAATCGCGGCATACGTGATCGGGCATAAGCTGCGTGGTACCAAGAAATTCGCCACGGTGCTTCAGCTCGAGCCGTTACACACGTGCAACCTGACATGCACCGGTTGCGGGCGGATTCGAGAATATTCCACTTCCCTCAAAGATATGATGAGCCTGGAGGACTGCCTCGCGGCAGCAGAGGAGTGCAATGCGCCAATGGTGTCGATTTGCGGCGGCGAGCCGCTCATCTACCCGCACATCGAGGGATTGGTCAAAGGTCTGCTTGAGCAAAAACGCATCGTTTACATCTGCACGAATGCCATGTTCATGCGCAGGAAAATGCGCGAGTGGATGGCCTCGCGATTGCCGATCCAGCAGGAATTTGTTGAACAAAAAATCGCCGTGCTGCTTGGTGCTGGATTGCTAAGCGACAAAGACGCAGCTGAAATTCGTAAAGGTTCGAAGGATCCTATAAAGCCGACGATCGCCCCGACCAGATGGATGTATTGGAACGTGCACCTGGACGGTCTTGAGCGAACGCACGACCTCATCGTGGAACGCGAGGGAGTCTTTAAGGAATGCGTTCTGGCCATCAAAATGGCGAAGGTGCTCGGCTACCAGGTTGCGACCAACACAACGGTCTATAAGGAAACCGATATGCAGGAGGTCGAACAGATGTTCGATTATCTGTCCGACCTTGGCGTCGATGGTCATACAATCACGCCAGGCTACGATTATGACTCTGCAAAGAAAGACATGACCAAACGCCTCAATCTGCGGCCGGAAAACTTCTTTCTTACGCGCTCGATGACGATTCAGAAGTTTCAGAAGGTCGAGGAATGGATGAGGCGATACACGTTTTTCGGGACGCCTGTGTATTTTGAGTTTCTCGCAGGCAAACGCGATTTGACCTGTTCGGCGTGGGCTATTCCGACCCGGAACATTCGCGGCTGGAAGGGGCCATGCTATTTGATGACGGACGGGCATTACTCAAGCTATGCCGAATTGCTGGAAAGAACGGAATGGGATAGGTATGGCGTCGTGAACGGCGTCGCACGCGATAGCCGTTGCGAAAATTGCATGGTGCACTGCGGCTACGAACCGACAGCGACCTTAGGACTCCAAGCCCAGCGCGGGGACACTTGGAAAACGATCAAATTCAATTTTGGTCCGAAGCCAAAACCTGCCGGTCGCGGCAGTGAAGTTCTCGTTTTTAATGGTGTCAGTTCGGGAAACGGGCACCTCACCGGCAAGCGAGTAGAAGCAACTGCGCAAGCCTCATAGGTGCTCGGATGCCAGACTCGTCGAAGGAGTTGATAGTTTTGCCGAGCGCGCTCCCCGAAGTATCGGAATCGTATTCCGCGTCAGACGAAGAAATCACGCGAGCGATCACACGCGCACAAGATAACCTGCTGCGGCAGCAAAGCCCCGATGGCCATTGGTGTGGCGAGCTCATTGTCGATAGTACCCTCTGCTCGGATTACATCCTTTTCATGCACTGGTGCGGCGAAGTGAATGCTCAATTACAGCGGTGCTGCCTCCGCCACATTCTCAAACGCCAACTGCCCGATGGCGGCTGGAACATTTATCATGGCGGGCCTAGCGAGATTAACGCGTCAGTCAAAGCGTATTTTGCCCTGAAGCTCGCCGGTTATTCGGTGGACGCGCCGTTCATGCGCGAGGCGCGTGCCAACATCATGCGTCGCGGAGGCATTCCCCAGATGAACACTTTCAGCAAGCTTTATCTGGCGCTTCTGGGCCAGTTCCCGTGGAAATATTTGCCAGCGATTCCGGTAGAGATGGTTCTCTTGCCAAGCTGGGCGCCATTTCACGTTTACAAAATGTCGTCATGGAGCCGCGCCATGCTCATGCCGCTGGCCATCATCAGCCATTTCAAGCCGACCCGGATTTTGCCTGGCGAAAAGCAATTGCACGAGCTGTATCCACTCGGCACGGAGCAAGCCGATTTGCGCTTGCCGCGAAGCGAGAAGTTCTGGACCTGGCGCAATTTCTTTCTTCGACTGGACGATTGTTTCAAATTCCTGTCGCCGCTTAGGATCCGGCCGCTGCGACGACGTGCGCTGGAGGAAGCGGAGCGCTGGATGCTGCAGCGGATCGGCGAAGGCAGCGATGGCCTCGCTGCGGTGTATCCAGCGATGCTGAACTCGATGATCGCTTTACGCGTGCTTGGCTACACGAAAACAAATCCGGTTTACGCGAAGGCCGAAAAAGACTTTGCTGGCCTCTTCGTTGACGACCCGCAAGATTTTCGCATTCAACCTTGTCTATCTCCGGTCTGGGACACTGCCATCAGCGTCATTTCGCTCGCGGAATCAGGTCTTCCCCCTCAGCATCCCGCACTGCAGAATGCCGCCGATTGGTTGATCAGCAAGGAAGTGCGCATCCGTGGTGATTGGGCGGTCAACAATCCGTACCCGCAAGCCAGCGGCTGGGCGTTCGAGTACAACAATATTTATTATCCGGACACCGACGACACAGCGATGGTGTTAATGGCATTGCGGCTGGTTCAACCCAAAGACCGGCAGTTACTTAACGAGCTCTTTCGTCGCGCGCTTGGCTGGCAGCTCAGTTTCCAGTGCCGCGATGGCGGTTGGGGCGCGTTCGACAAAGACGTGACAGCGCCGTGGCTGGAAGACATGCCGTTTGCGGATCACAACGCAATTCTGGACCCAACCTGCAGTGACCTGACAGCCCGCACACTAGAGCTGTTCGGCTACATTGGTTTCGACAGGAACCATCCCGCCGTGAAGCGAGCGCTACAGTATTTGATTGAGACCCAAGATGACGACGGCTCGTGGTATGGGCGCTGGGGAGTGAATTACATTTACGGCACGTGGCAGGTACTGCGCGGCTTGCGCGCAATCGGCGAAGACATGAGGCAGGACTGGATATTGCGCGGCCGTGATTGGCTTGAGAGCTGTCAAAACAACAATGGCGGCTGGGGTGAGACCTGCAGCACCTATGAAGATCCATCGACCAAAGGCATAGGCGAGAGCACGGCTTCGCAAACGGCATGGGCAATCATGGGCATCATTGCATGCGGCGATCTCGATCGGCCGAGCATTCAGCGCGGCCTGCAATATCTGCTTCGTTCGCAAAAACCTGACGGCTCGTGGGATGAAGAGCAAATCACAGGCACCGGTTTTCCCCGCACCTTCTATTTGAAGTACGACATGTATCGCCAGAATTTTCCACTGCTCGCGCTGGCAACCTATGTGAATTACCAGAGCGGCCTCGGGCATCGTCCTGGCTTTTATCGCTATGGACAATGCTTGTAGCCACAGGCCGCTCGCTACAGTCGCTTTCCTCTGGCGCAAAAAATAAAACCTGTCGCGACGCGTAATTCGATCTAACTGT
>Ga0066903_100004486_pt1 | contig 11820 bp, 10 predicted proteins | sample PanSoiMetaGPlot1_FD_67491 | JGI IMG/M metagenome (GOLD analysis project Ga0066903, IMG submission 67491) | Tropical forest soil microbial communities from Panama analyzed to predict greenhouse gas emissions - Panama Soil - Plot 1 (version 2) | ecosystem: Environmental > Terrestrial > Soil >...
TTGAGCGCCGCGGCGTTGCCGAGGTGCGCCGCCAGGCGCTGGTCGGGCTTCTCGCGGATCGTGCAGGTGTTGAAGACGACGACGTCCGCCTCGTCCTGCGATGACGCCTCGCCCAGGCCGAGGTCTTCGAGCAGCCCCTTGATGCGCTCGGAGTCGTGCGCGTTCATCTGGCAACCGAACGTGGTGACGAAATAGCGGCGCATCACGAGCAGTGTACGGACGTGCCGGCTGGGGATGAATCGTCATTCAAACGGCACGGTGCGGTGACAGACGCGTCACAGTTTTGCCGGTACGATCGAAAGTGGGTGGTGGGCTGGGGTGCCCCGGCAAGCAGGGCCGAAGAGGACAGGTCTCAGCGGGCGTACTCGACGGCCCGGGATTCGCGGATCACCGTCACCTTGATCTGGCCGGGATAGTCGAGGTGCTGCTCGATCTCGCGGGCGATCTCGTGCGACATCAGCACGGCGTCGTCGTCGCCGATCTCCTCCGGCTTCACGATCACGCGGATCTCGCGCCCAGCCTGCAGGGCGTACACGCGCTCGACGCCCGGCTTTTGTCCGGCCAGCTCCTCCAGCGACTCGAGCCTCTTGATGTACGACTCGAGACTCTCGCCGCGTGCACCCGGGCGCGATGCAGAGATCGCGTCGGCCGTGATCACGAGCACGGCCTCGACTGTCTGGGGCTGCACCTCGTAGTGGTGGGCCTCGATCGCGTGGACGACGCCGTCGGACTCGCCGTAGCGCTTTGCGTAGCGGGCCGAGATCAGCGCGTGGGAGCCCTCCTCCTCATGCGTCAGGGCCTTCCCAAGGTCGTGCAGCAGTGCGGCACGTTTGGCCGTTTTCACGCTGGCACCGAGTTCGCCGGCCATGATGCCGGCCAGATGCACGACTTCGAGCGTGTGCTTGAGGACGTTCTGCCCGTAGCTCGTGCGGAACTTGAGGCGGCCGAGGATCTTCACGAGCTCCTCGTGGAACTCGCCGCAGTGAGCCTCGAAGACGGCCTGCTCGCCCGCCTGGCGGACGAGATCATCGACCTCGGCCTTCGACTGGTAGTAGGTCTCCTCGATCCGGGCTGGGTGGATGCGGCCGTCCTCGAGTAGCTTCTGCAGCGTCAACTTCGCGACCTCGCGGCGCATCCCGTCGAACGAGGAGAGAACGACGGCCTGCGGCGTGTCGTCGATGATGAAGTCGACTCCGGTGAGGTGCTCGAGTGCCCGGATGTTGCGGCCCTCCCGGCCGATGATCCGGCCTTTCATGTCGTCAGACGGCAGCTCGACGATCGAGACCGTCGTTTCCGCGGCGTGGCTCGCCGCCACGCGCTGCAGGGAGTCGGCGACGAGGTTCCGGGCGCGCCTCCGCGCCTCCGTCTGCGCCTCTTCTTCCAGCTGGCGGACGCGGCGGGCGAGATCGTGCCGGACGAGCTCCTCCGAGCGGGAGAGGATCTCGGCCTTCGCCTCGCCGACCGTCAGGCCTGAGATGCGCTCGAGCTCAGAGACCTCGCGATCCTTCGCTTCCTTGAACTCTTCCTGGAGCTGCTTGACGTGCGTCTCTCGGTCGGAGATCCCCTGCTCCCGGCGTTCGAGCTCGGTGAGGCGGCGCTCGGCGTCGTCCTCGCGCGCGTGCAGCCGCTCGCGCTCGCGGAGGATGTCGGCGCGCTGGCCCTGGAGCTCGCGCTCGACGTCGGCGCGGTGCTTGACGGCGGCTTCCTTGGCCTCGATCTCGGCTTCGCGCCGCAACGCCTCGGCCTCCTTGCGGCCCTCGGTGACCATCAGCTGCCGCGTGCGGCGCGCGGCGGCGAGCTTGTTGCCCGTGAACGAGACCAGGACGAGCCACGCGGCCAGGGATCCGACGACGAGGCCGATCAGGATTCCCACCAGGTACGCCACAGGAGCTCCTCCGGTCGACAATCCGTGCCCTGGGGGTGGACACGGGCTCGACCCGGCAGCAAGCCCGCACGGGACCTAGCGAATCGGTGGAAGAGGCGGCGACGGCCGCCTGCGGAGGCTCACATCAAGCCTGACCCTTGCCTCCTGGTTACTGCTCCTCTCTCATCTCGCTCGCGTCGGTTTCGGTTTCGTGTCAGGTGTTCCGATTCGGAAAGTGCGTCTGTGCAGACAAATTGTCGAGTCGTGCTAGCCGAATCCTACCGCTGCCTCCCTTCACTCTGCAATGTCCAACTGGAGAATGCGCTCGACGATGTCCTCCGGATAGCCCTTGCGCGCGAGTGCGCGCGCGGCTCGCGTACCGCCCCCCATCCGGCTCGCGAGGCGTTCGGCGCGCGCGCTCTCGGGTGTGAGCGAATCGAGGGCGGCTACGACGGCCTCGTCCGACAGACCTCGACGGGCGAGTTCGTCGCGGATGGTCGCGTCCGATGCGCCGCGCTCCGCGAGGCGGCGCGCCCGTTCGAGGGCGACGCGGTCGTCATCCAGGTAACCGGCCGCCACGGCTCGGACGATCGCGTCCGCACAAACGTCGGACCCGTAGCCCGCCCGGGTAAGGCGCTGCTGGAGCTCGGCCGAGGTCAGGTCACGGCGCGCGAGCGCGTCGACGACCGCGCGGAACGCGTCCTTCCTCACGCCTGTGCCGCTGCGGGCTCCTCGGTCTTGGCCGCCTTGCCGTTCGACGCCGCCGCAGCCGAATCCGGCTCCGGTTCCGGCTCGACCGCCTCTGCCGCTATGGACGGGAGGAGCCTCGCCGAAACGACCTGGCCCTCGTCGGCCTGTGCCTGGATGCGGGCGAGGATCGTCTGGCAGACGTCGGGGTGCTCGCGGAGGAACGCGGTGGCGTTCTGCCGGCCCTGGCCGAGGCGCTCGTCCTCGAAGCTGAAATACGAGCCCGACTTCTGGACGATCTTCCGCTCCAGCCCGACATCGAGCACCGTGCCCTCCCACGAGATGCCGGAGCCGTAGATGATGTCGAACTCGGCCTGCTTGAACGGCGGCGCGACCTTGTTCTTGACCACCTTCACGCGGACTCGGTTGCCGATCGCCTCGACGCCTTCCTTGAGCGTCTCGATGCGGCGGATGTCCAGGCGCACCGAGGAGTAGAACTTGAGCGCGCGGCCGCCCGGGGTCGTCTCCGGGTTGCCGAACATGACGCCGATCTTCTCGCGCAGCTGGTTCGTGAAGATGCAGATCGTGTCGGTGCGGTTGAGCGTGCCGGCGAGCTTGCGCAAAGCCTGGCTCATCAACCGGGCCTGGAGGCCGACGTGGCTGTCGCCCATCTCGCCCTCGATCTCTGCCTTGGGCACGAGCGCGGCGACCGAGTCGACGGCGACGATGTCGAGCGCACCGGAGCGGATGAGCAGCTCGGCGATCTCGAGCGCCTGCTCGCCCGTGTCGGGCTGGGAGACGAGCAATTCGTCGATGTCGACGCCGATTCTTCTCGCGTACTGCGGGTCGATGGCGTGCTCGGCGTCGATGAAGGCGCAGATGCCGCCCCGGCGCTGGGCCTCGGCGATCACGTGATAGACGAGCGTCGTCTTGCCCGACGACTCTGGCCCGAAGATCTCGACGATGCGGCCGCGCGGCAGCCCGCCGATGCCGAGCGCGAGGTCGAGCGCAAGGGAGCCGGTCGAGATCGCCCCGACTGACACCTGAGCACGGTCGCTCATCTTCATGACCGACCCCTTGCCGAACTGGCGCTCGATCTGCCCGAGCGCGGTGTCGAGAGCTTCAGCGCGATCCAACGTGATCAGCCTCCTAGCGCAAACGATTCGAGAACGACGTACTCCGCCCCTCCGGAGCGAAGCAGCGAATGGTAGACAGCGGCTCCGGACGGACTGACCTCGCCGAGACCGGGCAGCGGGGGCTGGAGCTGCGGCTGCCGGCGGAACCTGATGACCGTGACGTGCGGAAGCCACGGGCGACTCTCGCGCTCGTAGACGCCGAGTCGCTCGAGCCGTTCGAACACGTCGGCCACGAACCGACCCGCATGGCCGCACTGGTCGTCGAAGACGAGCATGCCGACGCTGCGAGTCTCCCGGTAACGGAGCTCCTCGAGCCCGATCGGGCCGGCGGCAGCTGCCGCAGCGCCGAGTTCTGCCTCGATGGACGCAACGTCGGCTGCGGGGCGGCTACCGAGGAAGGCAACGGTGACATGCAGGTTTCCCCGAGGCACGATGCGCTCGCCGGTGAGCTCTCGCGCCTGCCACTCGACAATCCGGTCGAGCACCGGCTCGGGCAGCGTGAGCGCGCAGAAAAGCCGTATTCGTTCATCGCTCTCGACGGTACCTGGCGAACTCATACCTGACTGTCGCGACTCTGTGACAACACTCGTCGCGCAAGGTGCAGGGCGGCGACGGTGGCGCGCCTCCGTACACCGTCACGATCCGCCGCGTAGTTGAACTCGAGACCGCGGCTCTCCTCCGGCGTCTCCACGTGCAGGTAGACGAGGCCGACCGGCTTCTCGGGCGTGCCTCCGCCCGGCCCTGCGACACCCGTGTCCGCGATTCCCACGTCGGCTCCCAGCCGGGCTCGCACGCCGGCAGCCATGGCTGCGGCGGTCTCCGGCGAGACGGCCCCGTGCGTGTGCAGGCACTCTTCCGGCACCGCCAGCTCTGCGATCTTGACCTGGTTCGCGTAGGCGACGATCCCGCCGAGGAAGACGTCGCTCGACCCCGACACCGAGGTGAGTCGGCCGGCGACGAGGCCGCCTGTGCACGACTCCGCGGTGGCGAGCGTCAGGCCGCGCGCCCGGCAGAGCTCCAGCACGAGATCCTCCACGCCGCGCTCGTCCTCCGCGAACAGGTGGCGCGCGAGCGGATCCGCCAGGGCGCGCGCGAGGGCGTCGGCGCGAGGCTCAGCGCCGGGCTCGACGACGAGGTCGACGTGGATCTCGAAGTCGCGCGCGCAGATCGTCGCCTCCACCCCGTTGCCGTCGCCGCCGGCCATAGCCAGGGCCTGGGCGACTGCCGACTCGCTCGCGCCGTAGAAGCGAAGAACGCGCCGCGAGGGGCGCTGCGCGCGGGCCAGCACCGCACGGACAGGCTCGGTCTCGAGGGCTCGCGGCCACAGCTCCCTGAGTTCCCAGGGCGGGCCGGGAAGCACCACGGCGGCGCGGTCACCAGGGAGCGGCACGACGAGTGCCGGTGCAGTGCCGACGAGCCCGAGGGCCAGGGCGGTTGCGGGGCGGGTCGCCTGCTTCGTCACGCCGTCGGCGAAGTCGGCATAGGGGCGCTTGAGCCGCTCGGCGACGGCCCGCGAGCGGGATTCGATCTCGCGCTCGAGCTCGGCGTCGACCACGAGGTCGAGCCCTGCCACGGCGGCGAGGAGCTCCACGCTACGGTCGTCGTGCGTCGGCCCGAGGCCGCCCGAGATCACGCAGAGGTCGGCCTGCAGCCCCTCGCCGAGCGCCGCGGCGAGCTCGCCCGGCGCGTCCCCGACGATCGAGATCCGCGCCGGCTCGAGGCCTAGCGAGAGCAGCTCGCGTGCGAGGAACGGGCCGTTGAGGTCCGTGCGGTCGCCGCGCACGAGCTCGCTGCCGGTGACGACGATCGCGGCCCGCGGCCGCCCAGGCGCGGGCGGCGAGCCCGTCAGTGGCAGGCGACCGTCGAGGTGATCTGCTGGGGTGTGACCGCTACCGAGCGGGCGCAGACGCCGTTGAGGGCGAGCGGCGTCCCGCCGTTCAGCGAGAGCACGACGTGCTTCGGCGAGTTGACGACGAGCCAGAGCGACTTCCCGACGAACGTCTGCGACTTGCCGCGCTCGAGCGTGCCGTGGAAGAGCAGGCGGCCGATCCGGCCCGGCTTCTCGAGGATCCGGACGTCGAGTAGCGAGTTGCCCCTGGCCGCCGTCACCGTCAGCCGCGCGACCGGCCGGTGCGTGACCGTGCGCGGTGCGCTCCCGGTGCGTGGCGGCGGCGCCGCTGTCGGCGGCGAGTTCGCGCCGCCGAACTTCCATGCGGCGATCACGAGCGTCGTCACCCCGGCGATAGCGACCACCGTGAGAATGACCATGTTGAGCTCGATCCGCTTGTGGTGCTTCCGGCGGATGCGAACCTTCCTGCGGCTCGACGGGCTGCCGTCCTCGTTGATCCAGAAGCGCGAGCTGTACTCGTCGACGTAGAGCTGACCGTCGAGGCCGAGGAAGTCTGCGTACGTCTTGAGGAAGCCGCGGACGTAGGTCTGTCCCGGAAGGACGTCGAATTGCTCGTCCTCGAGCGCCTGCAGGTGCCTGGAACGGATTTTCGTCGCTTCGGCGGCCGTCGCCAGGTCCAGCCCTTTGCGCAGCCGCGCGTCCTTGAGGCTGGAGCCGATCGCGAACATCCGGGGCGATTCTATGCCAGTCGGCGGCGAGGTTGAACTACGACTTCGCGAACAGGGTCAACAGGCCGTAGAAGCCGACCGCGAGGCCCGCGCTGATCCCCATGCAGAGCCCGAGCCAGCCGAGTGCCCGCCCGATCTTGCTCGCTGTCCCGCCGCCTGCGCGGCCGATCGTCCGGGCGAACTTCTCCCGGCCCCGGCGGGCGAGCACGATTGCGTACAGACCGAAGATGATCGCGAGCCCGGCGGAGCTCGAGGACTGGACGAGCGTGACCGTCTCGGAGTAGTACGAGAGCGCTACACCGGCCGGAATGGCCAGGACGGCCAGCAGCCCGAACACGACCGAGGCGGCCGCACGAGGGTTCCCGGCGGTCGGAAGACTATTGCTTCTTGTATGGGCGGCCAACTGCAGCAGGCGGTGTGGAGCGTCCGATGACGCCGGCGACGGCGATCAGGGTCAAAAGATACGGGAGCGCCTGGAAGAGCTGTCCGTATTTGGCCCAGGCGTCCACGTTCTCGAGTTGCGGCGACAGGGCGCTCGCGAAGCCGAACATGAGCGTGGCTCCGAGGACGCCGACCGGTCTCCAGTTGCCGAAGATCAGCGCCGCCAGGGCGATGTAGCCGCGTCCGGCGGTCATCTGCTCGCTGAAGGAGTTCACGTAGCCGATCGAGAGGAAGGCGCCGCCGGCGGCCGCGAGCGCGCCCGACGTCACGACCGACCCGTAGCGGACGGCGTAGACGTCGATCCCGACCGTATCTGCTGCGCGCGGGTGCTCTCCGCAGGAGCGGATCCGGAGGCCGAGCGCGGTCCTGAACATGACCACGTAGGTGATCGGGACGAGCGCGAAGGCGACCAGGGTCAGGAGGCTGATGTCGGCGAGCGAGTCGTGCAGGAACGTGCCGAGCGCCTGCGGGGGGATGCTGTCGAGGAAGCCGAGGGAGAACGTCGGGACGCCGGGAAGAGGCGGAACCCCACCGCTGCTGATACCGCCGCTTCCGCCCCAGATGTCGTTGAAGATGTAGCCGGTGATGCCGAAGGCGAGGAAGTTGACCGCCGTCCCGCTGATGATCTGATCGGTACGCAGGTGGATGGAGAAATAGGCGTGGACGAGCGCGAGCAGCGCTCCGGCGAGGATGCCGATGGCCAGGCCGCCGACCCAGCCGTTCGTCTTGTCCGCGCCCCAGGCTCCGAAGAAGGCGCCCATCAGCATCATGCCTTCGAGCCCGATGTTCACGACGCCGCTGCGCTCGGAGAACATGCCGCCGAGCGAGGCGAAGAGAAGCGGCGTCGTGAAGGTGAGGGTCAGCGAGACGAGCGTCGACCAGGTGACGACGGCGGTGAGGTTGTCGGCGCTCGCGCGGGTGATGAAGACGCCGCCGATCATCCCGATCAGCCCGCTCGCGACCGCTCCCCAGCCCGCTCTGCGCGCGCCGTCGCGGATCGCCCAGGCGCCGAGCGCCACCCCGACGCCGCCGATGAGCAGCGGCGCGGCGATCGAGCGCACGACGACCGGAGGCAGCACGATCCAGAGCGCGAACACGCCCATGAAGATCCCGACCGCAGCGATGCGGATCGGCTCGAACAGAGCCCTCGGGGCCACTTCGGCGTGCGTGCTCAGATCCGGCTCCCTCTACCGGTTGGCAACCGCAGCTTCTTGCCCTTCGTCCACAGGTAGAGGATCAGGACGTCGGCGCCGACGAAGAGGACGATGAGGCCCTGGATCAGCTGGGTGAGGTTGTTCGCGAGCTCGGGCCTGAACACGTTCGGGTCGAGGTTCCGTGTGGACGTGCCGGTCTTGAGCGCCGCGAACAGCATTGCCGCGAGGAAGACGCCGACAGCGGTGTTGCGGCCGAGCAGTGCGACCGCGATGCCGATGAACGCGATTTGCGAGTAGCCCGTCGCGGACGTATACGTCGTGTCGAGGCGGTGAACCCAGCCGAGGATGTCCATCGAGCCGGCGAGGCCAGCGAAGGCCCCGGAGATGGCCATCGCCAGGAAGTAGTTCCGTGAGACGCTGATGCCGCCGTAGCGGGCCGCCTCCGGGTTGAAGCCCACCGCTCGCACCGAGTAGCCGAGCGTCGTCCTGTTGATGACTGCCCAGTAGAGGACGAGCGCGCCGAGCGCGATGAACACGCCCATGTGCAGCCCCTGCGGCAGGTGGATGCCGCCGTTCAGGTCCTGGTCCCAGATCACGGGCAGCTGCGCACCAGGGTCGATCTGTCTCGAGATCGGAGCAGCGCCGCCGTTCGGGTCCTGAAGCGGACCGCCGTTGATGAGGTACGTCGCCCCCCAGATGGCGATGTAGTTGAGCATGATCGTCGTGATCACCTCGTGTGCGCCGACCGTCGCCTTCAGGAAGCCGGCGATCCCGGCCCAGAGCGCGCCGGCGAGAGTCGCGGCGGCGATGCAGAGGAGCACGTGGATCGGGGCCGGGAGGCCCGACAGCGACGTCCCGAGCCAGATGGCGGCCACCGTACCGGCGATGTACTGGCCCTGGCCGCCGATGTTGAACATCCCGCAGCGGAAGGCGAACGCGACCGCGAGGCCGGTCAGCACAAGCACGGTGAACTGGATCAGCGTCTGCTGGAGGTTGCTCGTCGCCGTGCAGGGGATCGACGTCGCGGTCCCGCTCGAGGAGCAGAAGGACCCGAACCAGTTCAGCCCGGAGCCGTTGAAGATCTCCCGGTAGGTCTCGAGCGGGTTCTTGTGGCTGATGACGAGCACGACGAGCCCGCCCATGAAGAACGCGAAGATCGTCGTCAGGATGGGGACGGCGATGCCGCCGGCGCGGTGCCAGAGCTCGAGACGCGCGGCAAGGCCGAGCGGCTGCTCCGGGCGGGCCTCCTGCTCGGTCGTCGGCGGAGGCGGAGGCTGCGGCGTCTCGCTCAGGCTGCCTCCTCCCCGGGCGCCCGGCCGCCGGTCATCGCAATGCCCAGTGTCTCCTCGCTGACCGTCGGCGGGTATTCGCCGACGATCTCGCCCTCGTAGAGGACGAGGATCCGGTCGGAGAGCGACAGGATCTCCTCCAGTTCGAGCGAGACGAGCAGGATCGCGCGGCCGTCGTCGCGCTCCTCGACCAGGCGCTTGTGGACGAACTCGATCGCGCCGACGTCGAGGCCGCGCGTCGGCTGCGCCGCGAGGAGCACGCGCGGATCGCGCCCGATCTCGCGGGCGAGCACGACCTTCTGCTGGTTCCCTCCCGAGAGCGCCGCGGCCCTCGTCTGGGGGCCTCCGCCACGCACGTCGAACTGCTGCAGGAGCCTGCGCGCGCGCCGGACGATGCCCTCGGGGAACAGCCAGCCGTGCTTCGCGTTCGGCTCCTTCTCGTAGTCGTGGAGGACGAGGTTCTCGGCCAGGGTGAAGTCGAGCACGAGGCCGCGCCTGTGCCGGTCCTCGGGGACGTGTCCCATTCCCGCGTTCAGCGCCTCGCGCGGCGAGGCATGAGCGCCCAGCTTCTTGCCGGCGACCGTGATCGTGCCGCTCTCCGCGTGGCGGAGCCCCGTGATGCAGTCGATCAGCTCCGTCTGGCCGTTCCCGTCGACGCCTGCGATGCCGACGATCTCGCCCGCCCGGACCTGGAAGGAAACGCCGCGCACCTTGGCGACCCCGCGGTCGTCGCTCGCGTGGAGATCGGTGACCTCGAGCAGCGGCTCCGCAGGCTTGGCCTCGCCCTTCTCGACCCGGAGCACCACGTCGCGCCCGACCATCATGCGTGCTAGCTGTGGTTCGGTCGCTCCCTCGCGGTCGACGGAGCCGACGATCTTCCCCCGCCGCAGGACGGTGATCCGGTCGGCGATCTCGAGCACCTCGTTCAGCTTGTGGCTGATGAAGATGATCGACATGCCTTCGTCCTTGAGCGAGTTCAGGATCCCGAACAGCTCGATGGCCTCCTGCGGCGTCAAGACGGCCGTCGGCTCGTCCAGGATGAGGATGTCGGCCCGCCGATAGAGCGCCTTGACGATCTCGACCCGCTGCTGCTGGCCGACGGTCATGTCCTCGATCAGCCGGTCCGGCTCGATGTAGAAGCCGAAGGCCTCGGAGATCTCCTTGACCCGCTCGCGGGCCTCGCTGTAGTCGAGGAGGACGTGCCCCTCGGTCGGCTCGTTGCCGAGCACGATGTTCTCGGCTGCCGTCATCACCGGGATGAGCATGAAGTGTTGGTGCACCATGCCGATGCCGGCGCGGATCGCGTCCTTGGCCGAGGAGAACGTGACGGGCTTGCCGTTCAGCAGGATCTCGCCCTCGTCCGGCCTGTACAGGCCGTAGAGGACGTTCATGAGCGTGGACTTGCCGGCGCCGTTCTCGCCCAGCAGGGCGTGCACCTCGCCACGCCTCAGGTCGAGGTCGACGTGGTCGTTCGCGACGACGCCCGGAAAGCGCTTCGTGATCCCCCTGAGCTCGAGGACGAACTCGTCGGCCACCCGCGCATCCTAAAGGGGAAAGCAACGGGGGACGGGCTCAATGCGCCCGTCCCCCACGTTGCGAGTGCCTACTTCTTCGGAGGCTTGACCTTGCCCGAGATGATCAGCTTCTCGAGCGCGTTCGTGCTGGCGGTGATCTGCTTGCGGGCGGACGGCGGGAGCTTCGGGCTGAGGCGGCCGTAGCCGACGCCGTTGTTCTTCAGGTTGTACAGCTTCTGGTCCCCGCCCTTGAAGCCGGACGGATTTGCGTTGTACTGCTTGATCGTGTCGAAGACGGCCTCGTCGACCCTCTTCAACGCGCTCGTGAGCATGAAGTTGCCCAGGAAGAACTGGTCGGCATCGACGCCGATGCCCCACATGCCACGGCCCTTGGCCGCGTCGAGGGCGCCGAGGCCGCACTGACCGGCGACGGCGAAGACCGCGTGCGAGCCACGGGCGATCTGCGACAGCGCGGTCGCCTTGCACTTCGGCTGGTCGGCGAACGTCGAGTCGTTCGCGTAGTTGACCAGCACGCGGATCTTGTTGCTCACCCGCTGCGCGCAGTACTTGTACCCGGCGATATAGCGGACGATTGCCGGCACCGGAATGGCGCCGACAGCCGAGATCGTGGTCTTCTTCTCACGCAGCATCTCGAGCGCCGCGATGTTGCCGACGAGACACCCCGCCTCCTGCTCCGCGAACTGGATCCCGTGGACGTTCTTCACCGCGCCGTTCACGCACGACGACGGCACGGGCTTCCCGCCACACATGTCACCCTGTGCGACGTCGACGCCGGCGAACTTGGTCGTCGGGAACGCCCCGGCCACGGTCGGCAGCGGGCCGAACGCAAACAGCACACCGACGCCGAAGACGAGCGGATAGCCCGCCTGCGCGGCCGCGGTGAGGTTCGGCTGCCGGTCGGCGGCGGTCTGCGTGATGTAGATGCGGCCCTCCACGCCGAGCTTCTTCTCAGCGCGCTTCAGACCTGCCGCGGACAACGAGTTGAACCCCTTGTCGTTGAGGCTGCCGACGTCGGTCACGACTGCGACCTTTGTCGCCTTCAGGGCAGCCTTGCCGCCGCTCGTGGACAGGCTGCCGAAGATCGCCGCGGCAGCAGCGATGGCGGCAGCCAGCACGAACAGCAGCTTCTTGCCTACA
>Ga0066903_100004488_pt1 | contig 11817 bp, 9 predicted proteins | sample PanSoiMetaGPlot1_FD_67491 | JGI IMG/M metagenome (GOLD analysis project Ga0066903, IMG submission 67491) | Tropical forest soil microbial communities from Panama analyzed to predict greenhouse gas emissions - Panama Soil - Plot 1 (version 2) | ecosystem: Environmental > Terrestrial > Soil >...
AAATTGCCCTTGAGGCCGTCGCTCGGCTTGCTGGAGCCGCCGCGGCCGATACCGTCCGGCAGCACGATGAAGTAGCGGGCCGCATCGAGCGGCTGGCCCGGCGCGAACAGCTCATCGGCCAGCGACGGCATCAGCCACGCCTTGCCGCTCGAGCTCGTGCCATGCAGCAGAATCACGGCGTTGGTGATGTCACCCGCGGCGTTGCGCTGGGGTGTGCCCAGCGACGTGTAGTGGATATTCAGCGCCGACAGGGTCTCGCCGCTCTTGAAGCGGAAATCCTTGATGACGAAATCGCCTTCCTTCTGGTTTGGCCAGTGGGTCGTTGCAGGTGCCTGCGCAAAGGCGGGTGGAGCGGCCGTCAGCAGCAGGGCAGCGGCAAAAGCGCGGAAGGTCATCGATATTCTCCAGAACGGGGCCGGAAGCGGTCGACCGGAAAATCAGTCGCAGCCATCAAAGGTAGGCTGTTTTGACGTTGCCGAGAAGGCGGTGGGAGCGGCGTCGGCCTGGGCAATCTGCGATGCTTATGCACCTTCTCCCGGGGGAGTTGTGGGCCACCTGCGGCCGCTGTGTGGATACGCGGATTCAATGTGCGTTGCGGCCTCGCAAAAGCCGGCTCCGGGTGCCATTTTTGGAGCTGACGAGAATCACCTCCATCGCCTGTCGTACCTCGTATCTGGGACATCACACTTGCCCGACCCCATGAAGCAAGCATCTAGGGTCGCCCCCGCCCCCGGCGGCATCGCGGCGCGAGCCCGCGCCGCAGCGGCTCCGCTCTATCTTGCCGGATTGAACCCCGAGCAGCGCGAGGCGGTGGAGACGCTCGACGGTCCGGTGCTGGTGCTGGCCGGCGCCGGCACCGGCAAGACCCGGGTGCTGACCACGCGAATTGCCCACATCCTCAGCCTCGGCCGCGCCCGCCCGTCGGAAATCCTTGCCGTCACATTCACCAACAAGGCGGCGCGGGAAATGAAGCACAGGATCGGCGAGATGGTCGGCGAAACCGTCGAAGGTATGCCGTGGCTCGGTACCTTCCATGCGATCGGGGTCAAAACCCTGCGCCGTCACGCCGAGCTGATCGGCCTCAAAACCAACTTCACCATTCTGGACACCGACGACCAGATCCGGCTCATGAAGCAGGTGCTTGAAGCCGAAAATATCGACGAGAAGCGATGGCCCGCCCGCGTCCTCGCCGGCCTCATCGACGGCTGGAAGAACCGCGGCCTGCCGCCGGATCAGGTCAAGGCCGGCGAAGCCGCCGCCTTTGCGGACGGCCGCGGCGTCAAGCTTTATGCGGCCTATCAAGCCCGGCTCAAGAGCCTCAATGCGGTCGATTTCGGCGATCTGCTGCTGGAAAATATTCGCCTGTTCCGCGAGCACGACGAAGTGCTGCGGCAGTACCAGCACCGGTTTCGGTTCATTCTGGTTGACGAATATCAGGACACCAACGTCGCCCAGTATCTGTGGCTGCGGCTCCTGGGGCAGAGTATCTCTTCACCTCCCCCTGAAGGGGGGAGGCCGGCCCGCGTGAGCGGGCCGGGTGGGGGTGGCGGCGGCGCCACGCTCCGATCCCAGCTTCCTGCCGATGATGCGGGTGACCCCGCCCCGGACCACGTGTGGCGGTCCGGGCCTCCCCCTGCAGGGGAGGGTATAAGCGCGATTCCATCGCAGAGGGAAAGCCTGCACCGCCCGCCACGCAACATCTGCTGTGTGGGCGACGACGACCAGTCGATCTACGGCTGGCGCGGCGCCGAGGTCGACAACATCCTGCGCTTCGAGAGGGATTTTCCAGGCGCCAAGGTAATCCGCCTGGAGCGCAATTATCGTTCGACCGCCCATATTCTCGCCGCAGCTTCCCATCTCATCGCCCACAACGAAGGCCGACTCGGCAAGACGCTGCGTTCTGAGGGCGAGGCCGGCGAGAAGGTGACGGTGACCTCCGCGTGGGACTCCGAGGAGGAGGCCCGCATCATCGGCGAGGAGATCGAGCAGCTGCAGCGCAACGGCCATTCCCTCGATGAGATCGCCATCCTGGTGCGCGCGTCATTTCAGATGCGCGAGTTCGAAGATCGCTTCCTCACCCTTGGCGTGCCATTGCGGGTGATCGGCGGCCCGCGCTTTTACGAGCGCGCCGAAATCCGCGACGCGCTCGCCTACCTGCGATGCGTCAATTCCGAGAGCGACGATCTTGCGTTCGAGCGCATCGTCAACGTTCCAAAGCGCGGCCTCGGCGACGCCACCATCAAGCTCCTCTACGACCATGCCCGCGTGGCGCAACTCTCCCTAATGGCAGCGACCCGCGCCGCGATCGCCACCGATGAGCTCAAGCCAAAGCCGCGCCAGGCGCTGCGCGACCTTCTCGCGGCGTTCGACCGCTGGCGCGCCCAGACCAACAGCGTTTCCCATACTGAACTTGCCGAGATCGTGCTCGACGAGTCCGGTTATACCGAGATGTGGCAAAAGGATCGTTCGGCGGATGCGGCTGGCCGGCTCGAAAACCTCAAGGAGCTGGTGCGGTCAATGGAGGAATTCGAGAACCTGCAGGGCTTTCTTGAGCACATCTCGCTGGTCATGGACGCCGAGAAGGATGCCGGGGCCGAGATGGTGTCTATGATGACGTTGCACTCCGCCAAGGGCCTCGAATTCGACACCGTGTTCCTGCCCGGATGGGAGGAAGGTCTCCTACCCCATCAGCGCTCGCTCGACGAAGAGGGCCGCGCCGGTCTTGAAGAGGAGCGCCGCCTTGCCCATGTGGGCCTGACCCGGGCGCGCAAGCGCGCGAAGATCTATTTCGTGTCGCATCGCCGCGTGCGTGGTTCCTGGACCGCAACGGCGCCGTCACGTTTCATCGACGAGCTTCCCGAGCCCCATGTGGCGGTCGCTGAATCCCAAAGCGCTTTCGGCGGCTTCTCGGGCTACGGCAACGTCGGCGGCTCGCGCTTCGACGAAGTGGAGACGTTCGGCTCGACCTACAGCACCCCCGGCTGGCAGCGCGCCAAGGGTCGCGGGGGCGGATTCGGCGCAGCGGGCGGAAACGCCGCCGGCGCCCCCGGCAAAGGCGGCGGCTCGGACAACGCCGGCCCTTCATGGAAGGGGCCGGGAGCTCGTTTGCGCGGCCCGGCAACAATCGAAGGCGAACTGGTAGCGAAATCGACCGGCACCCTCTCGCCCTACGTAATCGGCGACCGCGTATTCCACCAAAAATTCGGCAACGGCAACGTGGTGCAGGTCGAGGGCAATAAGCTCACCATCGCGTTCGACAAGGCGGGCGAGAAGAAGGTGGTGGATAGCTTTGTGCAGAGGGTATAGCCCCGACTCCAATAATCATGTTCGTTCCCGATCCAGGGCACTGTCGTGAATTGACCTCGCATCCTGATCAGATGCATTCAAACTTGGACGACCCGCAACGAGCGGTCTCCTTTCTGGAACCAAACCTCCGCCAAGGCTTTGATGCGATGGCGCTATCTGCCGCCGCGTTTCGGAGCCGAGGTTTGATGCCGAGTTGTCGTTTCGCCCTGATTGCTGTTGCGGCGTTCATTGCTGCGTCCGCTGCACCGGCTCGCGCAGCGGTGGTCGTGACGATCGACAAATCCAACCAGCGCATGAAGGTCGAAGTCGACAACAGCTTGCGGTGGATTTGGCCCGTTTCCACCGGCCAGCTCGCCCATGACACGCCGAACGGCAGATACACCGCGTTCCGAATGGAGGCCGACCATTTCTCGAAGGAGTGGGACGATGCGCCGATGCCGCATTCCATCTTCTTCAGCCCGAAAGGCCATGCGATCCACGGCTACCTCAACACCCGCCGGATTGGCAGTCCCGCATCGCACGGCTGCGTGCGGCTTGACCCGGCGAACGCCGCAAGGCTCTACGCATTAGTCGAGCAACAAGGCCTGCCCAACACCAAAGTTGTGGTTACGGGCGATGTGCGCATCGCGCTCGCGCGGCGCGGCATGCGCCTATATGGCGCTGCAGACGAGACCTTCGGAACAGAAGCTCGCTTTGGCGCCGGCCCCTACGGGTACGGGCGGTTCTCCGACGGCGGCGCCTTCGGTTATCGCGGGCTGCCGTCACCCAACTCTTGGAACCGGGCGCCGCCGCCTGCAGCCGGATATTGGGGCCATTCGCGCTAACCGTCGGGGCTCGCCCGCCAGGTCGCGCACGCAACGAGGCGATATCCAGCCGCAGCCTGCGGATGTCGCGATCAGGCGCGGCTGCAAAGCTAATGCAAATCCTACACGATGACCTATTATAGGGGCAGGCCGCGACTGCAGCGGCTCTCACCAGGGAGGTGCATGCCCATGTCCAGGATTGCGTTGCGTATTGCGGGTGTCTCGGTTGCTTCGGCACTCGCCTTTGGTCTCGCGGGCTCTGCGAATGCCCAGCTTCTCACCCACAAGGACATATCGCTCGCGATGGCGACAACGATTGCGCAGGCCACGATGGATGCCTGCAAGGCGCAGGGGTATAACGTGTCCGTGCACGTCCTCGGCCGCGAGGGTCAGGTTGTGCTCGCGGTGCGTAACGAGAACGCCGGCCTTGCCACGTTCGAGAACTCCATGAAGAAGGCCTACACGGCGCGCACCTTCTCGAGGTCATCCGGCGAATTTGCCGCCGGCGTCAAGGGAAACCCGAATGCCGGCGCGCTCTTCCTCACGAACATCACGCCCGCGCAGGGCGCACTTCCGGTCAAGATCGGCAACGAGACGATCGGTGCGGTCGGGGTGTCTGGCGCTCCCGGCGGGGAAAAGGACGAGGCTTGCGCCAAGGCCGGCATCGACAAAGTGGCCGCCGATCTCAAGTGATCGGGCCCCGCACAACCCATCCAGCACAACCCGAAACGATTTCTCGACCGCCTGCCGCAGGGCGCGGTCGTCCTTTAGGGAGAACTAACCCATGTCCAAGTCAGCGTTACCTGTCATCGGAGCGGTGCTCGTCGCGGCTGTTGCTTGCGGCCTCACCGGGGCGGCCAATGCTCAGCTCGTGGCCCGCAAGGATATTTCGAGCGCGATGGCCATGACGATGGCCGAGACCGCTATCGCAACCTGCAAGACCAACGGTTACAACGTGTCCGCCAACGTGGTCGGCCGCAACGGCGAGGTCATCGTTGCCATGCGAGGCGACAACACCGGCCCGCACACCCTCGAAAACTCCATGAAGAAGGCCTATACGGCGCGGGCCCAGCGCCGGCCGTCCGGCGATTTCGGCGATGCCATCAAGGACAATTTCACGGCTGGCGCCCTGCATCTCACCAACATCGTTCCGACGCGCGGCGCATTGCCGATCAAGGTCGGCGAGGACACCATTGGGGCCATCGGCGTTTCCGGCGCGCCGGGCGGTGAGAAAGACGAAGCCTGCGCCAAGGCCGGCATCGACAAAGTGGCGGACCAGCTGAAATAGGCGGCGCTTTCCGCGAAGACCATGACGGCGCAGCGTTGCGCGCTGCGCCGCTTCGTTATCGCCGCACCTGGAAAAGGCACAACGCGGCGATCATCGTCACGCCGCCAAGCACCTGTAGCGGCGTCAAGCGGTCGCCGAGCACGACCGTGCTGAGCGCTGCCGTCATCAACGGTTCCAGATTCATGAAGAGCGCTGTGCGGAACGGCCCGATCCTCTGGGTCGACACGTAGAGCGCGAGGATTGCAGCCGTCGTGGTGAAGCCGATTCCGAGAAACGCCACCCAGCCAGACGCGCCGTGCGGCCAATGCCAGCTCCACGTCAGCATCGACAACACCGCGAACACAAGCATCGATGACCACAAGGTGTACCAGGTGACCAGTCGCGCATCGCTGCCCTTGAGGGTCGCGCGCGTGACGAGCAGCATCACGGCGCGGCATAGCGCGCCGCCGACAGCACCGAGAAGGCCCACCACCGCAAGGCTCGCCGGGTTCGCTCCGACGATCAGGGCGAGGCCGAAGAATGCCGCAACCGCAACGGCGGCGCCCGTCACGGTCAGACGGTCGACGCCCGTCACCGCGCCCAGAATGCCGGTCAGCAGCGGATAGATGAAATAGGTCAGGATTGCGATCGACACCGCAATGAGCTCGATCGCCTTGAAGACGCAGAACAGATTGACCGTGAGCAGCACGCCGAGCGCCAATGCAATCCATTTTGCGTTCTGCGGCAGCGCGACAGCTGGCTTGCCAAGCCGCAACCACAGGGAAACCAGACCGACGCCGAGAATGCTGCGAAATGACAGCAGACTCAGCACGTCCGCTCCGCTTTCGAGCGCTAGCTTGCCGAAAACGTCCGACACCGTGAACATCACGGCGGCCGTCAGCACCGGACCGAGCTGGCGGGACACATCGCGGATGCCGGCCAGCGTCCGAGCGGTCACATTGCTGTGTGAGGAACGCTGCCGGCTGCCGCAAGCGGGTTATGACTCAAAACGGCTCCAATCAGCGGCTCCAAAGTTCCATGGCCCAAATAGCATGGCGGCAGTCCAGCGCCAGCGCCCCGCGGTGCAACGCAACCATGTGGAAAAAATGGTCGTAATCTGGGATGTCGATCGTGTGGACAAGCGGTGGAAAAGCTGTGGATAAGATTTCGCGCCGCTCGGGGAGCGGACCATTTTGCCGGATTTTGCCTCCGAGATTTGCAGATTACGGGGAGAATTTCACGTTTCCTCCAGGGCGGCCGAAAACGGCTATAGCTGGGGACTGGGTTCCGGTGGAATCCATCTTCGTGCCCGTCATCGGCGAGTCGATCCCCTCCTTACACTCCCTGCATGCAAGGGAGGCAGGGAAGGGATCATCGGGGTCAGATCCCGGGGGGACGGCGATGAGGTTGGGATGAGCGTCAGCGGGGCGCGCGGCAGCACGCCGTGGAAGGGGCAGCTCGGCGAGCATCCGTGTGCATGGTCCACGGAACATCAATGGACCGATGACGAAATATCTGTGCGTAGGCGAGGCGCCATGGGCGATCGGTCTAGCGAAACGTCCGTGGTTGCCCGGCTCGTCACCGACGGCAGCACCGCGCGCCGGCTCCTCGATGCTGTCACGGAGGCGCTCGAAGGCGGCGAGACCGCAGTTGCGGCCTCCGAGGACCGTATGGGCACCTGGGCGGTCGAAATTTACTTCGAGCGCCCGCCCGACCAGGATGCGGTGCGGACGCTGGTCGGCAATCTCGCCGGCAATGCGGCGCGCGAGGGCGTGGAGTTTAGCGCCGTCGCGGCCCGCGATTGGGTGGCCCAAAGCCTTGAAGGGCTGGCGCCGGTTGGCGCCGGTCGGTTTTTGATTCACGGCGCGCACGACCGCCACCGTGTTCCGCCAAACCGGATTGGCATCGAGATCGAGGCTGCACTTGCCTTCGGCACCGGGCACCACGGCACGACGCTGGGCTGTCTTATGGCGCTCGATCGAATTCTTAATCGGCGACGCCCGCGCCGTACGCTTGATGTCGGCTGCGGGACCGGCGTGCTCGCCATCGCGGCGGCCCGGGCGACGCGCCGACCGGTGCTCGCCGGGGACATTGATCCTGTCAGCGTTGAGGTCGCGCGCCACAACGCGCGTCTTAACCGCGCTGACGCGCTCGTCGAGATCATTCATGCGAGCGGTCTTTCCGACCGCCGCGTGCAAGCGCGCGGGCCATTCGATCTTGTGTTCGCCAATATTCTGCTGGGTCCGCTTAAGCAGCTCGCTAAGCCGATCCGCCGCGTCGCGGCGCCGGGTGCCCGCGTCGTCGTATCAGGGTTATTGGCCAGCCAGGCCAATGCGGCGCTCGCCGCCTATCGGGGCATCAGCCTTGTGCTCGAGAGGCGCATTCCCCTAGACGGATGGGTGACGTTAGTCCTGGCGCGCCCGGCGATACCAACTGTGCGGCGTGCGGGGCGGGTTAAGAACCGGCCTCACATGCATGCGACTCGAATTGTGAGCCGCCGGCGACGACTCTAGAATGCTGTGATGAACGAAATGACCTTGCAAACCTTTCACACCCAGTTTCAGACCTTCGATGATCCGGCGGAGACCTCCGAGGCCGCCGGGCGACTCGCGTCGCTGCGCGCGGAACTGGCGCGCCGCGGCCTCGATGGCTTCGTGGTGCCCCACGCCGATCGCTACCAGAACGAATACCTGCCCCCGAGCGAAGAACGGCTCGCCTGGCTCACGGGGTTTACGGGGTCGGCCGGCGCCGCGATCATCCTCGCTGAGCGCGCGGTGCTGTTCGTCGACGGCCGCTATACGCTTCAGGCCCGCGATCAGACCGACCCCAAGCAATTCACGATCGAACATCTCGTTAACAGGCCACCGAGTGCCTGGATCGAATCGGACCTCAAGGCCGGGCAGAAGCTCGGATTCGACCCCTGGCTGCACACGGTTGAAGGCGCCGAGCGGCTCGCCAAGGCCTGCTCCACCGTCGGGGCGATCCTGGTCGCCACCGAGCCGAACCCGATCGATGCCGCCTATCGCAACCGTCCGCCGTCGCCCCACGGCGCGATTGTGCCGCACGATCTGCAATTCGCCGGCGAGCCGGCCGCGCAAAAGCTCGAGCGCATTCGTGGCGAGATCAAGAAACTCAATGCCGACGCGCTTGTGGTTTCTGATCCGCACGCTGTCGCCTGGACGTTCAACATCCGCGGCGCTGACATTTCCCACACACCGCTGCCGCTCGCCTTCGCGATCATCCTGGCAGAAAGTGCCCGCCTTTACGTCGATGAGAGCAAGCTCACCGATGCGGCGCGCGACGCGCTCGTGGGGCTATGCGGCATCAGGTCGGAGGATACATTTGCTCAGGATTTGGCGGCGCTCGGCGCTGAGCACCTTGTCGTCCGCCTCGATCAGGCCACGGCCGCCCACGCCATCGCGCAGGCGATCACGGCCAATGGCGGCAAGGTTTCTCGCGGTCCCGATCCGATTGCCGTTATGAAGGCGGTGAAGAACGACGCCGAGATCGCGGGCAGCCGCGCCGCCCACCGCCGCGACGGTGCCGCCGTCGCCAACTTCCTCGCCTGGTTCGATCGGGTGGCGCCCGAAGGCCAGCTCACCGAAATCGACGCCGTCGAGGCACTTGAGACCTTCCGCCGCGACACCGGGCTTCTCCGCGACGTTTCGTTCCCGACCATCTCGGGGGCAGGCCCGAATGGCGCCATCGTGCACTATCGCGTCACCCGAAAGACCAACCGCAGGATCGTGCCCGGCGAACTGTTTCTGATCGACTCCGGCGCCCAGTATCAGGATGGCACCACCGACATCACCCGCACCGTGATCGTGGGCGATGCCAGCACCGAGATGCGCGACCGTTTCACCCGCGTGCTCAAGGGCCACATCGCCATCGCCCGAGCCGTCTTCCCGGACGGCGTCGCCGGATCCCAGCTCGACAGTTTCGCACGCGCATATCTGTGGGCGGCGGGCCTCGACTTCGATCACGGCACCGGCCATGGAGTTGGCAGCTACCTCTCGGTGCACGAGGGCCCGGCTCGCATCGCGAAGCTCGGCACCGCGGCCCTGATGCGCGGAATGATCCTCTCCAATGAGCCCGGCTACTATAAGACCGGACACTACGGCATCCGCATCGAAAATCTGGTGCTGGTCACGGAGGCGCCGGCTGTCGAAGGCGGGGAGAAGCCGCTCAACCGCTTTGACACCCTCACCCTCGCGCCGATCGATCGTCGGCTTGTCGACCGCCACCTCATGACGGCCGACGAGATCGACTGGCTTGACTCCTATCACGCCGAGGTGGGCGAGACCTTGATGCCGCTGGTCGCGGAGGATACACGCGCATGGCTCAGCGTCGCAACCGCGCCGCTGGGGCGACAGTAGACTCGCGTAAGATCACAATCGGACCGTAGAGCGGATTGAGCGCCATCGAAACCCATCATGGGCCTACCCCCACAGCGCGTCGCTGATGGGTTTGGCTTGCCCTCAACCCGATCATACGCGTGCCGAGCCCAACCGTCCCAGGCGCTGCAGTGTTTTCAAAAATCCGGCTTCTCGGCCTCGGGCACCGGAAACAGTCCCTGGTTGAAATAGTCCCGATTGTTCTCGGCGCAGATCGTTTCCCTCATGGGTGCGTTCACCTTGAACCAGCGTTGCTGCATGGTGAGCGGTTCGTTGAACGTGTCGGGGTCCTCCACCGTGACGATGGCGGTCATGTTCTTGCCGTCTGCATCGATGGTGAAGCGCTCTACAACATGCAGCTTTTCGGTGTGGGGCGTGCGAAAATTATCGATGTAGCTGTTGTTGGTGGAGAGACCGACGGTATCAACGACCAGCGCACCATTCTCATAATGGCCGATCGACTCGCCGAACCAAGACGGCGTCACATGCTCCGAATGCTGGTCGGTGAGAAAGATGCGGCGCACCATATGATCGCGCTGCCACATCATCCATACCTCCCTGGGAGTCTGGATGAAATAAACGGGCTCGAAAGGATACAGCAGTTGCCCTGGAACACCGCCCGGATAGCAGCGGGCCTGGGCCGCAAACGGTATGGCCATCTCGCTGCGGAGCGCCTCATCGTTCGACGTCTGCATCTGCTTCGCCGCCCACGGCTTGAGGACCGGATCCCTGGCGTCCCCAATGCGCTTCGTCGGCTGGGTGCCGGTCCGCGCCGCCTCCGCATTGCTGGTGAATGGATGGGCGGGGTCGGGCTTGATCGGGCCGTGACCGTGCCCGGGCGGCGGATCCCGCCAATCGGCCACATTGGTCTGCCAGCCGAACTCCGGCGAGGCGAACTGGGGAATGGATGTGTTGGATTGCGCCACTGCCGCCGACGCCAATGCGGTCGCAGCGAGGAGGCCCCCAATGACGGGGGCAGCCATCGCAGACGGCCGGGACGCCGACGGGGTGCCGTTCGCATTGGTCATGATGTTCTCCTTGAGACGAGTCCGGCGAATTCGCGAATTCACCACAGCAATCATATGCCATGATTTCAGCTTCGGGAACCGCGGACGGTGAGGCTGTAGCACTCCACGTACTCAGCGGCATTTGGGCACGGCGGGGCTTGGTGGCGGGGTCCAGCTTGACGTGCCATTGAGGCGATCTAGTAAATGGGACGGAAGGCCGAACGACGAACCATGTTGGCCTCGCCTTTTCCTCACGAGCATCGGACTGCGCGCCGAATGCGCGTGAACGGATGAGTTGAATTGCCGGAGTTTCTGATGGATCGTTGGTTGCGCGCGACCGTGAACTCGTGGAATGGGCTTGTCGCGGCAACCCGCAGCGAGCCGGCTTTTCGTCAGGAGCTGGTTGCACTTCTGCTCGCGGTGCCGCTCGCCTTTGTGATTGCGCCGGACATTTGGAAACGCCTCGCCCTGATCGCCGCTGTCCTGCTTCTCGTGGTTGTCGAATTGCTAAATACCGCAATCGAAAAACTCGCCGACCATGTCACGCCGGCGCTTCATCCGGGGATTGGCCGCATCAAGGACATGGGGTCTGCGGCAGTCGGCGTCGCGCTTCTCCTTGCTGCCGCAATCTGGCTGGTTGCGATCGGCGAACGCCTCGCCATTCTCTGAGCTCTCCCGAAAAGTGAAATTTGCGCCGTCAGCCCGCATCGGTCGGCTTGCCGGGGAATACATCTCCGTGTCATATTTCCGTCATGTGTTGCGCGGGGTTGTGAGCGATGAGTGCCGGGGGCCGCGAAGCAGCCGAGGCGGCTTCCTCCGAAACAGTAGAGATTACGGACCAGGTCGCAGACGGGGTCTCAGCGCGCGTAACCGAATGGCGGCGCGACCCGATGCGATTGCTTTTCGCGCCCGACGGGACCCTGAGCCGGGGCCTCGTTTTCAGCGCCGCCGTCCTCTTTACGCTTCCGACTGTAGACTATTTCTGGAAGTACGAGGGCGGGGCCGCCAACCTGTTTTTTGTTTCTTCGATCACGCTGACG
>Ga0066903_100004489_pt1 | contig 11816 bp, 12 predicted proteins | sample PanSoiMetaGPlot1_FD_67491 | JGI IMG/M metagenome (GOLD analysis project Ga0066903, IMG submission 67491) | Tropical forest soil microbial communities from Panama analyzed to predict greenhouse gas emissions - Panama Soil - Plot 1 (version 2) | ecosystem: Environmental > Terrestrial > Soil >...
GAGATGCTGACCTACCGCTATCGCGGCCATTCGATGTCGGATCCGGCCAAGTACCGCTCCAAGGAGGAGGTCGACAAGATTCGCAGCGAGCACGATCCGATCGAGCAAGTGCGCCAGCGGCTGATATCGAAGAAGTGGGCGAGCGAGGACGCACTCAAGAAGATTGACACCGAGGTGCGCGCGATCGTCAACGAGGCAGCGGAGTTCGCCACCCACGACGCCGAGCCCGACGCCTCCGAGCTCTACACCGACGTCTACCGCTGAGCATCGGGCCGCCGAGGAACCCGAAGCCGCCGCGCCATTGCCGCCAGGGGATAAGCTGTTCATGCCGACTGAGATATTGATGCCCGCGTTGTCGCCCACGATGGAGCGGGGCAACCTCGCCAAGTGGCTCAAGAAGGAGGGCGATCCGGTCAAGTCCGGCGACGTGATCGCCGAGATCGAGACCGACAAGGCCACTATGGAAGTGGAGGCGGTCGACGAAGGCACGCTCGGAAAAATTTTGGTGCCGGAAGGCACCAACGATGTCGCGGTCAACACGCCGATCGCGATGATCCTGGCCGACGGCGAGGATGCATCCGCGCTCAGGGCGGCAGCCAAACCGGCGAGCGCACAAAAGGCAGCCGAATCCGCGCCGCCCGCCACGCAAGGGCGCAAGGAGCAGAAGGCGCCTGCGCAACCGAAGTCCTTCGACGCGGCACCCCCAAAGACTCCCGCGTTGCCCGAGCCCGAGGTGCCCGCCGGCACCGCGATGGTGACCATGACGGTGCGCGAAGCACTGCGCGATGCCATGGCAGAAGAGATGCGCCGCGATGCGGATATCTTTGTCATGGGTGAGGAGGTCGCCGAGTATCAGGGCGCCTACAAGGTCACGCAGGGACTGCTGCAGGAATTCAGCGCTCGGCGCGTGATCGATACGCCGATCACCGAGCATGGCTTCGCGGGGCTCGGCGTCGGTGCCGCGCTCGCAGGCCTCAAGCCGATCGTCGAGTTCATGACCTTCAACTTCGCCATGCAGGCGATGGACCAACTCATCAACTCGGCCGCCAAGACGCGCTACATGTCGGGCGGCCAGATCGGAGCGTCGATCGTGTTTCGCGGCCCGAACGGCCCGGCGGCGCGTGTTGCCGCCCAGCACAGCCAGGACTTCTCGGCTTGGTACTCACACATTCCAGGTCTCAAGGTGGTGGCGCCCTATACCGCGGCGGACGCCAAGGGCCTGCTCAAGTCCGCGATCCGTGATCCCAATCCGGTGATCTTTCTCGAGAACGAGATTCTCTACGGCCAGAGCTTCCCGGTCCCAAAGCTCGACGATTATCTGGTCCCGCTCGGTCGCGCCCGCATCGCGCGGGAAGGCTCCGATGTCACGCTCGTGGCGTGGTCGATGGGAATGACCTACGCGCTCAAGGCCGCCGATGCGCTGGCGCAGGACGGAATCAATGCCGAGGTCGTCGATCTGCGCACGATCCGGCCGATGGACATTGGCACCATCGTTGAATCGGTGAAGAAGACCGGCCGGCTCGTGACGGTCGAGGAGGGCTGGCGGCAATCGGGCGTCGGCGCCGAGATTGCGGCGCGTGTGATGGAAGAAGCGTTTGATTGGCTCGATGCGCCGGTCGCGCGCGTCGCCGGCAAGGACGTGCCGATGCCGTATGCCGCCAATCTCGAGAAGCTTGCGCTTCCATCGGTCGACGAAGTAGTCGAGGCAGCGAAGACGGTCTGCTACCGATGAGCACCATGGATCCCGACAAGCCGATTTTTGATGCGCTCATGATCCCACCGACGGCGCTCGAGCAGGGTGGCGTGGAGGTGCTGCGCGCGGCCGTCGTCGATGGCGGCCTGCACGTGTCGCTGCGCCGCGCCTTCGAGGATCCGGAAGCCTGGGGCATGTTGATCGCGGACGTGGCGCGCCATGTCGCGCGCATCTATGCGACCGAGAGCAAGTTCCGGGAAGAAGAAACGCTCGAGCGCATTCGCGCGTTGTTCAACGCCGAAATGGATTCGCCCACCGATCCCGGCTCTACCAGCGCCATCAGCTAAGAAATCGAGAAATTTATGCCGGTCAATATCCTGATGCCCGCGCTCTCGCCCACGATGGAGAAGGGCAACCTCGCCAAATGGCTCAAGAAGGAGGGCGACGCCGTTAAGGCTGGCGATGTGATCGCCGAGATCGAGACCGACAAGGCGACAATGGAATACGAGTCGATCGACGACGGCGTGCTGGCCAAGATCGTGGTGCCGGAAGGCAGCCAAGACGTTCCGGTGAACCAGCTCATCGCTGTGCTGGCGCAGGAGGGCGAGGACCCCAAGGCGGCAGCATCGGCCGCCGCTGCGGCCGGGAAGCGCGCTTCCCCCGCGGCCGCATCCGCTACGCCAACTGCAAAGGCTGAGCCTGCCGCGAGGTCCACTGCCGCGCCGGCGGCTCCGGCTGCGCCAGCTGCTGCGCCGGCGGTAGCACCAGCAGCGGCGCACGGCGTCACCAATGGCGCCAATCGCATCTTCGCTTCGCCGCTCGCGCGCCGCCTCGCCAAGAACGCCAACATCGAGCTCAATCGCATCCGCGGGTCCGGTCCGCACGGTCGCATCATTGCGCGCGATGTGGAGGCCGCGCGGTCCGGCCAGGGCCTTGCGCCCGCTGCGGCAGGAACATTCGCGCTGCCGGTGCCGTCTGACGACAAGATCCGCGCGTTGTTCGAGTCGGGCAGCTACGACGTCATCCCGCACGACAACATCCGCAAGGTGATCGCGCGCCGCCTGGTCGAAGCGAAGCTCACCATCCCCCATTTCTATCTGACGCTCGATTGCAATATCGGCAAGCTCCTCGCCGCGCGCGAGGAGATCAACGCCGCCGCGCCCAAGGACAAGGACGGCAAGCCCGCCTACAAGCTCTCGGTCAACGACTTTGTCATCAAGGCACTCGCGCTGGCGCTGCAGCGGATTCCAGACGCAAACGTGACGTGGACTGAAAGTGGCATGCTCAGGCACCACCGTTCTGACGTCGGGGTCGCGGTCTCGATCCCGGGCGGCCTCATCACGCCGGTGGTGCGCCATGCGGAGGCGAAATCCCTCTCCACCATCTCGAACGAGATGAAAGACTTCGCGGCGCGCGCGCGTGCCCGCAAACTGAAACCGGAGGAATATCAGGGCGGCTCGAGCGCAGTGTCGAACCTCGGCATGTACGGCATCAAGGACTTCGCCGCCGTCATCAATCCTCCGCACGCCACCATTCTGGCCGTTGGCGCCGGCGAGGAGCGCGCAATCGTCAGAGACGGCAAGATCGAAGCCGCCTGGATGATGTCGGTGACGCTTTCGACCGACCATCGAGCGGTCGACGGCGCGCTCGGCGCGGAGCTGCTCGGCGCATTCAAGGCGCTGATCGAGAACCCGGTGACCATGGTGGTGTGACGACCATGTCGCGACACATGACCAACAACATGACCCGCCGATCATTTGCCTGCCTGCCGGCCATCGTGCTCGTACTCAGTGCCGCTTGCGCCCATGCGCAACTCGTTGGCGAGATGGAGACGCGCAAGTTTGTCAGCTGCCGCACCCTCATCACCTGGACGGGACCGCAGGGCACGCAGGTGAGCTACCTTGGTGCCGGCGGCAAATCGTATCTGTGGGCCGCTGGCAACGACACGGTGCTCTCCGGCACCTGGCGCGTCGAACCGAACGCGACGTCGCCGCAATCGCGCATCCCCTATGTAGCGGTCTGCGTCCAGTATGGCGGCAGCGCGGATTGCCGGCCGGCGGAGATCCTGGAGCGCATCACCATGGATCAGGCTGACGGCGACGTGTTCGGACTTGAAGGCCGATCCGCTGTGCCGTTGCGGCTGGCACGCGACCGCACCAACATCGCGATGCTGCAGCAGCGCCTGCGCACCGAGGCGCCCGATGCAACGCAACCCCCGCGACCTGCGGCCAAATGTGATTAGGACCTACGTGCGAGTTGCCTCATGCCCCGCGTGCTCCTCGATGGTGACCTCGATCATCTCGTTACACCGACCCACTCCGATGCCCGTGGTCCGGTGGTGCGTGGCAAGTCCATCGAGGTGATGAAGATGCACTGGCGCGCCGGCGACAGCGCGCGGCTGCACCAGCATGCCGAGGAGCAGGCGATCTATGTGATCAGCGGCCGCATGCGCATGACCTGCGGCGACGAAACCTACGAGATCGGACCGGGCGAGGTGAGCTATCATCCCTCGAACGTCCTGCATTCCGCGACGGCGGTCGAGGACACGATCGCGATCAGCTTCAAGAACATCGTTGCGCCGTTCTATGCGGCGACCAAGACGCTCTGAGCTGCGCCGCGATGGCCGAGAGCGATGGCAAGCTGCGGGTGCTGCTGATCACCTTCTTTCCGATGCTCATCGCCACGCTGTCGCTCGTTACCTCGATCTTCAACGGCTACCTCAACAACAAGTTCGTCGATCTGATTCAGAGCAATTTCGGACGCGCCGAATACATGCGCACCTGCAAGGAGACGATCGACGCCTATTTCCAGGTGAAGTTCAAGGCCGGTCTCGTCAGTGCCAATGGCGAGCAGGCGCGAACCGGGAGCGCCGCGATCTCGAGCGTGGAGCGGATCGACGCCGAGGCGGCCGTGAACAAATTCGCAGCGCTCGGCACCTACCTCGCCAACCTCCGCGACGAGGCTATCCGGGTGCGCTACACCGAGCTGGTGCGCGGACTCGAGAAGGCCGTGGCCGATGCGAGCCAAACACCGCCTGCTGAACTCACCCGTCTGTTCGACGGACCCGACCGGATCTTCGCCGAGCTCAACAACGACTGCGTGAAATCGGCAAAGGAATAGCGGCGCCCCACGTCTCATGCCTATATGAACACCCATGCGCGGCCTCGCGCAGGCGACCAGAGAGCTTGGATCATGGCAGACACGAGTTTCGACATCATCATCATCGGCTCCGGCCCGGGCGGCTATGTGACAGCGATCCGGGCTGCGCAGCTCGGCTTCAAGGTCGCCATCGTCGAACGTTCCTACCTCGGCGGCATCTGCCTTAACTGGGGCTGCATACCAACCAAGGCGCTGCTGCGCTCGGCCGAGATCTTCCACTACCTGCAGCACGCCAAAGACTATGGGCTCTCGGCCGACAAGGTCACGTTCGACCCCTCGGCGGTCGTCAAACGCTCGCGCGCCGTCTCGAAGCGGCTCAACGACGGTGTCGGCTTCCTGATGAAGAAGAACAAAGTGAGCGTGATCTGGGGCGAAGCTGCCATCGATGCACCCGGGAAGGTGACCGTCAAAGCAGTTAAGAGCGAAGCACCCAAAGGCGCGCTCGGGCCCAGCAGCTACCAGGCCAAGCACATCATCCTCGCGACCGGCGCGCGGCCGCGCGTGTTGCCCGGGCTCGACCCCGACCAGAAACTTATCTGGACCTATTTCGAAGCGATGGTACCCGAGCGCATGCCCAAGTCGCTGCTGGTCATCGGCTCGGGCGCGATCGGCATTGAGTTCGCCTCGTTCTATCGCACGCTCGGCGCCGACGTGACGGTGGTCGAGGTGCTTCCGCAGATCCTGCCGGTCGAGGATGCCGAGATCGCTGCCTTCGCCCGCAAGGCGTTCGAGAAGCAGGGCATCAGGATTTTCACTGGTGCCAAGGTGACGAAGCTCGACAAGAAGGCCGATAGCGCCACCGCGACCATCGACGACGGCAAGGGCGGAACGCAGAGCCTGACCGTGGACCGGGTGATCTCGGCGGTCGGCGTCGTCGGCAATATCGAGAATCTCGGACTCGAGAAACTCGGCGTGAAGACCGACCGCGGCGCGATCGTGATCGACGGCTATGGTCGCACCAACGTGCCCGGCATCTACGCCATCGGCGATGTGGCAGGCCCGCCATTGCTCGCCCACAAGGCCGAGCACGAGGGCGTCATTTGCGTCGAGGCGATCAAGGGCCTCAAGCCACATCCGATGGAGAAGCGTCTCATTCCCGGCTGCACCTATTGCTCCCCGCAGATCGCCTCGGTCGGCCTCACCGAGCAGGCTGCCAAGGAGCAGAAGCGCGATGTGCGAATCGGCCGCTTTCCGTTTGTCGGCAACGGCAAGGCGATAGCGCTTGGTGAAGATCAAGGTCTGGTGAAGGTGATCTTCGACAAGGCGACCGGTCAACTCCTCGGCGCGCACATGGTGGGCGCCGAGGTCACCGAACTGATCCAGGGCTACGTGGTGGCGATGAATCTCGAGACCACCGAGGAAGAGCTCATGCACACCGTGTTCCCACATCCGACGCTGTCAGAGATGATGAAAGAAGCGGTGCTCGACGCGTATGGACGGGTGCTGAACATGTGAGCCCGCCTGTGAGGCCAGTTGACGGTGCGCGCGAACGTGGCCCGCTAGTGCTGCTCCTTTCAACCGGAAGATTTCACCAGGAGAATCACCAAGAGGTTTACTATGGGTGTATTGGCTTGGATTCTGATCGGCCTGATCGCGGGCTGGCTCGCGGCCAAGATCACCAATGCACCGCGCGGGCTGTTTCGTAACCTGATCGTCGGCCTGATCGGCTCGCTGTTCGGGGGATTCCTTTTTTCCAAGCTGGGCGTGCGTGTTGTGCCCGATTTCTGGGGCGAATTGATCACCGCCACAATTGGCGCTGTGGTTTTTCTAGCACTCTGGCAGGCGATTCGACGGGCCTGAGCCACACTCGGCCACTATTCATCCTGCGTTCACCTAGGTTCAGGCACACGGGACCGGCGGGGGCGCAAGCAAAATTCTTCACGGGCCGCTCGTCCGGCCCCGCCGGGCAGCGAGTCTTAAACTCTGTTGTTGGGCAGAATGGTTGATATCAGCGAACCGGTGGGCGTGCGGACTGCAGCCTTGGAGCGACCAGCTGCGGTAACCCGGCGCAGGATTGACTTTAGCCAGGTCTTACGCACGGTCGATTTCACTGATAGGCAGATTGCTGGCCTGTTCGTGGTGCTGACGGCCATTACGGTCATTCCGGTCATTCTCTATCCGTGGCCTCCACTTGCCGACTACATCAACCACTTGTCGCGCATGCACATCATCGCGACGATCGGATCCGACCCGGATCTGTCAAAATTTTATGACGTTCATTGGCAGATCATCCCCAACCTGATGATGGACATCATCATCCCGCCGTTGCAGCGGCTGATGAGTGTCTATGCTGCCGGGCAGGTCTATACGATCGTCAGCTTCGTGCTCATTATCGCGGGAACGCTGGCGCTCAATCGCCAGCTGTTCGGGCGCTGGTCGGTGCTGCCGCTGATCGCGTTTCCGCTGCTCTACAACAACGTGTTCCTCGTCGGAACCATGAACTACATTTTCGGAATGGGCCTCGCGCTCTGGGCCATGACTGCCTGGGTCAAGTTGCGCGAGCACCATCCCGTCATCCGGCTCACGGTGTCGCTGCTGTTCGTGCTGGCGCTGTTCTTCTGTCACCTGTTCGCGGTCGGCGTCTATGGACTCGGGCTTGCTGCCTTCGAGACCAGCCGTCTGATCGAGCAGTACAGAAGCCGCGGGACTCGGACGAGCGGTGCGGGTGCGAAGTTGTGGCCGCTGGTCGATTTCGTTGCCACCGGCCTGCCGTTCTTGCCTGTGCTGCCGCTGCTGATGATGAGCCCGACCTGGGGGCTGCGCGCATCGTTTACATGGGAGCTGAGCGGCAAGCTTGATGGCTTGCTCTATGTCATTGAGGTCTACTCCCATTTTGCGGCCTTGCTGCTCACCGGCATCGTGGCCTTTGCGGCCGGCTTTGGCCTGCGCCATCGAGCCCTGCAATTCCATTCGACCGGCTGGGCTCTGCTGATCATCGGCGCCATCACCTATTTCGCCATGCCGAGGATCATCTTCGAGACCTATATGGCGGACCAGCGTCTGCCGATCTCGCTCGCCTTCATGGTGATCGCCTGCGCGCATCTCAATCTCGGGCATGACTATGTGCGCCGTGGCTTCGCGACCGTCCTGGTCTTGCTCCTGGCGATCAGGGTGTTCGAAGTGCAGACCGTCTGGGCCGAGGCCTCCAAGACGATCGTGGCGTTTCGCGATTCCGTGCGTCTGATCGATCGGGGCTCCAAGATCCTCGTCGCCTACGCCGACCCGGATGCGGGCGATGACACCAAAGACCTTGTCCTCGTGCACGCGGCCTGCTCCGCCATCATCGAGCGCTCGGCGCTGGTGACCACCGCCTTCACGGTCAAGGGCAAGCAGATCCTGGAGGTGCGCGAGCCCTATCGCGACCGTGTCGACCGGCTCGACGGGACGCCGCCTTCGGTGGCGCAGCTCATGCAGGTCGTCGAGGAGGGGCCGCAACAGGACGGCGGCGACAATTACTGGAACAAGTGGCCTACCGACTACGACTACGTCTACGTGCTGTTCACCGACAGCGTTGGCTATGAGAATCCCGATCCGTCGCGGCTGACCATGGTCTATACGGGGGATCGCTTTGCCCTGTTTCGGGTCAACCCGGTTGATACTCAGCCAGGGCCGAAGGTCGCCGACGGACGCACGGATCTACGGCCGGCCCGCTGAAATCCGGGTCTGTTGAACCCGGGGTGTCCATCCGGGTCTTGCCGGGTTCCCTGCCGCTTCGTAAGTAAGCGGTGAGGAACCTGGAGATTCCCTTGACGGTCGTACTTGACACCGTTGGCCCACGTCCGCGCCACCCCGAAAAGGCGCATCGGCCAGACACGCCCATGCTGCGCAAGCCGGATTGGATCCGGGTCAAGGCACCGATCTCGAAGGGCTATCAAGACACCCAAGCAATCGTGCGCGCTAACGGCCTGCACACCGTGTGCGAGGAGGCCGGCTGCCCAAATATCGGCGAGTGCTGGGACAAGAAGCACGCCACCTTCATGATCATGGGCGACACCTGCACGCGCGCCTGCGCGTTCTGCAATGTGCGCACCGGCCTGCCGGGACCGCTCGACCCCGCCGAGCCCGAGCGCGTCGCAGAGGCGACTGCCAAGCTCGCGCTGGCCCATGTGGTGATCACGTCGGTGGACCGCGATGACCTCGACGACGGCGGGGCAGGGCACTTCGCGCTGGTGATCCGGGCGATCCGAGCGCGCTGCGCGCACACCACCATTGAGGTGCTCACGCCCGATTTCCTGCGCAAGGATGGCGCGGTCGAGACCGTGGTCGCAGCCAAGCCGGATGTGTTCAACCACAATCTCGAGACCGTGCCATCGAAGTATCTCACGGTGCGGCCGGGCGCGCGCTATTTCGCGTCGATCCGGCTACTGCAGCGCGCCAAGGAGATCGATCCGACGATCTTCACTAAATCCGGAATCATGGTCGGGCTCGGGGAAGAGCGCAACGAGGTGCTGCAGGTGATGGACGACCTGCGCACGGCCGGCGTCGATTTCCTCACCATTGGCCAGTATCTGCAGCCGACGCGCAAGCACCACGAGGTCGTCCGCTTCGTGTCGCCCGACGAATTCAAGGCGCTTGAGACCGTCGCCTATGCCAAGGGATTCCTCATGGTGTCGGCAAGCCCGCTGACGCGCTCCTCGCACCATGCGGGCGAGGATTTTGCCAGGCTGAAGGCAGCCCGTCACGCATTGATGGCGCCCGCGCGCTGATCATGCCGCAATTCACCACCACACGACGTTTGCGGCACTCGGCCGCCGACATGTTTGAGCTCGTCGCCGATGTGGAGCGCTATCCGGAGTTCGTGCCGCTGTGCTCGAGCCTCAAAGTGCGTCGGCGCATCGAGGAACCTGAAGGCGTCCTGATCCTCGTTGCCGACATGACCGTCGCCTACAAGCCGATCAGCGAGAGTTTCGTCAGCCGAGTCACACTCGACCGGCCGAATTTGCAGATCCTAGTCGAGTATCTCGACGGGCCATTCAGTCATCTCGAGAACCGCTGGACCTTCCGTCCGACCGGCGAGCGCACCTGCGAGGTGCGCTTTTTCATTTCCTATGAGTTCAAGAGCCGCATGCTCGGCATGCTGATGGGTTCGATGTTCGACCTCGCGTTCCGCCGCTTCGCGGCAGCATTCGAGCAGCGCGCGGATAAAATATACGGTGTGTCATAGCGGCTCTCTCAGCCTGTAGGATGGGCAAAGGCGCGGGATGCTGCGGCTCGCTTCGGCAGAGACTCTCGTGCGCCTTTGCCCACCATCGGCAATTCGATGCGAGCGGCACCACGGTGGTGGGCAATGGCGCACCAGAGACGTTCCCTCGGCGAAAAGCCGTGCCATCGCCTTTGCCCACCCTACAAATCTGCGCCCGCTATGCACTCACTTTGACGGCTTCACCCAGATGCCGCGCTTCTGCATGAGCGCAACCTGCTTGTCGATCACGTCGCGCTTGTAGTCGGCGTGCTTGGGCGGCACCTTCTTCAGGTAGCGGTTCTTCGGATAAATCGGTTTCTCATAGATGATCTGCGCGAGCTCGGCGCGGATGTCCTTCATCCAGTTGGTCACCTGCGCCGACTCGCGATGGTGGCGCAACGCCTCGATATTGATGACGCCGGCCACGAACGTCGAGCCATTGGTGTCGCGCTGCTTGCCGACCAGCTGGCCGCGATAATCGACGATCATCGACTGGCCACCGCCGGCGTCGATGCCGACATGGCTGTCGGGGTGAAGGTGGTAGCTGCCGATGTTCGGCGCCACGATATACATGTTGTTCTCGAGTGCGCGCGCCCGATTGGAGATCTCAAAGACGTCGTTCTCGGTGAACGGCGCCGGCATCGAGGCGCGGTAGACGACCTCGGCGCCGTTCATTGCAAGCCCCCGTCCGTTCTCCGGATAGTTGCCCTCCATCGCCATCATGATGCCGAGCCGGCCGATCTTGGTGTCGGCCACCGGCCAGAACGCATCGAGCGTGCGGCCGTGCTTCTCGATCCACCAGTCGTAAAGGTCATGCGGCGAGACCGAGCGCTCGACCGGCAGCAGTGCCGAAAGCTTGTAGTGCTGCAGGATGATCTTGCCGTCAGGATCGACAATGAAGCCGATGTTGAAGAAGCGATCCTTCCAGTCCTTATGGCGCGCCTTGGCCTGCGCCATGATGAAGACGTTCCATTCGCGCGCAAGCTTGCCGATCTCGTCGGTCTCCGGTCCCGGAATGTCAATGCAGCAGGTACGCGCATAGTCGGCGTGATCGACGTCGAGCACCTCGTCGTTGAAACCCATGAGTGCGCCTTCCGGAATGGCGAGCAGCCGTACCGGTATGTCGAGATTGGAGAGCCAGAAGGCGGCCTTCGTCAGGCTCTTCAAATGCTCGATGTTGTGCTTGATGTCCTCTCGCCGGCGAATGCCCCAGAACGTCGGAATGAGGCCGACGGCGTTGTATGGCTCGATCATGGTCCCCCCAATGAGTGCGCTCGTGCGCGCGTCTCAGGCTGCGACGGCCGGCAAACCGGCAAGCGCCGTCGCAAGCTCCTTCTGGTCATAGTCCTGGTCGACAAGCTTGCCCTCGAAGTAGCTGATGTAGGCCCCCATGTCGAAATGGCCGTGGCCCGACATGTTGAAAAGGATGGTCTCACTCTTGCCTTCGCGCTTGCAGCGCAAAGCCTCGTCGATCGCGCAGCGCACTGCGTGCGTCGCTTCCGGCGCCGGCACGATGCCTTCGCAGCGTGCGAACTCAACGCCGGCTTCAAAACAGGCGACCTGATGGTAGGCACGCGCCTCGATCAGGCCGAGTTCGGCGACATGGGAGACCAGCGGCGCCATGCCGTGATAGCGCAAGCCGCCGGCATGAAAACCCGGCGGGATGAAGGTCGACCCCAGCGTGTGCATCTTCACCAGCGGCGTGAGGTGGGCGGTGTCGCCAAAATCGTAGGCGTACCTGCCCTTGGTGAGCGTGGGGCAGGCGGCGGGCTCGACCGCGAT
>Ga0066903_100004491_pt1 | contig 11815 bp, 10 predicted proteins | sample PanSoiMetaGPlot1_FD_67491 | JGI IMG/M metagenome (GOLD analysis project Ga0066903, IMG submission 67491) | Tropical forest soil microbial communities from Panama analyzed to predict greenhouse gas emissions - Panama Soil - Plot 1 (version 2) | ecosystem: Environmental > Terrestrial > Soil >...
CCTGGTGCGGCGGAGAGGATTTGAACCTCCACGGGGATTTCCCCCACTAGCTCCTGAGGCTAGCGCGTCTGCCGTTCCGCCACCGCCGCGTGACAGGGGATCAAGTATAGAGCGCGAGCGCTCGGTCGAAGAGGGCGGCCAGGCGGGTCGCCGCCGCCTCCACGCCCGAGCGTTCCGCCGGGGTCAGACGGCCGAATGGGGTGACCGTCACCGTCACCGCTTCCCGCTCCACCCGGTGCTCCCACGTGCCCACGATGCGGCCTCCGCTCAGGACCGTGGGGGAGATCCAGCCGGCCGTCCGGTAGACCAGGGGGCGGTGCTCCTCGGCGATCAGGTGGTCGCGGTCCGCGTGGCCGAGCACGTAGGGGTCGAAGGCCGGAAGCAGGCACACGGACCCGGGAACGAGAGCGTCGCCGCCGCGCAGCATGTCCACGTCCGCTGTCAGCGCGTGCAGGCGCCGGCCGGCCACGTGGACCTCCGTCAGCTCGCCGCCCAGGTCCGCCAGCGCCCGCTTGATCGGGCCCACCTGACGAACGCCCAGCCAGCGCGCGTAGTCCTCCGTGCTGGCCGGGCCGTACGCGCGCAGGTACCGGCGCAGCCACTCGGCGCGGGCCACCGAGGGATCAGGGCACTCGGCCGCGCCGGCGTCAGCCAGCCACCGGTCCGTCCGCACGTACGTCGTCTCGGCTCCCCGGTTCGGGCCGTTCACGAACAGGCCCCGGCGGGCGGCCGGCTTGAGCAGTTCGCCCCAGCTCGAATGCAGCCGGGCGCCCAGCCGCTCGCCCCCGCGAGACGTCACGGCCTCCGCCAGCTCGCGCCGCGTCAGGGGCGACCCATCGGCCAGCGCGAATGACAGCGCCTCGTACAGCGCGTCCATCTCCGCCGGCGTCACCTCGAACGCCCGGTACCACGCCGCGCCGTACTGCTGCGCCGGGTCGAACACCGCCGCGTAGAGGGCGAGCTGTGCCGGCGTCAGCAGGTGCAGCGTGCCCCGCATGCACCACGTGCGCACCAGGCTGCGCTCCTCCCACAGGGCACGGCCCACCGCGCCCAGGGACGCCTCGGAGCACCGCGCCCACACCTGCAGGTCGGTCGTGCCCATCACCTGCGCGTGGATGCCGCACATCGCCTCCGCGACGGCGGCCGGCCCACAGCGCCCGGAGGGGCCGCCGAGTCGGGGCGTCAGCCCGTGGCGCCGCAGCCGGAACGCGGCGACGCCACGGGGGTCCAGCTCGATCAGGCGGGCCGCACCTCCGCGGCGGCGGCGCCCTCGGCGATCGGGTCGGCGGAAGCCCGCAGCGCCTTCTTGTCGAACTTCAGCGTCGACGTCTTGGGCATCTCGTCGATGAACCGGATCTCGTCGGGCAGCCACCACCTCGCCACCCTGTCGCCGAGGAACTCCCGCAGCTCCTCGGCCGTCAGCACGTCGGAGTCCCGGTGCTCCGGCTTCGGCACGACGTACGCCACGGGCCGCTCCTGCCACTTCGAGTGATAGAGGCCGATCACCGCCGCCTCCAGCACCTTCGGGTGGGCCATGATCGCGCCCTCCAGCTCCACCGAGCTGATCCACTCGCCGCCCGACTTGATCACGTCCTTCGTGCGGTCGACGATCGTGATGTAGCCGTCCGGGTCCATCGTGGCCACGTCCCCGGTGCGGAACCACCCGTCCTCGGTGATCTTCCCCGGGTCCGCGTCGTTGTGGTACCCGCTCGCGATCCACGGTCCCCGGCACTGGATCTCGCCGAACGCCACCCCATCCCAGGGCAGCTCCTCGCCCGTCGCCAGGTCGGCGATCCGGATCTCGACGCCCGGCGCCGGCACGCCCTGCTTGAGCCGCGTCTCCAGCGCCTGCTCCTCGGGCACCCAGCTCCTGACCACGCCCACGCTGCCGATCGGGGACGTCTCGGTCATGCCCCACGCGTGCAGCATCCGCAGGCCGAGCCCGTCCATGCCCTCCATCAGGGAGCGCGGGATCGCCGACCCGCCGCAGATCACCGTGTGCACCTTCGGGAGCCGGCGCTCGGTCTTCCGCATCGTGCCCAGGAGGTTGATCCAGATCGTGGGCACGCCGGCCAGGAACGTCGCCCCCTCTGACTCCGCGAGGTCCAGCACGACCTGGCCGTCGCCCATGAACCGGTCGGGAAAGATCAGCTTGCACCCCGCCAGGCCGGCCGCGTAGGGGATGCCCCACGAGTTGGCGTGGAACATCGGCACCACGGGCAGGATCACGTCGTGCTCGCCCAGGCCCAGGGCGTCCTTCTGGATGACGCACATCGCGTGCAGGAACTGCGAGCGGTGCGAGTACACCACGCCCTTGGGGTTGCCGGTCGTCCCCGACGTGTAGCACATTGCCGACGCCGACCACTCGTCGAGCGTGGGCCAGTCCACGTCGGGCGACTCGGCCGCCAGGAGGGTCTCGTAGTCGAGCATCTCGCCCAGGCCGTGCTCGGGCAGCGGCCCGCCGTCGTTCAGGACCACGATCGTCCTGACGGAGGGGATCCGGCCCGCCACCTGGTTGAGGACGGGGATCAGTGTCCGGTCCACGAAGAGGACGCTGTCGCCCGCGTCCCGGATCGTGAACTCGAGCTGGTCGGGGAACAGGCGCAGGTTCAGGGTGTGCAGCACCGCGCCCATGCAGGGGATCGCGTAGTACAGCTCCAGGTGACGGTAGTTGTTCCAGGCCAGGGTGGCGACCCGGTCGCCGGGCCGCACGCCCAGCCGGGTCAGGACGTTGGCGAGCTGGCCCACCCGCCGGTGCATGTCCGTGTACCGGTAGCGGTGGAGATCGGCCTCGCGCCGAGTCACGATCTCCTTCTTGTCGAAGAGCCGCCCCACCCGCCACAGCATGTGCTGGACGGTGAGCGGGTAATCCTGCATCAAGCCCTTCATCTGACGATCACCTCCCGATCCCTGGAACGATGGCCGATCCAGCCCTGCTTGGCAAGCTCCGCGAGCGCGAACTCGGAGGGCAGGGATTCAGCCGGGCCGGTACCATCGTGCCCGTGCCTGCCATCGGCCGCGCCGACCTCCACATGCACACCAGCTACAGCGACGGCTGGCCCAGCCCGGGCGCCGTCGTGGATCACGTCGCCACCATCGGTGGCCTCGACGTGATCGCGATCACCGACCACGACACCATCGACGGGGCGCTGCGGGCCGTCGAGTTCGCCGCCCGCCGGCCCGACGCGCCGCACGTCATCGTCGGCGAGGAGGTCTCCAGCCGGCACGGCCACATCCTCGGCCTGTTCCTGGAGAAGCGGGTCCGGCCAGGCATGTCGGCGGCCGCCACGGTCGACGCCATCCACGACCAGGGTGGCCTCGCGGTCGCCGCCCACCCGTTCTGGCGCACCGAGCGCCAGGTCGGCGGTGAGCGCGTCGTCCACGGCGTGGGCTGGTGGGCGGCCGAGCTCGATTTCGACGCGATCGAGGTCGAGAACGCGACGCCCGGCTTCTACCTCTTCAACCAGATGGCGCACCGCCTGCGCGTGGCCACCGGCCGCGCGGCGCTGGGCAACTCGGACGCCCACATCGTCGACGCGATCGGCCGCGCCTACACGACGTTCCCCGGCCGTGGGCCCCGGGCGCTGCGCACGGCCATCGAACGCGGGCTGACCCGCGCCCACCGCGACCGCTACCCCGCCATGGCGCTCGTCCGCTATGCCGCCTGGGGCATCGAGCACCGGCGCCAGCGCAGGTTGGCCGCCGCCCGGTAGGAGGTCCGCGATGCCGGAGCTCTCAGTTGTCCTCGGCCTCCTGGTCGCCATCGCGCTCCTGGCGCTGGTCGCCCGCAAGCTCGACGTGCCGTACCCGATCGTCCTGGTGCTGGGCGGCCTCGCGATCGCCCTCGTGCCCGAGCTGCCCAGGGTCGAGCTGGATCCGGACATCGTGTTCCTGGTCTTCCTGCCGCCTCTGATCTACAGCGCCGGCTGGTTCACGTCCCTCCGCGACTTCAAGGCCAACCTGCGGCCGATCGGCCTGCTGGCGGTCGGCCTGGTGCTGTTCACGATCGTCGGCATCGCGTACCTGACCCACCTGCTGGTGCCGACCCTGCCCTGGCCCGCCTGCTTCGCGCTGGGCGCGATCGTCGCGCCCACCGACGCGGTGGCCGCCACGGCGCTGCTCCAGCGCGTGGGCGCCCCGCGCCGGATCGTGACCGTCCTGGAGGGCGAGAGCCTCCTCAACGACGCCAGCGGCCTGATCGCCTACCGGTTCGCGGTGCTGTCGGTCGCGGTCGGCTTCTCGATCTGGGAGGCGGGGGTGGCGTTCGTCGTCGCCAGCGTCGGCGGGATCGCGCTCGGCGTGGGCATGGCGTGGCTGCTGTTCCAGGTCCAGCGCCGGATCGAGGACCCCGGCGTCGAGATCACGCTCTCGTTCCTCGTCCCCTACGCGATCTACCTCGCGGCCGTGGGGATCACGCAGAGCACGAACGTGCAGATCTCCGGCGTGCTGGCGGTCGCCGCCGCCGGCATCTACACCGGGCGGCGCAGCTCCGAGATGCTCTCGGCCACGACGCGCATCCAGGCGTTCGCGGTCTGGGAGGTGCTGCTCTTCGTCCTCAACGGCCTGGTGTTCATCCTGATCGGGCTCCAGCTGCCCGCCATTCGGGCCGGCCTCGACGGCCAGTCGGTGGGCGAGCTGGTCGGGATCGCGGTGCTCATCAGCGTGGCCCTGATCGTCCTCCGCTTCGTCTGGGTCTTCCCGGCCACGTACCTGCCGCGGTTCCTGAGCCGGCGGATCAGGACCAGCGACCCCTACCCGGGGTGGCGCAACGTCCTGGTCATCGCCTGGACCGGGATGCGGGGCGTGGTCTCCCTGGCGGCCGCCCTCTCCCTGCCGCGCCAGTTCCCCGGCCGCGACCTGCTGCTCCTCGTCACCTTCGTGGTGATCCTGGTCACGCTGGTCGTCCAGGGCCTGAGCCTGCCGGTGCTGCTGCGCTGGCTGCGCCTGGGCGACGACGGCGCCGCGATGGCGGAGGAGCTGGAGGCGCGCACCCGGACGATCGAGGCCGCGCTGCTGCGCCTCGACGAGCTGGCGGCGGAGGACTGGACGCGGGACGACAGCGTCTCCTACATGCAGCACTACTACGTCAAGCGGCGCAAGACCGTCGACACGCGCTTCGGCCGCCTCGACCACGAGCACACGGAGGACGGGCACCAGCACGAGCCGGGCGCGGACCACGTGGAGGCCCACCGGGCCCACCTGGACGGCAGCAACCGGCTGCGGCGGGAGCTGCTGGCCGCGGAGCGGGCCAGCCTGCTGACGCTGCGCAACGCGGGCGTGATCGGCGACGAGGTGCTGCACCGGGTCGAGCGCGACCTGGACCTGGAGGAGATCCGCCTGGCCGGCGGGTGACCGCGATCCTCACGGGAGGTCCAGGGTGGGGAGGTAGCGGGGGGAGCGGCGGGCGGACGTCGCTCGCTCGAAGCCGGCGGCCAAGCGCAGCAGCGTCCGCTCGCTGCCCGCGCCTGCGAACAGGCGCATGCCGACCGGCAGGTCGCCGAAGGCGAAGCCCGCCGGCACCGAGATGATGGGATAGCCCGCGATCGCCGCCAGCCTGCTGGCGCCCAGGCCGCCGGCCGTCCAGCCGCGGCCCGGCGACACGAGCTCGATCGCCGCCGGCGGGCTCGAGCACGGCACCGTCAGGGCGTCCAGCGCGTGCCTGGCGAGGCAGGCGTCGATGCCCTGCTCCCGCGTCAGGCGGCGGCCGAGCGCCAGCGCCTCGCGGTAGGCGTCGTCCGTGACCGGGCCCATCGCCTCGGCCCGCTCGAACGTCTCCTGGCCGAAGTACGGCAGCTCCCGGTCGGCGTGCCGTAGGTTGAACTCGATCACGTCGGCCAGCGTGCGCACCCCGGCGTCCGGCCGCGCCGCCAGGTAGCGGTTCAGCCCGTCCTTGAACTCGTAGAGGAGGACGGTCAGCTCGCATTCCGACGTCCGCAGCTCCTCGGCCGAGTCGATCAGGACGGGATCGACGAGCTCGGCGCCGGCCTCCCGCATGGCCTCCAGCGCCGCCTCGTACACGCGATCGGAGTGCCGGTTGGCGCCGATCCACGGCTCGCGAAGGACGCCGATACGCGCCCCGCGCAGGCCGTCGGCGGCGCACGCCGCGGCGTGGTGACCCGGCGAGCCGAGCATCGCGTCCAGCAGCAGGGCGGCGTCGCGCACCGTGCGCGCCATCGGGCCGGCCGAGTCCTGGCTCGCGGAGATCGGGATGACGCCCTCGCCGGAGAGCAGCCCGACCGTCGGCTTCAGGCCGACCAGGCAGCACGCGGCGGAGGGGCTGACGATGGAGCCGTCGGTCTCGGTGCCCACCGCCGCCACGGCCAGGCCGGCGGCCGGGGCGGCGCCGGACCCCGAGCTGGAGCCGCCCGGCGTGCGGTCGAGCACGTACGGGTTCCGGGTCTGGCGGCCGCGGCCGCTCCAGCCGCTGGACGAGGCGGGGGAGCGGAAGTTCGCCCACTCGCTGAGGTTCGTCTTGCCCAGCAGCACGGCGCCTGCCTCCCGCAGCCGGGCCACGAGCGGCGCGTCCCGCCCGGCGGGCGGCCCGACCAGCGCCAGCGAGCCGGCGGTCGTCTGCATGCGGTCGCCCGTGTCGATGTTGTCCTTGACCATCACGGGGATGCCGTGCAGCGGACCCCGCACGCGGCCGGCCGCGCGCTCGCGGTCCAGCGCCCGGGCGATCTCGACCGCGTCCGGGTTGAGCTCGATCACCGAGCGCAGGGTCGGCCCGGCGCGGTCGAGCGCCTCGATCCGGGCGACGTGGGCCTCGACCAGCTCGGCGGCGGTGACCCGGCCGGCGGCGAGCTGGGCCGCGAGGTCGTCGATCGTGGCCTCGGCCAGCTCCGGGTGCGGGGCGTTCACCAGCGCCCCCGGTGGACCACGTCGCCGGCCGGCCGGCGGCCCCGCCGGAGCGACGGCGACGGCACGTCGGGCGCGCCGTACCCGATGGTCACGGCGCCGACTGGCCGGAACGCCTCGGGGACCTCGAACGCGGCCCGGAAGGCGTCGAGCCGCTCCGGCCGGATGCCGATGAAGCACGCGGCCAGGCCGGAGTCGACGGCGGTCAGCAGCATCAGCAGGGAGGCGAACCCGGTGTCGACGTCCCAGTACGGCACCGGCCAGAAGGACTCCCTCCTGTCCGTCACGCCCTTGTCGGGCTCCGCGTAGCGGTCGAGGTACGCCTGCTTGTGGGAGAGGGCGACCACCACCAGCGGCGCCCGGCGCAGGCCGGCCGACCACGGACCCTCGTCCTCGGGCGGGGTGACGGCGGTCCAGAACCGCTCGCGCTCGGCTGCCGTCTCCAGGACGAGGAAGCCCCAGCCCTGGGAGTGGCCGGCGGACGGTGCGCGCAGGGCGTTGGCGAGGATGCGCTCGCGCGTCTCCTCTGGCACCGGCCGCTCCTGGTAGTCGCGCACCATGCGGCGGCGGCGGACGACCTCCTGGAATTCCATCCGGGTATGATCGCCCGCCGCGTGCCGTGGGATCAGAGGTCGTCCTCGTTCATGCTCTCGTCGTCGCTGAGCTCGTCCTCGCTGGAGTCGTACTCGGTTCGGAAGTACGCCTGCTGGTCGAGGGCGTCCGCGCTGTTGTCGTCGCCGCCGAACTGCTTCCAGCGGGTGATGATCTCGTCGACCGCCGGGCCCATGTCCATCTTCGCGCCCGGCACGATGGTGAGCTGGTACGCCTCGGTGGCGGTCGCCGGCGACTGGTACGTGAAGACGTATCGCCGCCGCTGCGGCACCGCGATCTCGATCAGGCTCCGGTACGCGAGCACCAGCGACGGGTTGGCGTAGTTGCAGAGGATCACCGTGGTCCCGGCCTCGATCAGCTTCTTCGTCTGCGCGATGATCTCGACCTGCAGGTCGGGGCCGTCGTCGCCCGTGCCGTACGTGCCCGCCGCCTCCAGGTCGCCCAGAGCGCTCCGGTCCTCCAGGACCAGGGGCAGGGCGTGCGAGAACTTCGGGAACGGGCAGTCCATGATCACCAGGTCGCCGGGCGTGGCCGCGCCGCACGTCAGCTTGAAGTCCTGGCAGGCGAACGCGCAGGACGACATCCTCAGGACGTCGACCACGTTCGCGAGCGTCCGCCGCTCGCTCTTGCGAATGGACTGCAGCCGGAGCGCCTTCTTCGGGTCCAGCTTGGCCAGCACCCCGCCGCCGGCGATGAGCTTGCTGCCCCGGAGGCAGCGGTTGACCACGTACACGTAGTGCATCGCGGCGAGCAGCGAGGCGTCGCCGCCGGACGCGGCGCACTTCTCGCCGCTCTTCCGCAGCCACTCCAGGGCGACCGCGTAGGCGCTGTCGACGCCGATCTGGGCGTCGCGGTGCTCCGCGAACTCGATGTACTTGTCGACGAACGTGGACCCGAGCGTCTGCATGCACTGGTAGGCGGCGATCACGTAGGGATTGAGGTCGCCGCCCTTGACGCTGCCGGCCAGCAGCTGGCCGGAGTTCAGGTCGGGCCCGAACCGCAGGCAGTTCAGAAAGATCTGTCCCGAGCCCACGAAGGGTTCGATCAGACACGGAGCGGCGTGGTGCACGCCCTGGATCCGGCGGGCCACGGCGGCGATCACGATGTGGGTGAAGACCATCCGGTTGTGCTTGTTGCCCGTGTAGGGGTTGAGCCAGGCGAACGGCGCGGGCTCCTCCAGCTTGAAGTTCAGGAACTTGCCGACGTACATGGTCTTCTTCTGGATGAAGTTCTGGTACCGGCTGCCCGCGCCTCCGTCGTCCCCGAAGTACTGGACGCGGCTGAGCGGACGCGCCGTGCCGCTCGGGCCGACGTCGAGCGTCCGAGCCGTCGGGTCGGCATACGTGACCCGGCTGGCCCGGACGTCGCCCTGCGCGTCCGGGTTGGTGAGCGCGATTCCCTCCCTGACCATGAAGCCGCCCCGCGGCGCCCGGCCCTGGACCACAGTCCCCTTGCCACAGATCGGGCACAGCTTGGGCGGCAGCGGAAGCATGACCATCTTCTCGTAGCCGCAGTACGTGCAGTGGTAGAACATCTCGAATCCTCGGAACGAGCGGTTGCCTTCGACGCTCGCCAAGGTAGGTGGCGGCGGACGCGCCGCCATTCGGGGAAGTACGGAATTTCGGGACCCTCCAGCGTCGCCCGCTGCCGTGCGTACTTTCCCGGATGCCCCGAACGGTCACGTTCCCGGCCCGTGACGGGTCAACGGAGCGTACGAACCGACCGTCGTCACAAGGAGTGTCCGCGGTGTCAACCGTCTCTGTCGTCGTCACCGTCCTGGCCGCCCTCTGGGTGGCGTTCTCGGCCGTCTCCGTCTTCGTCCGCGCGAGCTGGGTCGTGCGGAGCCTGAGCGACTACGGCGTCCCGCGGTCGTGGTGGCCGTGGCTCGGCACGGCCAAGGCGGCGGGCGCCGCCGGCCTGCTGGTCGGCCTGGTCGTGCCGCCTATCGGCGTCCTGGCGGCGATCGGCCTGATGATCTACTTCACCGGCGCCGTCGTCACCGTGGTCAGGGCCGGCTGGTACTCGCACATCCCCTATCCGCTGGTGTACCTGGCTCCGGTCCTGGTGTCCGTGGCGCTGCGGGCCGCCGCCTGAGGCCGGGCCGGCTCGGGCGTCCACGGGGTTTGTCGAGACCGCGCCCGGGGGATGCTGGGTCGGATGGGGGACGCGCGGCGCGGCCTGCTCCGGGATCCGGAGTTCCTGAAGTTCTGGGGCGGCCAGTCGGTCTCGCTGCTCGGCTCCCAGTTCACGCTGCTCGCGCTGCCGATCGCCGCCGCCGTCACGCTGCGGGCGGGCCCGGCCGAGATGGGCGTGCTGGCCGCGCTCCAGCTCGCGCCGGGCCTGCTCCTCGGCCCGGTGGCCGGCGTCTGGCTCGACCGCGCCAGGCGCCGGCCGGTGCTGGTCGCCACCCAGGTCGCGAGCGCGGTCGTGCTGGCGACCGTGCCGCTCGCGGGCGCGGTGGGCGTGCTCTCGATCCAGCAGCTGTACGCGGTCGCGTTCCTCACCGGGACCGCGGCGGTCTTCTTCCGGATCGCCCAGTTCTCGTTCCTCCCGGCCCTGGTGGGCCGCGAGCGGCTCGTGGAGGCGAACGCGCGCTTCCAGACGAGCACGACGGTCGCGGCGCTGGCCGGCCCCGGGCTGGCCGGCGCCGTGGTCCAGCTGGTGACCGCTCCCCTGGCGATCGGGCTGGACGCGGCCTCGTTCGTGGCCGGCGCGGTGACCGCGGCCCGGCTCCGCACGGTCGAGCCGCCGGTCGAGCGCGACCCGGGCGGGAACGCCGTCCGCGAGGCGATCGAGGGACTGACATTCTCGTGGCGCCAGCCGCTCGTGCGCGCGATCATCGGCACGCTACTGATCGCGAACGCCGGGGGTGGCGCGCTCGAGGCCGTGTTCGTGCTCCTCTTCGTCGGCCGGATCGGCGTCACGCCCGCGCAGATGGGCCTGGTCTTCGCGACCTCCAGCGCCAGCTCGCTGGTGGGGTCGCTCCTGATCCGGCCCGTGCAGCGGCGGGCGGGGGTGGGGCGGGTCATGGTGCTCGCCACGGTCCTGGTCGGAGTGGGCAGCGCCGTCAGCACCGCGGCCGCCTTCACGCCCCGACCGCTGACGCTCCCGCTGCTCCTCGCCGGCGCGCTGACCAGCGGGTTCGGGCTGATGACCTACAACGTCCCTCAGCAGGCGATCCGCCAGGCGGTGATCCCGGACCGGATGCTGGGCCGGACGGCCGCAGGGGCCGCCCTGGTCGTCAACGGGGGCGGTGTGCTGGCGTCGCTGGCGGGCGGCGCGCTGGCGCAGGCGGCGGGGCCGCGGTCGACGCTCGTGGCGGCCACGGCGCTGATGGCGCTGTGCGTGCTGCCCACGGCGATCGGCCCGCTGCGCAGGCTGCGCGAGGTGCCCGCCGGGGGGACCTCGCCGGCCGGCGCGTTCGCGGGCGCCATCCCGGATGCGGGGCGCCCACGTCCGGCCGGTCCGCCCGGCCCAGGCTCAGCTTGATCCGGCTCCGCTCAGGCGCGAGGGCGATCATCCGCATGCTGACGCGGCCGCCGAGGTGTGCCAGTGGCGAGCCCACGGCTCGCTCGCCGCCGCCCTGAACTCGAGATTGCCCGTTCCTATAATTGGCCGGTACGCCCGCTTAGCTCAATGGATAGAGCGCATGGCTTCGGACCATGAGGTTAGGGGTTCGAGTCCTCTAGCGGGCACGGTCGCTGCGAATACGAACTTGCCTGGTTGCGGCCCCTTATCTCTCAGCCGGACTATCACGTTCGGTCACGGGTCGGTCACGAACCGCCGTCGTCTCGGTCACTGCGGGCCGGCGCAGCCGCTTCACCAGTCGCTCGACCGCCGCCACGCGCATCTTGGGCGTCACGTGACCGTACGTCTAGTGGATCATCTCGACCGTGTCGCCGAGGCGCTCGGCGACGTACCTCTCGGTCGCGTCGTCCTCCAGGAGCAGGGTGGCGTGCGTGTGGCGCATATCGTGGAAGCGGATCCGGATGACGCCGGGGCACTGTTCGGCACGACGCGCTCAAACCGATTTCTGATCGTGTCGGGGTCGAAAGGTGAGCCGTCAGCGCCCACGTCGCCTGCGCCCGGCCACGCACTGGTTGGTGACGGCAGGAGGCGCCATGTGGGCGGCGAGGTCGGCCGGCCAGGCGGGCGTCGCGATGCGCTGCACCCAGCCGGGCGTGGGGATGGGCAGCACGACCGGCAGGCTTGACGTGATCGCGGGCGCGGCGAGGGCGAGGACCTGGTCGGCGTAGGCGCTGCCGCCGCCGTACACGGTGAGCGCGCCGCGGAGGTCGTGCTGGCCGCCGCCGGCCGCGCCCAGCTCGATCCGCCGCAGGTAGGACCC
>Ga0066903_100004492_pt1 | contig 11815 bp, 12 predicted proteins | sample PanSoiMetaGPlot1_FD_67491 | JGI IMG/M metagenome (GOLD analysis project Ga0066903, IMG submission 67491) | Tropical forest soil microbial communities from Panama analyzed to predict greenhouse gas emissions - Panama Soil - Plot 1 (version 2) | ecosystem: Environmental > Terrestrial > Soil >...
GCCGCGCGGTGGCGTGCTGCTCGCAGCCCAGCTGTGGCCGGGTCAATGCCGACGAGCGAGGCGCCAGTTTGCCGGGCCATCCACAGCCCAGGCCCGCCGGCACCGCACGCGACATCAACCAGTACATCGCCCCGCGCGATACGCAGGAGGTCGACAACCTGCCGCGCTTCGGTGAGGGTGAGGAAGCCGATGTGCGCGAACTCTGGCGGGAACTCGCCCTTGTAGGCATGGTCGCGCCAGAGTCGACTGAAGGTCTTGCTGTTGGGCAGCGCGTCGTATACGGCTTCGTATCCGTCGCGAACGATATCGAGGACGCCGTCACTTGAGCTGTCTGTGAAAGGCGCTGGCTCCGACCAGTCGTTCCCAGCCTGCACGCCTAGCACCTTATTCGCTCGCCGACAGGCCGGTTAATAAGCGGTGGAGAGCTCAGCCGCGACCTAGTCCCGCGGTGCGTACAGCTGCGATTGACGCCGCATGATCTCGCGCATCGGAGTGTCGCGATCCACGCCGTAGACCGTACCGGGAAAGTCGAGAGTCTTCTGGACCGCCCACAGATCGTCGTGCTGGTCTGGTGAGAACAACTCGGCTGGATCGCCCGCCGCGATCCAGCCGATAGGGACAACCGTTCCCGGCGCCAGGCGGGAGTTCACGTGTAGAACGCTGTTGATCCGCAGCTCGGAGCCGGCCCCGGCTCGCGAGCCGGGAAACATCGAGGCACCCGTCGCGATGAAGACCTCATCCTCGACGTGGGTGCCGTTGAGATGGGTCTGCGGACCGACCAGCACCGAGTCACCGATCACGACCGGGTGCTCAGCCCTGCCACGCAGGACGGCGTGCTCCATCACGAGGACGTTCCTCCCGATGACCACCGGACCGTTAACGGCGTGGATCACCGCCAGGTCGAGAACTCTCGACCCCGCGCCGACAGTCACATCTCCGGCCAGGATCGCGTGAGGTGAGACCCAGGCGTCTGGATGCAGGTTGACCATGCCCATTAGTCTGCCCCGACGCCCTCGCATGACGTAGGCCCGTGACGATCGCGCCGCTCTGCCGGTGTAGTTGACGGATGCGCCGGCGGGTGAGGTTCGATAGCAGGGTGATCCCGGCGCGGCTCGTGCGATCAGCGACCTCGCTGGCCCCGGTTCCGTTCGTGCCGGAGATCAGCCTTCATCAGGCCGAGGACATCTACGCGACGTGGGAGCTGACCGAGCGCGCATTCGGGCAACCGGACCTGCCGCCGCCGTTCTGGAGCGTCGTCTGGCCGGGTGGTCAGGCATTGGCCCGCTACCTGCTCGATCACCATGATGTGGTGGCCGGGCAGCGGGTTCTCGATCTCGGATCGGGGTCAGGACTCGTGGCGATCGCCGCAGCCAGGGCTGGGGCGGCCGCAGTCATCGCCGCGGATCCTGACCCGATGGCCGTGGCCGCCATCGCACTCAACGCCGCTGCCAACGAGGTCGCAGCGCCCGTGTGCATCGCCGATGCCCGCGACGCTACCGTCCGCGCGGACGTGATCGTGGCCGGCGACGTCTGGTACGAGAGGGAACTGGCCGATCAGGTCAGCATCTACCTGGACGAGATGACGGCCGCTGGCGCCAGTGTCCTGACCGGTGACATCGGCCGCACCTATTTCCCGCGCGGCCGCTACCGGTGCCTGGCCAGCTACGAGATCCCGGCGAGCGTCGCCCTCGAGGGTAGGCAGGTGCTGCGCGCATCCGTCTGGCGACGGTAAGCGACGTCGGTCGCCGGACCCTAGGTGTTCGGCGGACCGAGGTACGGGAATTCAGGCATCAGGTCGGAGTGCGGGTGCAGCCCGTCCGGCGGGATGTGCCCGTTGGACAGCCAGGCGAACCGGTTGCTGAAGACGTCGTCGGTGAGGTCCCGGCCGTTCGGGTAGCTGGCCGGCTGCGCGCGGTTGTAATGCAGGATGTCGGGCAGCGCGGTCAGCGCGGCCGTCTTCGCGTCGGCCGGGGCGTAGCCGCCCATCTGCTCGAGGAGCTGCGACCACGGCTCCAGGTAGTTGGCGACATCGTCGGCGGGCTGACGGGTGTTGTACTCGTCCTTGGCGGCGTCCGGATTCACGAACGGGTTGATCGTCGGGTGCCCGCCTCGGTCCACCTGGACGAGTTCGCCGTCATGGCGCAGGCTGACGGTGCACCAGATGCCGATCTCCGGGCTGTCCCCGAGCATGTCGTCGGGCACTTCAAGAGCAATGGACAGCACGTCCTTGCCCTCGAAGGCGTCCTGGCCTGTCCACTCGAAACTGTGCAGCGCACCTTCGATGTCAGCGAAGAACGGGTCGCTGCGCGCTCCGGCGAACAGGCGCGCAGTGCCCGAGTTGACCGTCTGCGTGGCACTTCCCTGACCGACCGGGATCGCAGCAAGGAGCACCTCCTCCGGAGGCTCGGCATCACCCGCGTGAGCCCCGAAGGCGTAGTACGCCCTGCCCGCCTGCTTGCCATCGTCGGGCTCGGAGAACACGAACCGGAAGGCGGCGTCAGCATGCGCGTCGGCGTCGTTGTCGATGTTGATGCGGTAGACCGCGTCCGGATGGAACAGGCTGTCGGTCCGGAACGGGTCGACGTCCATGATCAGCACCGTCTTGCCGGTGTCGGCCGGTGCCTGGAACGCGTACAGGTCAGTCAGATCAAGCCGCGGGTCGTCGCCGGGCGACTTGAGGTTGGCGGCACTGAAGTGATTGGACACGCGAGCCCCTCCTTCGAAGCTGAGGTAGTTCGCCCTGATCGTTCTGGGGTTTTAATCGTGATTCTTGCGATTTTTGCGCCGTGATCAGAAGCCTTCCCATGGCAGATCCATCAGTACTGGGATACCCGGCGGACAGACCGTGACGCCGCAGCCGCCAACGGTTCCGCCCTGTCAACCGACGAGCGCTCCAGGTGCCCCGGCGTCGTACTCGGCGATCCAGCCCTCGCCTCGCCCGGTGACGTCTCCGCGGAGACGCTGGCGCACGGCGATGCGCACGTCCCGGCTCAGCGCGGCAACAGGCGAGACGAGATGGTTGTCATCGCCTCGTGCCCGTGACGCCAGCACCACCCGGCTCGCGCGAGGTCGGCGCGATCGTTCGTAGAGCTCGAGGGCGCCGAGCGGATCGTCAGCTAGCTTGTCGAGTGCGGCCGCCAGAACGCACCCGTCCTCGATCGCCTGCCCGGCGCCCTGACCGAGGTAGGGAAGCATCGGGTGGGCGGCATCTCCGAGGATCGTCGCCCGGCCAGTGGTCCACGCCGGGAGCGGGTCACGGTCGTAGAGCGCCCACTTGTACCAGAGCTTGCCCGCAGCGAAGACCTCCCGGAGCGACGGATGCCACCTTCGGTACCGCTCGAGAATCTCCTCGCGCTCGCACTCGGCGATCCAGGACTCGTGCTGGTAGGTCGCGTCCTCGTAGTGAGCGACGACGTTGAGCAGCTCACCGCGCCGGACGCCGTAGTTGACGATCGTCCCGTGCGGCCCGAGCCAGAGGCCCTGGTAGGGCTCCAGCCGCCGGGCCGGGAGGTCCGCGACCGGGATGACACTGCGGTAGCAGATCTTCCCGGTGAACTGCGGCGCGTCGGGTCCGAACAGGCTCGCGCGGACCGCGGAATGGATGCCGTCCGCGCCGACGACGACGTCGGCCTCGATCTGGCTGCCATCGGTGAACCGCGCAGCCGCACCGTCGTCGGTGGTCGTGACGCCCTCGCAGCGCGCGCTGAGGCTGACGATGTCGGCCGGCACCGACTGCGCCAGCACGTCGAGCAGGTCAGCGCGGTGGATCGTGCAACCGCTAGCACCGAATCGCTGGGCTGATAGCGTCGCGTCGGTGCTGGAGATCATCCGCCCCTTCCAGGTGCGCAGCTGCTGGAGGGCGGACTGATATCCGATGGCACGGACGGGGGCCTCGAGGTCAAGCGACCGGAGCGCCTTCATGGCGTTCGGGCCGAGCGCTACTCCTGCGCCGATCTCCTTGAGCTCGGGCGAGGACTCGTAGACCCGAACCTCCAGGCCGCGCCGCAGCAGGGCGCGCGCGGCCGTCAGCCCGCCGATGCCTCCCCCGATGACCGCGATGCGCAGTTTGCGACTCACGTCACCTCCCGAGCCGGTCGCGGCCGTGTCGCCGGACACATCGGCTTCGTCAGGCTATATCGCACATGCGGCGCCTGCCAGCTCGGCGAAGATCTCGCGGATCTCGGCTGGTGCCAGGGCGCAGGTCGCGTCCCCGACGCTCAGTTCCAGCCGGAGGGTGGACGGGTCGGGAGTGACGGAGGGCTGCGGACGGACCACCCAGATCCCGCGCTCGTCTGCGAGCTTGCGCGCAGCTGCGGCGAACGCTTCCTGGCTAGTCCGGAGCAGCACGTGCATCATCGGCACCTGCGGCGGGTCGGGAACCACCTGGACGCCTTCGAGGCCGGCTAGCTCGGCGGCGATCGCGATTGCGTGGTCCAGGTAGGCCTGCATACGCGGCAGTCGCTGAGCCAGGCAGGTGCGCGCCGACGCCGCATTCGGCCACATGCCGAACAAGGTCCCGCCCATCCGGCGGCGCCACTCCCGGACCTCGGCGATGACCTCGGCGGGCCCTGCCACGCAGCAGCCCGGCAGCGCGCCGACGGCCTTGTAAAACGAGACATAGACGGTGTCGAAGAGCGCCGCTACCTCGCCCGGCGCCTTGCCATAGCCGACAGCCGATTCCCACAAGCGGGCACCATCCAGATGCAGGATTGCGCCGTGCTCACGAGCCCAGGCCACCTGAGCCTGGAGATCCTCCCAGGCAGGCTGCTGCCCGCCGAGGTCGCGCTGCGGGAGCTCGAGCAGCAACGCTGCCAGGGGCTCGGCCACCGCGTGCAGGTCATCGAGGGTCAGCAGCCGGTTCGGGTCGCCGATCGGACGGCCGGTCAGCGCGTGCAGGCGCTCGTAACCTCGCCCCTCGTGCTGGTCCACATGGCACGCAGGGTGGAATCCGACTGTCCGGCTCCCGCGCCGGTCGGCATGCACCCGAAGCACTGACTGCTGTGCCATCGTCCCGCTGGGCAGGAAGACCGCGGCGGGCTTGTCCAGCAGCCCCGCAACGTCGCCCTCGAGCGCGGCCACGATGCCGCCGTCGCCGTAGCGGTCGAGTTCAGTGTCCGCCGGGATCGTCGCCAGCAGCTGCGCCGCGTCCTGCTGGCCATGTCCGTTGAGGAACCGCGTACAGCGCGAGCGCAGCTCGTCGAGCTGGTCATCATGGTCGGCCATGCAGGCCATTGTGCCGTCCAGCAGCGGCCGCGAGCGTGCATCACCAGATGATCGGGAAGGCCGCCAGCCCCCGCATGACCGTTCCGTCGCGCCACAACAGGCTGTCCTCGGGAACGGCGATCTGCACTCGCGGCAGCCGGGCCAGGATCGCCCCGAGCGCGACCTGCAGTTCCATCCGGGCCAGGTTGGCTCCCAGGCAGAAGTGCGGACCGTAGCCGAACGCTACGTGCGGGTTAGGGTCGCGATCGAAGTCGAGCTCAGCGGCGCGGCTGAATACCTGCTCGTCGCGGTTCGCTGAACTGCGGGAGCACAGCACCGGCTCACCAGCCCGCACGAGTACGTCCCCGAGCTCAACGTCGGTTGTTGCTATCCGCGGGTTGATGGCGCTACCGAACACGTTGAACCGGAGCATCTCCTCGACCGCTCCGGGCAGCAGCTCGGGCCGCTGCCTCAGCTGCTGCAGCTGCGCGGGACGGGTGAGAAGCGTGTAGGTCATGTTCGTGATCTGGTGCGCCGTGGTCTCATAACCGGCGACGAGCAGCGCCATGGCGAGGACCAGAAGTTCGGATTCGGATAGTCGGTCGTCGTTGTCGCGGGCCTGCACGAGCCCGGTCAGCAGGTCGTCGCCCGGCCGTGCGCGACGCTCCTCGAACAGGCTGGCGAGATAGCCGACCAAGTGAAGGTAGGCATCCTGTTCCTGGACGGGCGTCGTCGTCGTGGTCGAGACGGTCGCATCCGCCCAGCCGCGGAACGTGTGCCGGTCAGCCTCCGGGATGCCCAGCAGCTCGCAGATCATGATGGACGGCAGGGCGAACGAGAAGCTGCTCACCAGGTCGGCGGGCGGCCCGGCGGCAATCATGTCGTCGAGCAGACCGGAGGCGATGTCAGTCGCGCGCGGCCGCAGCTCCGCTACCCGGCGAGGCGTGAAAGCCTTGCCGACCAGCATGCGGATCCTGGTGTGTGCTGGCGGGTCCATGCTCAGCACGCTCTCCGCGACCTGGCTTATGTCGGCTGCGGACTCACGCGGGTTATCCCTGCCCACCGCCGCAGCGCGGCTGAACCGAGCATCGCTGAGAACGGACTTCGTGAGGCTGTAGTCGGTCACCAGCCAGGCCGGCGGCCCGTAGGGCAGCTGCACCCGGCACACCGGCTCGGTCCGGCGTAGTTCCGCGTACTGCGGGTCTGGCTCCAGCCGGATGCGACTGAAGGGGTAGCTACGCGCCGCCAGGCCGGCTAGCTCAGTATCCGGCTGCTGAGCCACTAGATGGTCTCCAGCGCCGCGCCGTCGAACAGCGGCTCGATCTCCTCGCGCCGGGCGTCGGCGGCCATCTCCTCGTCCCCCGGCGGCGACCCGCCGACGGCGGCGGCCTCCAGCGTCGGCCTGAGCAGGCGGGCGTCGCTTGAGGAGTTGAGGAACAGACCTGGGCGGCCAAGCACGTAACGCACCGCCCGCGCTAGCGCCGCGCCATCGGCCAGCGGTTCATACCAGCTGAACCGCGGCCCAGCTCCGTCCGGCCAGCGCCGGCGCGCGACCGACTTGATCGTCTGGACCGCCACGCCGCGCTGCTCGCACAGCTCCAGGAGTGCTTCCACGTCAGCCCTATACCGGTCAATGGACATCAGCGGGTAGTTGTACGGCAGGAGCACCGAGCTGAAATCGAACCGCTCAAGGCTGCGCAGGTGCATACCCGGAATACGCAGTCCGTGCCCGGTCACGCCGATGAACCTGGCGAGCCCCTCATCGCGCGCCCGGGCCAGCGCCTCGACCGCGCCACCAGGGCCGTGGGCCTCCTCCCATTCGGCTGGCTCGACGAGATTGTGCAGCTGGATGAGATCGACGGAGTCGACGCCAAGGCGGGTTAGCGAGCGCTCGAGGCTGGCCCGCGCCCCATCACCCGAGCGCTCCCCCGTTTTGGTCGCGAGGAAGAACCGCTCCCGGTGCTCTGCCATCCACGGCCCGACCCGAAGTTCTGAGTCGCCGTAGGACGCTGCCGTGTCGATGTGGTTGACCCCGAACTCCAGCAGCGTAGCGAGGACCTGGTCGGCGCGCTCCTGGCCCATTGAGCCCAGCGCCGCGGCGCCGAAGATGATACGGCTGCTGTCATGCCCGGTCCGGCCGAAGGGCGCGCGATCAGTCATATCCGCAGCGTACCCACATCGCGCCTAGCGGTAAGGAAATCGCCTGGCTGGCGGGTCGGTCCGGGCCCCGCATTATGCTGAGGAGGAACGCGGGCCGAAATAGGAACGAGGGGCGAAAATTCGGGGGCGTGGATGAGCGCCGGGTACGGGTATCCAGCGGTCGGTGGCGACCGGGGAAAGATGCGGGCTGCTGATGCGGACCGCGACCGTGTTGCAGCCGTCCTGAATACGGCCTACGTCGATGGCCGGCTGTCCAAGGACGAGTACGACGAGCGCCTGGAGCGCACGTTGTCCGCGCGCACGTACGCCGAACTGGACCACGTGGTGGCAGACCTGCCCGTCGCGCATGCAAGCGGCCTGCGCCCGGCCAGCACGGCTGTGGTGCCCCCGGTGGCCCCTACCAATGGGCTGGCTATCGCCAGCCTCGCCTGCGGACTCGGGCAGTTCGTGGTTCCGCTGCTGCCGACCATCCCGGCGATCGTGCTCGGCCATCTGGCGCGGAGGCAGATCAAGCGCACCGGGGAGCAGGGCGCTGGCCTGGCGCTCGCGGGCCTGATGCTCGGCTGGGCCGCGGTGATTGTGGGCATCGTCGCCGTCCTCGCCCTCACCGCGTTCGTCAGCAGCGGCGCCGCGCCCTGAGCAGCTACGCCTGCCGGGTCAGGCGGCGGCTGCTGATCAGGCGGCGGACTCGCGCTGCCTACCGGGGCGGGCTCGTCGATGCGGTGGGCGACGGCCCTGGCCCGCTGGCCAGCGACACCTCGTCGGTGAGCGCGATCGCGAGCTGGCCTAGCGCAGTCGGATGAAATGGCGCTACGTCGCCCAGTCCCTGGACATACGGGAGCGGTGAGCACAGCGTGTGACCGGTGAAGCTGGGCTGCGGCGACAGGAAGCCGAACTGCGCAGCGCCCTTGGCGAGGACGTTGTTGAGCGCCGCCAGCCAGGTCTTGATCGTGGCAACCTTCGCCGCCGTCAGGCCGCGCTGCGTGATGCAGCTCACATTGCTGCCGAACGGGTCGTAGTAGCGGTTGACGATGACCCGTGGGTGACCGGGCAGGCTGCCGAGCTGGATGAGTAGCTGCAGGTAGTCAGTGCTGAACTGGGCGAGCTTCTGCTGGAAGTAGGCACTCGAGGCGCGGCTGTCGCACTGCGTGCTGACGGCGCAGTATGCGAGGATGGCTGACCACTGGAGATCATCGGCCCCCACGCTGACGATGACAACGGTCGGGTTATCCACCTGGTTCAGCGAGTCGATCTGCGCGGGAATCTGCAGAGCGCCCTGAGGCTGCGGGCCTAGCAGGCCCTGCGGGATGGTCGCGCTGTCACACGCCAGGTTCAGGGCTCGCCAGCCGTTCACATTAGCGAGATCGACAGCGTAGGACTGCGAGCTACGGCCGCATGCGGTGTCGGTCGTCGACGGATGACCGACCGGTGGCAGCCCGGCTCCCGCTGCCGTCGAGTCACCGATCACGACTTCCTGGATTCCCTTCAGCGGCCGCTGACTGGGCTGCGGTTGCGGCGTTCTGACATCGGCCCGGCCGACGAGCTCATTGAGCGAGCTGACGTGGCCGAGAGCGTTCCGGGCACCGTTGGCGGTGAGCGCGACGGCGCCCAGGTTCAGCACGCCGGTGACGATCAGGACGACGACGAGCAGCAAACCGGTCGCCCTCCCCGGCAGCCTGCGCCAGCCGGCGACGGCACCGGCCAGAATCACCGCCGCCAGCGCAGCGGCCGCGATTTCCCAGGCGAAGTAGTGCTCCCAGCCGGCCACTAGCCCGGTCCGCAGCGCCTGGCCTGCGTGGCTCGGACTGCGCCCCTGGACGAAGTTGGCAAGCTGGCTGTTGAGCGTGATCTGGCTCAGCTGCAGCCGGGGCTGGATCGGACCAGGGATGGAGATCGCCGTCGGCAGCCCCTGGCCGAACAGGTCAACCTCGCCAGGTCCCGAGAAGCCCGGCCGAGGCGCGGCGCCCACCTTGATGACCTGCCCGGCAACGGTCACCGTCTGCATGGGGGTGACCTCGAGCGCCACGATCATGGCGACCACTGCCGCGAGAATCACGGCCGCCACGGCCGCGACGCGCGCAGTCCAGCGGCCGGCTTGCAAGCGGTTGAGAATTATGCGGGAGCGATCCGCCAGGAGCCGCCCGGCCGGCGACTCCTGGTCGCGATTCTGGACGTCCGGCCTCCAACTCATAACCAGGGACGAAGCTTACCCGCTCTGTCTGCTGGCATGTCTGGCTGTTAAATCCGGGCTCATGCGCGGCAGGTCAGTGGTCTGCCACCGTTGTATGCGACCATGTCCGCCAGCGCTGCCACGATGTCGATCGGCCCGCCCCGCGGCGTTCCGTCGAGTTCGGCGCACGCGCGGTGCAGGTTGCCGACGATGCGCTCGGCGTCTGCCCACGAGGCAAACCGGCCAAGGTCAGTTTCCCTGGCAGCCTGAAGCGGCGGCACGCCCGCAGCGCGGCAGTCGCGGGCGACGCCGAGCACAAATCGCAGGTAGTCCACCGTCGCGTCGATCGGCGCGGCGTCATGAAAGACCGGCCCGTGACCAGGAATGATCGTCGTCGCGGCGAGCGGCCGGATGACGCGCTCGAGCACGTCGATCGCTCCCTCGACGGATCCCATGAGCACGAAGGGCGTGCCACCGTTGAAGATGAGGTCGCCGCAGAACAGCACGGACCGCTCGGGGATCCAGACGATCGAGTCGTTGGTGGTGTGCGCGGGAGTGCCGACGAAGCGGACCTCCGCGCGCAGGTCGCCGGCGTGCAGGCTCAGCTCGTCGCGGAACGTGACGAACGGCGGGTCCAGGCTCAGCTCTCCCCAGTCCGGGCCATCCCAGACCGGCAGCTCACGGGGCGGGCCGGAGGCGAGGGCCTCGGCGCGGGTGCGCTCCTGGCCGATGATCGCGGCGGCCGGGAAGAGGCAGTTCCCGAACGTGTGATCGCCGTGATGATGCGTGTTCACGACCGCCCGCACCGGTGCGGTCGTGACCGCCGAGATAGCGCGCTGGTAGGCCCGGGTCCGCCGTTCGGTCGAACAGGAATCGACGCTGATGACTCCCTGTGGCCCGACGAGGAAGCCGGTGTTGTTGATCCACCACGTGCCGTCCGGCTGGATGTAGGCATAGATCCCAGCGGAAACCTCGGCTAGCTCTGGTGGCCCGGGCACCACGATGTCCGTGGGCAGGCTGCTCACGTGCGACCGCGATTGCGGGGCCTGTCGAACAAGCCGACGCTCTCCCCGCTACGATCCCGAGGCCTTGTAACCAAGCCGCTCCCGTTGCCGGCTGCGCGACCCAGGCGGTCGAAGAGGCCCGGTAGCACGCCAGGAGCGCGCTCCGGTGCGTCGAGCAGGCCACTGTTGTGACCGGGACCGCCGAGCACGCAGCTGTCATGCGTGGGTCCGCCGAAGACGCCGACGCTGTCGCCGTTATCAGCACCGTCGTCGCCGTCATGGCGCCGGTCAGGCACATCGAACAGGCCGGTGTTCGTGCGCCCCTGTCGCTTACGTGCCATGGAGACCTGTTATTCGTAGTGGCCAGCAGGGATATTGTCTGAGTTGGCCCGCCCGCCGGGGGTCATGTCGAGGACGTTCCAGAGCGGCCAGATCGAGTCCACGTGGCGGGGGTCCTCCCCTTCTTCCCTGGGGGCGAACATCAGCTCTGAAGCCCAGCGGTGGTGAAACCCGTCGGCGTCGCGGGTGAACACGTTCAGGATCGGACGCTGACCGCTCTCTGGGTCTTCAGCGAGATAGTCGAGGTTGTAGGTGTTGTTCCGCGAGGACAGCAGCCGCAGATGACGCCAGCCGCGCTCGCGCGCGAACGCTCTGATCCGGTCCGGATCTGACTTAGCGACGACCGCGAGGTTGATGAGCTGAGCCAGGTGCGGCACCGCGCCGTCCAGCGAGTCGAGGATCGAGGTGCAGGACGGGCACGGGGTCTCGGCGAGCGGAAGGCGGGACGTCTCGCCTTCGGCCGGGCCTGGCCTCGGGTCACCGGAATAGCGCGGGAACATGAAGCTGTAGATCACGAGCCTGTCCTTGCCGGCCGCGAAGAGCTCCGAGAACCGCACTGAGCCGCCCTCGCCCGTCGCCTCCTCAAAGACATAGTCCTCAGGAACCGCACCGCCGAGCGGCAGCGCGCGACGCTGCGCGGCGACTCGCTCAACCGCCCGGCGCAGCTCGATCTCCGCTTCCAGCAGCTTGTCCCGCGCAGACCGGTATTCGGTCGACTCTCCCGGAAACCGGGTGCTCGGCGGTTCGGTCATGTCGTCCAGCCTAGTTCGGCAGGCCTGCCTGCCCTAGCTCCGCGCCGGCGTGGCCAGCCAGGCCGGGCTGACGACTCCGACAGCAGACGGGTCGGCCAAAAGTCAGCGATGCCTGATTCATCCTGTTATCGTGCTCGGAGTCACTATTATTTAAAACGGAACGCAGCCGTCTCGTATGTATGGCTGAC